>Ga0209008_1000483_pt1 | contig 12848 bp, 9 predicted proteins | sample JacPin_JW_Ref_O3_FD_187963 | JGI IMG/M metagenome (GOLD analysis project Ga0209008, IMG submission 187963) | Forest soil microbial communities from Algoma, Ontario, Canada - Jack Pine, Ontario site 1_JW_Ref_O3 (SPAdes) (version 2) | ecosystem: Environmental > Terrestrial > Soil > Boreal...
CGCCTGCTAAATTATGTCGATGAGAGCTGCTTAACACCTGCTGTAAGATTTTGTCAGCATGTCAGCCGAGATAAGCGACGGTGTTCGATTCCAAGCGGCGAGCGACCAATCCCTCCTGGTTTACTTCGGCGAGCAGATTACTCTCGAATCTCACTACAGAGTCAGAGATTTGGCTCAGCTGCTGAAACTTGAACCGATTTCCGGCGTCCGAAATCTACAGCCCGCATACCATTCGCTGCTTCTCAACTTCGACATAACAAAGTTAACGCACATCAAACTTGAGAGAATTCTGCGCGGGTATCTCGATCGAGTAAGTATTTCCACTCTTGAACCGGGGCGAATGAAACAAATCCCGACTTGCTACGGCGGCGAGTTTGGTCCGGATCTTGACGAAGTCGCCCGGTTGCACGGCTTGACACCCGCACAGGCCATCGAACTACACGCGTCAGTTACTTACATTGTTTTCTTTCTTGGGTTTGTTCCCGGGTTCGCGTACCTCGGCAAGTTGCCCGACGCCTTGGCGACCCCGCGATTAGCTACCCCGCGTCGGAGCACGCCGGCCGGGAGCGTGGGGATCGCTGAAAATCAGACTGGCGTGTACCCGTTTTCGACGCCGGGCGGCTGGCGTTTGATCGGGCGAACTGCGGTCAAGATGTTCCGTCCGGACCGACCCGAAATGAGTTTCCTGGCTATAGGAGATCAGGTTCGCTTCACACCAATTTCTGCGAGCCAATTCGTTGTGCTGGAGAACGCGTGAGGACCATCCGCGTTCAATCGCCGGGTTTGTCCACCACAGTTCAGGACTTAGGCCGAGAAGGCTTTGGCCCCATTGGTGTTTCGCCATCGGGCGCCGCCGATCCCATTGCTCTCCGTCTCGGAAACCGGCTGGTTCTGAACGCTGAGAATGCGGCCGGCTTGGAAATGACTTTGGTCGGCGGGACATTTTCTTTTCCTGAGGGAGCAGTGCTGGCGCTAACTGGTTCCGATTTTGGCGCGACTTTAGATGGTTCGTCGCTCGACATGTGGACTGCGGTGGACGTTCAACTGGGCCAGACCCTTCGTTTAGGACCAACTCGGTCTGGGGCGCGTTGCTATCTCTGTATTCACGGGGGGATCGCTGTGCCGCCGTTTCTGGGCAGCGCTTCAACACAAGTCCTGAGTGGCTTGGGCGGCTTCGAAGGCCGCTCGCTACGGAAAGGAGATGTGCTGAAGATCGGGCCAAAAACCCAATCTTTTCGCGCCAGAGCCATTGCTCCCCAGGTTTCGAAGCAGCTGTCGCGGCGTGAAAATTTGCGAGTCACTCCCGGCCCGCAAGCTGATTGGTTCCCTGAGTCATCGCTACGCATTCTTTATGGGGAAAACTACCGGACCAGCGAGCAAAGCAACCGCATGGGTGTTCGGTTGGAGGGCGCCGCCATCTCACAAGACCACGACAAACGCATGATCACTGAAGGAGTATCGCTCGGTGCCGTTCAAGTCCCGCCCCAGGGCGCGCCTATCATTCTTTTTGTGGAGCAGCAGACCACCGGAGGATATCCAAAAGTGGCCAACGTGATTTCGGCAGATCTCCACCGAATCGGACAACTCCGGCCCCGTGACGAAATCCGATTTTCGGAGGTTACGATCGAGACCGCGCGATCTCTTCTCATCGAACAGGAGCAACTCCTGTCTTCAAAGGAGATAATTGTGGAATGACCAGGATGGACTTGAATTGCGATCTCGGCGAAATCCCCGAGGCCATCACCAACGGAATTCAGGAGTCCTTAATGCGTTCGATCACCTCGGTCAATGTTGCCTGCGGTGGACACGCCGGTGACCCGCAAACTATGAGAACGACGATCGCACAGGCGCTTCGTTGGAACTTGGCGTTAGGCGCACATCCGGGATACCCAGATCGCGCAAATTTCGGCCGCTTGGAGCTGGAACTTCCAGCGGTAGTAATTTCAGATTTCGTTTTCGAACAGATTCGAGCGTTCGCCGAAGCTGCCGAAGAGTTCGGCGCGTCCGTGACGCACGTCAAGCCGCACGGAGCGCTTTACAATCAGGCGGCCCCTAACCGAGCGCTGGCCGAAGCGATCGCCACCGGCGTTGCCCGCTGGCGTCGGGATGTCGCTCTCGTCGGTTTGGCGGGATCGCTGATGCTGGATGTGTTTCGGCGAGCCGGGTTCCGAGCTATTGCCGAAGCGTTTGCTGATCGCCGGTACGAACCCGACGGGACTCTACGCTCACGAAAATTTGAAGACGCGCTGATCCGCGACCCCGCGCTATGTGCGCAACAAGCACTCGATATAGCGGCAAGAGGAAAGGTAACGACCTGCGATGGAACAGAACTTGCGATTCACGCGCAGACCATCTGCATTCACGGCGACAGCCCCAACGCATCGAACCTTGCCGCGGCAGTTGCCGACAAGCTACGTCAGGCTGGGATCGAAGTTCGCCATCCGTTTCTCTGATGCGCGTTACTTGCTCGTACCCCGACCCGGAATCCGATGTTACGCAAGTTGCTTACCTTTGGTTTCGGGAAGCGTAAGGGCGAGCAAGCCAGCCAACAAAAAGGCAGCGCTCTGGAGCAGAAAAGCTGGGCCGAGGCCAAATCGAGCAGCCAACATTCCGATCGCGAATGGCGCCAGCGCCGATAGAACGCGTCCGACGTTATAACTGATGCCCATGGCAGTGGCGCGAATCTCCGTGGGAAATAATTCAGAAGCGATCGCCGCGTATCCTGAAAAATAACCGCTTCCGAAAAACGCGACAAACGGCCCGAGAATAAGCAACCACGTAATGTTCCTTGTAAATCCATAAATCGGAACCAAGACTGCGGCCATCAGCAGAAACCCAACGTAACTCTTGCGACGCCCCAACCAATCGCCAAGAAATCCGAAAAGCACGTACCCAAAGAATCTGCCGATGCTCATCGTGATCAGCCAGCCGGCGGTCTGCATCTGCCCAAGTCCCCGCCCGCCTTGGGCGCTCGGCAGCGACAGATACGCGGGAATCCACGTAAACAGTCCCCAGTAACCGAACAAAGTCAGAGCATTCATCGCTGTGGCGATCAGACCATTCTTACGGATATCTTTGCGCCAAAGAAGCCGGAGCGATCCGGAAGCGGAAGTGTGCGCAGCGCGCTGCCAAAGAGGCGATTCCGGCACATGTCGCAAGATCCAGAAGACGGCGATGCCCGGTATTACCCCAGCGAAGAAAACAGCCCGCCATCCATATCGCGGGAGAATCAGTGCCGTAACTGCCACCGCCAAAATCTCACCGATCGCCCAGCTTGATTGCACCAGACCTAGAGCTTTGCCTCGATGTTCGGCACGCCAGGTTTCCGCAACCAACGCAGCACCGGTCGTCCACTCTCCTCCCATGCCCAGTCCTAGAATGAATCGAAAACTAGCGAGTTCAAAGATTGAGCGCGAAAAACCGGAAGCGCCGCTGGCGAACGAATATACCAGTATGCTGCCCATCAGTGCCCGCGTGCGTCCCACGCGGTCCGCGATCACCCCGAACATTACGCCGCCGACCGCGGCGGCAATCAAAGTTAGCGAACTCAATCCGCCGGCAACCGCTTTGGTCATTCCGAAATCGCTCATCAGATGGGCGATGACCAACGCGTAGAGCGTCACATCCAATGAATCGAGCATCCACCCGAGACAACCGGCAATGAGCGTATTTTTTTCTGCGTCGGTAACACGTGCCGGCCACGGCAGCCCTAAAATTCGGCGCGTCGCAGAAACGCTGCCAGCTAAATCGCTCTTCACGAAATCTCCCGAATGCAAAGTCTTGACCTGTAGGTCGCGTCTCTCCGCGCGACAAGATTGCTGAAGCAAATGTTCGCAAGCTACTTTCGCAATTCAGGCTTATAGGTCTTGCGCGCCCCCGAAGCGCTCCTTGAGGATCGCAACATCCAGCGCACCGGCTTCAGCACAAATTTCGACGCCCCCTGTCAGATAGTTCCGAATCGCTCGGCGAACGAGTCGATTGTCATCGACGATGAGCACGGGCGAAATGATATTCATCAGTAGATCATTTACGGAGGAGATGCAAATAGAGATTGTTGCGTAAATTCCGCCAATCAATTGACCGGGAAAAAATGTGGATTCGGTTTCAATCTCCGGCCAAGGCTTCCCTCATGACTTCGCTGGTAAAAGACTACACACATGCTCGAGGCAAAATGTTGGTGTGCAAACTCGTCGACTCTTCGACCCAACTACGTGCAAGAGTGTGAATTCTCTGCCAGACACTTCGATGAAGACTGTAAGGCGAACATCGTCATCGAGCAGCACTCTCGGAAGACGAAGCCGCCCAGAGATAACGACCTGAGCCGAATTAATACGAGATTTGCAAGTTGCTTTGGCGCGACGACAAATAAAAATGCCGTAATGCGGGGCCGGAGTTTGGAAGAAGGACTCTCCAGATTCCGAACCTAGAAAGCGTGATCCTTGCCTTCAGCGGGATCGTGGTACTAACCTTAATGACCCGCGACAAACTGTCCGCCAGTGGTACTTTTCAGACTTGAACAGAGTACCGAGCTCGTATCTGCGCACGAGCTCGGGGCCGGGAATCGTGGTTCCCCCCGGAATCTTCATTGAACCTATGTACTTTCAGCGGCGGTCGCCATACTCGTGCTCACTTGCACGGCCCGGCGGAGGGCACTGATGAGTCTCATCCGAGTCCTAGTAGCAAATCGGCCACGTCTGATCCGCGAATTGATGATCGCAACGATTTCGGATCAACCGGACATCGAAATTGTAGGTGAAATTCAGCTGGAGACGGACTTGGAAAAGGCTGTGGAAGAAACGCACCCGGACGTTTTGATCGTCGCCCTTGAGAGAACAAACCGTCTTCCGGACGTCTGCGCAGAGATTTTAAGAAGTCATCCGCGATTGCGGGTGATCGCGATCGCTTCGGATCGGAACAGTTCGATGTTCTATCAGGCGTCTCTGCACATCGAGTCGAATCAAATCGAAGCGTCCGAAGCGGGCGTGCTGGGTGCCATTCGGGGAACGATGCAGTCTGTCGGCAAGCTCCAATGACGATCAAAAGGTGGCGATGAATATCGGAAGTTTTCGAAGGCGGATACCGCGAATTGCCTGCACGCTGGCCGCTGTCGCGGTGGTATGCAGCGCAATGTTTGCGCAAACCCAACGCCCTGTTTCGATCCCTTCTTCCGATCTGGGACGCGACAACTTAAGCCGCGTAGCGGCCTCGGCAACGGAACTGAAGGCAGTGCTACTCAGGGACACGGGGCTTTTGGTGGAGCTGAAACGATGGGTGGCGAAGGACGCGACAGACCATGGTCAGGTCATTAGCGATTCGGACCTCACGAACGACGCCATTTTTGAGCGCTTGGAATCCGATAGTCAATTTCGGTCGCTTGCAACCGGCATCGTCCAAAAGTACGGATACCTTCTGCCTAGAGTCAATCCCGATTCAGAGCTCGGCAAGGAGCGCGAACTTCTAATTCAGGAGCGAACAAAGTGGCTGGCTCAGCATCAAGAGGAAGAATTGGCAGCTGCGCGGCAACGGAACGCACGGAATTTTCAGAATTCGCAAAACGTCCGCGTGTGCGATCCTCAGACGTATTCTGATTGCGAAGCTCCACAGTCGGATTTGTTTCGATCGTCTGAAGGCTCTCAAGGACGTCAAGGACCCGCAGGACCGTCGAGTCCCTCGGCAACTCCTGACCAGTCGAATCCGCCAACCCCCCCTCGGGACGACGACAACCCTTTGCAGCGCGGGCGTTTGATGCAGACCGGTGGCGAGAACTTGGGCGACTACCCACCTGATCAGCTCGGAAATCGCGGGTATAGCGCGCAATCTTTTTTTAATGATCTCGGTGATATCGGGGACAGTGGCGCAGCGGGATCTCTAGAGCAGCTTTTGGCCAATGGCCAGGATCGACAGTCCAGTTCGCGCTTTGGTGAAGAATCACTACAAGACAAAAATGACCGAAACGCGAGGCCGGGAAGTGCTGATGGGATAGACCGTTTGGGTACAGCGTTCGGAAACGCGGGACAGAATGGCGGTCGCGAGGCCAACTCGAATATGCCCCCCGGTATGTCCGCGGTGGTGCCGGTACAACCATCGACGCGGCGGTATCAACGGAACGCGCTCATTCAACCTGCGGAGATGATGCGCAAGCAGACTCCCTATGACAACATCCCATCACTCTACGACATGTACGTTCAGGCCGTCACTCACCCTACGACGCCTCGCCGATTTGGTTCGGAGGTCTTTGAAAACGGAACTCGCGATCCCCAGTTGATCCCCATCGATCTCCCGGCTGGCCCTGATTATGTCGTGGGGCCGGGCGACGGGCTTTCGATCGATCTCTGGGGCGGAGTTTCGCAGCGATTCTTCCGCACTGTGGACAGAGAAGGTAGGGTCAGCCTTCCCGAGGCTGGGCCGGTGCTGGTCAGTGGGAAGAGCCTGGCTGAAGTTCAACAGAATCTGCAGCAGATACTTCGTACTCAGTTCCGCGATGTTTCCGCGGAAGTCTCGCTTGCCAGGTTGCGAACGATTCGCGTGTACGAGGTGGGTGATGTAGCGAATCCCGGAGCCTACGATATTAGCTCGCTTTCAACTCCGCTGAACGCGCTGTTTGCGGGCGGGGGTCCAACTCCGAAAGGTTCGCTGCGGATCGTAAAGCACTACCGAGGCAACCAGTTGGTGCAGGTCGTTGATCTCTACGATCTGTTGCTGCACGGTGTGAAGAGTAACATGGCCCGACTGGACAATGGCGATACAGTCCTCGTGCCGCCGGTCGGTCCTCAAGTTACCGTCGAGGGCATGGTCCGCCGACCCGCTATCTACGAACTAAATGACGAAAAGAATTTGGCTGATGTTCTCGCCCTAGCGGGCGGATTGCTTCCGATTGCCACACTGCGCCATATCGAAGTGCAGCGCGTGATCGCCCATGACAAGGAGACCATGTTAAGCCTGGAAATTCCCGAAGTAAGTGACTCGGCGGAAGGGCTGAAGAAATTGGAATCTTTCGAAATTCACGACGGCGATCGGGTCAGGATCTTTCCGATCGCACCCTACAATCAGGATGTGATTTATCTCGACGGGCACGTGATTCGTCCAGGGCGCTACTCGTACCGGGAAAATATGCGAGTCACTGATGTCGTTGGATCCTACAAGGATCTGCTGCCGGAACCAGCCGCCAACTATGCTGAAATTATTCGTCTCAATCCTCCCGATTTTCATCCGACCGTTGAAAGTTTCGATCTGGCTGAGGTGCTTTCCGACCCCTCGGGGGCACCGGTGCTACATCCGATGGATACAGTTCGCATCTTCAGCAAATTCGATTTCGAGAATCCTCCTGCGGTGTCCGTATGGGGCGATGTGCGCGCTCCGGGGACCTATAGAACCTCAGGTCAGATCCGTCTGGGTGATGCCGTTCATCTTGCCGGTGGCCTCGCTCCCGATGCACAAACCGACGATGCTCAGGTATTCAGGTATTTGCCTGATGGCAAGTTCAAGATCTTCAGCGTAAATCTTAGTTTGGCTCTCGCTGGAGATCCGACCGAAGACATCTTGCTTCAGCCGCGAGATCGCCTTCTCATTCACAAAAATCCGGACACGGTGGAACCCGCGACAGTTTACATACGGGGCGAGGTGACACGCCCCGGGCGTTATCCGCTCGCGTCGAGCATGACCGTGGGCGAGCTCATCCGAGTGGGAGGGGGCCTGAAGCCGAGCGCCGATACAACTACCGCTGATTTGATGCACTTTCAGTATTCCGGCGGAACGATCCTGACCGGAGAGCACGAGTCCATTTCGGTTCTGTCTGCGCTTTCCAAAGATCCCGAGTCGACCATCGCCGTTCACAACGGCGATGTACTTACGATTGGCCAACTACCGGGGTGGAATGACCTGGGAGCATCGATTTCCGTAAAAGGCGAAGTCCAAAAGCCCGGAACTTACGGAATTCGTCCAGGTGAGAGATTGAGTTCGATTCTCGAAAGGGCCGGGGGTTTCCAGCCGAGTGCTTATCCATACGGCTCGATTCTGCGACGCGTGCAGGTACGAGAACTGGAGGCAAGAGATCAAGATCAAATGATTTTGCGTGTGAAAGATGAACAGTCAAATCTTCAGCTCTTGCCAGAAACGGATCCAGACAAGAAGAAAGCCAAAGACTTGGCTCTCGAGCAATGGCAAATCGCACTGGAGCAATTGAGTTCGAATCCTCCTTCTGGCCGGGTCGCGATACGTATTTCGTCGGATATCAGTCGATGGAAAGGCTCTGTTGCAGACGTGGAGGTGAGGGCAGGAGATTCGATCGAAATTCCGAAGAAGCCGAGTTACGTGATGGTCACCGGCCAGGTTTTCAATCCGACGGCGGTTTCTTATCGGCCGGGAAAGAGCGCGCAGTGGTACTTGAGCCAATCGGGTGGTCCCACGCAGCTCGCCAACAAGAAAGCGATTTTTGTGATTCGCGGAGATGGCTCGGTATTGGGTTCGAAGCAAGGACTGTGGAGCGGAGAGTCGCTCAGTGCGGAGCTGCGACCGGGAGATACCGTGGTCGTTCCAGAGAGGGCAATCGGTGGAGGAGTTCAATGGCAAACAGTTTTCCTGGCAGCTCAAGTGGCTTCATCCATCGCCAGCGCCGCATTCATTGCAGCGCATTACTAGAGAGATCCAAGGATGACTCGAAGGTCAGCAAGATTCCTGTTTGGTGGGCTTTTGTTTGTCGCTTCGGGAGCGGCTAGCGCAACCTGTTTCGCGGGCCTTCAGCAGCCCCAAGCGACCCCACCGAAAGCAACCGATGCCCAGCCGCAATCGAAGGTCGACACTTCACAAAAGTCTGCTGACCCGGGGGACAATCATCAGGACCAAGATAATTCCTTAGGCCTTCACTTGATCCGACATCTGGCCAAGGACCAAGAAGCTATCTGGACCGCCCCTGCACGCATTCGTTTAGTTGATGCGGACTGGCTCGTCCCGTTTGGTCTCGCCGCAGCTGGTATGTTCGCGACTGATACGGAATTCAGCAAGCACCTTTCCAATTCTCCGAGCCGATTAAGGAATAGCACTAATTTCTCCAACTACGGGATCGGCGCGATGGGCGGTTTGGCGGGTGGACTTTATTTGTGGGGTCAATTCGCTCGTGACGAGCACAAGCGAGAAACGGGTGTCTTGGCAGGCGAAGCAGCGCTCGACAGTCTTGGCGTAGTCTATGCGCTCAAATACTCACTCGGCCGCGAACGTCCTCTGCAGGATGAATATCAAGGAAACTTCTGGAGCGGCGGCGATTCTTTTCCATCTGAGCATGCCGCGGCGGCCTGGTCTATTGCGACCGTAGTGGCGCACGAATATCCCGGCACACTTACGCAAATCTTTGCCTACGGCATGGCCTCCGCAGTGAGCGTTTCACGTCTGACGGCGAAGCAACATTTTCCATCGGACGTCCTGATCGGCAGCGCTATCGGATGGTTATCAGGGGAAATCGTATATCGGGCCCATCATGATCCAGAGCTCGCTGGTTCAACCTGGGAGCCCTATGCCGAATCGCGTAGTTATCTCGAGCGCGACCGTCCCCGGCAGAACATGGGAACGACATTCGTCGAATTGGACAGCTGGGTGTACCCGGCCTTTGATCGTTTGGCGGGGCTCGGTTACGTCCATACCTCAATAGCGGGCCAGCGGCCTTGGACTCGAATGCAGTGTGCCCGCCTGATCGAAGAAGCGAGTGAGAGATTACGGCAGGGCGAAATCGCTGGGGATGGCGCAAGCGCTCTCGTCGCTCGGTTGCGTGGAGAATTCTCGTATGAGATGGGGCTCTTGGACGGCGGGCGCAACATGACCGCAAACCTCGAATCGCTTTACGTCCGCGCCGTGTCCATCAGCGGTCCTGACTTAACGGATGGCTACCACTTTGGTCAAACGGTCTCTTATGATTTTGGTCGGCCGTTTCAGCGCGGCACCAATGGGCAGGCGGGTGGTGCCTTTCGTGCGGAAATTGGCCCGATCGCCGTCTATGTAAGGGCGGAGTATCAACATGCGCCAGAGGCTCCCGCGCCTTCTAGTGCCGTCCGCACCTTCATCGCTCAAACTGATGGCGTCCCGGAGCCGCCAGATGTCCCTGTCAATGCGATTAATCGGCCCCGCCTTCTCGACGCCTACCTCGGCGTCAATGTGGATAATTGGCAGATTCTGGTTGGCAAGCAGAGCTTGTCATGGGGACCAGGCCTCGGGGGCTCGCTGTTGTGGAGCAACAACTCCCCCCCGGTCGATATGGTTCGTCTCGTGAATTCCGAACCGTACCGCTTGCCGGGCTTTCTGAAGTACCTGGGTCCTGTAACCCTCGACCAATTCATAGGACGGCTCGAAGGAGGTACGTTCATCCCTCATCCCTTCATCTACGGAAATAAAATAAGTCTAAAACCTTTGCCGAATTTGGAGTTCGGGTTTGGCCGTACGGCCACTATCGGAGGACAAGGCGGCGACCCTCTCACACCAGGGAATTTTGTTGATAGCTTCTTCGGCCGCACATCCAGCCACTCGCTGGGTGGTTCTGTGCCGGGCGACAATCACGTAAACGTCGATTGGACCTTCAATGTTCCCAGGGTTCGAGACTATTTGGTTTTCTACGGAGATTGGTACTCCGATGATGACCCCATCCCCTTCCAAGCCCCCTCGCGAAGTGCATTTCGTCCTGGACTATACGTCACCCATTTTCCGGGGATAACAAAATTAGATTTACACATTGAGGTTGCAGATACGCAAACTGCCTACGATGGAAAGGGAGTCGCCAATACCGGACATCTGAACTACTTTAATTTTGTCTATCGGGATGGCTACACGAATGATGGATTTCTGATCGGCAACGTCGTGGGACGGATGGGCCGAGCCTACCAGGCTTGGATGACCTACTGGCTGTCGCCTCGGGATACTTTGCAGCTTATGTATAAGAAGAGTTCAGTCGCCAATGCGTTTGTTCCTGGAGGAGGCGCGTGGCAGGATTTTGGCCTTAAGAATGAGTTCTATTTGAAATCCGGTTTCTATCTGAAAAGCCAAATACAATACGAGGATATTTCGCACTTTCCAATTTTATTCACCGGAGCACAGCACAATGTTACTGGAGTCTTGGAATTTGGATTTTCGCCGGACGGAAAGCAGAAATAAGTCTCGAGGCAGCTGTTTAGGTAGTCCAGATTGCAGCGGAGAGGCATCAACGACCCGGACGTACAGCTCGTCAAGTAGCGCCTGCCCCCGCGCAGGTAAGCGTTATGAAGAGGTTGTGCAGGTCCTTGATTAATAAATGATTAGGTCTCGCTGGACCTTGTAAGTGACGGGGCGAAGCTGTATCTTGAGATCAGAAGACTATTTTAGATGACTCCGGGACAATGTTCACTCAACGAACGTCCATCGGCGCTCTCCATGGCGCATTTGAGTTGGCCGGCGGGTGCAAACTACGCGAGGGCCACTGGAAGGCTTGGAGGGCGTCCCGCGGCCTCCAAAGAGAGGCCCGAGGGGTCTGGTGCTTTCCCTCGATCTCGTCCGCCGGTCAGCCATGATTGAAATAGATTCCGCCGACGCGAGGCCGATTTGATGCAAATCTACCGGAAGGCGCTCACTCACCGCAGAGGCTCATGCGTGCTATGGCGGGGCCCAAAGGCAGAGTCGCGTGTGGAATTTGCGCAAGCGGCGGGTACAGCTACGCGGTTTAGCAAGGGCACCACGCTATGAGCGGCGCTGGAGTCAAACAGCGTACGGTCACACGCGAAACGGAGTTACCCGGCTCGGGACGTAGCGACCACGACGTATTCGAGCAACGGCAACGAATCGACGCGGCGACGCGTCAAGCGACCTTCCTGCGTTTGCTCTGGGACCGGCGACAGTCGTTTCTCCGCGCTATCGCGGTGGGCTTGCTCGTGTCCACTCTGGTGGCATTTCTGATTCCCAAGTCCTATACGTCCACCGCACGACTCATGCCACCCGATACCCAGTCCCCTTCTGGTTTGGCAATGATGACTGCGTTGGCTGCGAAGGCTGGGGGTGGGCTGGGGAGCATGGCAGGTGATTTACTTGGACTGAAGAATTCCGGCGCCCTTTTCGTCGGGGTACTGAGGAGCCAGACGGTGCAGGACCGCTTGGTCCAACAGTTTGGACTGCAGAAGGTCTACGGAAAAAAGTTGATAACGGACGCGCGGGCAGTATTAGAGGAAAACACTGGGATTTCCGAGGACCGCAAGAGCGGTATCATCGAAATCGGCGTCGCTGACCACGATCCAAAACGTGCCGCAGCGATCGCTAACGGCTATATCACTCAATTGAACTCATTGGTTGCCGAACTCTCGACCTCGACCGCTCACCGCGAACGCGTGTTTCTCGAAGGACGCTTGGTGGTGGTAAAGAACGAACTCGATGATGCCACAAACCAGCTCGCTCAATTTTCCAGCAAGAGCAACACCCTAGACATTCAGACCGAGGGAAAAGCCATGCTCGATGCGGCGGGATCTCTCGCCGGGCAAATGATCGCCGCGCAATCGGAACTTGAGGGTCTCAGGCAGATATATACCGACGACAACTCGCGTGTTCGTGCCTTGAATGCGCGCGTCCTGGAGCTCCGCAAACAGCTACAGAAGCTTGGCGGCGCTGCTGGAGACGTCGCCAAAGCCCCCAATTCGTCCCCGGAAACTTCAAATGGCATGCCCTATCCTACGATTCGAAGTTTGCCGTTGCTCGGAGCGCAATATGCCAACTACTACCGCCGGGCTAAGATCCAGGAGACCGTCTTCGAACTCCTGACCGAGCAGTACGAACTCGCAAAAGTAGAAGAAGCCAAGGAAACTCCCAGTGTCAAGGTGTTGGATCCGGCGCAAGTTCCCGAGAAAAAATCG
>Ga0209008_1000485_pt1 | contig 12706 bp, 16 predicted proteins | sample JacPin_JW_Ref_O3_FD_187963 | JGI IMG/M metagenome (GOLD analysis project Ga0209008, IMG submission 187963) | Forest soil microbial communities from Algoma, Ontario, Canada - Jack Pine, Ontario site 1_JW_Ref_O3 (SPAdes) (version 2) | ecosystem: Environmental > Terrestrial > Soil > Boreal...
GGGGGCAATCACCCAGAAGATCGGACGACTGGAACTAGCCGATCAGGGCACGCTATTTCTGGACGAAGTGGGAGACATTCCCATTGAAATCCAGCCCAAACTGTTGCGCGCTTTGCAGGAGCGGGAATTCGAGCGGCTGGGCAGCACCCATACGCGAAAAGTAAATGTACGCTTGGTGGCGGCCACCAATCGTGACCTGGAGAAGATGATTGCGGCTCGTGAATTCCGAAGTGATTTGTACTATCGGCTGAACGTGTTTCCGATCCGTGTTCCAGCGCTCCGAGAACGCATGGAAGATATTCCTTTGCTGGTTCGTTACTTCGTCCAAAAGTTTTCGAGACAAATGCAAAAGAACATTGAGGCGATTCCAGATGCCGCGATGAGGGGGCTGACCAACTGGGACTGGCCCGGAAACATCCGCGAACTGGAGAATTTGATAGAGCGAGCGGTGATCCTCACACGCGGCACGTCCCTGGAGGTACCACTAGCCGAGCTACGCAAATTGAGCACGGACGGACTCGCCACTCCCGCGGGCGGCAGTGGGGCCGAAGACATTGGTCTAATTGTGCGAGAAACGATCAGCGCCTTGCGTCACGCCGCGGCGAAAAACGATACCGATAAAGATGAACATGATAATGGACAGCGCGAAGAGATTGTACGGGTGCTGCGCGAGAGCAAAGGCCGCATCGGAGGCTCGGATGGAGCTGCCGCACGTATGAGTGTCCGTCGCACGACGCTTCTGTCTCGTATAAAAAGACTAGGAATAAATCCGAAACAGTTTTACTGACCTGACCAACGTCGACTCCGCGGCCCACTCACACTCTACCTATTCTGATCCAACTTCCTGGAGTTGTGTTCCTGGGCTGCTGAGAGTGACGTCGACAGTTTTGACATTGGTCTCTTCGACCGTCGAGCCCGCCTTTACTTTCTTCGACTTATCGTGAGCGCACATTGGCATCAGCCTTGCCTCTGCCTGGTTGTCGAACTGCGACTCGCGATGTTGAAGATCTCAATTCTCGATACTTCTGCGCCACGCCGGATTGTTCTCGAGGGAAAGCTGATCGCACCCTGGGTAACGGAGCTCAACCAGACCTGGAAAGCACTGGCCGCCGATCTTGGTGGACGCGAGTTCGTCGTTGACATCGGCGACGTGACCGTCATCAGCCGAGAAGGAGAAAATGCGCTGCTGGAGCTGATGCGGCACGGAGCAAAGTTTCAATGTCGCGGAGTGTTTGCCAGACACATCGTGGAACAGCTCACACGCCGGCACAAGAGCCAGGGGAGAAACTATTTCCCCCGCGATGCCGGGGACTCAAAAGAAGCCAAGGACCAAGAGTGAACCCGGCCTCGATCATCTGTCGCGTTCGCCTCGACAGTTCTGGCACGAAAGTTACACAGTGACCCACTTGTGTCTGGATTCAGCGATTTAGCGCGCAGAGGGTTTGGCATGGGCATTGCCCTTCCATGCTATCGAGGAGAAAGCAATCATGTTCAAGGTCACGACAATTACTAACCAAACGCAGCGGATGTGGGCTCTCGAGGGCAGTCTTGTCGACCCTTGGCTGTCGAACCTTAAAGGAAGATGGGATGAGGAGCTCCGGGCACAGGAAGGCGCCGTGTTCGTGATTGATCTGACGAAAGTCACGATCGTCAGTCAGCGCGGAGAGAATATTCTGTTTCAGATGTTCACCGACGGAGCGCGCCTAGTGGGCAACAACCCTCTCGCTCGAATGGTAATTGGACAGGTCGAACGGAGGCGTAACTTACAACGCGAGGAAAGAAAGGACAAAGCCGGTAGGTGGGCAAGCCTCGCTGTCGGTATCGTCATGCTGGTGCTGCTGGCCGGAAGGCTCTCCTGGGCGTCCACTTGGAAACAGCCACCGAGAGCATCAGACGCACCAGCCATAGAAAAGTTGATGACAGGGGTCGCCGCTGACCACGCTCCGCTGAGCAATATCCTTGCGGTCACGCCGCAAATGCCGCGGGGACCACTCGACGTTCTCAACGAGTACGAGCAAGAAATGACTTCGATATCCGACGGCTTTTCGCAGGAATTGGCTCAGATTATCGAAGCCGTTCGGCTAGGCCAAATCAGCGCCAGCGAGAGTGAGGATCTCATTTGGGAGCGATATCAGCTCGCCATCATGCAATTTCAAATGTTTAGTGCTTTGCACTCTGGATTGCAACACGATTTGGACCAGACTCGGCCTGTGCCACCGCCAGCTTCTGAACATGGCGGCGGTGAAGTCGTTGTGGCGGGATTGCCATTCTCATCGCCGCAGCTTCCAGCCTCTTTGGTAAGCTATCTCAACCTTGCGCAGTCGCAGGTAGGAGAGATTCAAGTCCTCATTGGAAGCGAACGGCAGCGGCTTGAGCCGCTGTTGACGCGATTGAATGAAAATCGGCAGCGTCTGGCCGCGGCGACAGAGAACGGGAAGTTCGATGAGAAGCTGGTCCGACAACTTGCCACTCAACAGTCACGCCTCATGGCAGAGTTGATTGTGGCTACATCGCGTTTCCAGGCAGAACTGTACGCGGTGCTGACTCCGGAACAACGAACGAAGCTGGACGATGCGCGACGGCACCAGATGAGCGATAGGTCCGAGAACCCGGATCAGTAAGACCTGTCACAACTAACGAACCGCTGGTTGGACTCGAGATGCTGCGTGCCTCGAGGAGTCTGAGAGGATCGGACACGCCGTATCCACCACAATCAGTATCCACCACTGTCAGTCGTGCCTTCAACAGTTTCGACATTAGTCTCCTCAGTTCGCCCGCGTAGAGCCTTAACTGTCATTGAGTTATGCCAATAGCGCATTGGCAAGTGCCTTGCCTCTCATGGTTAGGCAGTAGGTTAGCCAGTATGGAAGACCTCAACGGAGATAAATATATGGACAGGATCATCAATCCGCTCTTTACCGCGACTGCAACTGCCATCGGCGGCCGCAACGGGCATACCGAATCAAGCGATGGTTTGGTTAAAGCTGACCTTTCAGTACCGAAAGCAATGGGCGGGCCCGGCAAACCCGGAACTGCGACTCCCGAGCACCTGTTCGCCGCAGGCTACGCGGCCTGTTTCGGCGGCTCGCTCGATTTCGTCGCCAAGCAAAAGAAGAAAGACGCGTCCACCGCCAAGGTCACATGCGCCGTAACGATCGGCGCGCGCGAGGGCGGTGGTTTTGGGCTCGCGGTGAAGATGCGCGTCGAGGATAAGAGTATTGAACAGGGCGATCTCGCCCTGTTCGTGCGGGAAGCACACGAGAAAATCTGTCCCTACTCGCAAGCGACGCGCGGCAACCTGGATGTCGCGTTCGAGGTGGTCGGCAGTTAAGGACGCGCGGCTGCTTTCGAGCCGGCAGGCATTCACCGGGCGCACGAGGTCAGGCGCACCAGGTCAATGGACCTCGCTTTGCGGAAGACATTCTGACCGCAAAGGAGCTGCCGGCATTGCTGCTGTCCTGAGGCAGTTGCGCGATTCAAAGCCGCGTCCGTTCGTGTTGAGGTCGTGGAGACTCAATATGGAGAAAAACACTGAGCACAAAAAAGCGAAGGACGAAGAGACCCTTTCGGACGACGAGATCCGGTGCAGCATCCGCTATCTCGATCCGGATGTAAAGGATGAGGCGACTGACGGCGGGGTCACTATTACTTTATTGGCCTTTTTCGCCATAGTTTGCGCAGTGGTTGCCGTGCTTTACAGTCGCGGATTGTAAGATTGGGTCGATCAAATCGCTCCACGCGCCATGGCCTCAGCACCGAGGAAGCAGATTTCAAGTAGGTCAGTGATGTACCGGCGGATAGGATGATGGTACGGCGAAAGTGATTGAATTTTAGGTTCGAGATCTCGTTCCGAAGAAAGTGAAGCGGTTGCCACAGATCAGTGTGGGAAGGTGATCGAGTCTCCCAAGGAAAAGTTAGCTTTAGCGGCTAAAGCTGATCAGGTGCAATTGATTTGTGGCCGGGGATCCGGTGGTGATGCTTTTAGCGGCCGATTCCGACAGTTGCTGTAGTCCTCGCGTTTTCGCCTCACGTACATCCTGCCGTGAGCAGTCCAACAAGGCAGAACATTCCTGATCGGAGTACCTTTCAAGGACAGACAGTACGTAGACAAAGCGATCGAAGTCTCGGAGCTTAAGAACGTTCGTAATAGCGGCACTCGCTTCCGGCGTCTGACCAAATCCGTAATCCACCGGATCAACTGGCGGGGGCGCCCCGGTGGGGTTTTCCCGACGAGGTGTGAGCATGCGGACCGCATTTTGGATTATCGCCCGGCGGGCCCAGGATCGCGTCCACTCGCGAAATACCTTGTTTCCTTCGACGCAGTCGTCTAAGCCGGAGACAAAACACTCCTCGGCTTTCTCGTGATCAGCCGTGAGCAAGAACGAGAGCAAATGGAGGCTTCCCATATCTTCTCGAAACACTCTGGCGAAGTCGGTGATGGTGGCGTAAATCTGCGGTTTTGCAGTCGAGTTTGAGTCCGTTTGCGGCATGTTCAACTTTGGCCCCCCTAGTTTTCATCATCGGGATCGTTGGATAGAGCGATGACCATGGGCTCTGACTTACACCGGCACTGGAGCGCCAGTTGTTCGAGTACTCGCCTGGTAAATACGCCATTGCAAGTGAATCGAGCCCCCTCCGTCATCAAGTCCAATAGAGCCTTCTCACCCTCCCGGCTGATGTGGGTCACATTTCGAAGATCGATTACCAGCGCTCGGCCACGAAGCCGGGGACGGGTGGAATTCCACGTTCTTCGGAGCTCCGCGGTCCATGGCGCAGCCAACCTGCCTTCGATCACGAGCCGCAGCCGACTTCGGCTCTCGACGACAGAAATCTTCATCATTAACAGGTTCCCTAAATCCGGGAAACAGCAATAGGGGTGCCAAAGTGGGGAAGGCGCAAGTACTTGAAAAGTCAGAGAGGCGACGGAAGCGTGGATGTCGAAGTTGTCGAAGCTGGCATCAACAGTCGAACTGAAGAGGTGGGCGCTGCTCGTTGAGGTCAGAAAAGTGAAGCCGGAAGCGGAAGGCCATTGATCCAAATCTCAGCGGGACTGAAGATCCCAGGCTCGATGCTTTATTCAAGCTCGTTCGCATGTATGCCTAACTTTTTCATGCGTGAAATCAGAGTTGTGCGATTGATACCCATACGAGCGGCAGCTCCAGCTATGCCACCCACACGTCCGTCCGTTTCACGGAGCACACGCATAATTTCAAAACGCTGATTCTCGGACTCTTCTTCGCGATCCTTTTTCGGGGCTGCCTTACTCAACCCCTCGATAGTTTCTCTCACAATGCGAGCGACATCTTCCCTCACTACAGAGCCTCGCCCATCCCCAGGCGGTGACGAAGGGGCGGGAGCTCTCAATTCCGCGAGGGGTGCTTCGAGAGATTGTCCGCGCGTCAAGATCACGGCTCGTTCGATGAAATTCTCCAACTCCCGAATGTTGCCTGGCCAGTGCCAGTCGCTCAAAGTTTTCAAAGCGATCCCCGGAACTGAATCAATCGCTTTTTTCATTTGCCGTGAGTACTTCTGAACAAAGTAGCTCACAAGTAGGGGAATATCTTCTCTCCGCTCACGAAGGGGTGGAACACGAATGGGAAAAACGTTAAGCCGATAGTACAGATCGCTGCGAAATTGTTGGCTCGCAATCATTTCTCCCAAATCGCGATTGGTTGCAGCCACCAGCCTCACATTTGCCTTCCTGGTGTGATTGCTGCCCAGGCGTTCGAACTCTCGCTCCTGCAAAGCGCGCAGTAGCTTCGGTTGGATCTCAATGGGAATATCGCCAACTTCGTCGAGAAACAGAGTGCCCTGGTCCGCGAGTTCCATTCGTCCCACCTTTTGGGCGATGGCTCCGGTAAAGGCTCCCTTTTCGTGTCCAAACAATTCGCTTTCGAGCAGACCAGTAGGGATGGCGGCGCAATTCAGCTTCACGAAAGTGCTGCTCTTGCGCCGGCTGTGATCGTGAACAGCACGGGCGATCAACTCTTTCCCGGTCCCTGTCTCGCCCAGTAACAGCACCGTCGAATCGGTCTGCGCAACCGTTTCGACGAGTTCCAAAACGTGGCGTAAGGCTGGACTTCGACCAACAATCTGCTCGAAGTCCATCTCGCTGCGGATTTCTTCTTCAAGGTAGAGCTTCTCTTGAGCAAGTCTGTCCTTGAGCTCAGAGATTTCGCGAAAGGCTAATGCATTTTCCACAGCAATGGCGATTTGGCCACCGATCCGCAGGAGAAATTCAGAATCATCGTCGCTGAAAGACTCTTCTCTTCGGCCGAGACCGTACAAACCAAGCAAACATCCTCGGCTCACCAACGGAATGATCCACCAAGACTTGATCCCCTCGGCGACTAAACGCTCGTACACCTCGGGACTGTGGTTTGTCGGTTTGATCTCTGTCAACAAGATAGGCTTATGGGCATCGAGAGCATTTCTAATCTCTCCGACGGGGGAAACCCATATTTGTTCCTTGAAGAATTCCTTGCCACCTGGAAAGTCTTGGGCACGGATCTGAAACTTGCCGCTGTTCGCATCCCGCAAGCCGACAGTCACATAGTCACAATCCATCAGCTGGCGAATGCTTGCGGCCGTGGAACGCAGAAGGTCGCGAAGGTCCAGGCTGGAAGTGACCCGATTTGTCAGATCGAGGAGTAGTTTCAGGCGCGCATTCTGCCGTTCCAGTTCCGACTGCGTCCGACGCGAAGCTTCAAAATTGAGCGAAGCGTCAATGGCCATAGCCAGGCCATCTGCTACTGACGAAAGAAACGAAATTTCCTCTTCGGAATAGGCATGGGGCTGAGAACTGGCAATCGCCAACACGCCCAAATTGCGGTGCGGTGAAGTAAGTGGCACGCCGAGGAATGAAGGAGTATCAGAGGCAGCTGACTTCAACGCCTCTCTGACCGCGGGAAATCGTGCATCGCGGCTCCAGTCGCCTATGGACAGGGACTGTTGGTTCTGATATATCCACCATGCCGCTGTTTCTTCGACGGGAACGTTGCACCGGGACACTGGGCATGTCCCGACGCTCCACTCCACTATGTTTGTACCCTCCTTATAGACAATCGCATCCAGGAAATCAAAATCCAGCACGAGACGAAGTTCGTCGGCGAGCGCGTGTGCCATTTCGTCCGGGGTGCGCGACGCCAGCGAACGAAACACGTGCAACAGCGCATCGTAGCGCTTCGCTAACGTTTCGGACCAGGTGATAGGAAACGTCGCCATTTGCCTTCGCCTGTTTCTTCGATGCAGCCGATTGAAAACCGTCGCAAACGAATATGAATTTTTCTGAATATCTAAGGTGGTGATGGTAGGCCGGTCAGACTGCGAGTCTAATAGGCACTCACTTGCGTCGGGCCCAAGTTCGCCAATTGCAGCGCACATTCACAAATGCTCTCGTAAATAGTTTGGCGTCAATGGCTTAGTTGCGTTGACCAGTTCTCGCAAAAGCCGTCGCTAGGAGGCTAGAAGTCTTTCTCGCTGCGCACCATCGGCAACCGCACCGCATCTGACCGGGCTCATTTCCTCCCCAGCTTGCCGGCTTCGATCCTCCAGTTGCTCTTCTTTGCTGCTGATGCTCATCGTTCGCATCGAATACGGCAACTCCTTTCCGCAATCAAGACAGCAGATGTAGTCCAGTCCGCGGCGGTCACGCCGCGGCCACGTGGTATGGCGATGGATGCAGTCGAACATGTAAGCCAGAATCCACTTCAGCCACCTCATGCCGCCTCCTACACCGACGCCGACTGCCCGAGAACTTCATTAGGATGTGCATCGAACCTCCACAACTGGCACGATGCCAATTGCACATAGGCACTTCGCAGTTGTGCACGAAATCCCTTCTCGTCTATGTCCGCGAGAAAGGCCGATTCTTCGATGTCGTACCCGAGAACGTGATGCAAGACAAATGCGATACGGGAACCCGCGTCGAGCGAAAGAATTGGGTTGCCGCTTATTTCTTCCGAGGCGCTGAATCGCTCTGAATTGGCCACTCCAGAATCGTCGTAGAGGACCGCCCCATACGATGGCCATTCACGATCACCATCCACGCCGGACTGATGCTGGAGCTGGAGCAGTGAAAGTTCGACTGTACGTCGCTGCAGGGCGGAGTTCGCGATGGGCTTCTCCAAAGACCAATCGAGCGCGCTGAGCACGACCGAAAGCGCCAGGCCTCGATCAAGCGTGAGTAGGTACGCCGAGTAAGTGAGTCGATCGAGCTCGGCGTCGATATTCGCCTCTTGGGTGCGCGCTGATGGTTGGGTCATGGCGTTCGTCCTCCTTGCCTGAGTTTTCATGAGCACGCGAGTTGCCATCAGCCGGTCCGGGTAGATCGGTCGGCTTGATCGGTCAATAGTGATCGGTCAATCAGTTTAACGAAGTTAGTCGCGGTTTCGATTTCGGCTTCGATTTTACCGGGTGCGTCGAATAGCGTGCTGTCATCTTTGACTAGACACTTCGACCGTTGGCTCGTGTGGCACGAGTACCGCCCGGTAAACAGAACAGATTCTGTTCCGCTGCGTTGGCAACACCAATGCTTTCTCAGTCAGGTTTTGCAGAGTACGCCACAGTCGATCTGGAGCAATGCCGAATTACAGAGGAAAGCAAGCATCCTGGCAGACCCAAAGGCAACGAACCCTTTCCCTATTGCTGTGGACTTACTCCGCAAGTTGTAGAGGAAGCCCAGGAACAACTGTCACAGAGCCTTCGACAGATCCAACACCGCCGACAGTTGCAGTGCCCTCTGCTCAAGTGCTTCCCCAAAGTCAATCACTTATCGCAGCAAGCGTTTGGCATGCGTTTTGCTTTCGCATCTGAGCATGACTCGAAAGCGGCAAAGCGATCGGCAGCACGGCGGGCCTTGCGTCGAGATAGAGTTGTCCTTGCCGAGTAAAGTCGCTGCCATCTCACACTTTGTAGACAGGCTGATGGTCCTGATCAAGAAGAGCCAATGCGCTCGCGGACACGAGATGGACATTGAAATAGCGTTGCGAGAGGCGCTCGCGAACGCTGCCGTTCACGGAAATCATGAAGACCCGCGGAAGCGTGTTCACGTTCGCTGCCGCTGCAAAGCCGAGGAGGATGTTTCGATCGTCGTGCAGGACGAAGGACAAGGGTTTGACACCAACGCGGTACCGGACCCGACGTCTCCAGAAACGATTGAATCAAGCCATGGCCGTGGAATCTACCTGATGAAGTCGTTAATGGATGAAGTTCACTTCGATCATAGTGGCGCCGTTGTTTATATGCGCAAGAAGTGCAGCAGTACCGGCTCGACCCGACCGAAGGAAGTGTGATGACAAAGGGCCTTGCAAGACTGGTGATCTCGATCGGGGCGGTTGGCGCCAGCGCTCTGCCAGAGATAGGGGACTCAAAACGACGGGTTTATCCTCGGAGAAGACGATGGGCTCCGGATGGGAAGCCGCCGCTCATCCTGCAGACTTGCCGCGCTATGTGGAGAGACGGCGCGCCTCGTTGGCGTTGGGGGAGCCCTTCGAGCATGAGGTGCGTTTCCGGCGTGCGGCGGACGGTGAGTATCGCTGGTTCTTGAGCCGCAGTGTGCCGCTGCGGGACTCGGGAGGCAAGATCGTCAAGTGGTATGGCATCTCGACCGACATTGAAGATCGCAGGCGTGCCGAGAACGAGCGTGAAAGGCTGCGACAAATCGAGGCGGAGCTAGCCCACGTCAATCGCGTGAGCACGTTGGGGGAAATGGCGGCGTCGCTCGCACACGAAATCAAGCAGCCCATCGCGGCCGCCATCACCGGCGCCAACAGCTGCATTGAATGGCTTGCACAGGAGCCGCCCAACCTTGATCGGGCCCGTGCGGCAGCAGCCCGAATCGATAAGTATGGGAATCGTGCCGCCGAGATCATCGATCATATACGTTCTTTCTACAAGAAGTCTGCTCCACAACCTGAGTTAGTTGATGTGAACGGAATGGTTCACGAGATACTCGCGCTATTGCGGGGAGAGGCCACAGGCTATGGAGTTTTGATACGCACGGATCTGGCGGTCGACCTTCCCAAAATTGCGGCAGACGGTGTGCAACTGCAGCAGGTGCTCATGAACCTCATGCTTAACGCCATTGAGGCGATGAAGGAGACTGCCGGCGGAACAGGTCGACCAGATCTACGACGCCTTCTTTACCACCAAAGCGCAGGAGTCGGGAATGGGTCTGGCGATCAGCCGCTCCATTGTCGAGTCACATGGAGGCCTTTTGTGGGCCACGGCGAACAACGAACGAGGTGCAACGTTCTATTTCACTTTGCCGGCCGCAGCCGGAACCCTCCAAGTGCCCGTAACTGGAACATGATTCGGTATCCCTGGGGCTGCCTCGCGGTGATACAGACCGAGACCAGGGCAAGCCGACCGTAAGAAGGTAGTCGCTGTCCCTCACGCCCAATTCGGAAACTACGTGCGAGAGTGAATCCAGATCGGGTGCTATCCATCTAGGAGATAGGTTCTAGGTCCGATTTCGTGTCGATGAGCCATCGACAGTTTCAACGTTCGAAACCGTCTGCACGACACTCCTTCCATGATTCTTCATTTCCTTGGACTTAGGAATCTGATCAGGTACCTCGATTTGGTATTCCATTTGCCATTGCCTCAGTGCGAAGCAAAGGCAAACGGCATGCTTTGGGGATAGACGACCAGCAATCCAACGATGCGGTCGAAAGGGTGATATGGCCAAGGTGATCGAATTTTACGTTCGAGATCTGACCCCGAAAAAAGTGAAGTGGGTGCCCTGCGACCAGCGCGGGAAGCTGATCGAATTCCCCAAGGAAAGATCAGCCCAATCCACGAAAACTGATCAGGTTCGAGATCTCTCTGACGCCGGTTCCGTCACTGCCTCTTGGCCTGGTCGTTTCTGACTAACCGCGTAGATACACGCGATGAGTTCCGGCTGCGCGATCGAGCGTGGAAGCATCAGATCTGGACAGTTCCAACTCAGCAACAACGGAGAAAGACAATGACCAAAAAGCTCGAAGGCAAGACTGCCGTCATCACCGGCGGCACAGAAGGGATAGGGCTGGCTACGGCAAGACTTTTTGTCAAAGAGAGTGCCTATGTCTTCATCACGGGCCGTCGCCAGAAGGAACTCGACGAGGCCGTAAAGGCAATCGGCAGCAACGTTTGTGGAGTTCAAGGAGACGTTGCCAAATTGGCCGACCTTGATCGTCTTTACGAGACCGTTGCTAAGACGAAGGGGCAGATCGATATTATTTTCGCCAACGCCGGCGTGGGCGAATTTGTTCCCTTCGGGGCGGTCACCGAAGATCATTTCGACAAACTATTCAGCGTTAATGTGCGGGGAACATTGTTCACGGTGCAAAAGGCCTTACCGCTACTGAAGGATGGTGGCTCTATCATTCTCAATGGCTCCGCCGCGAGTGTTAAGGGAACTGCCGCGTTCGGTGTCTACGCCGCGAGTAAGGCTGCAATCCGCTCTTTCGCGCGGACCTGGACTACAGATCTGAAGGATCGTCATATCCGCTCAAACGTTGTTAGTCCGGGTCCAATCAATTCGCAAATGCCGACCCGGCAATCTCCAGACGTGATTGCGCGGATTGTGTCGACTGTCCCGATGGGACGCATGGGGGAACCCGAGGAAGTTGCCAAGGCGGCGTTGTTTCTGGCTTCGGACGACTCCAGTTTCGTCACGGGTATCGAACTGTTCGTTGACGGCGGTAGAGCCCAGATCTAACCGAAAGGGCGCGAGAGGCGCGGCTGAGGACATGCGATTCGTCCAAATGGAAGGCAGGTAAAGCATGACTACAGAGAAGTCACTCATCGACTCCGCACTCCGCGGGTGGAAGTCGAACGTGGAACAAGCGGACAAATTGTTTGGGGGCCTGTCGCCGGAACAACTGGAGCAAGAAGTTGCCCCAGGGAAAAACCTTCTGATCTATCTCTGGAGCCATCTTGCGGGGCGATCTGGCAGGCGGTGCTGCAGCTACTCAATAAGTTCGCCCGCGTGCCGATCTCTGGGCTGATTGCCCAGTACAACGCTGTAGGACCTGCCGACGGCACCGACCGGCCGCCCGCACCGTGGGCGAGGTTCTACGGTAGCATTCGTTACCGCGAGGACATCGTAGACCATTTGGAGAAAGCGCCCGAAGCATTTATCGGAAGGCTAGATGGCCACAATATGGCAAGGCCATCGTACGAGTGGCGGCCTAAGGAGAAACAGATGGGAAAGCTTGAAGGAAAAATTGTTCTCATCACCGGCGGCACCAGCGGTATCGGCCTTGCGACGGCAAGACAATTTGTGAACGAAGGTGCGTACGTCTTCATCACGGGGCGCCGGGAGCCGGAACTGGCTGCAGCGGTCAAGGAAATAGGAAGAAATGTCAGCGGAGTGCAAGGAGACGTAGCGAGTCTCGCCGACCTTGATCGTCTCTTCGGGCAGATTAAGAAAGAGAAAGGCAAACTCGATGTCGTGTTCGCCAATGCTGGCATTGCGAAATACACCCCGTTCGGCGAAATAACTGAGGAATTCTATGAGTCGATCTTCAACGTCAATGTGAAAGGTCTCCTCTTCACAGTGCAGAAGGCGCTTCCGCTCCTATCGGATGGCGCCTCAATCATCCTCAATGCGTCGATCGCGGGAAGCAAGGGATTGCCCACGTATAGCGTTTATAGCGCCACAAAAGCCGCGGTACGTTCGTTCGCCCGAACCTGGACAACAGATCTCAAGGATCGGCGC
>Ga0209008_1000486_pt1 | contig 12668 bp, 11 predicted proteins | sample JacPin_JW_Ref_O3_FD_187963 | JGI IMG/M metagenome (GOLD analysis project Ga0209008, IMG submission 187963) | Forest soil microbial communities from Algoma, Ontario, Canada - Jack Pine, Ontario site 1_JW_Ref_O3 (SPAdes) (version 2) | ecosystem: Environmental > Terrestrial > Soil > Boreal...
CGCTTCCGAGATGCTCTGGTAGATTTCAAACAGCGGATCGACACCTGTGATCTGAAGAATGTTTTTCACGCGGTAGTTCAGCCCGACAAGAACGAGCTTCCGGCCGGTCTTGTGGCAGGAGACAAACGCCCGCACCAGAGTGCCGATCGCCATCGAATCTACCGACGGCACGTCGGTGAGGTCAATGATCAAGCGCGGGGCGGTCGCGGCGGCGATCGCGTCCTGGAACGCGGGCGAGGTAGCAAACGTGATGGCGCCCTTTACCGTGATGATTTGAACGGTTGCGAGCGATCCCGTGCGATGGGACACCTCAAATGGCTGGGCTGGCATGGCCCGCATTCTAGCCAAAACGCAGTAGGAATAACAACGAAGTCTATTTTGACGATGAGGAAAGGCTTCAACCGTTCCAGGGCAGCCGGTTGCAGAAATCATACAAATGCGCCGGGCGCAGCTGGCCGACGCTTTCGGGCGAACACACATCGAAATCTGAGAAGAAGTACGAAGGTACTGATTCGATTGAATCCAGCTGTCTATCGACCGTGCCGCCGACCACAGGCAGAATCACTGTGGATTCGGGGCGAGTGCCCCGAGTTGCTGCACCTCCATCACCCCCAATGCCCAAGAGCGGCCGGTCCCCCCACCGGCCGCTCCCCCCTCTTCGCGCTCCCATCCCAGCTAAGTCCGAAATCGCACGTTTTTGAACGAACCGGCCAAGCCGCCCTGGTGTGTTCAGAACCAATTCACCTGCTGATAGGTACTGCGGCGGACGCGGGACAAGTCCGTAAATTCCGGAGCGCGATAGAACCTCGGCAATTCGGGGGACTTAGCGCGGACGCCGCGCGGGGCGATAACTCGACAGGGCGCGGGGCCGCATGCGGAAACGCGGAGCGAGCGGCGGCGGCACGTTATGAAGGGGAGCGCCGCAATTGCTGCAGATTTCCTGTGGAGTACCCAGCACGCGGAGCCAATGCCCGCGCGCGGGACATTCCGGAGTCAAACACTGCACCGTCCAGCCGGGCAGATATTGCATCCCTATTTCCTCGCAGTCACGGCAGGCCAGCCGAAAGCGAACGAAAGTGCCGGCAAGCAGGTGGAACCAACCACGCCCCGTCAAACTGGCGGGATTGTGCGCCGGGGGCTCTAGTGTGTCAAGCGGAATATATACTATTAGTAGGGGTACGTATGCCAACGGACACGGAACCATCGACGGAGCACAGGGGCAGACCGGGAAATTACTTTGCGGCGGGCGGTTTGTCGGTGCTTGCCGTGTCGACCTTGGATTGTAGATCGGCCAGCTGCTTTTCCGCGGTCGCGACTTCGTCCAGCTTGTCGTCAATTTCAGCCTTCTCGCTTGCGAGCGCGGCTGCGCCGGCTTTGTCGGCGGCATAGTTGGTAGTGCCGTAATAGGTTTGCTGATCCAATGCGTACTTGCGCTGCATCACGTCCAGATCGGCTTTTAGATCGGCGAGCTTTTCCTTGGCCGAGGCGAGGCTGCCGTCCAAGGCGGATTTGTCCGAGGCTGCGCTTTTCGCATCAGTGGCCGGGGGAGTGGCGGTGTTATCGACAGGTGTAGCCGATGAGCCCGCCGCAGACTGATCTTGGCCGATCACGTTGATGGCGCCGGGCGTGTTCGGCAGATTGTCGTTGTTCCAAACCTTGGTGGGCTTGGATGAATTCTCTTGCTGAGCCTTCTTCTCCTGGGCGCGCCGGGCAGCGGCCGCAACCGAATCGTCCTGCTGCTGTCGCGGCACCGCGGAGGCGACACCCACCGGCGCGATCAACAGAATCGTGAATACCCAGCTTCTGATTCTCATCGTACTTCTCCCTGGTCAAAGGCCCGTTTTCTACATGTCCATAGTAGACGCGGCGGGCCGCGCGCGGGCAATCGGAGTCCGGGAGGGCGTCCAAAAAGGTAACGGTCGGTTCCGGAAGTGCGAAGCGCCGATCATTCGACCTCGCGCCGATGCCTACGCCTCGGCGAACTTGACCAGCATTTTGCCGGTGTTGTCGCCTTGCAGGACGCCAATCAGGGCACGGGGCGCGTTCTCGAAGCCGGCGACGATTTGCTCGCGGTATTTCAGCTTGCCCTCCTTGAGCCACTGCGCCATCTGGGCGATGCCCTCCGGGAAGCGATTCATCCATTGGGTGACGATGAATCCTTCCGCGCGCGATTGCTTGGTCAGGAGGTAAACGTAGGGCCGCACGCCGGGTTCCGGCTTCGTCGCGTTGTATTGAGAAATCTGCCCCGAGATCGACATTCGCGACCGCACATTCAGCACGGGAAGGACAGCGTCGGTAACGGCGCCTCCCACGTTATCGAAATAACAATCGATGCCGCTGGGGCAAAGTTCCTTGAGCTTGGCTACGTAATCTTCGGTGGATTTATAGTTGAATGCGGCATCAAAACCCAGTTCCCCGGTGAGCCAGGAGACCTTCTGATCGGTCCCGGCGATTCCCACGGCGCGACATCCCTTGATCTTCGCGATTTGCCCAACGAGTGATCCAACCGCTCCGGCGGCGCCGGAAACGACAACGGTCTCGCCCGGCTTCGGCTGACAGATGTCCAGAAGACCGAAATACGCAGTCATTCCAGGCATGCCCAGAACGCCGAGTGCGGTTGAAACTGGAGCGAGGTTCGCATCCAGCTTCTGCAATCCTTTGCCGTCTGAGATGGCATACTCCTGCCAGCCCCAGTAGCCCACGACGACATCTCCGGCGCGAAATTGTGGATTCCTGGATTCAACGACCCGACCGACGGTCCCGCCAACCATGATCTGCCCGATATCAACGGGATCGGCATAGGTGCGCACGCCGGTCATCCGGCCGCGCATGTAGGGATCAACCGAAAGAAAAAGTGTGCGCAGGAGTATCTGTCCGTTTGCGAGAGCAGGGATGGGTGCCTCGACGAGCCGGAAATCGGATTCCTTCGGCATCCCCACCGGACGCGCGGCTAGTGTGAACTGACGATTGACGGTCGGACCGGGATTTGCTGCGCTGGCGGTCATAATGGCGCATTATGCCAGATTCCGGGAGTCGAGGGCGGTCGCTTCGGCGCGCACCGGAAGAACCTGCCGGGCTCGCCGCGGTCCTGACCTTGCTGCAACACAGCAGACCCGACGCCAATCCCGTCAGGATTGGCATTGCACGCCAGAAGCGCTAACGAGATACTTCCCCGCAACGTCTGACGCAATTCGGGGGGCTGCATGGGCAAGCTGAAGTTCGTTCTCGCCGCATTTGTGCTCGCATTATTTTTCCACCCAGCGAGTGTGGCCGCACAGGCTTCCTCGGCCGCGCCGCCAACCGAGCAGCAGTCGAGTCCTGACCCGCAGCAGGCTTCCGCGAGCAGCGCTGCGCCCTACGCGGAGCCGCGAAGAATCACTGCCTACACTCTCCCACCGGAGCTGTACAAGAAAACCGAGCGGCTTAGCAGGATCCGTTTGGCGTTCATACTGATCGGAACGATCTATGGACTGATCGTCCTGTGGCTGATCCTGCGTTTGAAGCTTGCGCCAAAGTACCGAGACTGGGCCGAACGCGCTTCGTCGAATCGTTTCGTTCAAGTGCTGGTGTTCACTCCTCTGCTGGTTCTCACAATTGACGTTCTGGGATTGCCGCAGGAAATATATGCGCACACGGTATCGCGCGATTATGGGTTGTCGGTGCAGGGATGGGGATCGTGGGCATGGGATCAGGCCAAAGGCGAGTTCCTCAGTGTGATCCTCGGGATTATCCTGATCGCGATCCTGTACGCCGTGATCCGCAAGAGCCCGCAGCGGTGGTGGTTCTATTTTTGGCTGGCTTCACTGCCGATTGTGGTGTGCCTGACGTTTTTGGAACCGCTGGTGATCAACCCGCTGTTCAACAAGTTCGAGCCGCTGGCACAGAAAGATCCGGCACTCACCGCCGCGCTTGAGCAGATGGTAGAGCGCGCCGGTGAGAATATTCCTCCGGACCGGATGTACCTGATGGATGAAGCCGTGAAGGGGACCGATCTGAACGCCTACGTCACCGGGATCGGGGCCTCGAAGCGCATCGTGGTGTATGACACGACGGTTGCGAAAATGACTACCCCGGAAATCGTGGCCGTCGCGGGCCACGAAACAGGCCACTACGTGCTCAACCACATACCTAAGGGACTGCTGGCTTCCGCCGTGGGACTCTTCATCGCGTTCTATCTCGGCTTTCGCTGCCTCGGCTGGATGCTGGCATGGCGCGGAGCGGCGTGGGGAATTCGCGGAGTGCAGGATCTGGCGTCCCTGCCGGCTCTGCTTCTGCTGCTGAGCGCTATCTCCTTCGTTGGCTCGCCCGTTTCAAACGCCGTCAGCCGCTACTTCGAGCATCAAGCGGATCAATACGGGATTGAAGTAACGCATGGACTGACGCCGGATGCGGGCCAGGTGGCGGCGCAGGCGTTTCAAGTCCTGGGCGAAACCGACCTCGAGTATCCCGATCCGAGCCGTCTGAACGTGCTTCTGACCTATGACCACCCCCCCGGGCGAGATCGGATTCATTTTTTCCTTACCTACGATCCATGGTCGAGCGGAAGGACAGGCGAGTTCGTGCATTAATTGCGGGCGTGGAGCGTCATTTGGATGCCGTGGCGGGGGCGCAGGGTGACTAGTGGCTCCGGCACAACGGTATGACCGGGGACCATGCGGAAGCTGAATTTCTGCGCGATGGTTGCGGTCACGATGGCGGCTTCGAGCAGCGCGAATCCCTGGCCGATGCAGCGTCGTGGTCCATCGCCGAACGGAAAATAGGCCCCTGGCGGCAAGCGATCCGCCAGCCCGTCAAGCCACCGCTCCGGACGGAAGACCTCAGGATCATCGTAGTAGCGGGGATCGCGATGAGTGATCCACTGTGAGAGCACCACTGTTGATCCCAGGTGAAGCTGGTAACCGCCGATCTCGCAAGGCTCGACAGTCTCACGCGCAAGAACGTACGCGGGCGGGTACAGTCGCAGGACTTCGCTCATCACCGCCTGCAAATAGGGGAGTCGCGGAAAATCCGTCGCGCCCGGCGGCCGGCCGCCCAGCACGCCGTGCAGCTCTTCATGCAGGCGCGATTCGACAGCCGGATTCTGGCTGAGTGCGTACCACGTCCAGCCAAGCATCTGCGCCGTGGTTTCATGTCCGGCCAGAAACAGCGTCATGGTTTCATCATGAAGCTGCTGCGGCGTCATCTGGCTGCCGTCTTCATCCATGGCGCCCATCAACAGGGCCAGCAGATCGTTGTGAACGCTGGAGTTCCCTTCCGCGCGCCGCTCGGAAATGATGCGGTATACGAGCGAATCGATGAATTGGAGCTCCCGGTTCGCACGGCGGTTCGCCGGCGTGGGCCAGTTTTCGGGAACACGAAACGGCAACCGGTTGCGCCGGAGCGAATAACGCATCAGAAAGGTCATCGCGTGCCCGACCTGGCGCGCTTCACCCGGCAAAGTGGTGCCGAAGAGCGTGCGTACGGCGATATCGAGGGTCAGCGCCGTCATTTCCTGCGCGATGTTACGCTGTTCCCCATCGCGCCAGTCACCGATGTGGGCCTGCGCGATGTCGAGCATGGTGGAGGCATAGTCATTGGTGCGGCTGCGGTGGAAGGCCGGCTGGGCCAGCCGCCGCTGGCGCCGCCAGAAATCGCCTTCGCTGATCAGCAAGCCCTGGCCAAGCATGCGCCTGGTAATTCGCCTGGTCAGCTCGCTTTTGTGGAATTTGCCGTGCTGGATGACCAGGACCTGATTGATCAGGTCGGGACGGTTCAGCAGGATGCGCTCCTGCATCATCACGTAAAAGCGGACGATGTCGCCGTATTCAAAGGCCATCTGGCGCATGCCGCCAAGCGGATCGCGGCGGAGGTTGAGCGCCATGCCCATGATGGGCAGGCCCTTTGGCCCGGGTGGATTCCGGTTTCCGTTAGAGGTCATATTCGCGCACCGCGCGGCTTCCATTCTACCGCTTCGACGCCGCCTTTGGCCCCTTCGCCGGAATTCGGTAAGATGCTTCTTTGCCGACCTATAGAGCATCTAAGAAGAGATCCCCATGAACATGGAACGACCCGATTGGCTTCTGCAGATGGAAGACATCCTTGAGACGCTGAACGAGGGTGTGATGATTCTGGACGACTGCCGCAAAATTCTCTTCATCAACTCTTGCATGGAAGAAATGCTAGGATATCCGGCCTCGGAAGTGATCGGGCTTGAAGGTTCCGACCTCTATACCGACGAGGAATACAAATTCATCCTGAAGCAGATCGACAACAGGAAACGGGTCGGCCAGAATCGCTTCGAATTCGTGGTCCCTCAGAAAAACGGCAACCGGCTGCCGGTCATCATCAGTTCGCGGAACTTTGAGGATCCAGATGGCCTGGAGTTTGCCGTCGTAACGTTTACGGACATCTCGGAGCAGAAGAACGCCGAAGCCGACCTGCGCCATGCCAATCGAAAGCTGGAAGAACGCCAGAGCGAAATTGAAGAAGACCTGTTGCTGGCCGCGCGCGTGCAGCAAAGTCTCGCTCCCCAATCGCTGGTCTGGGGCGGGATGCGCGTGGACGCTTATTTTCATCCCGTGCGAACCATCGGCGGAGACTTCGGGATGGTCAGCCCGCTTGACGATCGCCACCTGAACCTGCTCGTGTGCGATGTTTCGGGCCATGGCATCGGTTCTGCGTTGGTGGCCAACCGGATCTATAGCGAGACAATGTCGCAGTTGCGAAGCGGAGGTCCGCTGACGGAAATGCTGCGGGACTTGAACCGCTTCGTACTGCAGAACCTGGGCACCTCGGCGCTGCTGTTTACCCTGGCAGCCGCCCGAATCGACATCGGAGGGCGGCGGATGATATTCGCGGGCGCAGGACATCCTCCGGCCATGGTCGTGACACCGGGCGAGCAGCCGCGGCTGCTGGAATCGCGCAGCATGGTGCTCGGTGGCCTGCCCGATGCGGTGGCGGACGAGGCGGCCATCGAGATAGATCTCAACCCGGGCGATCGCGTGGTGCTCTATACCGACGGGATCAGCGAAGTCTTCGATTCACGCGGCGAGATGCTGGGCACCGAGGGCGTGCAAAAAATCGTGCGCGAGACGTCTCTGCTGCCGTTCGGGGATATGCAGCAGGCTCTGCTGAATCGCGTTGCGGCGTGGCGTGAAGGCACACCCACCGACGATATGTCCCTGGTACTGCTTGAGGTCTCTTAGGCGTAGAGAACGGCACGCGAGTTGGCGCAGAGCAGAACAGATAAGGGTGACAAACCTCCCGACTCATTGCACCGTCCCCCGCCTCAGTCAGGCCGGCGAAGCGCACAGAGCGTGATCGGCTGAAGATCGCGCTGGCGCGTTGAATCGTGTACACTTCTGCCGTTTTGAATCCTTCATGGACCCTGTAACTCACGGAATCGCGGGCGCGCTCCTCGGCAAGGGATTTTTTTCCAAACGCCAGGAACGAGTCGCAATTTTTGCCGCCACGCTGGGCGCAGTCTTCCCCGACGTGGATATTTTCGCCGAGGCGATCTCGCGCGACCCTCTCGGCATCGTGAAGTATCATCGCGCGATCACGCACTCTTTTGTCGGGCTCCCGTTTTTCGCGGTTCTTCTCGCGGTTTTGACGCGCGCGCTTCTGCCCTGGGTCAAGAGGCGCTGGCCGCGCTTTCATGATCTGGAATCGCCGCCCCTGGGAATGTTGACGCTGATCTACGGCGTGGGTATCGCAAGCCATATCCTGCTCGACGGCATGACGTCGTTCGGCACTCGCATGTGGTTTCCGATTTCTCGCGAGCGCGTCGCCTGGGACCTGCTCTTCATCGTTGATTTCAGCTTCACCACGATCATCCTGGTGCCGCAGATGATTGCCTGGATCTATCGCGAGCCGGCAAAAAACCGTGCCCGCGCCTGGCGGACATGGGTGCTGTTCAGCGTAGGCGACCTGCTGGTGTGGCTGCTCACGCGCGCAGCCGGGTATCCGTTCCACCTGTGGGTTGCTGGACTGGCGAGCGTCGTGCTGGCTGCACTTTTCTTCGGGCCGGCGAGAGGCTGCTGGGGTTTTCAGGTGACGCGCGAGCGCTGGTGTCAGGCCGGAGCATTTGCCGCGCTCGTGTACCTGTTCGCCTGCTCGGTCGCGCACCACGAAGCGCTATTGCGCGCCAAGGCTTTTGCGGATCAGAACCATATCGATATCAGCCGGATTGGCGCGTTGCCGATCCCTCCTTCGTGGCTTGATTGGGGCGACGCAATACGCTCACCGGACGGCATCTTCCAGTCGCAGTTCGATCTGCGCACGACAGGGCCAAACGTTTTCAACTTCATTCCCGACTCCCGTCCCAACGAGTACATTGCGCGCGCCTTCCTGTTGCCCGACGTGCGGCTCTACTGGAGTTTCGCCCGCTTCCCTTCCATCATCAGTTTCCTCGAGGACGGCCATCCTGTGGTCGAGCTGGGCGAAAACCGCTTTCAGGACGGCCGGCGGCGCGGTCCGCAACCGTTTACCTATCGCGTAGTCTTTGACGACTCTGGCAACGTGATCGAGCAAGGCTGGCTTACCAACGGAATGCTGCAGAGCAGCATGAGACGGATGGTTCCACAGCAACCCGAGCCGGGGGTGCCGGCGCCACCTGCGAAGAAATCTCCATGAAGGTCCTGATCTTCAGCGATATCCACGGCGATCTTCGCGCGCTTGCGCGGATTGTCGCGCAACCCGCCGACGTATATATCGCCGCAGGCGATCTCGCCACATTTGGTCGCGGCCTTGAGCCGTGCGGCAAGGCCCTAGCGCCGCTCGGCGAGCGGCTCTGGGTGTTGCCGGGAAATCACGAGACGCACGACGACATTCGCGAATTCTGCCGGCGATTCGGCTTCGTGGATTTTCATCGCCGCGTCCTGCATACGAACCGCACGCCCTGGGCGGGCCTAGGCTACAGCAACATAACCCCGTTCAAGACGCCCGGCGAATACTCCGAGGAAGAGATCGCCGTGGCGCTCGCGCCCTTTGACGGAATCGCCGGGCTTCACCTGGTGGTTCACTTTCCGCCGCTGGACACGCGGCTCGACGAATACGCACCCGGCAAGCACGCCGGCAGCCCGACGCTGCGGGCCTGGGTCGAGCGCGAGCAGCCGCCGTACCTTTTCTGCGGCCACATCCACGAAACGGCGGGCCTCTCGGATCGGCTCGGAGCAACGCTGTGCATCAACGTCGGCAAGGAAGGTTACGCGATCGAAGTATAGCGGGCACCCCGGAAGAAGTTCCCTCGCTGAGGCATCAGCCTCAATTATCTTTTGATCGGGGGAGTGGCAGGATACACGACAAGCTGGCGACGATCGCCGGAACCCTCGCTCTCGGTGCGCACGCCAGGGGCTCCGCTGAGCTCGAGATGAACAATACGGCGCTCGCGCGAGGACATGGGATTGAATTGGAACGGCTGGCCGGTTTCACGCACGCGTTGCGCGGCAACGCGCGCCGAAAGTTTGAGTTCCGCAAGCCGTGTAGCGCGATACTCGCCGCAGTCAAACCGCACGCGATCGTGCAGTCGCGGGTCAAGCCGCAGCCAGCGATGTGCGATGTGCTCAAGCGAGAGCAGCAGGTCCGCGCTATTCTCGAGCAGCAATTCCTGGTCATCTCCGGTGAACGTAACACTCACTTCGGCCTCTTCACCTGCCGGTGAAGACACTTCGAATTTCACGGCAAGGCCCATTTCGCGGACCGCGAGATCGAGAAAACGATTCAGCTCGGCTACGGCACGTTCCCGGTCGAGCGGCGGCGGAGGCGACGCGTGTTCGCGGCGTGGAAACTGGCGGTTGGGAGGCCGATTTACATGAGGTGTTCGATCGCCGTTCATTATTGATTCTTCTTTTTCTTATTCTTAAACGGGCTGTTCGTGGGCAGCGGCCGAGTTCGGTTCAGATAATACTGCTGCCCGACGCCCACCAGGTTACTGGTGAACATATAGAGATTCAAACCGCTTGCATAGGTGAAAAATACCGCCGCAAACGCCAGCGGCATAAGCCTCATCATTTTTTGCTGCGACGGATCGACGGCCGCCGATTGCGGCGTCATCTTGACCGACAAATACATTGTAATGGCCATGGCGATCGGCAGGATGTAATACGGATCTCTGACCGACAGATCCCGCACCCAAAAAACCCACGGAGCATGCCGGAGTTCGATTGCACCGGTCAGCACTCGCCACAGCGCCCACCAGATGGGCATCTGCATCAGCATGGGCAGACAGCCGCTCAGCTGCGCCATGGGATTGATATTGTGACGCTGGTAGAGTTCGGCCATCTCGTCCTGCTGGCCCTTTCGACGAGGATCAGTCATCGAATATTTCTTGTACTTGTCCGTAATCGCGCGCATTTCCGGCGCGATTTTCTGCATCTCCTGCATGGATCGCCAGCTCTTCATCTTGAGGGGAAATACGGCGAAGTTGATTACCAGCGTCAGCGCGACGATAGCCCAGCCCCAGTTTGGAATGTAGCGATGCAGCCATTGCAGGGCAAAAAGCAACGGCTTCGCTATGACTCCTGTCCAGCCGAAGTTCACCAATTGCTCAAGCGACGGCTGCACCTTGGTGAGCAATCCCAGATCTTTCGGACCGACGAACATCCGCGCCTTGACCGGGCCCGGGGCGGTCGCACCGACCGCGATTTCCACCTCAGGCGTGCTCGCCGGCTGGTTGTCCGCGGTGAAGTGGTGCCACTGCGTCCAGTGCCACAGGCCCAGGTCAGTTCCGTCAGGGATAAACACGGCGGCGAAGAATTGATCCTCGATTCCGGTGAACTGCATGGAGCCGGGCTGCTCAAATGGCTGGACTTGATTCCCGGAGACACCGAGTTTCTTGTATTGCAGCAGGTTCAGGCTGTCCGCCTGCTTATAGAAGACGTTGACGAGCTGCGAGGCCTTGTAGACAGCCTTGTCCCCGAATCCGCCGCGCCAAGAAATGGCGGGCGCAAGCGGCCTGCCGTCGAGCGAGGCGGTCACCTGGATGGACATCTGGTAGTCCTGCGTGAAATTCAGTTTCTTGGTGACGTCAAGGTGTCCGTCGCTCCAGTGGAAGGTAATCTCGGCAGGGGCAGTGAGATTCTCGGACGTGGGCGTGACTTCATAGAGCGCGGAATTCGCCTGCGCTTCCAGCTGCGGATCAGAAAGCATCAGCGAGAGCGGCCAGCCCAGCTCTTGCGCAACATCGGGATTGACCAGGTCAAGCGGGCGCGGCGGCGTCTGATCGTCGAAATACTTTTTCAGCTGCCAGCTTCGCGCCACCGCGCCGTGATTCGACAGCTCGACGCGATAGAGATTACTTTCGACCACGATGTTGGTTTCCGCAACAGCCTGCGCCACCGGAATTTTCGCGGCCATTGCGGGCGCGGCCATCTGCATGGCGCCCTGCATGCCGGCCGGCTGGGTCGACCCCGCCCCGGAAGTTTGTCCGGGCGCCGTCTGCCCGGCGACGGGGCCGGACTTCTGCGGCGGCGGAATGGGCGGCTGGAAGTAATGCATCCAGATAAACGTGACGGCAATCACGATCACTACGAAAATAATCCCGCGGGTCTGGTCCGACATCTCCTTCACTGCATCCGCTCCTGTTCGCCCAGAGAGCGCGCGACGGATTCACCCGGCGGAAAATCGCGGTCCGAGAAACGGGAATGAAACCCTGCGGTAGGGCCCGTTTCGGAAATGACGGGTTCCGGTGACAAAACGACGTCCGGAACGGGATCGAATCCGCCCTTGGTGAAGGGATTGCAGCGAAGCAGCCGGCCGAGTGCGAGAGACAATCCGCGCGCGGCGCCATGGCGCGCGATGGCATCTGCGGCGTAGTTCGAGCACGACGGGTGAAATTTGCACCCACCTCCAAAAAATGGCGACAGGAAGGTGATGTAGAAGCGGACCAATAGCAGCAGCGCCCAGGCTGCGGCTGATTTCCCGTGCGCGGTCAATCGGGGGGCTTCGCTCGCCGGGTTCAACACATGGGTGCGCGAGGAATTAGTTGCAGAAGTTCCCTGGTCAGCGCCGAAAAATCCGTCGTGGCCGCCGAGCTGCGCGGGTGAATCACGATGTCCCATCCCTGGGCAATCTCCTGTCGGTGCAATCTCAGAATTTCGCGCAGCCGCCGCCGGATTCGGTTGCGCCGAACGGCATTGCCGAGCGCTTTCTTGATGCTCCAGCCAAACCGGCTGAGATCCAGACCGTTGGGGCGAACGAAAATGGTGAACTCCCGGCTCGACCGGCGCCGGCCCTCGCGATAGACTGCGTCGTATTCAGCGCGGTGCACCACGCGGCATTCGCGAGGCAAGCCGAGCGTCGTCGCGTCAGACTCGCGTGAGACTGTGGCGCCCTTTTTTGCGGCGTTGCGCAAGGACTTTCCGTCCACCCTGGCTCTTCATGCGTTTGCGGAAGCCGTGTTTTTTGTGACGGCGGCGCACATGGGGCTGAAACGTACGTTTCGGCAACGATCTTTCTCCTCTATTTTCGCGGGCTGGCCTGTTCTAGCGGCGGAGTCGGCTCATCGGATGCCCCTCGCGGACGCAAGCGAATTACGTAGTGTATTCGACCGGCGCAGCACGGTCAAGGAAGCCGGTCTCGCGGCACTGTCCAGGGTTTCTGTTGAAAGTGGGTATAAGAGTGTCTCGCATGATTGTTTCCTCAGGCATGCATTCGTTCCGCAGCCAGCAAATAGCAGCCTAAGACCTGTT
>Ga0209008_1000487_pt1 | contig 12628 bp, 11 predicted proteins | sample JacPin_JW_Ref_O3_FD_187963 | JGI IMG/M metagenome (GOLD analysis project Ga0209008, IMG submission 187963) | Forest soil microbial communities from Algoma, Ontario, Canada - Jack Pine, Ontario site 1_JW_Ref_O3 (SPAdes) (version 2) | ecosystem: Environmental > Terrestrial > Soil > Boreal...
AACTGTTGAAGAAGGCGCTCGATCTCACGGAAGCGCGCCATTCGGGCGGCGTCGCCAGCGGGCTAGATGTTTCTGAAGCAGAGACTCTTCTCGCCACAACCCAGGCGACATACATCGGATTTGGCGTACAACGCGCCCAATTCGAGCACGCTCTAGCAGTGCTCGTCGGCAAACCTGCCGCGGAATTTTCTGTACCGGAAAAAAAATCAGCTCTCGAGCCGCCGGCGATACCGCCGGGCTTGCCTTCGGATCTACTGGAGCGCAGGCCGGATGTGGCGGAGGCCGAACGTCAGATGGCTTCCGCGAACGCGCAAATCGGCGTGGCACGCGCGGCGTTTTTCCCCGCGCTGAATCTCACCGGCGGCGCTGGCTACTTAAGCGACGATCTCGTCAAGCTCTTCAATGTATCGAGTACGATCTGGTCGATTGCCGCCAACGCTTCGCAGCCTCTGTATGCGGGAGGCGCCATTTCTGCAAATTACGTGCGCGCTCGTGCGGCTTACGATGAATCGGCCGCCAACTATCGCCAGCAAGTGCTGGTGGCCTTCAAGGAAGTCGAAGATGGGCTCTCGGGACTTCGCATTCTCGAAGAACAAGAGGCCGCGCAGAATAAAGCCGTAGACTCATCGCGGAAGACGCTTACGATTTCTACCAGTCGTTATAAAGAGGGACTCGCCAATTTTCTCGAAGTGATCGACGCCCAGCGCGACGTCCTTCAAAACGAACAGGAATCCGCCCAGTTGCGCGAGCTGCGGCTCCTCACCACCGTTCAATTCATCCAGGCTCTCGGCGGTGGATGGCAGGAATCGAAAATCTACAGTGACTCGCAAGCGCCCGCCACCGGTTCGAGCCAGCCCACGCACTAGATCCTCGCGCTCGGATTTCCTCCGAATTCGTTACCGGGAATCGCCGCGAGTTGCTTAGAATACTCGTCTTCGGCGCGAGCCGTTTTTGTTGCTCTGCTCACAGCGTCGTGCAGCGCACCTAAGGGAGATTCTTCAGGCCATCATGTCGGACGATTCCATAGCAATCATCGGCGGCACCGGAGATTTAGGTTACGGGCTTGCGCTGCGCTGGGCCAAAGCCGGGAGAAAAGTATTTATCGGCTCGCGTTCAGCGGAACGCGCCGCCAAGGCGGCCAGCGAGATTCAGGAAGCCGCCGGCGCGGATTTGCAAGTGCAAGGCATGGCGAATGCTGACGCGATTCAAAACGCATGGATCGTGGTCATCGCCGTTCCGTTCATGGCGCAGGCCGAGACGCTCACTTCGATCAAGGAAAAACTTCGCACTGGGCAGACGGTAGTGATTTGCACGGTACCGCTCGAGGCTGCAGTCGGCGGCGCGCCCACTCGCACTCTAGGACTTTGGGCCGGCTCCGCATCGGAGCAAGCCGCGCGAACTTTACCTGATTCCGTGCACGTGGTCGCGGCGTTTCAGAATGTGTCCGCGCATGCTGTGCAGGAACTTTCCGGAACGGTCGATTGCGACGTGATTGTCTGCGGCGATGTAGCCGAAGTGCGCGGCAGGCTGCGCCCGTGGGTGGAAGCGATTCCCGGCTGCCGCTACGTGGACGGCGGAAAACTTGAGAACGCGCGCATCGTGGAATCCATCACTGCGTTTTTGATTGGTGTGAATCGCCGCCTTAAAGTTCCGGCTTCCGGAATTAGAATTACTGGCATCGGTTCGCAGCGATGACCGCGGTGCGCTTGAGCCGGCGCGTCGATTCGAGCCGGATCCAGATTTTTGGCATCGCATCGTTGCCCGAGGTCAAGCCGGGCGACGATCTGCCCCGCTCGATTGTGGATGCGCTGCGCCGTGAAAATCTTGAACTGCGAAGCGGCGATGTTCTGGTTACCGCGCAAAAGATTATTTCGAAGGCCGAAGGGCGCATCGAGCGATTAAGCGCCGTGAAGCCCTCGGAATTGGCGCGAAGCTGGGCGCGGACGCTGGGTGAAGATCCGCGATTCATCGAAGTTGTGTTGCGCGAATCGCGTCGCGTGATTCGCATGACCGAGCGAGCGTTGATTGTCGAAACGCGTCACGGATTTATTTGCGCGAATGCGGGCGTGGATCGCTCGAATGTTCGCACCGCCGGCACGGTGACGTGTCTGCCGCTAGACCCGGATCGCTCCGCCGAGCGGCTAACCAAGCGCCTGCGAAACCTGACCAAGGCGCGCGTCGCCGTGATTATTTCCGACACCTTCGGACGTCCGTGGCGTCTCGGACTCACGAATGTGGCTATCGGCGCTGCGGGTCTGGCGGTGCTGGAAGATTTGCGCGGCACTCGTGATGCCAGCGGTAGAAAGCTGCAAGGGACGATTCTAGCCGTCGCAGATGAACTGTCCGCGGCCGCAGGTCTCGCGATGAAAAAAGCGGCGCAAATTCCCGCGGTAATCATCCGCGGATTTTCTTTCGCGCATGCTCGCGGAGACGCTCGCCAGTTGATTCGTCCGGCCAGCGAGGATATGTTTCGATAGGCGGCAAATGCCGCCGTGCGTGATAATTTCTAACTCGACGGGCCACCAGTAATGGGAACGATCGCAACTTCGGCTAAAGTCTCAAACGTGCGCACGGGCAATGAACCGAGCGCCATGGAGCTCGCGCTAGTCCGCGCAGAGGCTGGAGAACAAATCGCGCGCGAAGACGCCCTCTTGCTCATAGACCGCGCCGAGACAGCCGCGCTGCTCGAAGCGGCTTCGTCACTGCGCAATCGCGTCAAAGGCCGCACCATCAGCTATTCCCGCAAAGTTTTTATTCCGCTCACCACTCTTTGCCGCGATTACTGCGGCTATTGCACTTTTCGGCGCGATCCCGGCGAGCCAGGCGGACGTTATCTGACGCCCGAGGAAGTGCTGGCAGTTGCCGAGAACGCGCGCGCCGCGGGCTGCAAGGAATTGCTGTTCAGTCTTGGAGATCAGCCGGAACGCATTTTCCCCGAAGCGCGCGAATTTTTGCGCGCGCGCGGATTTGAGCGCACGCTCGAATATCTCGCATCCGTTTCTCAGCTCGCTCTTGAAGCATCCGGTTTGCTCCCACATGCGAATCCAGGAGTAATGAACGCCGCCGATCTCGCCACACTAAAGGTTTCAAATCCCAGCGTCGGCCTGATGCTCGAAAACGTAAGCCCGCGCCTGATGCGTCGCGGCCAAGCCCACGAACTCGCGCCGGACAAAGTCCCGAGCCTACGCCTGCGAACGATTGAAGAAGCCGGCCGCCAGCAAATCGCCTTCACTACCGGGATCCTGATCGGTATAGGTGAAACGCGCGAAGAACGCGTCGATTCGCTTTTCGCCATTCGCGATTTGCAATCGCGCTACGGACACATCCAAGAAGTGATCGTCCAGAATTTTCGCGCGAAGCCGTCCACGCCAATGGCATCGCACGCTGAACCTGATATGGACGATATGCTGCGCACGGTTGCGGTGGCTCGGCTGATTCTCGGCGGTGAAATGAATCTGCAATCGCCGCCAAATTTGAGCGCACCTGACTACACGCGCCTGCTTGGTGCGGGCATCAATGACTGGGGCGGAATTTCGCCGGTCACTCCGGATTTCATAAATCCCGAAGCCGCGTGGCCACATATTGATACGCTCGGCGAACGAACTGCCGGCGCTGGCTTCGTTCTCCGCGAACGGCTTTCGATTTATCCCGAATTCACCGCGCGTGACGGTTTTGTTCGTGAGAATGTGCGGCCTTATCTGCAGAAGCTGAAAGATGCTGATGGCTACGCCAGGGCAGGAGACTAGAAAATGGCAGCGGGACCCGTAATGGTCGGTCGGAAAACAAATCTGGACGAAGTGTTGCGTGCCGCCCAACCCGAGATCCGAAAGGCGCTCGAGTTCGCACTCGAGGGCCGCGAACTCGGATTCGACGAGGGAGTGCTGCTGGCGCGGGCGGATGGCCATGATCTGACGGCGCTCGTAGCCGCAGCCGACGAACTTCGCCGCCGCCAAGTGGGCGATGCGATCACGTACGTCGTCAATCGTAATATTAATTTCACAAACGTCTGTATGGTCGGTTGCGCTTTCTGCGGCTTCGCCCGCGGGCCGAACGCCAGCGATGCTTACTCGCTTTCGATCGAGCAAATCGTGGCGAAGGCCACCGAAGCGTGGGACGCCGGGGCCTCAGAAGTCTGCATTCAAGGCGGCCTGCCCAAAGATTTCGACGGATTTTTCTATCGCGATATTCTGCGCGGCATCAAAGCCGCGCTGCCAGCGATTCACATCCACGCATTTTCTCCCATGGAGATTTGCTACGGCGTCGAGCGCACCGGCATGAATCTTCGAGAGTATCTTTTGATGCTCAAGGAAAACGGACTCGGCACGATTCCCGGAACCGCTGCGGAAGTTCTGGACGACGAAGTTCGCAGCGCGCTGAGCCCGAATAAATTAAAGGTCTCGCAGTGGATCCAAGTCGTTCGCGCCGCACACTCGCTGGGCATTCGCAGCACTTCCACGATGATGTACGGCCACGTGGAAACTCCGGAGCACTGGGTCCGCCACATTTTGCTGCTGCGCCATATTCAAAAAGAGACCGGTGGCTTTACCGAATTTGTTCCGCTCGGCTTCGTGCACGAAAAGACGCGGCTTTTCCGCAAAGATGGTGCGCGGCCCGGCAGCACGCGCCGCGAGAATCTCGCCGTCCATGCCCTCGCGCGCGTTCTCTTCAATGGACTGATCCCGAATATTCAAGTCTCGTGGGTGAAAATGGGATTCGATGAATCGCTCGCGTGCCTCGAAGCCGGCGCGAATGATTTCAGCGGCACGCTCATGGAGGAGCACATCTCCAAGTCCGCGGGCGCGAATTTCGGTGAATATGTCGCGCCCGAGCAATTTCGCGCGCTGATTCGCCGCATTGGCCGAATCCCGGCTGAGCGAACCACCACTTACGAGTTACGCCAAGTTTACGAGCGCGATGCCGAGGAATCTTTTGGGGCGAGCGCGTCACCGTCACAACGTCCGCCACAGCTAAGTGTTCTCGAAGAATCGCACTACACGGGCACGGGTTACTAATGGAAATTGTCGCACTGGCCGGCGGAGTCGGAGCCTCAAAGCTGCTCGTCGGCCTCGCACACGCGACGGCGCCTGAAAATCTGGCCGTCGTCGTAAACACAGGCGACGATCTCGAGATGCACGGCCTCACGATTTGCCCCGACCTAGACATCGTAACTTACACGCTTGCGGGCGTTGTTAATCCGGCGACAGGTTGGGGCGTTGAGGGCGATACATTTGCGACGCTGCAATTTCTCGGACGCTACGAACACGAGACTTGGTTCAATCTCGGCGATCGCGATCTCGCCACGCACATTCACCGCAGCGATATGTTGCGGCGCGGGTTCACGCTTTCTGAGTGCGCGGATTCGATCCGCCGCTCGCTCGGTGTGCGCGCGCATATTCTGCCGATGAGCGATCAACCTGTTCGTACGCACATTGAAACGCCCACCGGTGATCTCGCTTTCCAGCATTATTTGGTGAAGCATCGCGCGGAACCAGTGGTGAAGACGATTCGATTCGAGGGTGCTGACCGATCGGAGCCTGCACCGGGAGTGCTTAGCGCAATTGCCGGTGCGCGAGAGATCGTGATTTGCCCGAGCAATCCGCTGATCAGCATTGGACCGATACTCGCGGTCCCGGGCATTCGCGCCGCACTCGCCGCACGGCGCGATGATGTTATTGCCGTTTGCCCGATCGTAGGCGGCATGTCGTTGAAAGGGCCGACCTCGAAGATGATGCGCGAGCTCGGAATTGACGTCTCAGCGCGAAGTATCACGGAAATGTATCGCGATATTGCCTCGCGCATCGTGATCGACGAAAGTGATGCTGCCTTGCGAGCGGAAATCGAAGCAGCGGGAGTCGCAGTTGAAGTAACCCGAACGGTAATGGATTCCGAAGAAGATAAATGGTGGCTTGGCCATTTCCTCGTGAATTTGCTGCACGCGAACGCCACGCGCGCGGGTATTTAGGATTCATGTCGCGCGCGACGAATTGATTTGCCGCAAATCGTGAGACGCGAAAGGCTCAATGAACGGCCTGCTGATACCAGTAAAAGACTTGCGCCACGCAAAGCAGAGGCTAGCCCCGGCGCTCTCGCAATCTGAGCGGACCGCGCTCGCAGAGGCGATGTTCGATGATTTTTGCGCGAGCGTCGCGCAAATCCGCTGCGCGGACTGCATTTTTGTGATCACCAATTACGAGCCCGCAATCGATCGAGCGCGTTCGCTGGGATGGGAAGTGCTGCGCGAAACCGCACAAGAATCCGAGAGCGCATCGGTGGATGCCGCATCGCGAATTTGCGCCGGGCGCGGCGTAACTTCACTCGCGCGAGTGCCAATTGATTTGCCGCTCATCACTCCGGCCGATGTCGAGCAAGTTTTTGCGGCGGCGCGGCCGGCGCCATCCGCGGTGATCGTTCCATCGCGCAGTGGAACGGGGACAAACGCGCTGCTGCGCTCTCGACCAACGTTATTTCCATCGCGCTTCGGGCCGAATAGTTTTCCAAAACATTCGCAAGAAGCCCGGAACTGCGGCGCAGATCTAGTTGTGCTTCGAAATGAACGAATCGAGCTCGATGTGGACGACTGGGACGATCTTCAGTTGCTAGCTACGCGCTCGGATTTACCTGCGGCTACTCGAAGCTGGCTCGGACGCGCCGGCCTTCTCCCTCCGGCCATTGCAGCCAGCGCGTCCGCATACGCAATCCGCCCGAACTCAGGTGACGCGCTTGAAGAATAAGATTTATCCCAACGTCGATGCCGCAGTCGCTGACGTTTCGGACGGCGCATCGCTGATGTTCGGTGGGTTCGGCGGCGCGGGTTTTCCCAATGAGCTAATTCGCGCGGTCGGACGCAAAGGCTCGCGCAATCTTTTTGCAATTAGCAATAATTGCGGAACTGGCGAAGGCGAACTCAGCGTGCTGTTCAAGAACAAACAGATTCGACGCGTGATTGCCGCATTTCCTGGCCCACAGTCCACTTATTTTCAGCAGCAAGTGGAATCCGGCGAGGTGGAGTACGAGCTTGTGCCGCAGGGGATTCTCTGCGAACGCATGCGTGCGCATGGAGCCGGGATTCCGGCATTTTATTCTCCCGTGGGCGTCGGCACGGAAGTGGCCCAGGGAAAAGAGGAACGCGCCATCAATGGCCGCCGCTGCATTCTCGAATCCGCGCTCGGCGCCGATTTCGCGCTCATCCGCGCACTAAAAGCCGATCCGCTCGGCAACCTGATCTATCGCAAGGCCGCCAGAAATTTCAATCCAGTGATGGCCACGGCGGCAACAATCACGATCGTCGAAGTGAACGAAATTGTTCCCGTTGGCGCGCTCGATCCAGAAACCATCGTAACGCCCTCCGTCTTTGTGCATCGCATCGTCGAAGTAGGAGGCGCTCATGACGCTTGAGCGCAAGTTATCCCGCGAACAGATTGCCGAGCGCGCAGCGCAGGAATTGCCGGACGGCGCGTACGTAAATCTCGGGTGGGGAATTCCGAATCTTATCGCGGCTTATGTGCCCGAAAACGCCGGCGTAATTTTCCACAGCGAAAACGGAATCCTGGGGATGGGTCCGCGCGCCCGCGCAGGCGAGGAAGATTACGATCTGGTGGACGCGATGAAAGCGCCGGTCACCATTCTTCCCGGCGGCGCATATTTTTCGCAGGTGGATGCGCACATGATGACGCGCGGCGGCCATCTCGACGTTGCGGTCCTCGGCGGCCTGCAAGTTTCCGAGCGCGGCGATCTGGCAAATTGGAAAGTTCCCGGCGCGAAATTTTCCGGCGGGATTGGCGGCGCGATGGATATCGCCGTCGGCTCTCGGCGACTGATCGTGACGATGGAGCACATCACCAAAAACGGCGAGCCCAAGATCGTGAAGATTTGCACGTATCCGCTGACTGCGCTGCAATGTGTGACGACAATCGTTACCGATCTGGCGGTGATCGACGTCACGCCGAACGGGTTGCAGCTTCGCGAAGTTGCGCCCGGTGTTTCAGTGGAGGAAGTGCAGAGAGTCACGGGACCCAAACTCAGCGTGGCATCGCGGGTTCCCGAGATGCGTCTGCGCGCGAAGTAGCCCGCTTTTTTTCACCCGTGAACCAGATATGCAATTTGCAATTTTGAAAAGAAGTGTGGGTTCCCAGCCGGTCCGAAGGAACTAAGAGTTAGTGCGATCGGCGGTCATCGGCACCGATTCAATTGCAGATCGCACAATTTTTCCCAGCGCATCCAAACTGAACGGTTTCTGAATGTAAAGCGCGCCATCGCCGCTCTGGATGTGTGCCGAAGCATTAAATTCCAAATAGCCCGACATGTAGATCACTTTAATTTCTGGTCGAAGTGCCGAGATATTCTGAACCAGCTCGTGCCCCGTCATGCGCGGCATCACGGTATCGGTCAGCAGCAAATGAATCGGGCCGCCATACTTCGCCACTAAGTCGCGCGCCTCGACCCCCCCGCCGGCTATCAGCACTGTGTAGCCGCAGCCCTCGAGATACTCGGCGGCCAGATTGCGAATTCCAGATTCGTCGTCCACCACGAGAATTGTCTCAGCGCCGTGACGCGTCACTTCGGGTAGCTGCGAAGTTTTCGCAACGCTCTCCGCATCATCCACTCGCGGTAGAAAAATCGTAAATGCCGTGCCTTGTCCGGGTGCACTATCCACAAAAATAAATCCGCCACTCTGTTTCACGATGCCATAAACAGTGGCAAGCCCAAGCCCGGTGCCGCGGCCTTTTTCCTTCGTTGTGAAGAACGGCTCAAAAATGCGCGCCTGCGTCTTCGCATCCATTCCTTCGCCCGTGTCCGTCACGATGAGCGCAGCATAGTCGCCATCGCCAATCGCCGGTAGGGGCCGTGCATCCCCGGGTGCAAACGTAACATTTTCAGTGCGAATCCGAAGACAGCCGCCGCTTGGCATCGCGTCGCGCGCATTCACCGCCAGATTTAGCAGCACCTGTTCGAGCTGGCCGGCATCCGCGCGCACGTGCCCTAGTTCGGGTTCCGTACTGAAAATAAATTCGATGTTCGACCCGAAAAGCCGTTCGATCATGCTGGCCATATCAGCGACAACGTGGTTCAAGTCTAATACTTCGGGCTGCAGCACTTGCATGCGGCTGAACGCGAGCAATTGGCGAGTCAACGCAGCAGCACGGTCTGCGGCCTTCTGAATCTGCGCGATATTTTCGCGCGGCTGTCCCCCGGCCGAATTCAAGAGCAAATCCGTGTGCCCGCGAATCACCATAAGCAAATTATTGAAATCGTGCGCTATGCCGCCAGCCAATTGCCCCACCGCTTCCATCTTCTGCGCCTGTCGAAATTGCGCCTCGAGCATTTTCGTTTCGGTCACGTCTGTCATCACGCCTTGCAACGACTCGATGCCGTTTGCATTGCGCACCACCGTGGCAATATCGGTAAACCAGTGATATTTACCATCGCGCGCCTGCAAGCGGTATTCGGCCGAATAGGGCTGGCCGGACGCGCGGCATTTTTCCTCAAGCCCGATCACTTTAGCGACGTCTTCAGGATGCAGGCGCTGGAACCACAGCTTCGGGTCCGCCACCCATTCCGTGGGCGTGAATCCGAGAATGGCTTGAATTTGCGGGCTAACGTAGGACCAATCACCTTCAGCGCCAAATCCGGCCATGTAGGTAATTGCGGGAAGCTGTTCGACGAGCAGGCGGAATCGCGTTTCCGCCGCCAACAATTCGCGCTCGGCGCGCTTGCGCTCGGTGAGGTCGTGAAGAATCACCTGCGACGCGGTTTCTTTGCCGATTTTGAATGATGTCGCCGCGATTTCGACGTCCACCACGGTGCCATCGAGGCGCACAAGCCTCTCTTCAAGAAACGGTACGGTTTGCCCGGGCGATTGCAACTCAGCCATGCGCCGCGCCGCGATTGCTCGGTGGCTCGGGTGCATCAGCTCCAATGCCGATTTGCCGACCACCTCATCCGGCGAAGCTGCGCCAAGCAATTTTACGCCCGCCGAATTTATGAAAATGATTTTCTCGCCGCGCCGCACCCACACCGCGTCGGGAGAAAGTTCCACCAGCCGGCGATATCTTTCCTCGCTCTCGCGCAATTCTTCTTCTGCGCGCTTCCGCTGGGTGATGTCGCGATAAATGCAATACACCGCGATTTGGTTCTCAGCCACGTTCACGGGCGAAACGAGCAGCGACACTTCGATGCGGCTTCCATCTTTCCGCCGGCGGATGGTTTCGATACTCGTGATCGCGCCGCGCTCCGCCTCATCGTCGAGCCATTTTCCTTCCTCGCACTTTTCGTCCGGCACCACGAGCTTGTCCAGATTTTGCCCCACCGATTCCGCAGCCTCATATCCAAACAGGCGCGTGAATTCGCGATTGATCCGCAGCACGATATTTTTCGTGTCCACGAACGCAATCGCTTCCGGCGCCGATTCCACCAGCTGTTCGAGATACGCTTTCTGGATCGCCAGGTTGCGTTCAGTTTGCTTGCGGTTCGTGATGTCGATCATCACGATGGTCACGCCGCGAATCTCGCCGCGTTTCAGCCGCAGCGGAAGGAAACTCACCAGCCAGTCGCGTCTCTCGCCGGGAACAGCCGGAGTCGCGCTGCTGATCTCTAAATCCGAAACCGGCATGCCCGTATCGAACACCCGCCGCACGACAGGTTCGAGCGCCGGAGCCATTTCGGGAACGATCTCGGCGAACGATCGTCCGAGGTGCGATGCCACCGGGCGCCCATTAAACTCGGCGAGCTTGTCGTTTACGCGGATGTAGTTCATCTCGCGATCTACGAGTGCCAGGCCAATTGGTGCGGTGCGATAGAGGAGCGCCAGCTCGGCAAACTGCTCGGTTATTCCGTTTTGATCCATGTTGCGATGTAGTACTAGAACTAGCCTCTAGGCTCAGTTTGTACCTCACTCGAAACATGGTCAAGAGGAGTGTCGAACTGCTTGGCTTCACGAACACTAGGGGAGTAACGGGCAGCTCAGTCGCCACAAAACAAGGAAGATGGCCGGTCCGGGCCTATGGCTCGCGACCTGTTCCGTTTCGGAACTGAGCGCGCTATCTAGGTGCGCTGCCTGCCGTTGGAGTTACGATTCCGCAGCCGGACGCAGAGGGTTGCGCTCTTCCGCTCACCGCGGTGGAGGTGCCGGAACCGCAACTCGGCGTTTTGCTTAGCGAGCGGACAAGAACTACCGGCACCGCTACGCCGACTACCAGCAATGATCCGATAAGTAAGCCGTGTCCAGCAAAGCTGCCAGCTGAGGCCCCGGCACCTGCACCGTGCAGCGCGGTTGAGCGTCCTGCGTCCATCAAGTCGGTGTTTGGCGCAATTGCTGGAGCATCGGGAGACTGGTCGCCACGAATCGTTGAGCTCTGTCCCTGGCTCACTTCGACGCAGACGCCTGCTAGATTGCAGAAGCGGACTTTGCCTTCGAAAACTACGATGCGCGTGACGTAATTCTCGAACGCGAGGAAGAAATCGGTGCCAACGACTCCCGCGACGCCGGTCGGAGTCCGAATCTGAAAGCTGGCGCCGGGCTTGGTCTGCTTCACGGCATTTGCTCGCACTCGTCCGTAACCCAATTCAAGATCCGTCTGCTGCGTCGCGGCATCATGCTTAGTAACTCGCAAACTCGAGTCCGCGCCCACATTCAGCACCGAGCCGTCATCGAGAGCCACGCGAGCGCGCGCCAAGTGGCCAGTCGCGACGGTGTCTTCCCACAACACCGGAATTTCCGGTGTCGCAGTCATCGATTGTCCGCCTCGCAAAAGATTGACGGCGGGAATCAGCGCGGAGACTTTGCCGGCATGTTGACCAGGTGTCTGCGGGAGAGCTTGAATCGGAAACGCCAGCAGCAGGCTCAGCAGCAAGCAAAGCCCCGCGGCGAGCGACGATTTTATGGCGGCAAGATTCCGCATGGACACGACCTCCTGGCAGCAACGCCGTCTGTAACGCTCGAACAGCGCCCCGCTGGCGGACTGGCAATATACCCCAAGCCCGCCATGCGAGGGCACAGATTTTTCAGTTTGCGGCGCCGGTTTTCTTCGCCGCCTGACCTGCGGCGCGCATTTGCGCCATCATTTGGCGCATGTGGTCGTTAGCGCCTGGAGCGCGCTTTTCGCGCCACGCTTCGTAACGGTTCACATGCTTTTCGAGATTGCTGAAGTTGTGGGGATTCTTGAACGCCGCGCGCCATTCCGCGATCACCGGCTTCAATCGCTCCCACACGATCCACTGTTCGCCGCTGGTCTCGAACAAAAATTCTTCGTCCAGGAGTCCGCGGTTGGCGTAGTTGGCTACCATGTCCCAGTAGGATGCGACCATGCGGATGTAACCGCCTTCTTCGCCGCCGCCCTTGAAAATTTTCAATACATCGTCGAAAGTTGTGGGATGAAAACTTGAGAAGTACCAGGCGCGTGCTTCACGCATTTTTGTTTCGCGGCGTGCTTCGTACAACTTCAGCATCAACTCTCCCTGCTCGTGCGTTGTTGCCATCGGTAGTGCCTCCTTGTTTTTGCTTTTCGCTTAAGACCAATTTTCCTTCGAAGACTCCATCAACCGCCGACGGCCGCTGCGCCGCTGATCAGTTCCACTCGCTGCGTATTGGCCACCAAAATGTGGGCTTGTTCGAGAGCCAGTTTCACCCGGC
>Ga0209008_1000488_pt1 | contig 12576 bp, 9 predicted proteins | sample JacPin_JW_Ref_O3_FD_187963 | JGI IMG/M metagenome (GOLD analysis project Ga0209008, IMG submission 187963) | Forest soil microbial communities from Algoma, Ontario, Canada - Jack Pine, Ontario site 1_JW_Ref_O3 (SPAdes) (version 2) | ecosystem: Environmental > Terrestrial > Soil > Boreal...
GGACGGTCACCGTAATATTTCTCGCGCAACAACTCCCAGGCGCTGCCGGAGGGCTGCTGTTCCTGCGCGATCGCGTGGATCGGCCCCGCGATGAGCGCCGCCGCCACGCATGGCCGGATCCATGAATGTCTCATAGACTGTTTGGGGCCATCCCTGGCCCGCTCCAAGAATCAAAAGAACAGAATTGCGCCGACCGCGATATCGTTTTCAATTGCGATGTTGTCGTTCCACGCCAGCGACTCAGTATGAATGTACTCGCCCACCAGCGTAAGGCTCTTGGTCAGACTGTAGTATGCACCAAAGACGCCCGATTCGTTCTTATGGACCAAATTGCTGGCATAGGTGCCGGTGGATGGACCGCCCGGGATATTACCGATCGTCCCGAAGCCCTGCTCGTCGCTGGCAAGCTTGAGCTGCGAGATTCCGTAGCTCACTCCGAGTTTCAGCTTCTCGAACTTATAGGTAAGTTGAGCGTAGCCGCCGTCGGACGTTCTCTCGTTTCCGCCCGCAGAGGTCGCCGAAAGATACAGGCCGGTGGTGCCGACGCCCTTGCCGCCGTACCCGTACACCACACCCTCGAAGCCGGCCACGTCCACTTTGACACCCGCGTCTACCGCGGTTCCATGGACTTTGTTGGCTATACCGGCGGCATTGTTGTTGGGGACGCAGAAAGTGGACCCCGCCGCGCAAACGCTCGGCGCACTCGCCTGTTGCGTGACGCCGTCGACCCACACCTTTCCGCTCAATGCATCGCCCTTCGGATCTCCCCACGAGTACGCGAGCTGCAGCTGCCATTGAGGGGAGTTATGCGTGGTGTAGGAGCCATCGTCGAGCGGTTGAAACGCGCCGACGGAGGCCGTGAAGCCATTGAAACTCTTGGTGGTATACGTGATCTGCGGTTCCCAGTCGGTGTAAATGTAGCCCAGGCCGATGCGGCCAAGACTGGTGTTGCTGGGCGCGAAGTTCGAAGAGGCGGTGCCCACGCCGAGCAGAGTCATGTCATCGAGGATCGCGTCCTTGCCGAACAAGCCGATATCGCGGCCCAATTTCACCGTGCCCCAGCTTGCGTCGCCGAACGTCAGGAATATCTGACGAGCGTCGATGCCGGGGGTTGAAAGCGCCGACGGCTGGCCCGCGCCGTTGACGCCCGCTGCCGCAGAGCTGTTGATTCCGGGATACAGGCCGATGGTCGCGCCGATATCGAAGTTGTCCTGGCGCGTGGTCGCGCTGAACACCAACGCCGCCGGCAGCAGGCCGTTGCGCACCGCGGTCGAATTGTCGCCGGTGCATGCGAGGCCGCCGGTTATTTGCGTTTGGGGTTCGCCCTGGGCGTTGATCCCCCCATTGTGGTCGCAACTCGCGTTCACATAAAACGCATTGACGTTGCCCGAGAAATCTATTTTCCAGTCGCCGGCCTCGATATCGATTCCCGCGACCGCGCGGGTCATCGGAACCATCCATATCGCGGCGCTGACTGCGATCGCAAGCTTGGTACGCATGTTCATGAAAACTCCCCCTCCGTTTCGAGTTCTTTGTCGAATCGTCGAAGACCGCGACATAGCTGCCGCAGCCGGCCGCAGCTTTTCCCGCACTCGCCAAACGCCCTGGCGTCGGGTGAAGCCTATGTGTATGTCTGCAAGAGGCGTACCAATGCTGCAACCAGCGACCCAGGAGAGTTCGGCCGGCCGCGGCCTCCGCGCTGTCAGCCCAAGCTCCGGAAGCTGAGAAAACCGGGCCAAGCAGGCATTCCCGGAGTCCCTCCCGACGGCGGATCCGGCTTCGACGGCCTCCCGCGCAAGTGTGGTTTCGGCGCAAATGGCGGCCGATCGCTGCAGCGAGGCATGCCATCAGTGTCACGCCCGAGGACCACTTTGTCGCACTCTTGTGTTGGATTAGATACAGGCGCCGAGACCGCAGCGGAGGCCGCGGCAGCCGGGCATTCCGGCGCGCGCGGATCCGCTCTGCTACATTTTTGAAGCACAAACTGTGGCGGATCAGAAACACCGCACGCCGCGGCCGCGCTCGGGCGTTATGTCCTGCGCCGCAAGTAGTTGATCATCCAGCGTAATGCGCGCCCAGGTGCGGCTGGCACGCTTGCTGCTTGTCCGTACTTGGAAATTCCGCACCGATACGCATTAAACGAGGAGCCCAAATCCATGAAGACGAGAGCGGCTGTTGCCTGGGAAGCCGATAAACCGCTGCAGATCGAGGAAGTCGATCTCGCCGGACCGAAGGCAGGCGAGGTGCTGGTGCGCATCGTGGCGACGGGCGTGTGCCACACGGATGCCTTCACACTGTCCGGAGCCGACCCCGAGGGACTGTTCCCGGTGATTTTGGGACACGAAGGCGGCGGCATCGTGCAGGAGGTCGGAAGCGGCGTGACCAGCGTCAAAGCCGGCGACCATGTGATTCCGCTGTACACGCCCGAGTGCGGTACCTGCGAGTTCTGCCTGTCCGGCAAGACCAATCTGTGCCAGAGAATCCGCGTAACCCAGGGCAAAGGAGTGATGCCCGACGGCACCTCGCGCTTCTCGTTCAAGGGCAAGCCCATATTGCACTACATGGGTACGAGCACATTCTCCGAGTACACCGTGCTGCCGGAGATTTCGGTCGCGAAAATCAACCCCAAGGCGCCGCTCGAAAAAGTCTGCCTGCTCGGCTGCGGCATCACCACCGGCATCGGAGCGGTGCTGAATACCGCGAAAGTGACGCCGGGCTCGACGGTTGCGGTGTTCGGACTCGGCGGAATCGGGCTGTCGGTCGTGCAGGGTGCGGTGATGGCCAAGGCCTCGCGCATCATCGCGGTCGATCTGAACCCGGGCAAATGGACCATGGCCAAGGCGCTCGGCGCAACCGACTACGTCAATCCCAAGGATTACGACAAGCCGGTTCAGCAGGTCATCGTCGACCTGACCAACGGCGGAGTGGACTACTCGTTCGAGTGCATCGGCAACGTTCACGTGATGCGATCGGCGCTCGAGTGCTGCCACAAGGGCTGGGGCGAATCGGTTATCATCGGCGTCGCGGGCGCCGGTCAGGAGATATCGACGCGCCCGTTCCAACTGGTCACCGGCCGCGTCTGGCGCGGCTCGGCATTCGGCGGCGTGAAGGGCCGTTCGCAATTGCCGGGCTACGTGGATCGGTATCTCGACGGCGAGATCAAGATAGACGAGATGATCAGCGAGGTGCTGCCGCTCGACGGGATCAACGAAGCCTTCGAGATGATGCATGCAGGCAAGGTCATCCGGTCCGTCATCAAGTACTGAACGAACGCTCAATTCTTGTACTGAACGGGCGCTCAAGACTAGAATTGCGGCTATTGCTTGAGAGATGCCGTGTCAACGGCTGTATTTGCAAACTAGTGGGAGGAAGAGTCATGGCAGTTTCAATTCATCCGTCGGTCGACAACGGCGTCAAGCAGGGATCGAAGGACTTCGCGGGGGGGACCCTGACCTGCAAATGCACGGATAAGCCCGTCAAGGTGTCGGTCGGTGCGCAGGTCGCGCACAACCACGTCTGCGGCTGCACCCAGTGCTGGAGGCCGAAGGGCGTGCTGTTCTCGATGATCGCGGTCGTATCGAAGGACAAGGTGAAGGTCACGCAGAACGGCGACAAGCTCGGCATCGTCGATCCGTCCAAGACCATTCAGCGTCATGCATGCAAGGTGTGCGGCGTCCACATGTACGGCCGTATCGAGAACAACAAGCATGCTTTCTACGGCCTCGACTTCGTTCACCCGGAATTATCGACCGAATCGGGTTGGGCGGCGCCGGGATTTGCGGCCTTCGTCTCCTCGATCATCGAGGCGGGCGCGAATCCGGCGAACATGGGCGCAGTGCGCGGCCGGCTCAAAGAGCTGGGTCTGGAGCCTTACGACTGCCTGAGTCCACCGTTGATGGATGCGCTTGCGACGCACGCCGCAAAACTTTCGGGTGTCCTGAAGGGTTGAGTTCGAACCGTCGATTCGATCGAGGTGCGGCGCCGGGCGGCGCCGCACCTCCAGGATCTCATCGGACAATGCTCATCGGTCATTGTTCGAGAACGATATTGTGCTTGTGGATCTTGCGGTACAGCGTATTGCGGCTGATGCCGAGAGCCTGCGCCGTGCGGCTGATGTTCCAGTGCATTCTCTCAAGTTCGCGCAGCAATGCCGCGCATTCGGCATCGCGCAAGGCGGCGGACGGCAGGTTCAGCGTGGCCGCGGCGGCGTTCCCCTCCGCATTCCGTTCTCCATTCCCTTGGGCGCCCGAAGGCGCAATCGCCCGAAGTTCCGTGTGGAGAATCTCCTGAGGTAGGTTCGAGAGGCGAATGATGCCGTCGCGGCACAGGGCCGAGGCGGTCCGCAATGCGTTGCGCAGCTGACGGATGTTGCCGGGCCAGGAGTAATCCAGCAGCTTCTGGAAGGCATCTTCGGCTATTTCGATGGATTCCTGATCCGTGTTCTCCTCCTGCAGCAGGGTGCGGATCAGCTCCGCCTTGTCGCTGCGGTCGCGCAGCAGCGGCAGTTGCAGGGTGATCCCGTTCAAGCGGTAATAAAGATCCTCGCGGAATTCGCCGTCCTGGATCATCTTGCGAATGTCCCTGTGCGTGGCGCTGATCACGTGCAGCGTCACGGGAAGCGCCTGATCGCTGCCGAGCGGAACGACTTCGCGCTCCTCGAGCACCCGCAGCAGGCGGGTCTGCAGCATCAGCGGCATGTCGCCGATTTCATCGAGAAACAGTGTGCCGCCGTTGGACTGGAGAATCTTCCCCACGCGCCCTTCCTTCAGCGCGCCCGTGAACGCGCCGCGCGTGTAGCCGAACAGTTCGCTCTCGATCAGGCTCTCCGGGATGGCGGCGCAATTCACCGTCACGAATGCCTTGTCGAACCACAGGCCGCTGTGATGCAAGGCCTTCGCGAAGGCCTCCTTGCCGGTGCCGGTCGCTCCTTGCAGCAGGATGGGCACTTGTTTCGCGAACAACTGCCTGCCGAAGGTCAGGTTCTTGCGCATTTGCGCATCCTCGCCGACGTGGTGCTGTCCGCGTTCCCGCTGGGTACCATCGCCCGTTTCGGGCGCCGGGTTCGGCGCCGCCAATTCCAAGGTGTGCGTACGCCGCAACGGCGCCCTCGCAATCGCGAAGAAACGCCGTCCGTGGGCGAGGTCCCGCACCGGCCAAATCGTGCTGGGTTCGAATTGAGCGCGGCGTTCCAGGGTTGCGAAGTCGAACTGGAAGAACCTCTCGATCGACTCGCCTACCAATGCCTTGCGCGTCGAGCACCCCAGCTGCAGAAGCGCGCTTTCGTTCACCGCCAGAATGTTGCCGGCCCCATCCATCGCAATCAGCGCTTCGTGCAACAGCCCGACGAACTCCGGTCTGCTGTGAAAGCGCAAAATCCAAGACTGGCTGAATTCGTTCAGGAAATTCCACCGCGATATGAGATGCGCCGACATGTTGACGAGAGCCATGGTATGGCGCTGGATCAGCCGGCTGTCGCTGGAATTTGCCGTGGACGCATCGAGCACCGCGATGATCGAGCCGTGCGGATCCAGAATCGGCGCTCCGGAGCAGGATAACGACAGATTGTAGCCGCGAAAGTGTTCCTCGCGGTGCACGGTCACCGGACACCCTTCGGCGAGGCAGGTACCGATGCCGTTCGTGCCTTCGTGGCGCTCGTCCCACACAGCGCCGAGCGTCAAGCCGGCGTGACGGAATTCGCGCTGCAAGGAGGGGTCGGTGATGGTGGTGAGCACCACCCCTTGCGTATCCGACAAAATGACGGCGAATCCCGAACCGGCGATCTGCTCGTAGAGGCTCTCCATCTCGGCGCGCGCCACGGGAAGCAGCTCTCCCATCCGCTGCTGCAATTCCCTCAGCGATTGGGAGTTGAGCACGCTGTTTTGCCGGGGCGCCGACGGTTCGATGCGGTATTCGCGCAGGCACCGATACCAGGACCGCGTGACATGCGGTTCGATGCCCGCGGGTTGGAGTCCGTTCTGCACCACATGAAGGATTCGCGACGCGTGACTCGTGGCGAGATTTAGATTCGTCATGGCATCTCCCGCGTTACAGCGTATCCCTGCTCAAACGGCTGTCTCGCTCGATGCGGAAAGCCGACAAAGTGCGCCTCGGCGACAGGCCACCCACCCCCGTACAGAGCGTGGCCTTTTTGCACCGATCGTGCAATCTGCACTGCAGCATCTTACTGCGGGTCGGGGGGAGCGCCAAATTTGTAGGCAGGATCGCCGTCATAGTGGGAGCGTACGAAGGCCAGCATTTTCCATAGATCGTCGGCGTTCTTGACGATGGTCCCGAACGGCGGCATGGGCCCGACGACGTTTTCATGGCCGATTCGCGTATAGCCGGCCTTCTGAAGCTCATCGCTCCCCAGCGTCACGAGCCTGAACAGCGTGTCGTCGTCGCCGCCGTATACCCAGGTGTCATTGGTCAGCGGCGGGCACATACCCCCTCCGCCGTTCCCGCCATGGCAGCCGCTGCAGGAATAGTTGCGAAACAATTGTTCGCCCTGCGCAACGATGTCGGCTTGAGTGTCCTTGTAGGGATTCGACAGCTTGCCTTTCGGCGTTTGCTTGACCAGGTCGACCGGAGAGATCTTGGTGTAGTCGACCGCTGCCGGTGCATCGGCGGCCCACACCCTGCCGAGGGTGCAAAGCGACGCGACACCGGCAACTATGGCAAGCATGCCTACAAGCAGAACTGATCTTCTCACTGCGTCTTCTCCTATCGTGTAGTCTGAATTCATTCACTTCAACCCGGGGCGGCAGAATGGCGCTGCGCGGCCTCCAGGAGTTTGATTACGGCATCGTTGCTGTTCTCCCGCGCGATGCTGAGCGCCGTGCGGCCGTCCTCGCTGCGCGCATTGACGTCCGCACCCGCCTTGACCAGGAGCGCGGCGAGGGTCGAATGATTGCCGGCGACGGCGATCATCAGCGCGGTGACACCGCCCGGATTGACCGCATCGATCTTCGCGCCGCGTCCGAGCAGGGCGGTCGCCAGTTCCGAAGATCCTGATATGGACGCGAGCATCAACGGCGTATAGCCGCCCTTGGCCACCGGCGTATTGACGTCCGCGCCGTGCTCGATCAGCGCCTGTGCGGCCTTCACCCGGCCGTTCTGGGCCGCGACCGCCAGTGCCGTCAGGCCGTCGTTGTCCTTGCCATCCAGCGCCGCACCGTGAGCCATGAGCAGGTTGACGAGCTCTGGATTGTCGCCCCATGCAGCCCACATGAGCGGCGTCCAGCCGGTGCGATCCGTCAGGTTGGCATCCGCTTTGTGGTCGAGCAGATAAGTGACCGCGTCGAGGTGGCGGGCGCGGATGGCGCTGATCAAGGGCGTGTAACCGTCGCCGTCCCTGACGCTGGAGTTCGCGCCGTGCGCCAGCAGGTACCCGATGCGGCCGACGTCGTCGGCGACGACGGCGTTGTTCAGCTCATCGTCGGGGCTGGCGCCCTCCGCCAGCGCCTTCTTCAAGGCGGCCATACTCGCCGCGCGTGTTTTTGCGATCTCCGCCGCGGTCCTCACCTCGGGCTTCGCGGGGACCGGTGCATAGGGACCATGCGAGGGCAGATCCCCGGAGACCGTGCACTGCTCGCAGCGAACCAAGGGCACGCCGAAATCCACCAGCATCTGGCGAATTTCGCTCTTGTGCTGGGCCAGCGCCTGTTCCACGGCGCTCTGGATGTCGGGCCGGCCCCGCGGCACCGCGAGGCTCATGTCGAACTCCATGGGCACCTCGTTCTCCATCAGGTTCACGGGCTGAATGATCAATGGGGCCTTGAGTACTTTCTTGTAGTAGCCCGCCAGCGGACCCCAGATGGCCGCAACATCGAGGCCTCCGTCGATCACCTGCTGCACCTGGTACGAGGGCTGATTCTCAGCAACGATGTCGGCGTTGTGGCTCAGATAGTGAACCACGGTGTTGTTGATGATGTGATGCTCGGTCAGCGCTTCACGGATCGCCGACACCTGGAATACTCCCACGCGCAATTTCCTCAGTGCGGGATCGTCGAGGCTCTTGATGTCGAGGCCTCGGTCGTTGCGGTAGGCCAGCACGAATGTGGAGCGGTAAAGAGGGGACAGGATCTCGGCCCCTTCGGTATCCGCGGCCATGTCCATCCATAGATCGCAGTTGCCCTCACTCAAAGTCGTGCGCATGAGGCCGCGTTCGATCGAAGGCCGCCAATAATATTGCACGCCCGTGCCCAGGGCGGTGCCGATCAACTGCGCAATCTTGTTCTCGAACCCTTCACCCTTCTGATTCGACAAGGGCATATTTCCCGGGTCCGCACACACCGTGAGCGACTTGAGCTCGGCGCCGCAGGCCGCGCCGCTTACGGCCAGCCAGCAGGCGATCGAGGCGGCCGCCCACCGGGAAAATCTCACGCTGCCTTTGTTCATTTCCAACTCCCCTTTGAGGGCAATCCAAATTCTGCGCGCAAGGTATTCGACCCGCACGCCGGATGAAGGTTTCACACCCAGGCCCCCTGAGACGACAAAGCCCGATGACTTGCGTCACCGGGCTTTTTCTTGCACTTTCTTCAATACTTCGTCGTGTCAGGTACCGCCCACCCTGAAGGTGTACAGAGTACCGCCCTGCGGTATGTGGTTCAGGCCTGATGATTTGGCCATCGCCGTCGCGCCGATCGCGCCGAACTTGTCGTTCAGATCGAGGCCGGCGGTCACGGGAAGACCGATCCACCCGCCGATGCCGGACCACACGGACACATACTGCTTGCCTTTGACCGAATAGGTGATCGGGTTGCCGATGATGCCCGAGGCGAGCTTACGCGACCAGAGCACCTTGCCGGTCGCCCGGTCCACCGCGCGGAAATCGCCGCCGAGGCTGCCATAGAAGGCCAAGCCGCCCGCCGTCACCAGCGCACCGCCCCAATTCGGGTACGGGTCCGGGATTTCCCACTCGGTCTTGCCGGTGACCACATTGAACTTCTTGAATTTGCCGGTCACGCCCGGCTTTTCCGGATACATGTACACGTTGGCGAACACGTAAACGGTGCCCTGCGTGGTGTGCGAACGCTGCTGCGGCTCATCCTCCATGCACCAGTTGTTGGTCGGCACATAGAAGTTCGTCGGATCGGTCGGATCGACCGCCACCGGCTGCTGGTCCTTGCCGCCCATGGCCGAAGGACAGGCCTGAGTGTTGTCGCCCACTTTGAGCGGAGAGTGTTCCGCAACCTTGACGGGCCGACCGGTCTTCATGTCGATCTTCTCGGCCCAGTTCGTGGTGACATACTTATTGGCGCGCAGCAGCGTGCCGTCCGTGCGGTCGAGAACGTAGGCAAAGCCATTGCGGTCGAAGTGCACCAAAGCCTTGCGCATCTTGCCGTCGACGGTCATGTCGACGAGCACCGGCTCATTGATGCCGTCGTAGTCCCATTGATCGAAGGGCGTCATCTGATACACCCATGCGGCTTCGCCGGTGTCGACGTTGCGCGCGAAGATGCTCAAGGACCATTTATTGTCGTACTTGCCGCTGTTGCAATGTTCCTGAGTCAGCGGTTCCTCGCAGCGAAACTGGGGCGACCACAGGCCGGGGTTGCCCGTTCCGTAGTACACCATGTGCAGTTCCGGATCATAGGCATACCAACCCCAGGCCGCGCCGCCGCCGCGCTTCCACTCGTCGCCAGGGTAGGTGGCAATTCCCAAGTCTTTGCCGGCCTTGCCGTACTCCGGATGCTTCTTGTTGGTCTCGGGCGTCAGGCACACGTCCTTGTCGCTGCCGGTGGAATAGCACTCCCACACCTTCTTACCGTCGGCGAGATTGTAGGCCGTGACCTTGCCGCGCGCAGCGAATTCATCGCCGCCGAAGCCGATGATGACCTTCTCGTTGGCGATGATGGGCGCGGGCGTGATGGTCTCGCCGTGCGCCGGATAGGCGTGCTTGACCACCCAGTCTTCCTTGCCGGTAACGGCATTCAGCGCGATCACATAACCGTCCAAGGTGCCGAACACGAGCTTGCCGTCGGCATACGACAGACCTCGGTTCACCGTATCGCAACAAGCGCGCGGCACCGCGGATTCATCGCGGCCGCTGGTCTTGGTGTAGCTCCACATCTGCACGGGATGGTCGGGATCGCTGAGATCCAAGGCTTGGACGATGTTCGGCCAGCCGCTTTCAAGGAACATCATGGGTTTCCCGCCGACATCCTCGATGACCAGCGGCTGACCTTCATGACCGCGCAAGGTGCCGCTCGACTGCGACCAGATCATCTGCAGATCTTTGACGTTCCCGGTGTTGATCTGGTTGAGCGTACTGTTGCGGTTCAGACTCAGGTTGCCCGCCGGAGCGCCCCACTGGTTTGGATCTTTGAAGCGTTCAAATTGTTCGGAATCCGTCGCGGCCAGTGCGGCACCACAGGTCGTTGCTAGCGCTGCGACGGCGTAAATTATTTTGACCTGACGTTTAGCTGTGAGCCATTTCATCTCAATTCTCCTGCTGCTTGGGATCTGAGCCTATCGCCACTGCCGCGGCAGTGGGCGCGCACACAGTCCTTGATGCTGGGTGCCGTGCGGAAATGCATATCGTTGTTGGTCGTTGATGCCAAAACCCCCTCCTTTACTTGCCTACCCTACTTTTAATTTAATTGTCCGGCCACTACCCGACAGACAACCGCCCTGGGCCGCACTCATGAAATAGCAATGCCTATGCCATCCGGTGCAAAAGCAAAAAGAAAATAGAGCTCGATGAGAAACCTTGCGAAATCATATGTTTACAATTTTCCCACGGAGGGATTCCTGCACTGCGCGGCGCGGACTGTGTCATGTGCGGGACAGTGGAGCAGTCGCGATTGCGCCGTTACTGAGGCGCGGTGCCGCATTTTGTTTTGCGAACGACTTCGATATCTGTTGTCATGGCGCAAAATCGCATGGATGGCAAGCGCTGGGATGGTGAATTGCCGATGGCCGACGACCGCCGCGAATGGTTCCTGAATCAGATTTTCCGCCATCGGGCGGCGCTGTACCGCTATCTGCGAAAATTCACCTCCGGTGCCGAGGACATCGACGATCTGGTGCAAGAAACCTACGTGCGCGTTTATGCCCTTCCCGATTACCAGGCGGTCGGTTCGCCGCGCGCGTTGCTTTTTCGCATTGCCCATAACATGGCCGTGGAACGCGCCCGGCGTCGGAAGTCCCAAGCCACCGACAGTGTGGCGGATTTGGAGCGGCTAACCGTCTATTCCTCTGATGCTCCGGCGGATGAGCAGATCGACGCGCGCCGCCGGTTCGAATCCTTCTGCGCCGCGGTCGACCGTCTGCCGCCGCTGTGCCGGCGCGTGTTCGTCTTACGAAAGGTGTATCGGCTGTCCCACGATGAGATTTCGGAGGTACTCGGCGTTTCGCACAGCACGATCGAGAAGCACGTCGCGAAGGGCTTGATTCGCTGCCGCGACTATCTGCGCGATGCCGGGCTGATCGATGCGGGCGAGTCGAAAGATCGGGCGGAGATGCCGCGCCGGCTGCATGACCTTGGAGACGGTGAATGAGTGAGATCGTGAAATTGCGGACGCGGGCCGACATCGATGAGGAAGCGGCGGCTTGGATCTGGCGCATGGATTCCGCGGCAATCGACGGCGCAGACCGCCAAGCGTTCGAAGCCTGGCAACGCCAGGACCCGCGGCACCGGCGCGCCGTGTCGGAGTTATCCGCGGTGTGGGACGCGCTCGATGGACTCGCCGAGGCCAAGCGCGAGGAGAAGATCGCCACGTTCGCGAACACGGCGAAAGCCGCGCGCCCGCGCCATCCGCAGCGGTGGTGGATTGCCGCCGCCGCGACGCTCGCCGCGGTCGCCGTCGGCGTCGGCGCAATCTGGCTGCAGCGGGGCAGCGAATTGCAGACCCTGTCGACGGCAGTCGGCCAGCAGCGCAATGTCACCTTGGCCGACGGCTCGGTCGTGACTCTGAATACCAACACCATCGTCGAAAGCGACTTGCGGCACCGGACTCGGGAGATTTATCTACGCAAGGGCGAAGCGCACTTCCAAGTCGCCCATGACCGCTCGCGGCCGTTCCTGGTGCACGCCGGAGACGCCGTGGTGCGGGCCGTGGGTACTGCGTTCGAGGTCCGCGTACTGGCCGATGAGCACGTCGATGTGGTCGTGAACGAAGGTCGCGTCGAGGTACAGCCGGCGCTGCCGGCGCCGCAGAATACGCACGCGCACCCCGCCGCCGCGCCCACCGTCCGAGCGCTCAATGCGGGGGAACGCCTGTCCACCGCCAGCCTCGACTACGCCGTCATCCCCGTGACCGCGCAGCAATTGTCCACCGAACTCGCATGGCGCGAAGGCGCGATCGTTTTCGACGGCGAGCGGCTGTCGGACGCCATCGCCGAGATTGAACGCTACACAGATGCGCGCATCATCGTCAGCGATCCGGATGTTGCCGCTTTGCGGGTGGGCGGCCGCTTCCGCACCGGCAATGTGCAAGAGTTCTTTGATGCGCTGCAAACCGCGCTGCCCGTATCCATCCGTCACGCCGGCGACGGAGTGGTATTCATCGACGCTCGGCGCTGATCGGCTCCAGTCTTCCGCATACCTTGCCCGCGGCAGGAGTGGAAGGGGGG
>Ga0209008_1000491_pt1 | contig 12517 bp, 8 predicted proteins | sample JacPin_JW_Ref_O3_FD_187963 | JGI IMG/M metagenome (GOLD analysis project Ga0209008, IMG submission 187963) | Forest soil microbial communities from Algoma, Ontario, Canada - Jack Pine, Ontario site 1_JW_Ref_O3 (SPAdes) (version 2) | ecosystem: Environmental > Terrestrial > Soil > Boreal...
AAGCAAATGGTAGGCCCGTGCGGGCTCGAACCGCAGACCTCCACCGTGTCAAGGTGGCGCTCTAGCCAACTGAGCTACGGGCCTATCGTGCGACCAACTGCCACGATTCTAGCATGTGGCAGAAGTCACTGAACAGCAGCGAGGCCACCGCCTACTAGGACACCAGCGCCGTGGGATTCGTGACGGTCATGCGGCGTACATCGGCTGCACGGAATCCCGCGTCCAGCATCTTCTGGGCGAACATAGCGAAGCCGTCCGCTACCGGCGGATTGATCGTCTGTCCCAAATCGGTCGACAGGACTACGCGCTCAGGGCCGACCTTGCGAACACTGTCGAAGTAGGCATCCCACGGCGCTTTGTTGGTATACATCGTGGTGAAGCAGTGCTCGATCGAGGCCCCCAGATCGGCAACCTCCACTTGCTCGGCTGCAGTCAGGTTCTGCGAAGGGAATTCAGCGTGCGTCACCAGGATGCGCTTCAGGCCCATTTCTTTGCCGGTCTTCACAAGCGCGTGGATCTCTTTTTTGCTCAGATGGCCGGTCGCAAGAATCATGTCGTGCTTGCCAATCAGCTCCAGACAGCGCCGCGCGGGTTCGTTGACCTTTCCGCCATCACCCAGCACGGTGAGGGGCGGAGGCGAAATTCCGGTGGCCGACAGCTCGCGTTGAATCTTCGCCCAGAACGGGAGTTTATCGGTTGGTCCGTCGGAACGGCCTGCGGTTTCATTTGCCGCGTCGACCGTGGGCATCCATACGATCTTATTGCCGGAGCGTCCCGCGATCTCAATCGCCACGGGGTTCAGACCGCCCACGCTGTGGTTCAACGTGATCGCACCGAAGGCAGTGATGCCGGGGCTGGCCTTCGTCACTACCTTGGCGCGCTCATAGGTGGGAGCGTAGTGCGACTTCAAGACGAATCCCTTCAGCTTATGCGCGAGGAATTCCTTCGCGAGGTCCAGATCGTCAATGCGCCGGGCAATGACGTCGGGTGCCACGTGAACCTGCAGATCGTAGCCGCCTTCGATAGCCTGCCAGGCGGCATCAGTAATTTGGATGGGTGCAGCAGCGGTTTCTACAGCCATGATGGCGTTTTCCTTTGAATCCTCATTGGGATCCTACGCACGATAAATAATATACCCTACCGCCCAGGGTTTTTTCGCGGGAAAGGCTGTCGCGCCAGGTCGTGGTCGCCGTATCTTCTATAGGGGTTTGCCCGCAAGCCACGAAGCGCCGCGCACATATAGAGCCTCGACCTCGGGGCCGGTCAAGCCCGGCATGTCCATCTTGATCGTGTACCCGATCTGGGTCTGCAGGTAGGCAAGATGGCGGTAGCCTTCGCGGAAGCTAGATAGCAGCTTTGGATCAAGGCTGAGCTTGGCAGAGGGGTCGACCGGGTCCATGCGGTCCTTTTCGTAAATAGGCTGGCGCAAAACGAACCCCCAGCGCCCACTGCGCTTTTCAAGGAAATCGTAGAATCGCCCGGTGCACACGACATCGCAAACGACATCATGCACCCGAGCGCGCTGGGAGATGGTCATCTTAGTTTGCGCGATCGCGCGATTGCCTCGTACATCAATCGTGCTACCGCCGAGGAAATGCAGGATGCGCACTCCCTTGGCAAAGCCCTGCTTGCTCATCTCGATAAACTCATCCGCAGTGCCCTGCGTCCAGGTAGCCATCATGCGACCGTCATCGTGCCAGAGGCTGCGGAATTCCTTCCATTGAAGGGCGTCGCGCCACAGAACCCAGTTCTCGACCATCTCGCGAATGGTCAAGCGCTCGAGTATTTCGTCGGTCATGGGAACTCCCGCTTCGATCTCAAACAACCGAGAGTGTACACCGATTTCACGGTGTGAATTCAGCCCCGAGCTCTGCCGGCCGTGAGAGGGTTCCGGTGCTCGCGAGCTGCCGGGCCCTGCCGCCTAGGCCGAAGAGGAAGTCGACTTTCTTGCAGCAATGCTGTTGGCGAGCATCGATAGCACCCAGGTCCAGCCGTCCTTGTGCTGACGGCCCATCTCGTCGTCGGGCACGCCTGAGTGAACCAGCGTAACCTCGGTTTGGTCTCCTCGTGCTTCCATCGTGACGGTGACGGTCGATTCGGCACCCTTGGTTCCCTCCGACATCCATGTGTATTCGACGCGGTTTGGGCGGTCGATGTGAACGAAGCGCCCGTAATGAGGCCACGTCCGGCCCTCATGCTTCACGGCGAGATAGAACAAGCCGTCTACAACCGGATTCAAGATCAGCCGCTCGGCGCCGAACCAAGGTCCGCCTGGACTTTTGGGGTCCATCCAGACATCGAAAACTGTCTCCGGCGGTGCGGGAATCGTGCGGGTCACTGTGACTTCGGTAAGCTTCATAGGGATCTCTCTTTGTTTGTGGCGAAGAATTTTTCCAGCTGATCTAGCCGCGCATTCCAAAATTCCTCATATTTCAGGATCCATCGGCTCACGAGACGCAGGGGTTCGGGTGACAACTGAAGAGTATTGTCGCGACCCGAGCGTGTGCGCTTGATGAGACCGGCCTGTTCGAGCACTTTCACATGCTTGCAAAATCCGGTCAGTGACATAGCAAAAGGCGCGGCGATGGCGGAAACGCGCGCTGGTCCGCGCGCGAGGCGCTCGATGATGGCTCGACGGGTCGGGTCTGAAATCGCCGCCGCCACGCGGTCGATCTTTGTCGGATGATACTGAACCATATGGTTCAGTATAATTTCAAGGCCCCGACCTTGTCAATTTCCTGTTCAAGCGCTAGCGTGTTTGGTCCCGATGGCCATTGATTCCGCTAGCCCTCGATTGGGCAAACCCGTTCCCCCAAAGCGCTGGTACAAACAGCTTTGGGTTCACGTGTTCGTTGCCATGGTGATCGGGATCGCTCTAGGCAGGTTTGATCCGAGCCTTGCCGTGCGCATGCAGCCGCTTGGCGACGGCTTCATCAAGCTGATCCGCATGCTCATCGCGCCAATCATCTTTTGCACGGTGGTTCACGGAATCGCGCGGATGGCTGATCTGGCTCGGGTCGGTCGCGTTGCTCTGAAGGCCATCATCTATTTCGAGGTGCTGACGACCGTCGCGCTCGTTTTAGGACTCGCAGCCGTGAATATCTGGAAGCCCGGGCGCGGGATGAACATTGATCTCGCGCACATCGACACTTCCGGCGTGCAGACCTACGTCGCCCACCCGGAGAGCACCAGCGTCACGCAGTTCCTTACGAACATTATCCCCAACACCTTTGTAGGGGCTTTCACCGAAGGAAACGTGCTGCAGATTCTGTTCATTTCCGTGCTCTGTGCGTTTGCACTTGCGCAAGTCGGAGTCCGCGGCAAACCGATCTTGGATTTCATCGAAGCGGCGTCGCAAATGCTCTTCAAGGTGGTTGCAATCCTGATGTGGGCTGGGCCGATCGGCGCCTTCGGAGCGATCGCTTTTACCGTCGGCAAGTTTGGTGCAGGCTCGCTGGTCTCACTCGGAAAGTTGCTCGGCGGTTTTTATGTGACCTGTCTTCTGTTCGTTTTCGGCGTTCTATGGCCGGTTGCGCATGCCTGCGGCTTCAGCATATTCAAACTGATTCGCTACATCCGCGAAGAGCTCTTGATCGTTTTTGCGACAACTTCCTCGGAAACAGTTCTGCCCCAATTGATTACCAAGCTCGAGAATCTGGGCTGCGAGGAGAGCATCGTCGGGCTGGTGGTTCCCACGGGCTATTCGTTCAATCTGGACGGGACTTGCCTGTACCTTGCCACTACGAGCGTTTTTTTGGCGCAGGCCACCAACACACCGTTGAATCTCTGGCAGCAACTGGGGCTTCTCGCGGTCTTGCTGTTGTCGTCCAAGGGATCGGCTGGCGTGGCAGGTGCGGCGTTCGTAGTGCTGGCTGCGACGATCGCTTCAACCGGAACGATACCCGTCGCAAGCATTGCGCTCGTGCTGGGAATTCACAGGCTCATGTCGGAAGGTCTGACACCCACCAATATAATCGGCAATGCGGTCGCGACTATTGTGGTTGCGAAATGGGAGCACGCCCTCGACGAACGGCAGCTCCACTCGGTGCTCGAAGGAAAGTTCGGAGAAGCAGCCCAGAGCTAGGCTTTTGAGCTGGCCTTTGCGGACGAATTCAGGATGTGTTCGAGCTTGTCCAGGATCCGCATGGCTTCGCAGCATTGCGCTACGCTGGCGTTCGGCTCGCGTTTCTCTTTGATCGCGGCAAAGAACTCGCGGTCCTGCAGCTCGATCCCGTTCATCGACACATCCACGTGGGACAGGTCGATCTTCTTGTCCTCGCCATCCACCAGGTCGTCGTAATAGGCCTGGAAGGTGCCGTTGTCGCAGATGTAGCGGAAGCGCGTGCCGAGCGGGCCTTTGTTGTTGAACGACAGCGACAGCGTGCAGATCGCGCCCGAAGGCACCTTCAGCACAATTCCCATGTCCATGGCGATTTTCAGTTCAGGGTGCATCGGGCCCTGTACGGCGTAGCAATCGGAAATCAGCTGGCCGGTCTGATATTGAAACAGATCGACCGTGTGGCAGGCATGGTGCCACAACAGGTGATCGGTCCAGCTTCGGGGCTGTCCGGCCGCGTTCATATTCGTGCGCCGGAAAAAGTAAGTCTGCACGTTCATCTGCTGAACCTTCAGCTCGCCGGCCTTGATCTTTTTGTGAACGTATTGATGGCTGGGGTTAAAACGGCGCGTGTGGCCGCCCATGCAGACCACACCCGTTTCCTTCTGAACTTTCACCAAACGCTCGGAATCGGCCAGCGTATCCGCAATGGGGATCTCGATATGTACGTGTTTTCCGGCGCGCATGCACATCTCGCCCTGTGCGGCGTGCATTCCGGTCGGTGTCGCGAGAATCATGGCTTCCAGACCTGGTTGCTTCAGACTCTCGGCGAGATCGCCCGTAAAATGGGGGATCTTGAAACGCTTCGCGACTTCTGCGGTGGCGGTTTGGTTTCCCCCGGTGAGCGTGATGACCTCGATGCCCGGAATATTGCCCAGGGCTTCCAGATGCTTTACTCCGAAAGCCCCCTGTCCAGCGACACCAACCTTCATGTGTATTCCCCCGCTAAGAAGACTTGGCGATCCGACTGCGGCCTGGTGCGCTTTCTACTGCACCGCACCCGCAGGTCCGACTTCCGCTTTGGCGGCGCGAAGCTTGCGCAACTCGGCGTGCATCCGGATCACGGCCATCCACATGCCCAACGGATGCGCACCCGCGGTCACCAGCGGATGGACCTGCCCATCTCGGAATTTCTCGATGTCGTCGTCCTGAAGAGTCTCAAGCACCTTGGCCTCTTCAGTGGTCATGCCGTACTCCTTTGCGACCGACGGTAGGTCGTGAACAAGCCGGAGTCGCAGTTCTCGCTTGAACCGGCTGTCGTAGAGCACTTTGTTCAGCTTGTAGGCCGCAGGAGACGGGTGCTTGTAGAATTCGTAGCCACCCTTGAACTGGTACTTGGCGGCCGCCTCGGCGCCTTCCTTGGACGGGCCCGTTCCCTTCAGTGGAAGGAAGCGCATGACCGCATGACCGTGATGCCACGTCGGCTGGTAGGTAACCAGCTCGCCGGGCTGATTTCCGATCGCCCCGAACATGATCATCCAGGAGAGCATCTCCGTGTTGCCGACCTCGTCGAGCTGCTCATTGGTCAGGTTGATCAGGACTTCGTGATTTCCCTTTTCCATCTGCGAGATGGCCCAGTAGTCAAAATCGAAATCCGGCTTGGGGTATTTCCAGGTGCCGGGAAAATGCGACATTCCGCCGCTTGCGACGATTGCGACCCGCTCGGGGCGGTTCGCGATCACCTTGGCGATCGCCTTCCCTAGTTCCGCGCAACGCCGCGCGGTCGGCAGGGGCGGGAGATACGCGTTGACGAAAATCGGGACGACTGGAATGGGGCGCTTCTCGATCACCCATTCGTAGACCGCTGCGAAGGCGTGTCCCAGAACGGCATCCTGGGAATACCCCAGGTCAAAGCCGGCCGTCATAAGCTTGTCCAGCAAGTCTTCGGTCAAGCCTTCGTGGATCGGCAGTTCGTATCTCCGGCCGGCAAATTCAGCGTGGGAAAATTCGCCCGACAGGATCGCAAAAGTGGGAACCGAACTCAGGAAGAATGTCTCCAGATGGTCGCTGCCAATCACGATTACGGCGTCTGGTTTGGATTCCTCAAGTTCGCGACCGATCTGTCGCATCGCCGCAATGTCGGCATCGAGTTGCTTGGGGTCCTCGCTCGGCGGACGGTCAAAAAGCTGCGGGGCGTGCACGGTGGCAAATGCTGAGACAATTTTACCCATGGGCAATTACCTCTTTTCTAGTCGTTCGGAACGCGCCTCAGTCGTTCTGTAGTACCCAAACCTCATGCCGCACGGCATCGCGTGGGCGCAAAACCGATACCACGATTGTTGCGGAGTGCAGCGGACTTCGTCAAGGGAAACCATCCCGAGGCCGGCTTCGGCCGCAAGACGCCGTTTCACGTTGTGAGCGGATCGGCCTTTTCGACATCAATCTCGAGATCTTTGATGGCCTGTTGAACCACGGAAGCCTGAATTTTCCCTTCGCGCAGCAATTCATGGAGCGTCGCGAGCGTGATGAAGCGCGCATCCACCTCGAAGAAGTTGCGAAGCGATTCTCTGGTCTCGCTGCGGCCGAATCCGTCGGTTCCAAGCGAGGCCAGCCGCCTGGGCATCCACTGACTCACCATATTCGGCAGCGCCTTGAGATAATCTGTCGCAGCTACCAGAACGCCGGGGGCTTCGGCGAGACACTTGGCCACGTATGGCACCCGGGGTTTGTTGCTCGGATGCAGCAGATTCCAGCGCTCGGTCTCGATTCCGTCGCTGTAGAGGGCTTTGTAGCTGGTAACGCTCCAGACGTCGGCTGCGACGTGGTATTTCTCTGCCAGGATTTCCTGCGCGCGCAAAACTTCGCGAAGAATGGAACCGCTCCCGAAAAGCTGGGCGCGAAGCTTGGACTTGCCCTCGCTTGCAGCCTTGTAGAGGTACATGCCCTTCAGAATGCCCTCACGCGATCCGGGCGGCATCGGAGGCATTGCGTAAGGCTCATTCATCACGGTGATGTAATAGAAGATGCTTTCGCCCTTGTGATACATGCGATCGATACCGTCTTCGATGATCACGGCGATTTCGTAGGCAAATGCAGGATCGTATGCCTGCAGCGTGGGGATGGGGAGTGCGAGCACGTGGCTGTTGCCGTCCTGGTGCTGCAGACCTTCCCCGGCCAGCGTCGTGCGCCCGGCTGTGCCTCCCAACAGAAACCCTCGGCACCTTGTGTCGGCTGCCGCCCAGATCAGATCGGCGACGCGCTGCAGTCCGAACATCGAATAGAAAATGAAAAACGGAATGGTATTGATTCCATGCGTGGCGTAAGCCGAACCGGCGGCAATAAACGAAGACATCGAACCGGCTTCGGTGATGCCCTCCTCGAGAATCTGACCGTCCTTGGCTTCCTTGTAATACAGAAGCGTATTCATGTCGACCGGTTCGTAAAGCTGCCCCTGGCTGCTATAGATTCCCACCAGCCGGAACAGGGACTCCATGCCAAACGTGCGCGCCTCGTCGGGTACGATGGGTACGACCAACTTGCCGAGCTCGGCGTCGCGCAGCATTTTTCGCAGCATGCCTACGAAGGCCATGGTGGTTGAAACTTCCCGGCCTTCGCTTCCTGTCAGAAACTCCTCGAACAGTTCCGCTCGGTTGCCCACCAGAGGTTTTGATCGAACGCTGCGTCGCGGCATATAACCGCCCAGCTTCTTGCGGCACGCGCTGAGATATTGCATTTCAGGACTGTCGTCCGGCGGGCGATAAAACGGAACCTCGGCAAACTGCTCTTCGCTAAACGAGAGTCCGAAACGCTCACCGAAGTGGCGGAGCGTATCCTCATCAACCTTCTTCTGCTGGTGGGTGACGTTGCGGCCCTCTCCGGCTTCACCCAGGCCGTAGCCCTTGATCGTGCGGGCCAGAATCACGGTCGGCGATCCCTTGTGCTCGACTGCAGCCTTGTAGGCGGCATAGACCTTCTTCGGATCGTGTCCGCCCACGCGCAGCGCGTGAAGCTTTTCGTCTGGAATGTTTTCAACCATCTTCAGCAGCCGCGGATCGGATCCAAAGACGTGCTGCCGGATGTAGGCCCCGGACTCGACGATGAGTTTTTGGTATTCGCCGTCGACCATTTCGCCCAAGCGCTTGGCGAGCAATCCGTCAACATCCTGTTCAAAAAGCGTGTCCCAGTCCGATCCCCAAATGACCTTGATGACATTCCACCCGGCGCCCCGGAAAGCCGCCTCCAGCTCCTGGATGATATTGCCGTTACCGCGCACGGGCCCGTCCAGGCGCTGAAGATTGCAGTTGATGACGAAGATCAGATTGTCCAGGTGCTCGCGGGAGGCAAGCGTGATGGCTCCCAGAGCCTCAGGCTCGTCGGTTTCGCCGTCACCCAGAAACGCCCATACCTTTGCATCAGTAGCCGGCTTCAGGCCGCGATCCTCGAGATAGCGGTTAAAGCGTGCCTGATAGATGGCCATAATCGGGCTCAGGCCCATCGATACGGTGGGGAATTCCCAGAAATCAGGCATCAGCCAAGGGTGCGGATACGACGACAGGCCCCCTCCTGGCTTGAGTTCGCGTCGGAAGTTCTCGAGTTTTTCCGCAGAAAGGCGGCCCTCGACGAAGGCGCGCGCGTACACGCCCGGCGCTGCGTGCCCCTGGAAATACACCGTGTCGCCTTCAAACTGCTCGGTGCGCGCCCGGAAGAAATGATCGAATCCCATCTCGAACAGGGTCGCGACCGACCCGTACGTGGAGATGTGGCCGCCGATATTGTGTTCCTCGCGGTTGGCCCGGACCACCATGGCAAGGGCGTTCCAGCGGACAAGGCTTTTGATCTTTCGCTCGATTTCCTGATCGCCCGGCAGGGCGGCCTGCTGGCTCACATGAATCGTGTTGACATAGGGGGTGTTGGCGGTGAAAGGGACCTGTACACCGGACGCCAGCGCTCTGTCGCGGATTTCCTGCAGGATCCTGGACGCCTGCCCAGGCTTCCCCTTCTCTACGACCGCGTCGAATGACTCAATCCATTCCCAAATCTCTTCGAGTTCATCGACGTCGGATGGAGGAATTACAGGACGCACGACCATAAGGATCTAAACTCCCCTGCAATTGGATTCTCAAATGATGCTCTCGCAAAAGTTCCCACACATATTATATACCCCATTTCTCGAGCGGAGTCGGTCAATGCCTATCAAAAACAACGATCGTTGCAATAAATAAAGCGAACGCGAAAACTCCGCTTAGCGAGCGGGCCCCGGCGGGTCGTTCGTCACTTGGTAGACTTGCCCATCGCGGAGATAGAGCCGACCCGCCTCGTCACGGTTCAGCGGCCTGGCCCCGCGGCGTCCAAATACGGCCAACTGGTTTCCGCTCTCATCAACGGCGCGATCGCGGTCTACGCCCTTGGAAATTGCCAGAGCGGGTGCAGCGGTGCGGTAGGTGGCGATAAGCTTCGGGGTCGGACGCGGGCTGAAGCCATAGGAATTCGGCGAATCCTCCGGAGACAGCACCTGCAGGACGCGGAGCCCGTTGCGGCCGTCGGCCAGAAAGGCGAAGGCACTGGCGTCTACCATCCCGATCTTGACATCGCGGAGGTCGTTGATCTTACCGCCACCGGTAAAGATCTGATCGAGCTCGGGCTGTTCGGGCCGCTCGACGTCGACGATCGCAAGGCCCTGCGCGCCGCCGGCGACGTACGCGTAGGTGCGCGCAACGTAGACGTTGCGGGCGTCTCCGAGCTTGACCAGGGCATTCGGCACGACGCGAGGGCGGTCAAGCGAAGTCACGTCCAGCACCTTGAGACCGTCCCGGTCGACCACGAAGCCGTAACGGAACTGAATCGAGATTCCCCGTGGATCGTTCAAATCGGGCGCACCAATCTGGGCAACGACCCGCGGCTTGAGCGGCTTGTCCAGATCGACCACAACCAGTCCGCGGTCGCAGAGCAGGTAGGCGTAGGTGCCGGCGATTGTAATGCGGCGGGCTCCATTCAAAATACCATCGGGGTTGAAGGCAAGCGCGCGCTTCAGAAAATTGTTTCGCGGGTCGCCGTCAAGCAGCGTGCTGACGCCGGGAGTCTTGCTGTTGGGATTGGAATCTCCGACGACAACCAGTCCCTCATACCGGTCCGCTACGTAGAGATACGCGTACATCGGATGGATGGCTTGCTCCTCGTTCTCCGGATTGCGCGTGCGCGCCGGATCGATCGCGAGCGTCGAAGGGCTGGCAATCGCCGTCGCGTACTTTGTATGGACATAAAGACGCTGTCCCAGGGGAGAGACAGGGGCGGTCGTCTGGCGTTCTGAAAAGCCCTTGTTGTCGATGTTCGCGACGTCGTATACGCGGAATCCGCCCTTGCCAAGGGCGGCGTACAAGTATTCACCGCGAAGCTGCACGTCGAGCACATTTCCCGGGTGATGGAAGGCCTGCTCAAGCTCGCGGCCGCGCGCGACGTGCTGGCGGAAATCGTCCGGATAGGCGAGACGCTGGAGGTAGCTGCCGATCACCGCAGGAGGCTCGTCGTGTTCGGCCACCGCTACGGCATCGAAGCCTTTCGCGCCGTCGGCGACGTAAATATAGCGACCCATGAAATTCAACAAATTGGTGCCCTGCAGCAGGACTTGCGCCATCCATGCGTTGTTGTCGTTGCGGCCGGAAACGTGGCAATCATCGCAGACCTTGGTTTCCTTGGCCCGGACCGTGTGGGGCACAAATGTGCTGAATGCGGTCCCGCTCAGTCCCTCGGCCGAAACGGTCTGCTGCATGTAATAGAGCCATTCGCGATTCTGGTTTTGCGAGCTGACCACAATGGCGCAGGAAGAGCGTGCCGGAGCCACACGATGACCCGTGACCGTGCCGTCCACTCCCAGCATGAAGCCGTCATCACGCAGAACCTGGAAGTTATAGGACGTGTAGTTGCGGGTGGTCAGGCCTTCGTTGTGGAGCATGGGCATGCGCTGATTTGCGGTCATCGAAAGGTGGCAACCAAAACAATTCGGAGTCCAGGAGGTGTGGCAGGCATAGCAGGTCATGCGGCTGTTCGCATGAGCCAGCTCGGACTCATCGGCCGGGAGGGCTCCCCATGTCTTGCCATCTAGCCGGACCGTCTTGGCCCATCTGGATTTTTCGCTGTAATGGGGGTTGCTGGGCGTGATGGTGTCCAGCGTCTGTACCACCTCCCACTCCCGCTCGGGTTCGACCATGGAGCGCTGATACAGCTTGTTGTCACGCCACTCAAATCGCCGGCTGTTCCACGGCGTACGCAGTGCGTCGAGGTGCGTGCCACCGTCAGCGGCAGCGGGCCCGGAAGTGACCAGAGTGGCGCGCTTCCCGGCTGTCCCGTGGCAGTCGGTGCAGTCCAGTTCGATCGCAGCGCGAGGTTCGGCATAAAGTTTTCCATTGCCGTGAACGTCCTGCTGGAAGTGGCAATCCACACACTGCATCCCCTTTTCAAGGTGAATGTCCTTCAGGTGCACAGCCTTGTCGAATTTGTTCGGATCGTCGGGGGAGACAACCTTGCTGTCACCGTCGAGCAGGTTGCCCTTTCGATCCCGCTTGTAAACGGCACGGAAAACCCAGCCGTGGCTGTGGAAATCGGCAAACTGGCTTTGCTCGAGTTGGGAGTTGAACTTCGCGTCGCCCAGTTGCTCGAGGAATTTCGGATCCGACCACAAGCCGCGCGGCGCGGCCCCTTCCGGATTTCGTTGCGCGACTTGATATCGCTCGTCCGCAGTTGGGTTTCTTTGCTGCGCGGGGTACATAAGTTCGCCATCCGCTTCGTTGTCCCACCAGGTATAGCCGAAATAGGTCGTTTCCATGTTCGTGCCCGGGTGAATGTGGCAGACCATGCATTGGCTGGAAGGGATGGAACGTGTGAACGTGTGCCGAATGGGATGGCCGGACTCGTTCTTCAAAATCGCGGAGTCGCCCGACGCGCTTTCACCGAGGTGTCCGAACGACGCGTACGGACCGGAATGGTCCGGCGACCGGTCGTTTGCGTAGACCACGTGGCATGCGGTGCAGCCGCTGCCCCGATAATCGCCCGGTTGATCGTTTGTTCCCGGCAGCGATAGCAGCGGGTCGAGCAGGCGCGTCTTCTGCAAGCCCAGGAATACCGGATCGGTGCGCAGCAAAGTGCCGAAGCCGCGCTCTCCCAGCTGATCGTCGGGGCGACCGGAATCCGCTTCAGTGTCGGGATTGCCGATTTCACCCTTCTTTGAACCGCCGCGCTCAAACACCCGCAGGACATTGCCAGGTTGCGAAATCTCCCAGCGTTCCAGAGGCGTCAGCTCGGGAACCACCCCATGGGTGCGCGTTTCCTCAGGCGAAGGCGGCGGGACCGTGTGCATTGTTTGCGGGAGGCCCTGGGCAGAATAACTTTCGCCAAAGCGCGTGTTCTTCAGCGGAAAGGATCCGTTGTTGTAAAGCGCCGCACCCCAGAGCATCCCGCCGTGAGTCA
>Ga0209008_1000492_pt1 | contig 12506 bp, 12 predicted proteins | sample JacPin_JW_Ref_O3_FD_187963 | JGI IMG/M metagenome (GOLD analysis project Ga0209008, IMG submission 187963) | Forest soil microbial communities from Algoma, Ontario, Canada - Jack Pine, Ontario site 1_JW_Ref_O3 (SPAdes) (version 2) | ecosystem: Environmental > Terrestrial > Soil > Boreal...
ACTGCGGGGTATTCCGGCGGCAACGTAAAGAACCCGACCTATGAGGATGTCAGCACCGGCGCGACCGGACATGCCGAATCGGTCCAGGTCATCTACGACCCGTCGAAGGTTACGTTCGGTCAGCTTTTAAAGGTGTTTTTCTCTGTGGCGCACGATCCGACCGAGCTGAACCGCCAGGGCCCGGACGTGGGCACGCAGTATCGCTCGGCAATCTTTTTCACGAATCCCGATCAGCAGCACATCGCTGAAGCCTACGTAGGCCAGCTAACCGATGCCAAGACGTTTTCAAGCCGGATCGTGACGCAAATTGAACCGCTGAAGGCGTTCTACCGCGCTGAGGACTATCACCAGGACTATGCGGTTCATCATCCGGAAAATCCCTACATCATGATTAACGACCTTCCAAAGGTCGACCATCTGAAAAAGCAGCTTCCTGACCTCTACGTCAGTCGCTAACAAGCGGCCGTGAATGCTCGCCGAGAGGCCCGACGGTGAGCAGTTCTTCAAAGAAGCCGCCGATTTCGCGTTTCCGGTCAACAAAGTGGATCTCAAGTATCCAGTGCCGTTGCTGCCCTTTTTCATCTAAACGGCGCATCGGCAGATGACTGTCCGGGTGAACGTAGAGCGTCACTTTGTCCTCGGCAATGCGTTCGTGAGGGAACTCTCCGATGAGGTGTCCGGCAATGGTGCCGCCAAACTCCCATCCGTAGTGAACTGCCAGAGAATCGGCATGGCGGTACAGTTCGCTGCCGGTAATGTTCGGGTTTCGCTCAAAATATCGCTTTCCGTCCGCGAACGCCTGCTCCACATTTTTTCGCAGTTTGTGCTTTACGGGATCGGAGCCGAGAACATAGGTTCGGCCGAAGTCTGCTTCCCACTTCTCAAAGACAGGTCCGAGATCCAGGAACAGGATGTCGTCAGATCCGATAGTCAGGTCAGGCGGGTTTTCAGCATACGGCAGCAAGGTATTTTTGCCCGCGCGGACGATTCGCTTGTGCCAGTAGGTGTCGATTCCATACATCTGATTTGCGAGGGCATAGATGTCCTCGTTCAGCCTGCCCTCTGAGATGTCTGGGCGAATCAATCCTCTCGCGTCAATCTCATGGAACAGGTTCTCCGCCTTGGTCTGCGCCACGCGGAGCTCGTCTGCGCGCGTCTGTTCGATTCCTGCATTCACTGGATTCGGGTCTCCCGTCTCCGCTGGCGGCAAGGCGAAGTCTACCGGTTGAAAAGGCCGATGTAGACGGCGTTTCCGAGAACGTGCCCTTCCATTGCCTTTTCGATCTGATCGCGGGTGGCGCCCTGGGGCAAATCCAATTTCTGGTCGAGCGCCGAAAGCTCAAACGTGTAGTGATGCGGATTGGGGGGACCGGCGCAGGGCCCCTGATAGGCCGCCTTCCCGGTTATGTTCGTGCCCTGAAGCGCGCCGCTTGCAAGCGGCGCATCTGGCGAGACGGCTTCCTGAAGCTGCATGGTATCTCCGGGGATATTAAAGACGATCCAGTGGGTGATATCGGTCGTCGCTTTCGGCACGTGCGCATCCGGGTCGTGCAGGATAAGTACGAAGGCCACGGTGCCCTTGGGCGGATTCATCCAGCGCAATGCCGGCGATACACCAGTTGAGATGTTCCTCGGACCACCGGGAGGCGGCGTGGTCGCCGTGCAGGTATATTGTGCCGGGATTCTGGCACCGTCACTGAACGACGGGCTGGAAATCACCAGCGTCGGACCTGGAGGCGGAGGCGCCGGCGGAGCTGCCTGCTGTGCTCCGGCGGAAAGACTGGCGGCGAGCACAACTGCCAAACCACCCATCGATCGAACCATCTCTTTTTTCATTCCCTGATTCCCTTTCGCGTCGAGAGTTCCCTGGTGAGCCGTGTGGTGCCTCGGCGCCCGCCTATTTCTTGTAGCTGATGTGCCAAATGGAGTTCGAGCCATCGTCGGTGACCATCAGCGAACCATCGGTTGCCACCGCCACGCCCACGGGGCGGCCCCAGACTTCGCCCTTCTCGGTAACAAAACCTGTGAGGAAGTCCTGATACTCGCCCGTTGCCTTGCCGTTCTTGAGCGGAACGAATACCACTTCATAGCCGGTGCGAACCGAACGGTTCCAAGAGCCGTGTTCGGCAGCGAAGATCTGACCCTGATATTGCTTGGGGAACTGCGTCGCCTGGTAAAAGGTCAACTGGAGCGACGCATTGTGCGGCTCCATCAAAACGTCGGGGACAATCACCTTGTCCTTGAGTTCAGGATGCTTGCCGGCAAAACGGGGATCCTGATTCCCGCCTGTGTAATACCATGGCCAACCGTAGAAGCCCCCTTCCTGCACGTGGGTAATGTAATCGGGAGGAAGATTGTCGCCAAGCTCGTCGCGTTCGTTCACCGACACCCAGACCTGGCCCGTGCCTGGCTGCACGGTGAGACCGACAGGGTTGCGAATCCCGGATGCATAGACTTGCAAATCCGAGCCATCCGGGTTTGCGACCAGGACGTCGGCGCGGTGAAACTCAGTCGGATCTGGATCAATGGTAGGTACGTTGGTGCGGGAGCCGACGGCAATGAACATACGCTTCCCGTCCAGCGAGAAAGCCACATTGCGGGTGAAGTGTCCGCCGGTTCCCGGTTTGGCGGGCTGTCCGGGTGGGGTGCCTGCCGGGAGGTTCGGCACAATCACTTCGGCCGGCCCAGTCGCCTTGAGGTCACCGTTATGGTACGGGAAACGCACGATTGAGTCCGTATCGCCGATGTATACGAACTGCGGGTTCGGACCGGGAGGATAGAACGCAATTCCGAAGGGTAGCACCAGACCGGTTGCGAAGACTTCGGTTTGCTGGGGTTTGCCATCGGTACCGATTCCGCGGAATACCAGAATCTTGCCAGGATAAGTTTCGGCTACGAACAGGTCGCCATTAGGGGCTCGCTGGATCAAGCGGGGGTTCTCCAGCTTTTCTGCGTAGCGTTCGACCTTGAACCCTGCCGGCGCCTGAGGCCAAGCACCTGCCGGCATCGGTATGGGTGGGGTGAAGATCGCGGCGGACTTGGTTGCATAGGGCTGCGGCAGATCCGCTGCGGTAATGTGATGAACTGTGCCGGGAGATTCGGCGTGGAAATCAGTGAAGGGGCTGACATCCGCCGGTCCGCCGGCGGAAGACGCAGAGCGGGCTCCTGCATATTCCCGGCCCGACACGAAAATGAGAATCAGAATGATGCTGAGCACAACCACGACGACGCTTGCGGAACGTTTCATCGCTGGTAATCCCCCTGGTTAGAACCGGCAGACCTCGCCTTGCGGTCTGAAACTGAATATGTAAAACCAAATCTAAGGCTGCGACCTAGCTTTCGCTACACCCTGACCACCTTCTTTAAGAAGGCAGAGTTGCCACCAGCCATTGAAGGCCGGGTCCCGATTCGCGTCAAGTGCGGTCCAGCCGGCTTGAAACAGATCGTCCAGGCGACGGGCAAACTCGTTGAGATATTTGTCGTCGCCGCAGGCGTTGAAATTCTCGAACTGGAATTCGCACCGAATCACGCTAGGCCTCTGGCGCGGTCAGTTACATTTCGCTTCGTCAGGATGGCTCGTCCAACTTCTCTTGCACGAACGGTTTAATACGTATCACACAATCCTGTCAAGGCGACTCAATTCAAATTCGCCAAGCGCACTCGCTTGGGCGCGAACCGGCCGCAGACATTGCGACTAGCGAACCGCTTTCAGTTCCTCCTCAATGATGCAGGCTGGCTCCGTGGTATTGGTCAGCACGGCCTGGTTACGCAGATAGGCCAGAATCCCCGAGCGGCTCCCCATTCCGGAAAACTTGAAGGCATCGGGCTGCAGGCCCGCACCAAAACCTGCAAATGTCAGGAACGTATCCTGGACGCTCACCGTACCGGCGTCGAGCCGGTCGGCCAGGCGCCGGGCTTCCTCGTCGGTGCCCGCGATTACGGCGGCAGAGAGTCCGAAGTAGGTGTCATTGGCAAGCCGCACGGCGTCGTCTTCGGTTACATATTTCATCACCGGCATGACCGGCCCGAAGGTTTCGTCCCGCATGACCGTCATGTAATGGGTGACATCGGTTAGAACCGTGGGCCGCATATAGAGGCCCCCTCCAAGGTTCTCGCTCTTGCCGCCTGTCCGGATTTTGGCTCCCTTTCGAACGGCGTCGTCCAGATGATCGTCAACGATGGCAGCTTGTCTTTCGGCAATGAACGGACCAATCTGGCCGCGGCTGGGGTCGGGATAATTCAGTTCGACGCGCTCGGATTCCTTCACCAGTAGTTCGACAAAGGCGTCGTGGACATTCTCTTGCACGTAGATCCTCTCGATTGAAAAACAGACCTGCCCGGTGCTGGTAACCGCACCACGCAATACGGCTGTCACGGCCTTGTGCAGATCGGCGGTCTCGGTGACGATGACGGGGTCTTTGCCGCCCAGCTCGAGAATCGCAGGAATAAATCGCTTTGCGCAGGCTTCGGCAACCTTGCGTCCATTGGGAACACTGCCGGTAAAGTTCACGATATCGACGTTATCAACGATGGCCTGTCCGGTCTCGCCGTCGCCAACGACGAAAGTGAATATTTCGGCGAGCTCGGGCGTTTCAGAGATCGTTTCCATCATGGGTGTTACAAATCGCGGCGTAACTTCGCTTGGTTTGACGATCACCGCACAGCCCGCAAACAGCGCAGGGACGGCATGCAGTGTTGAAAGCATCAGCGGCGCGTTCCATGGGCCGATGATTCCGGCCAAAGGATAGGGGCGGAGATTGGTGCGGTAGGCGACATGGGGCGCCCCGGGCGAATTGCCAGCGCGACGCGACCGCTCGAATATGGCGGGGGCCATTGCACACATGCGCAGGACGCTGCCGATCACCATGTCCGGTGCGACCCGCGAAATCTGGCCGTAGCCGGTGTCGATCGAGTCCGCTTCGATCAGCCTGGCGCGGTGCGCTTGCAGGCGATCCGCCCATTTCTTCATTACGTTGATGCGATGCTCAAGCGGCGCCGATCCCCACGCCGGCTGCGAGTTTCTGAGCCGCGCGCACGTTGCGGCAATTTCCTGGGCCGATGGCGGCGTGATGTACATGTCGATTTCGCCCGTGCGCGGATTTCGTACGGGCAACGGTTTCCTTACGGATGATTGGTTAAAAGCTGTCGCTGACATCACAGCACCCCCCGTGTCATGGTCCACCCCGGAACTTCCACAGCCAGGGAATCGGGCCGTTGAATTCTAACTCTCCGGACGGTCGTTTCGCGACGCATCCCTGGATATCCCCCCGAGTCCGAGCGCCCCGAACGGCTCGGATCAGATCGACGATTCAAGGCGACCGGAAACGCAATCCGAGTATGTATCGAAGCCATTGTGATACATTTTGCGTCCGCCTGCAGCAGGGTATGGTGGGCGGCAATACGGAGGAAACGTGAAACGAGCTATTTATCGAAGCCTGGTTCTGCGCGGTGTTTGGGCCGCCGCATGGCTCGCATTGGCGGCCGGTGCATCTGCGGCGCAAGTGACAGAGATCACCCTCCCTGGCACCCGCGTGTTTCCTGAGAGCATCACCTCCCTGTCGGATGGAACATTGATTGTCGGGAGCCTGGGGCACGGAAACGTGATGCGGATCGCGCCGGGAAAAACCACTGCCGAGGAGTGGATCAAACCCGGAACTGCCGGATTGAATTCGGTGCTCGGCGTCTATGCGGACGAAAGGAACAAGCTGCTGTGGGTTTGCTCGAACAAGCTCGGCCCCACTGGCGACGCCACGGCCGTCAAGACGTTCGATCTGAAGACTGGCGCCCCGAAAAAATCCTACGTGCTACCGGGTGACGGCACCCTGTGTAACGACATCGCGGTGGGTGACGATCGCACCGCCTACATCACCGACACGCGCCAGGGCAGCGTCGATATGCTGAAGCCGGGCGCGACATCGCTTGAGGTTGCCGCCAAGGACCCGCTCCTGGCGGGCGCCGATGGTCTGGCGTTCGGCAACAAGACCACGCTCTATGTCAACAGCGTGACGGCGGGCAAGATCCTGCGCTTGGATCTCGGACCGGACGGAAAGGCAACGAAGGTCATCGATCTCAAACTGCCTCGGCCGCTTGACCGCCCCGACGGCATGCGTGCGATCGGCAAGCAGCGGTTATTACTGGCCGAGAATTCCGGGAAAATGTCCGTGGTCACATTTGAAGGCCCCGAAATGCAGAACGTTGTCCTGCAAACCCTGAAAGAGGGCATGGCGAGCACGCCGGGTGTGACGGCCACAAAGGGGATGGCCTGGGTGGTTGAGGGGAAGCTGAACTACATGCAGGATCCGGCGATGAAGGACAAGGATCCCGGAACATTCAACATGTTTGCTGTTCCGCTTCCGAAGTCGTAACCGGTCTTGAGGCTACGAGCGGCCCGAATCAGACGAGGCGGCCCTGCACATTCGAGTACATTACTGACCTTTTGGAGGCGAAGATTCGGCTGAAGTCGAGGGACGGCCGCGATCAAGACCGAATGACGGACTGTCTTTGGTTCCAGTGATTTTGATCGCAAGGACAGTGCCCGCGTCCGTGCCTTTGAAGAACGGGTCGAGCGCCTTCAGAAAAAACGACTTCATGCCCGTGGTGGTTTGGGATGGTTTGGCTTTGAGCTTTAGTTTCCCGTGGAAGTCCATCGCCTCGGAATCCAGGTTGTAGGTACCGTTCAGATCGATTGCCGCGCCGGTGACGCCGAACTGCAGGTCGGAAAAATCGACGACCGCATCGCGCAACCCGAAGCTGCCCTTCATCTCAGAAACGACATTCGTGATATCGAAGTCTTTCGGTTGGCCCTGACCTTTGCGGCTGAGCGTATCGATCTTTCCCTGCGTCGATCGACTGGTGAACTGGATGTCGCCGATTCCGAATTGCCCCTGTAGCTGGAGGCGCTCGATCAGATCGGGAGTGCCTTCCGGTATCGTAATCTTGGTTTGCAGCTGGACCTCGCCGGTCATCACCGGGTGGTCGCCCTTGGCTACGAGTCGAATCAAGTCTTCCACGTGTGCGTCTCGCGAAACGGCGTCGAGTGCGATCGTGCGGCCCTTGATCGCCTTGTTTTCGTCCACGACCTTGCCCCGAACCAGCAACGTTGAGTGCAGAAAGTGGGCCGTTACGCTGTTCAGATAGGTATCGCCATTGGTGCCGTCGACGATCGCAGAGAAATCCGTATGCAGCGCCATCGGGTGATCGGCGGTCCGCAGGGCGAAATCGGGCGTATCGGTCTCTCCGTCCACGCTGAGGTAGTCCAGTGGACCGCTAAACTTGCCGGTGGAGGAAAGAACCCCTCTCAGCCCTTTCAAAGTGCCGAGGTCCGCGTGGTAGAAGCTGTAGGTCCCGACCGCGGGAGTCTCGCTTGGCTCTTCCGGCAGCCACGGTCCAAATTGACCCTTGGTATTGATTTCTCCCTTGGGAACGGCGTTGGTCAGGGTCGCCTGGAATTCCGCCGGCCGGTCGAAACTGAGATCACGGACCTGCAGATGGTGAATCGGAAATTCCCGGGGAGTCTTTCCAGGCTCGGCACGCAGAACCACGATCGTGGCATCGTCGGCAACGAGCTGATCAATCAGTACGGGATATTTCTTGGCAAGGTCCTGATTCGTGCTCTGAATCAGCGGGACGCCTCCGGTGTGCTCTCGGGGCGGTGTATGAATCTGCAGACCCTCGAGCTGCACGAAAGCGATGTGCGGTTGCGCCCGCACCAGGCTTGCAAGGTCGGCGTCCATCGAGACTTTCCGGACTTCGATGAGCGGAGGAATATCGGTCCGGCCCTTGTGACGCAGGACCAAACCCGTAATCGTGACGTGTATCCGAGGAAACACTGAAGCGCTGAAATCCGCAAACTCGACGTCGCTCTCGAAATGAACTTTCAGAACGTTCTCGATGCGGCTGCGAAGTTCGGCATGAATTCTCGGCGCGAGGATGTACAGAGCGACGACTGGAACCAACGCGAGCACACCGAAGATCCCAAGCGTCGCAGCAATGACCCATTTTCGCATGAGAGCCAAGTTGAGCCTTCCCGGCCTGATCAGTTCCGAAAACAGGGCACCTGAGCGAACCGGGCATCATTCTACGCGCAAGCGCGTGGAGCTTCCAATACCGTGAACGCTTGAGCCCGTAGGGTGGCCCGGCCTAGACGGGTTACGGCGCGCGGCGCACAGGTCTCAGGGCTTTCGGGTATAGGACGCCAGGGTCCGGCGGCCCATCGTGCTCTGAGAGTGGGGCGCCGGGCCCGGTGTTTGTTCGCTTCCCGCCACGGCGCAACCGTCCTAGACTATCTTGGACTGCACGGAGAAAGGCACATTGGGTACCAAGAAGCTGGGATGCGCCCGAAAGGGCCCGTCGAGAATCGGCGCGTGCTTGTTGATTCTGTTTCTGCTGCTGCCCGGTGCGCCGAGTTCTGGCGCGTACTCGGTTTTGACCCATGAGGCGATTGTCGATGCAGCCTGGGTCGACGCCATCCGACCAACGCTTTTGAAACGTTTTCCCGACGCGACTCCGGCCGAACTGAAAGAAGCACATGCCTACGCCTATGGCGGATGCGCGATCCAGGACGTCGGCTACTATCCTTTTGGCAGCAAGTTCTTCAGCGATCTGGTGCATTACGTCCGCACCGGCGATTTCATCGAGGCCCTGCTTCGCGATTCAAGCAATATCGACGAATATGCATTCGCACTGGGCGCTCTAGCGCACGATGCGGCAGACAACGACGGGCACCGGATGGCGGTAAACCGTGCCGTGCCGATTTTGTATCCCAAGCTCGGGCGCAAGTACGGTGCGGATGTTACCTACGACGAAGATCCTGCGGCGCACCTGAAGACGGAGTTTTCCTTTGACGTCTTGCAGGTAGCAAAGGGCCACTACGCACCGGATGCGTTCCATGACTACATCGGATTTGAGGTCTCCGAAGCCCTGCTTGAGCGCGCATTTCAGGAAACCTATTCGCTGGATTTGAAATCGCTGTTCACCGACTTCGATCTGACCATAGGTACCTACAGGCGCAGCGTGAGTGAAATAATTCCGGAAATGACCAAAGTGGCCTGGCAGCTGAAAAAGGACGACATCCAGAAGGATCTTCCAGGAGTGACGCGCCAGAAATTTCTCTACCATCTGTCGCGTGCCGATTACGAACGCCAATGGAACACGAAATACAAGAAGCCGAGCTTTGTCGTGAGGCTGCTGGTTTTCCTCACGCGACTGATCCCCAAGATAGGCCCGTTCCGGACGCTCACACTTCGAGTGCCTACACCGGAGACCGATAAGCTTTTCATGGCGAGCTTCAATGCCACGCTGCACGATTACGAAGAATCCCTGCGGCAAGAACGAGATTCCGGGAAGGTCGACCTGGTGAACGACAACTTCGATACCGGCACGGTAACGGGGCTAGGCGAGTATCCGTTGGCGGATAAAACGTACGCCGAATTGCTAAACCGGCTGGCGAACAGTCACTTTAAGGATGTCTCGATTGAACTTCGAGCCGACTTGCTGGACTACTACGCGACGTCGGGCCCGCCCCCTTCCGGCAAGAAAGACCGGAAGGGATGGGAGCGAACCATGCGGCAGCTCGATGAACTGAGGGCCGCTACAACCGAGAAGCCCGCCTTGTGAACGCTCCCTGGGTCAGGATCTACTTCCCGTTCGTTACGACCAGGTTATTCGTCACCGAAAACACACCCGGTACGCCATTGGCCTGGATGTTGGCGACATCCTTGTCAGCCTCGGTTGCGACCGCGCCTTCCAGTGTCACATGCCCGTTCTTGACGACGATGTGAATCGGCGGCACAGCTCCTTCGGCATAGCGCTGCAAGCTCGGCTGTGAATAGATCGCACGGAATTCCGCCCGGCGAATTTGATCGTCATTCGGCGACGGAGGCAACACCTCGATCTGGTTGTCCACACTTTCGACGCCTTCGATACTCTTGACCGCGGCTTCGGCGTCGGACTTAAGCGATGGACGTACAACCTGCCCGACCAGAGTCACCCGGTATCCGTTCACGCTATACGCCAGGTTATCGAACACCGAATACCAGGGCAGCATAACCAGTTCATGGCGGACCTCGCGAGAAATCGCGGTGTTCGGTTGCGTCCCGCCCCGCACCGCCGGCGCCTGTTGTTGTGCAGGAGCGACCAGTGGACAAAGCGAGACCAGGAACAGTGCCGCCAAGACCAGGGCCGATTCGGAATTTCGCATGATCTCCATCTCCTATTTGCGCTTCCTCGTGATTCAGAGGGGAACCTAAAGCCGACCCATGATGAGCAGTACAAGTAGAATGAGAAGAATCAGTCCAAGCCCGCCGCTTGGGTAATAGCCCCAATCCCGGCTGTGGGGCCATGTGCGAACGGATCCAACCAGAGCGAGGATGAGGATGACCACCAGGATCGTGAGCAGCATCTGGGGACCCCTTCGAGCTTGACGTGGTGGTGGAGGTGAGAGAAGAGGAACGACGCCGACCCCAGCCCTCGAATCCCTATAGGATCCTTCGGCGCCAATTCCTTCTTCTCTCGCCACGCGCATAATCACCGAGAACGATGCGAGCGACAATACAGGCAAAGCGTTAGGCCGATCCGGAACACACTGTAGATCCAAGGGATTGCGAGGGAAAATCCGAGCGCACCCTGCGCTCGCTCGAGGTGAGACCAAGCAAACGGAGGCGTACCCAGGAACCCTTCGGTTGGAGCACAACAGAGCTCTTCACGGTCACCGTGCGGCTAGTATTACGGCGGAGCTATCGCCTGAGGAAAAGCGCACCTCAATGGACGAACCGAAAAAAACAGTTTGAAGAAAAGTCGCAAGCGAAGGAAACAGGCAAGGCGCCTGCTCCCCTCGCTTGGACCCGCGAACTCAGACAACGGTTCCTATGTTTCTTTCCGGGCGGCCACGACCAACGCAATTCCGCCCATAAAGGCCATTGCGCCCAGCAGTGGAGGTAGCGGAATGGTCTTGTGTTGTTCCTGGGTGGCATGCAGCGGCCCTATGTCTATGATCTTCTTGTGCGTCGTGTAGGTGATGCCCTGGTAGGCAAGCGACACTATGCCCAGGGCAATCAATAGGACTCCCACCAGTGCCGCGGTTTTCATAGCCTCACCTCGATCGAGAGTCGTACCGGATACAGTTTCCGTCCGCATGTGCCGCAAAGGGCGCTCGGTCGCTAGTCAGTTCTCCGCACCAATCCGCCAACGAGCGACACCAGAAACAGAACCAGAAAAATGAAGAACAAGATTCTGGCGATACTTGCGGCCGCGACGGCAATCCCGAGAAAACCGAACACTGCAGCAACCAGGGCCACGACGAAAAATGCCAGTGCCCAACGCAGCATAAATCCTCCTTGTCAGCCATCCCGATCGCGCGTGTCGGAATCGAACGCCGGTTAGCGCTGCTCGGAACGCGACTGTTGTAGTCGATCTTGCGCAACGGGCCAATACCGGCAAACTGGTAGCGAGATCGCGGGTTCGCTGTAGGGTCAGGGACCGATGGTTATGGTCGGAGCGTGAGAAACATGCCGAGCGATGCGACCAGCATCACGGCGGTGGCAATCCATCCCCCAATTCGGAGATAGAGCGGGAGAGTGAATTCGCGCATGACCTTGGGGTTCTGCGCAAGAATCATCATGAACGACATTACGGGCACGGCGACGACTCCATTGAGCACCGCCGACCAGAACAATGCCTTGATCGGGTTCAGATGGATGAAGTTCAGCACCAGGCCCATTACGGTCGCTGCGCCAATGGTTGCGTAAAATTTCGCAGCCTTCCGCGGCTTCTTCTGCAGGCTCGCGGTCCACTGGAATGTCTCCCCGACAGCGTAAGCGGCAGATCCAGCCAGTACCGGGACGGCCAGCATACCGGTGCCGATAATGCCGCTCGCAAACAGGATGAATGCGAACCTTCCAGCCAGCGGCTCAAGGGCCTTGGCAGCCTGGTCGGCGGTTTGGATGTCCAGGATGCCATGTGTGTGCAACGTGACGGCGGAGGTCAGAATGATGAAGAACGCGACGATGTTTGAAAAGGCCATACCGATATAGGTATCGATTTTGATTCTTTCAAACTGGGCGGGAGCTTGCTCCGGCGCTCGGGACAGTGGCTTGTCCCGGGCGGTGACGGAAACGTCCTGCGCTTCTTCCGAGGCCTGCCAGAAAAACAGATACGGACTGATCGTTGTTCCGAACACAGCAATCAGCGCCGTGAAATAGTCGCCGTTCCATTTTATGGACGGCCAGAAAGTGGCCCGAATCGCCTGCCACCGGGGCTCCCCCACTACGAATGCGGTTGCGATGTACGCGAACAGAGCGACGGTCAACCATTTGAGATACGGAACATAGCGTGTGTAGGGGACGGCGACTTGCAGAACCAGACAGACGGCGCCCAGCAAAAGAATGTAGGCCCAGACGGGGCCGGGCAAGAACAGTTTGGCAGCCGCGCCCATGGCCCCGACATCGGCGCCGAGGTTGAAGATATTGGCGACCAGCAGCAGACAGACCATGCCGTAGAGAACGGGTTTG
>Ga0209008_1000494_pt1 | contig 12475 bp, 13 predicted proteins | sample JacPin_JW_Ref_O3_FD_187963 | JGI IMG/M metagenome (GOLD analysis project Ga0209008, IMG submission 187963) | Forest soil microbial communities from Algoma, Ontario, Canada - Jack Pine, Ontario site 1_JW_Ref_O3 (SPAdes) (version 2) | ecosystem: Environmental > Terrestrial > Soil > Boreal...
GCCTGTGCGACCGCGTTGCAATCATCGAACGCGGCCGAATTATCGACATCGACACTCCGCAGCGACTTGTTGATCGGCATTGCCCCGAACGAACCGTCGTCTTGGCTACCAATGACCCGGCGGCCGAGGAACGCTTTCGCACAATTCCGCGAATTGAGTCGGTGGTGCGTAGCGATTTGCAGTTTACGATTCGCGGCCGCGGCGACGATCTGGTGACCGAGGTGATCCACTGTTTGTCCGAGAGCCGTATACGCGTCACTGACTTCCGCATGATCGTCCCCAACCTCGAGGACGTGTTTCTGAAACTAACCGGCCGTTCGATTCGCGACTAGGAAAAAGAATGTTTCGCGGACTCTGGAAACTAACTTGGATTGAAATCAAGGTCTTCATGCGCGAGCCGCTCGGCGCGTTTGGGACCGTTGGTTTCCCCGTCTTGGTTTTCCTGGTGATCGGTCGAGTGGCCGGACGCAACCTCCCGACGCCATCGCTCGCCACCAACAGTTTTCTCCGCGTGGGTCTGCCGGTTCTCGCGGCGCTCCTGATTGCGATCAGCTCCGTGATATCGCTGATCACCATCGTTTCCATCTACCGCGAAGGGGGAATTCTCAAGCGGCTCCGCGCCACTCCACTGCGCCCGCAGACAATTCTTACGGCGCACGTGATCGTCAAGCTGGCGCTCACCGCAGCCACACTGGCGTTGATGGTACTCGCGGGCAAACGCTATTACCCGATCGGCATTCATGTTCCATGGTTTGGATTTACGATTGCGCTGCTGATCAGCACTTTGAGCATTCTGTCGATCGGCTTTCTCATCGCCAGCATTGTTCCTACCGCGCGCTTCGCCCAGCCAATCGGCGCAGCGATTTTGTATCCCATGATCGCCGTCTCCGGACTTTTCACACCAATTAGCTCGATGTCGCCACCGATCCAGGCAGTAGCCCGATTACTGCCGATGACCTACGCCGTATCGCTATTGGAAGGGATTTGGAGAGGTGACGCGTGGTCCGCGCACATCGGCGACGTAGCCGCGCTGGCCTTAGTGTTTTTCGCGTGCATCGCGCTCTCGGCGAAAGTGTTTCGCTGGGAATAATAAGACTGCGTGATGCACAAACGGCGACGACAGTAATCCTCGTTTTGATTTAGGACGCAGGTAGACAACAGTAATCCTCATTTAGATTTAGAACGCGGGTAAAAGTTAGAGGGCGCGGGATTACGATACACTGCCGCGGACGTACATTTGCCGGTGGTCCCGGCGTTGGGCGCGTTCTCGGCAGGGAACGGAGTTCTCCAGGTTGTACGAATCTTTTTCCGCGACGTCCTGGATGGCGCGAGCGCATTCGCTACTGCCGCCAGCGCTCGCCGCGCGTGATGTCGCGGCAGCTTATTTGAGGAGATTTCACCTCCTTAACTTCCAGTCTGCGTCGGCGCAGGCGTTCCGCCATCTCCATGAGGCCGACACGAGCGCGCCTCCGGGCGAACCAATCTTAAGTTCCCCAATATACAAAAGGTGCGCGTGGCGCATTCCTCGCCGCCGCAGGCAGACGCGAAGGCCGCATGCGGCCGTAGTGTCATTCCTCGACCGTCCGCGCTTAACTTTTTGTTCAGAAGTGCTGTGAATAATGAAGGGAACTAGCATCCTCTTTGACACTTCAGTTCTCGAAGAACTACGCCCTTTGCCGCCGCGCGACTCACGATGATCCTCACCAACGCAATTCCGCCGTTCGATGGCGACCCCATCGCGATACCCGATCCGGCTTGCATCAAAGATTTCTCCGTAGATCACACGCTCGCAAACGCAGATTGCACTCGGGGCGAACTCGATAACGGCACGGTCTTTCTCGTACAGGAATCCGTAGCAGAAGTCTCCGCAATGATCTCAACCGACAAAAATGGAGAACCCAAAATGTCTTTGCCGCTTTCGCCGCAAAACCGCCGGTACGGCGCGCTCAAAAGCAAACCCGATCACAGAGACTACGGCGTCGCCTTTCTCTCGTTGCCAAAAGTAATTCCTTCGGTGATCGACCTCACAGAATGGTGCGGCCCCGTCCGCGACCAAGGCGACCTCGGAGCCTGCACCGCCTTCGCCGGCACTGCCATGTCAGAATTTCTTTGGCGCCGGTACAAAAACCAGGAACTAGTTTTCAGCCCGCTCTATTTGTATTACCAGGAACGCGCCCTCGACGGCGATCGCAACAAAGGCGACGCCGGTTCCACCGGCCGCACTTGTGTAAAAGCGCTAAATCAATTCGGCGTATGTCTGGAAGCCAACGATCCTTACGACCCGGGCGCTTTTCATAATTCACCGAGTAGTGCCGAGTCGCAGGAAGCGTTGCTCTATCGCAGCGGTGCCTACCACGCGATCACAAATGTTCAGGACATGAAAGCGTGCCTCGCTTCCGGTTACGGTTTCATTTCGGGATTTAACGTGTACGATTCCTTCGAGTCCGCGGCTGTCGCCAAGACCGGGTTCATGCCTGTGCCGGACAAGGGCAGGGAATTCCTGCTCGGCGGCCACGAAGTATTCTTCTGCGGTTTTGACGACTCCGTCGAATGCCCCGGAGCTACGCTCGGCGCCTTCAAAGTCCAAAATAGCTGGAGCGCAGCATGGGGCCAGTACGGCTTTTTCTGGTTCCCCTATCAATGCGCAGCTGACAACACCATCCTGCTAGACGCCTTCGTCCAACACTTCGGCAAGCCTTGGTAGCTTAGCACCGAAAATCTGCAGGTCGCGTTGGCTCCTATAGCCTGCAGCCATGATACATATCGCCGGCACCATCTCACTGCTGGGTACGCTACGAAGCCCCTTGGTAATTCGGCAACCCGCCGTCGCTTTGCATCTGTACACTGCAACCAAAAGCTGTAGCCCACATTTCCCTTGACAGAGTGTGTGGTGAGGGGTAAGGTTTGGGAATTGATATTATGTTACGCTTGATTGATCGACCAGCCGGCTAATAGCTCTGAACTGGATGCTACGTCGTGCGGATGCGTGGCCACTTGCGCAGTCCGGGCTACGTTGTGCAGTTGCTTGGCTACTTGTGGGGCGGCTTAGCCAATTCGTATTTTATGGATTGTTCTAACGAAAGTTTTTCGCCGCCGACCAGCATACGTCCATTGACGAAGACGGTTGGTGTACTGGTGACGCCGACCGTTACACCGTCGGCTTGGTTCGAGTCGACGGCTTTTTTGGCTTCTGGGGATGCCATGCAGGTTTTGAAGGCGTCGGTATCGAGGCCAGCAGTCTTGGCGAAGCTTACCAATTTGTCCCAAACATTTTCGGTTGAGATCAGATCCTGGTTTTCAAAGATTGCGTCGTGAATTTGCCAGAAGGCGTTGGGAGATTGGTTGTAGGCACAACGCGCGCCGATGGATGCGGTTTCGGTCCACGGATGGATCTGTGTGAGCGGGAAATCCTTAAAGACGACGCGAACTTGCGGATATTGGGGTTCAAGGGTTTTGAGGGTGCGGTAGAGTTCGCGGCAATGTGGGCATTGGAAGTCGCTGAACTCGACTACTGTGACACGGGCATCTGCGGGTCCTAGACTGGGATTCCCTTCGATATTCATGTGTGCGAGGACGTCGTCGAAGGGACTTGCTGACATATTGTAAATGTCGCCACGGAAAAAGGTCTTGCCGTCCTTGCTGACGTACACAATTCCGAAGTCGGTGCGACCGCCCATGGTGATCTGAATCGGGACATTGTAAAAATCCGGCGAAACGGATGGAGTCATGGGTCCGAGGCGGATTTTGAAGTCGGGCCCCCAGGCGAAGAGTTCCCGGACAAAGGCTTCAGTGGATTTTAGAATTTGAGCCTGATCGGCTGTGAGCGCGGGGGTGGGAGCCGTCGGTGCCTGCGATTGCGCAAGCGCCGGGATGGGTAAGCACAGCACCGAAAGAAAGACCACAATGTATGAATAACGTATTGAGCGTCGAAGCATCCTTATTTTCTCTCCGTAATCTCTAATCTAAAAGCCAATCGGGACATCAAGAAAGACAAGGGATTGTAGTTTGTCAGCCGCTGGAGCTCCAAAAGAAAATTGCGCCCCAACCTCTAACCACATGCACCGCCGTTTAATCCCGAATAACGACAATTCCGGCAAGATACAAATCTCAGCGGTAAACGCAAGACCGAAAGAATGACGCTGCGGCCATGGGCCTTCGCGTCCGCCGTTTGGGCCTCCGCCTACACTTGCATCGTTCAAAGAACCATGTTCTAAGCAGCCAAGCCGCAACCGCAAGAAGCACTTGAGGCGACCTTGGCTTCCGCAGCGCAATGGAGAGCGCGAAACTCAGAAGGATTGGCGGCTCACCAACCTCGCAGGTTAATAGCGTAAAAAAGATGCCGAGCCTGCCTGCCGGCAGACGGGTTGAAGGCCGCCGGCGCGGCGAGCAGGCAAGCGCTACATTCAATCTTTCGGCAGGCTTTAGACGGAGAATTTTTGGGCTAGGGGAAAGCGGCGGCCTACGCTGAAAGCTTTGGAGGTGATCTTCAAGCCTGGCGGGGCTTGCTTGCGTTTGTACTCGTTTTGGTCGACTCGCAGGGCCACGGCGCGAACTAATTCCAAAGGGAAGCCGTAGTGGTCGGCAATTTCTTCGGGGCTGCGCATATCTTCTACATAGGCTTTGAGAATGCGGTCTAGGACATCATACTCAGGGAGGGTGTCTGAGTCTTTTTGATTGGGGCGCAGCTCTGCCGAGGGGGGCTTGGTGAGAGTCGCCGCGGGGATCAGTTCCCTTTTGCGATTTGCGAATTTGGAGAGCTCGTAAACCATGGTCTTGGGAACGTCGGAAATCACCGCGAGGCCGCCTGCCATGTCGCCGTAAAGAGTGCAGTAGCCGACGGCCATCTCCGATTTGTTTCCGGTACTGAGTACCATGGAGCAAAACTTGTTGGAGAGCGCCATCAAAAGGTTTCCGCGAATGCGCGCCTGAATATTCTCTTCTGTTACGTCTTCACGGGTGCCGGCGAAGGCTCCGGACAGAGTTTTGCGATAGCTATCGAAGGTGTCGTTTATCGGCAGCACAAGAAATTTTATGCCGAGATTTTCGGCTAGCTTGACCGCATCGCGCATGCTTTCCTTTGACGAGTAGGGGCTCGGCATGGCAACGCCCTGAACGTTTTCATGGCCGAGCGCGTCTGTGGCGATGGCCGCGACGAGGGCTGAGTCCACCCCACCGCTTAGGCCAACTACTACTTTCGTGAAGCCGCATTTTCGAACGTAATCGCGCGTGCCAAGGACGAGCGCGCGATATGCGGTTTCGAGTTCGTCTTCAACGAGCGGGCGGATATCACCTTCTCCCGTGACGCTGTTGAATAGGACGAGGTCCTCTTCGAAAGATTTCGCCCGAGCGGCGACGCGGCCGTCGGGCATAAAGGCGACGCTGGAGCCGTCGAAAATAAGGCTGTCGTTACCACCGACTTGGTTAACGTAAACAACCGGCAGGCGATATTCCTTGGCGATGGTTTGGAGCATGTCGTGACGCACGGAGCGCTTGTCGATCGTGTAGGGCGAGGAGGAAAGATTCAGAAGCAGGGTACTTCCCTTCCCGACTATTTCGGCAACGGGATCGCGGTCGTACAAGCGTTGGTTCCAGAAACGTTCATCGTTCCACGCGTCTTCGCAAATGGTGACGCCGAGCTTTTCAGCGTTGAACGGAAAAATGTGTTGCGTATGCGCCGGCTGAAAATAGCGCGACTCGTCAAACACGTCGTAAGTAGGCAGCAGCATTTTTCTCTGTTCAAAGAGAATTTTTCCGTTGGCGATTAAGGCGGCGCAATTGGCAACCAATTTTCCAGTGTTGTCCTGGGCGCTGCCAACATAGCCGACGAGCGACGGCATTGGAATTTTCTTGGCCAGGCGAACAAGTTCTTTTTGGTTGAGCTCGTCGAACGCCGGACGCTCGGTAAGGTCCTGCGGAGGATAGCCGCAGAGGCACAGCTCCGAGAAGAGGGCCAGCTCGGCACCTCGGGTTTGCGCCTCATGCGCTAATTCCAGGATGCGCGCCGAATTGCCTTCGAAATCGCCGACCGTAGGATTGAATTGCGCGAGGGCAATAATCATAGAACTCGGCCAGCATACGAGCGGGAGCAGCGAAGTTCAACAAGAACGAGTGATTTTAGGGAGAGAGCGGATTCGTCACCCCGGCCAAACTGCGGCCGGGGATTCCGAGTGCTAATAGCGGGATCGCACACAAGCTACTAAACGCTGAAGGAACTGCCGCAACCACAAGTGCTCTTCACGTTCGGGTTATTGAACTTGAAGCCCGAACCTTCGATCGTTTCGATGTAGTCGATCTGCACGCCTTCTAGATACATTTCGCTCATCTGGTCGACGAGGACTTTCAGGCCTTCAAACTCGTACACGTTGTCGCTGGCCTCGTTGACCTGATTTTCGAAAGCCATGTGATAGCTGAAGCCAGAGCAGCCTCCGCCAACCACGGCGACACGTAAACCAGCCGGTGAGGGAGTCTGCTGCTGCAGAATTTCTTTAACCTTTGTAACCGCTACTGGGGTGAGTTGAACCATTCGCAAAGCCTCCACAAATTTCGCATGAATAAATCATGCGTTACGATTCCAAAGACATTATATCAGATTCCGGCTATGTGTGATTGGATTCCGCAGGGTGCGGCGGTTAGGTTAACTGCCAGATTCTGAAGGTATTCCCCGCTGGCGGCGGGGGTTCGGTCGTTTGTAAATCGAGGTTGATGCACGGTGAAGTCCTCCCTAAAATGAATACCCTACATGAAACATACCATCACGTTGATTCCCGGAGACGGGATCGGGCCTGAAGTCTCTAGGGCTGTTAAGCGCATATTGGGGGCAGCAGGCGTGGAAATCGAATGGGACGAAATCGCGTCACGCGCGGAAGTGGAGCGGCGGGGCGTCGATTTCATGCATGCCGGAGTGCTTGAATCCATTCGCAAGAACCGCGTGGCTCTGAAAGGACCGATGGAGACTGCGGTCGGAACCGGCGCGCCGAGTATTAATGTCGGGCTGCGGAAGGCGCTTGATCTCTATGCGAACTTGCGGCCGGTGAAGAATCTTGAAGGTGTGCAGTCGCGCTACCAAAACGTGGACATCGTAATCGTCCGAGAAAATACCGAAGACTTATACGCCGGGTTGGAACACACCGTGGTCCCCGGCGTGGTGGAGAGTCTGAAGATTATCACTGAGCGGGCATCCACACGGGTTGGGCGCTTCGCGTTTGAATACGCGCGGAAGTTTGGACGGAAGAGAATTCACGCGGTGCACAAAGCGAACATCATGAAGCTTTCCGACGGCCTGTTTCTTACCTCTGTGCGCAAAGTGGCTGCGGAATATCCTGAGATCGAATACAAAGAGATCATCGTTGATAACGCCTGCATGCAGATGGTTTTGAATCCGAATCAGTTCGACATGCTACTGCTGACGAATCTTTATGGCGACATTATGAGCGATCTTGCGGCTGGGCTAGTCGGCGGACTCGGCGTGGTGCCTAGCGGAAACATAGGTGAAACAGTGGCGGTTTTCGAGGCGGTGCACGGAACGGCGCCTGACATCGCCCGAAAGGATGTTGCAAATCCTACTGCGCTGCTGATGAGTTCAATCATGATGCTGCGGCATATTGACGAGATGGCAGCAGCTAAACGTGTGGAAGATGTGCTGTTCAAAGTTTACCGCGAAGGGAAATCGCTCACGCGCGATGTGGGCGGAACGGCAAGCACAACCGAATTCACCGACAATTTGATCAGCACCATGGGCAAGTAAGGGTGAACGCCGCCGTACTGCGTGCTTCTGGCAACCTTCCACGCTTCGGACAATTTCCTGAACCAACTCCTGTCGAAGGCGAAATGGTGGTGCATGTTCGCGCTGCTTCGCTGAAGCCCGTCGATAAACAGATAGCTGCCGGAACCCATTACGCGAGTTTTCGCGAACTGCCCGCCGTATGTGGGCTTGACGGAGTTGGCGTTTTTGACGATGGAACTCGAGTGTTTTTTGCCGGACCCCGGCGGCCATATGGCGCAATGGCGGAGCGCACAGTGGTGCGCCGAGGCCAATGCTTCGCGGTGCCGGAAGGCCTGAATGACGAAGTCGCGGCGGCGTTACCCAATCCCGGCGTGTCGGCCTGGCTGACGCTGAAGGAACGCGCAAAGCTCGCTCCGGGTGAGGCAGTCTTGATTTTAGGCGCGACTGGAGTTACCGGAAAACTCGCTGTGCAGACAGCGAAAATACTGGGTGCGAGCCGAGTGATCGCCGCGGGACGGAACGAAAAAGCGTTGAATTCCCTGCTCGAACTTGGAGCTGACGCGACTATACAGCTCGATAAGTCATCAGAGGAACTGACGAAGGTTTTTGCGCGCGAAGCGGGCGACAAGGGATTCCAAGTTGTGATCGACTATTTGTGGGGACCACCCACGGAGGCATTACTCGCCGCTCTTACACGCAATGAATTTGCTGCCGTTGGACCGGATACTCGGCTCGTTCAAGTCGGCGAATCGGCAGGACCCACCATCACGCTCCCCGCCGCGGTGTTGCGAAGCACGCCGCTGACTATCCTCGGAACGGCTGGAATACCCGCCCCGGAGATCCTATTGGATGCGCTTCAAAAAGTGCTGGCGTACGGTGCCAACGGCAAACTGCGGATCGAGACGGAACGCGTTCCCTTAGCTGAGATTGAAGATGGGTGGCAACGCGAAGGACGCTCACGACTGGTGATCATTCCGTAGCGAACTCTACATAGCTCGATGGCGAAAATTCCCTCTCAGGATTTCCCGGGTGCGGAATGAAAAGGGTCGGGTTGGGGCGTGATGGGATTTTCCTCCGGACTCGGAATATCCAGATTCACGACCACCGGCTCCTGCCCGCTGCGCACGATGACGGCTTCCACCGGCTCGTCCTTTTTGGCGTTCAGCTCCTGGTGCGGAACAAAGGGCGGAACGTACACGAAGTCTCCCGGGCCGGCCTCGTCCACGAATTCCAGACGTTCTCCCCAGCGAAAGCGCGCGCGGCCCCGGACGACATAGATCACTGTTTCGAGTTCTCCATGATGATGTGGACCGGTCTTGGCGTTCGGATGGACCACCACCGTTCCGGCCCGCAGTTTTTGCGCGCCGACGCGGGCATAAGAGATCGCCTCGGCCCGGGTCATTCCCGGGGTCTGCGGTGTGTTGCTGTCCAGTTCGCCGCTTCGGATAATTCGCAGGCCGTGCTTTCTCCAGTCAGGCTTTTCGTCCGTGTGGGCATCGGATCCCATGCGTTCCTCCATTTCCCTGAAGGCCGGCGGCCCCGGACGGAATTATCCGCCAGTTTTAGCACGCGCAGATGCCAGGGGCATAACTAGAATTATAAAGTCACCATACGACAAACCGCGAGGCTACAAACAACACAACGCCGGCGGCTGGTAATTATCGCAAGGCAGGCGATTGACTTCCCTGCCCTCTCCGACGAAAATGAGGGCAGCAATCGATATCCCGGGAGGCTTAGTGGCTGACATTACTCCGGACGTCGCGCCATTTGTGAACGGCGAGGTCATTAAGTACGAACCGATTTCGGAAGGAACGAACACTCGCCGGAAGCGCAAGCCGCACATCGTCGCAGTCATCAATGATATGTGTACGGGTTGTTCGGGCTCTCCGGCGTGCGTGGAATATTGCCCGGTAGCGGAATGTATGTTTTGGGTTCCGGACCCGGAGCATGAGCCGTTCGGGAAAATTTTGGTTGATCCACTGCTTTGTATCGGCTGCAAACTTTGCACCAGTAAGGGGCCGGATGGCGCGTTTTTGGAAGGATGTCCGTGGGACGCTATCGATATGGTGCCACTGGCGGAATTCGAATCAAAGTACGGTGCGATGCCGTTCTAGCGCGCTAGAATTCCTAAGCTTTAGCCGAATAAAACAGAACAGCGATTAGTATCCTTCCGCTTTTCCTATAATGCTTCGGCCGTCATGCCCTCCCTGCAGCCGACCATCGCCGATTAAAATCGCTTCCACTCTTGCTTGTTCGGCCGGGTCTGCGGAGTGGGTTGAATAGCCCATGCGCTGGAGCTGCCTAACTATGTCGGGAGATATGGTCGATTCCGTGTTGAGACGGTCCGGCTTCCATTGATGATGAATGCGCGGAAAATCGATAGCGTCCTGCACGTTCATTCCGAAATCTATCACGTTTAGGATCACTTGCAACACTGCCGTGATGATCATTGGGCCACCCGGCGCTCCCAACACCAGGAATGGCTTGCCGTCTTTCAAAATGATCGTCGGCGTCATGGAAGAGAGCGGACGCTTGCCGGGCGCGATGGAATTCCGCTCGCCCTGAACTAGTCCAAACATGTTGGGCTCGCCGGGCTTGGCGGCGAAATCGTCCATCTCGTCGTTTAGCAGGAATCCGGCGCTGGGGACGGTGACGCCGCTTCCGTAACCGTTGTTCAGGGTGTACGTGACGGCGACTGCGTTTCCCTGCTCGTCAACGATGCTGTAGTGCGTGGTGTCGGATCCTTCGTTGGCTGCGGTGAGACCGGGAGAAATTTGATCGCAAAGTGTGGCGCGATCGGGATCGATCGTGGCACGACGCGACTGGATGTAAGCCGGGGCGAGCAACGCAGAGATGGGATTGTTCACAAAATCAGGATCGCCCAGGTATTTGCTGCGGTCGGCGAAGTAGCGCCGCATAACTTCCGCAATGTAGTGGTAGCTTTCAGCGGAGCCCGCGCCGAATTTCTCGTAGCCGGTGGCGTTCAACATGGCTAGCATTTGCAGCAGGCCGACGCCACCGGAACTCGGCGGTGGCGAGGTAATGATGTGGTAGCCCTTGTAGTGCCCTTCCAGTGGCGTGCGCTCCACGGCCTGATAATTGTGCAGATCCGCGACCGTGATCAAGCCGCCATTCTTCGCCATTTCATTCGCGAGTATGTGCGCCGTTTCGCCGTCGTAAAAATCAGCTGCACCCAGGTGAGCGATACGTTCCAGCGTGCGCGCGAGCTCGGGCTGTTTGAACGTTTCCTGCTGCTCGTAATACGCGCCACCTTTCAGAAAGATGCGGTTGGATTCCGGAAAATGCGAAAGCAAAGGCGAAGATCGCTGCCAGGAATCCATCTGCCATTTGGAGACCGGGAAACCGCTGGCCGCGAGAGTCACGGCAGGTTTCACGAGTTCGATCCAGGGCTTGCGGCCGTATTTCTTGTTTGCCAGCTCAAATCCGCGGACGGTGCCGGGAACCCCGGCGGCGCGCCAGCCAACCACGCTGTCGGTTGTAGGCACCCCGGACGCCTTCAGATACATATCATGAGTTGCAGCGCTCGGAGCTTTTTCGCGGAAATCAATGAATGTGGTGCGGCCATCGGCCATGCGGATGAGCATGAATCCTCCGCCACCGATATTCCCCGCGAAGGGATGGGTTACCGCGAGAGCGAAGCCGACGGCGACGGCAGCGTCAACGGCGTTACCGCCGGAGCGCAGAACAGAAACGCCGACTTCGGTGGCTAGTTCCTCTTGCGCCACCACCATTGCCTTGCGGGAGTAAACGGGCTGGCGAGCGTCGAGACTCGGAACGATGAGTGCTGATATCACCAGCACCACGAGGCATCGCATGAAGTGCATTTTCATAAGAGCTCGGTCAATTTGAGGCAACGGGATCAGTGATCAGATTCACCAGGATTTTAGCTTGGCGCGAGGAGTTTTGGATGAGAGTTCTGATAAAACTCGGCAATTCTTCTTAGCTACTTCCCGGAGATCGCCGCTTGCGGCAATCCGCACAGAGGCCGCCTACTTCTGTGCGCGATACGGTGATTTCAATGCCGCAGTCGTGGGAAATTTGGCGCTTCAATTCCTCGTAGAGTTCGCTTTCAAACTCGCGAACTTTTCCGCATCCCATACACGCCACGTGGATATGGTCGCGTGGGCCGTGACTTTCGTAGAAATGGCGGTCGCCGCGCAGGTGGAGAAGGTCGAGTTCGTCAATCAAGCCTTGGCGTTTCAGCAGGTCGAGCGTGCGATACACAGTGACGCGAGTGATCCCGGCATCAAGTTTCTGGGCGCGTTCGAGGATTTCGCCCGCGTCCAAGTGGCGACGGGCTGTCTCCATCACTTGCAACAGGACGCGGCGCTGACGCGTTAGGCGAATGCCGCGAGCGCTGAGCTCACTTTGGAGCCGGCCAGGAGGCTCGTGGTTGATGCGTTCGCCGGTGGATACACGATGTGCAGGAGTGGCAGACATTGGATGAACCGACATTATACCAAAATCGCATTCGAGGAAACCGTTCATGACGGGTCTTGCGAAAAGCTAAGCTACAATTTGCCACTTGGTGATTTGTACGGGCTCAGCAAGGGTCTCGTCCGCCAGTTTTCGAAAGGATTGAATGTGCGGGGATCGCGCATGCGTTTCCAGATGACCTTCACTTTCCCAGTTTTCATAAAATACGAAGAGAGCAGGATCGGTTTGCGATTGGTGCAAATCGTAGTTAATGCAGCCGGCCTCCGCACGAGTGGGAGCCAGCAAGCCCTCCAG
>Ga0209008_1000496_pt1 | contig 12448 bp, 5 predicted proteins | sample JacPin_JW_Ref_O3_FD_187963 | JGI IMG/M metagenome (GOLD analysis project Ga0209008, IMG submission 187963) | Forest soil microbial communities from Algoma, Ontario, Canada - Jack Pine, Ontario site 1_JW_Ref_O3 (SPAdes) (version 2) | ecosystem: Environmental > Terrestrial > Soil > Boreal...
TGCTTTGGTCGCGCAGATAAATCGCCTCGCCGGGCGGATCGATAACATGGTCGTTGGACCAAGGCGTAATCTGGTTTTCATGACTGTTGAGCGACCAGGTAGTCCCGGAGCCTGACTCCGAGACCAGAAATCCGAAATCCGGATTCGCGATCACATTGATCCAGGGCTCGGGCGTGCGCAGCCCTTCACTGAGAACGACGATATATTCCCGGCCATTTTCGGCGAAGCCGCCCAGGCCGTTGAAATATTGAAGGGTTGGTTGCGGCGCCGGAACGTCCACGCGCTTGGCTGAACGAGCCGGTTTTGCCGGCGAAGGGGCAGGAGCCGGAGCGTCTGGGTACTGCGATCGCGCAATCTGCTCGGAAAGAGTTCCTCGCCAGCTCAGCAGCACGGCCCGGGCCACGCCCTGCAACAGCGCCCGCGTCTCGGCCGTAATCAGATCTCCGCGAAGCAGGAAGATCTTTCCGCTCGCGGCCTGTGTGTCCGGCGAAAGACGCAATTGACTTCCGCGGACCAGAGCTTCCAGTGATCCCTGAAGCTCTTGCACGTAGGAGGTGGCCTTTTCATTGATAATCACGACGTCGGCCGACAGCTGCTTCATACGCCAGTACTCATGGGCTCGAAGCAGCTGTCGGATCATCTCGAAATTGTCGGCATCATCAATTCGGGCAACGACGATGGGCAAGTCACCTGAAATTCCCTGAGCCCAGAGTGCGGACCGATCCAGCCGGACGCCGCTCAGATCAGCCGGACTGGGGCGGAGCGTTACATCGGAGTACAAAACGGCATTGGCGAGTCGCTGGAATAACTGGGCTTCTTCGGCGCTGATGCCCAGGTGGTGCAACTGGACCTGGGCCTGGGTCCACGCGAGCGTTCGAGTGCGCTCATAGGTCTGGGCGTCGCGATATTTGTCGGCAAGGTTCAGCACTTCTTCCCGGGTAGAGGCTACGATCGTCGAAAAGACGAGCTCGACGGTCGTGCCCGGCGGAATGTGTACGCTTCGACGCAAGCTCATGATCGGGTCCAGCACCGAGCCAACAGTGTTGGAAAGCGGCCTGCCATCGATAATGGAGATCGGATTTCGCAGATCGCGGGCACGCCCGATGAATCGCGCTCGATCTGTTTCGTACTGCAGTTCCCCCGGGGATTCCCCTTCGACCACCAGTACGTGCGCCGCCCATACCGAGGTTTCGTCCGGGGAGCGCTTGCGTCGCGTGGCAAGCAACACTCCGACATCGGCAACAAACTCGGTCTCAACGAACAGATTCGCGAAGGCGGGATGTGCAGAATCACTGGCCTGGGTTGTCAGCGAGAGTTCCGCATAGGAAGTCACCTGAACATCCCGCGCGCGCATTCCTGAATTCGTGATCGAGACACGTCGAATCTCTGCATCATCTTCGGACGACACCAGGACTTCAAGCGCTGTCGTCAAGGAACGATTGCGGCGGGTGATCTCCACATGGTCTTCGTAGAACGCGGCCTCATAGGAACTCGGCTCGACCCCGGTTGGTTGAAAGCCCGCTGACCATACGCTTCCGGTCTGTTCGTCGCGAAAATAGATGAACGCCCCCCAACAATCCCTGGTGAGGTCCTCTCGCCAGCGGGTGATCGCGATATCGCGCCAGCGACTGTAGCCGGAACCCGCCGAGGTCAACATCACCGCGTAGCGGCCATTGGAGAGAAGCGCGGTGCGCGGGGTCAGATCATGGGGTGTTTCAAAGCGGCGCGCCGCCGGAGGTACGGGCTCACGCACGTGTGCTGCGGCCGAAACCTCCTCGGCTCGAGGTCGTGCGACCAGGACATCGCGCGGCGTCCGCTCCTGAAGAAGAAGTTCGGTCGCCTGTACCATCGGCACAGCATGAAAGCGGCTGTACATCACGCCGCCCAGCAGGGCATTGGCGAGCGCGACAACGGACATGCCCTGGTGGTGAGCCATGTAGGCGCGGACGATTGCGACGCGCTGGCCCTCGGCGAGCCGCGAGCTTGTAAAATCCAGCGATTCATAGAAGCCGTAGATTCCTCGGCCTCCCTCCTGGGTCAGACGGTCAAGGTTCTGGAGTGCGATTGAGGGATCGACGAGCGCCGCAAGGGCTGTCGCGTACGGCGCGATCACCAAATCCTCGCTCAGGCCCCTTTTGAGTCCCAAGCCCGGCACTCCGAAGCTGGAATACTGGTAGGTGAAATCCAGGTCGCGAGCGGCGTAGGCTGATTCAGAAATCCCCCAGGGTACACCGCGCTCTCGCCCGTACTCGATCTGCCGGGCAACCACCTGCTGATAGGTTTGAGTCAACAGGCTGTTTGCTGGCGAACGCATGACCAGCGCCGGCATCAGGTACTCAAACATGGAGCCAGACCAGGAGATGAGCGCCGAACCTCGTCCAACGGGCGTCAATGCGCGGCCCAGCCGGAACCAGTGTGAAGAGGGAACGTCACCTTTGGCGATTGCAATGAAGCTCGAAAGCCGCGCCTCCGAGGCGAGCAGATCGTAGCAGTTCGCATCCAGGTGCCCGTCCGCGGCGCGATAGCCGATCGCAAACAGCTTTCGGGAGTCGTCGAACAGAAATCCGAATTCCATGGCCTCGAACATCTGCTCGGTCCGCTCTGCGATCGCAAGCAAACGGCGACGCAAGGCCGATGCCTGCGCAGCCGATTGCCGGATGGATTGGATGAGCGCGTCGATCTGCGCCTGACGTTCCAGGCGCAACGCCGGATCCCCGAGCAGGGACGCGCGCAGAGCCGACAATTCAGTAATGGCGCCCTCAAATCTCTCGGGGGCATCCACCAGCGCCGCGTCTTCGGGGAAGAATCGCTCGATTGCTTTCCAGTCTGCAACGTTCAGGGTGCGGCTTCCCGTAGGCGTCGCGATGTTCTTCAGGGCCGGCCGGAGCCACGGCAGGAACATCGTGGCATCACGCATATGGCTATCCGCGCAGGCCTTTGCTGCCGCTGACCAGGTCAGCACTTCGTAACTCGCGGCATCACCCAGTTCTTGGGCAAGAGCCTGGCCGATGTCCGCAACCGTGTGAGCGCGGTCACAGGCCTCGGCAATCCTCAATCCCAGTTCTGAACTATTTCGAGGCACCAATTGAATCGACGCCGCCAGAATATCGACCGCATTGCTGAGTTGTTTCCGCGTCACTGCGTGAACGCGCGGCGCTTCGGCAACTTTCGTCAATGCTTCGCGCAACAGCCCGAGTGCGTCCTCGATTCCGGGAAACGGATTCGCCTCGACGCCTGGTTTCTGAATCAAATCGCGGCAGCCTCTGGCAAGGGCCAGCAGGTGTCCGGCGATATTTCCGCTATCGACAGTCGAGACGTACCGGGGATCAAGCGGATGAAGGTCGCGGGTGTCGTACCAGTTGAACAAGTGGCCACGGAATTGTTCGAGTTTTCCGATCGTGTCAAGCGTAGCCTCGATGCGCTCGGCCGCCTCGGTTGTTCCCAGCCACGCGAAATCGCGCGCAGAAAGGGTCGCCAGGAGGTAGAGACCGATGTTCGTCGGCGAAGTGCGGTGGGCTACGACAGGCTTGGGATCTTCTTGAAAATTGTCCGGCGGCAGGAAATGCTCCTCCGCTGTGACGAAAGTCTCGAAGAATCGCCACGTGCGCCTGGAAATTCTGCGCAACGCTTGCGCCTGGACCTCGGACAACTGCTCGAGATCGGAGGGTCGAGCCGGCAGACTAATCCAATAGGCGATCGCGGGCGACGCGATCCAAAGCAAGACGAAAGGCGTGGCCGCCATAAGGGCATGGTGTCCTTCAAACCAGACGGCCGCGAGCGTTGCGATCGCCAGCACGACGCCGCCGCCCATCCGCGTGAAAACTCCGACCGGATTCAGATCCACCCGGTGTTTGGCTTGCGCAGCGGTGACCCACTCGAGCAGGTGCTTGTGGGTGACCAGCAATCGAATGAGCGTTCGTCCTATGGCGTCGGCCATCTGAGAGGCTTGGAAAGCGAGAAACGCGATCGTCAAACCCGCCTGGGTCAAGCCGAGCGAGAAATCGGAAGCAAGGCCGCGGAAGTGACTCCTTTTCGAAATTCCCTCCCAGTGCGCATTGATTCCTGCCAAGAAGGGAATCAGGGCAGGGAAGGCGATCATGGCCAGAACGAATCGAGTCCACAGCCAGGGCGAGATTCCCGGCATCAGCCATCCCGCGAGCAGCGTGAGATACATGCACGGGGCCAAAAGAGACCGGCGGAGGTTGTCCAGCATCTTCCACCGGCCAATTATCGGCACCTTCACCGTGCGGCCGTTCCGGGACCCGGCACGCCCCCCGAGAATCCAGGCCAAGAGTTGCCAATCGCCCCGGGCCCAACGGTATTGTCTGGCGGCCGCGGCCTCGTAATGGGATGGAAATTCATCGAAGAGTTCAATGTCGGTAGCCAGCGCGCTTCGCGCAAAAATTCCCTCAAAGAGGTCGTGGCTCAGCAAGATGTTTTCCGGAGCCTTGTCAGCCAGAGCCGCTTCGAAAACGTCGAGGTCGTAAATACCCTTGCCAGTGTAGGAGCCTTCGTGAAACAGGTCCTGGTACACATCGGAAACCGATGAAGCGTAGGGATCGATTCCGCCGGGTCCGGAGAAAACCCTCTGAAAGAAAGATCCCTCCCGGTCGGTAGGCAGCGAAGGCGTGATTCGGGGCTGCACGATGCCGTAGCCGTCGGTGACTCGCCCCTGTTCGGCGCTGAACGTTGGCCGATTTAGCGGATGGGCCATGGTGCCGATCAGCCGGGCTGCCGCACCCAGAGGCAATCGCGTGTCCGCGTCGAGCGTAATTACATAGCGGACACCGGGAACCGGATCCGGCCCTAGCCCTGCGGTCGTGATGAAGGAAGTCGTGGTCGAGCCTCGGAGTAGTGAGTTCAGCTCGTGGAGCTTGCCCCGCTTGCGTTCCCAGCCCATCCACTTTTCTTCCGATTCGTTCCAAATCCGCCGACGATGGAACAGAAAGAAACGATCGCCGCCGCCCGGCGCTGGGCCGTGGCGCTTGTTGAGCTCGGTGATACCCCGGCTGGCTGCGGCCAGCAGATCCTCATCATTGGGCAAGGACTCCGTTCGGGCGTCGACCCAGTCCGAGAGCAATGCAAATCGCAGGTCGCCGTCGGAATTCGCCAAATAATGAATTTCAAGCCTTTCTACCTGTTCGCGGATGACATCCTCGGAGGTCAGCAAGGTGGGAACCACGACGATCGTCCGGTATTGCGCGGGTACGGTGCGAATCTCAAGTCGCGGAAGTGTGCGCGGGCCGAATAAGTCCGTGACACTCCGGTTGATGAGCGCAAGCGCCAGGTCCGATGCCGGAACCACCGCCAGCAGTCCAAGGAGCACCAGTTGCACAGGGCTTGCTCCGAACTCCCATGAACGCAACAGGGGCAACGCCAGGATGACGGCGGTCAGCACCGCGATGGTGCCGAGATAGCCTGGTACGGCATCGCGGACGTACCAGCGCAGAAATCGGCGCCTCCAGGGAAGTCGAAAACCGATGTCGCGCTCGAACTCGTCCCGCCCGTGGGAGATCAGGTAGTAGCCCGGGTCCGAGCGTCGGTCGTCTTGCCGGCCAGATTGAGCATCGCGCGAGGCTTGCTTGGCGCGATTCACGGCGCGTTCGGCAACCTCGGTCTCGGAATGGTCAGATCCGAGAGAAAGGTCCTCGATCGCATGGCGATAGGAGTCGCGTGTGGTGAAGTCCATAGCGCCGAAATCACTTCCCTCACGCAAGACCTCGTCGACCAGGCTGACCTCTTCAAAGAACTCTTGCCAGTCGAACGAGGAAGCCAGTCGCATGCTGGTGATGACGTTGCGCACGGTGACGCTCATGGCCGCCTGCAGTTGGTGTTCGGCGCGTACAATCTCGTCGGCGCTGGTGCCCTGTGCCGCCAGACGGTCATCGAGCCAGACCAGGATCGGACCGACTTTGGGATCCAAATCGCGCAAGCGCTGAATCAGTTGAACGGCGAACGCCCGGTCGAACGGTTTTTTTTCGAACTGGCGCAGCACCGTCGCGGGAGAGACCAGCGTTTGGCCTCCTGTACCTAGGAGCCTGTCGGCCAGGACGTCGGCCTCGTTGCGTGCGTCGCGACTGAGCACAATCCGCGAGGCAAGTCTCCGCAGATTTTCGACCAGCACGACTCGCAGCGTGATAGCCACGGCCCAAAGTTCCCCGATCGACAGCGGTTGCACGCGTTGGTAGGCGCTGACAAAGCGGCGTAATACTTCCGGATCAAATCGACTGTCCGTGTGCGCCACAAAGGCCCAGGCAACGCCGTATACGCGCGGGTAGCCTTTCAAATGACCTGCGGCGAGCTTGGGCAACTTCCGGTGGAATCCGGGGGGCAAATGGTCATGGATCTCGCGGAGTTGCTCCTCCACGATGTAGAAATTCTCAAGCAGCCACTGCGCGGCAGGCGTGATGGCCTGATCCTGGTGAACCGCACTGGCGATGGCGCTATAGTACTCAAGCAGCAAGCGGCCGTTCTCGGCCACGTTTTCGATCAGGGGCTTGCCGGTATCGGGCCCGGTCGTTACCGTCTGCGCGGCCGCCAGGCTCTCGGCATGCTGCTCCAGCCGATCGACACTGAACAACTCGCCTACAATGGGCTCGTCGTTTTCTGCGAAGACGCTGATGGGTGGCGCAGCGCTCATCCATGCCTCAAGGTGCTATCCAAGTCGCGATTCGCTCGCGTCGTGTACGTACTATCTTCGCATAACGCGAGGTAAACCCGCGGGTACCGATCGAACTCTCCCGGGGCGACGCGGGGTTCAGTCACATGGCGCAAGACAGGCGCTCGACCCGAACCGTGGCGGGTTTTTGGGCGGGTTTGTTTGTTCTCGGTGCTAGCTGGCTTGGCGAAGCCCGGAGATATCAAAAGAATGGTGGGTAGAATGTGCCGCGGACGTCCATGGCCGGACTGGACCCTTGCGGAATGCCATCGCGGTATCCAGTATTCGCTCCAAATCGATCGGGCGATACGGATGGCAGATGAAGTCGAACGCACGAATATTCAGGGCGGCCAGGTAGTCCCGGTATTCTTGCGGGCACTCCGGCGCACAAACAATGATCACAGGGATTTCGGCGCGCTGATTCTTCAGGTGCCTTACGACATCGCGGTAGGTGCCATCTACCAGCCAAAAGCCACAAAAACAGGCCAGGATATCTTCCTGACCAAGCCCGGATCGAACTTCCTCAATGCCTGTCGCCCACACGGTATTGATCGTGTAGCCCTCTAAGAGCTCACCCATGGCCTGGCGAATCTGGGGATCGACTGTGGCTAGCAGGATGCTTGGCCGCCCAGGGAGCTGTCCGGCGCGCGGGCGGGAGTGCGCTTCGTCTTGGGGTCTAAATAGATGATGGCCGGACGGCGTCATTGATTTTGCCCTTTCTGCTCGCCCCATGAACGAGTACGAGTTGGCACATTCTGGAGTACTGGTCCAAAAGCAAGTGCATATTCATCCATCAGGTGCGGGCAAACAATACAGTCAACTTGTTAGGGATATCCGGAAATTCGTGTAGGCCCCAGGCGCGCGCCGGTCGCTTCGATCGCGACGATGGACCGGGTATTGGGGCACGAGGATCACTTAGGACCAACTATATTGGTTGATTGAAAATGGGTGATCGTAATCCGGTCTTTTTCCTTCGACAGGATTGCCAGCTGCCTGGCGTGGGCCTTGATTTCTACGCCGTCTCGAATCGCTGTGCTCCGGACATCGGCCGTGAGAATGCCAACAAACCCCTTGGTCCGGACCAGGACGTCGGTGACTTCAAAGGAAGTAAATCTCATGGAATGATGGCGTAAGTCTGCGAGGATCTCGTTTTTGCCGAGGGTGTCTCCGTTCGGGCGCACAAGCAGATAGTCGTCGGCATAGATCCGCTCAAGTGACGGTATGTCCCCGGACTTTAGCGCCTGCAGAAATCCGTCATAAAATGCCTGGACTTCTTCTTTACTGATTGCTGGGATTGAGTTCTCGGTCATAAAGGCTCCTGTGCACCGGCTGAGCGTAGAGAGAAACGCGAACCACTAAGCGAGGGAGACTTCCCCGATATCGATCGCGACCAGCAGAGGCTCCTTCACAAGCTGATAGTCCCCCTCATACGCATAAACCCTGCGCTTTGTCGGCACGATGATCCCGTCGACATCCCGGTATGCCGAGGCAAAATTGAGGCCGGTTGCTCCGCCGAGAATATCGACGGTGTAGTCGTGCCGGCGCAGCAAACCATCGGGCCCAAAACACGAGATCTGTTCGCGGCTGTGACTTTTCACGCTGTCCGGAAAAGTAACCTTCAATCGCCGCCAGGTTTCGCCTTCCACATGAATCGATGAAACCTCCTCGGTAGCGAAGCCTTCGTGCGTGTATAGAAAAGGCGTGTTGAGGTATGTCCACAAAGCTTCACCGCTGAAGTAGGCCACGTGAATGTCATCCCATGGCGTGGATCTTTGATGCCCTTCAAACGATTTTTCAGGGTCGTCTCGTGCATCAATCCGTGTTCCGTCCATCCTTTCCAGTACGATTCGGGCTGGCTCGAAGATCGAGCGCTTGTCCTGGCCGACGAAGTCCATCACCAGCCGCTCTTTGTTTGTCTCGACCGCCATGATGACATCCTTCAAAGCGTCACCCTGACCCTTCACGAACCAGATCGCTCCAGTGATCGATGCCGCAGCTCTTATCGATTTCACTTTGTTCCAGCGTCCAAGTCCACCGTGGGCGCTGACTGCCAAATCCAGTAAATTGCTCACAGAGACTCCTCGCGACGCGTGATACTGATTTTTTGGTAGAGCAGAGTATGTTTGAGTTGCCGATGGCCCCGCTGTACTGTTTTGGACGAATTAGCAGAAGCGCAAGAGAGCTCATCGGGTTGGGTCGTGTCGCCCGCCGCGCCATGGTCTCTAAACCCTACGAGCGCATCGTCGGGCCGTGCGAAAACCCAAAGCTTGACAAAATCTCACATTAGATATATTCAAGATTACTCATGAAGGCCGAGTCGATTAAACGGACCCTGGAGGGCAGCGGGCTGCGGTGCACTGCGCAGCGCTACTCCGTGATGGCTTTCTTGATGGAACACAACAGCCATCCCACAGCCGCTGAGATCTTCGAAGCCGTGAATCGCATGGACCCGCGATCATCAAGAGCCACAACGTATAACAATCTCCGGGATCTGGTGCAGGCGGGTCTGGTGCGTGAAGTGGCTATCGAGGGGCGAGCCGCACGATTCGATGCCAAAGGCCTGCAGCATCACCACTTCATCTGCGATCGCTGCGGCAATGTTGAGGACATCGAGTGGTACGACGTGCCGAAGCCTGCCTCGCGCTCGCTCGGCAAGCGGATTCTTCGCGAATGCGAACTTATTTTCAGGGGGCTCTGCATGAAGTGTGCTCCTCGGTACGCTTCCCGTTAAGAGTCGAAGGCGTATTGAAATCCGATCAATCAAGCGCGTCCGCAGGCGCGGCTGCGCGAATCGGAAAGCCGGGATGGATTCGCAGTAGGTAACAGTTCTGTTCATTATAAATTTCGACTGACCCTAGGGAGGGAGCAAGCGATGTCAACCGAAGCGAAGTGCCCGTTCCATCACAGCAGTAGCGCAAGCACCACAAACAATCACTGGTGGCCCAACCAGTTGAACCTGAACCTGCTGCACCAGCACTCGTCGCTGTCCGATCCCATGGGCGAGACATTCAACTACGCTGAGGCATTCAAGAGCCTTGACTATGCAGGCCTGAAAAAGGATCTTGCGGCGTTAATGACCGACTCGCAGGACTGGTGGCCTGCGGACTTCGGCCATTACGGTCCGCTGTTCATCCGGATGGCGTGGCACAGTGCGGGTACGTACCGTACCGGTGACGGCCGCGGAGGGGGCGGCAGAGGTCAGCAGCGTTTCGCGCCGCTCAACAGCTGGCCTGATAACGTCAATCTCGATCGAGCGCGGCGCCTGCTCTGGCCAATCAAGCAGAAGTACGGAAAGAAGATCTCGTGGGCCGACCTGATGATCCTTGCGGGCAATGTCGCCCTTGAGACCATGGGATTTAGGACCTTTGGTTTCGCCGGCGGACGTCCGGACGTTTGGGAACCGGACCTCGACGTCAACTGGGGAATTGAAACAACCTGGCTTGGGACGGACAAACGCTATTCCGGTGAGCGCAATCTCGCGAACCCGTTCGGCGCTACCACCATGGGTCTCATTTATGTCAATCCGGAAGGGCCGGAAGGCGTTCCGGATCCGCTTGCAGCAGCCAAGGACATCCGGGAGACCTTTGCGCGCATGGCCATGAACGATGAAGAGACCGTCGCCCTGATCGCAGGCGGTCACACTTTCGGCAAGACTCACGGAGCGGGTCCCTCCAAGCAGCACGTGGGATCTGAGCCCGAAGGCGCGCCGATTGAGGAGCAGGGCCTGGGCTGGACAAACGCCTATGCCTCCGGCATTGCAGGTGACGCGATCACCAGCGGCCTGGAGGTTACCTGGACAAGTACACCGACGAAATGGAGCAACGATTTTTTCGAGCACCTGTTCAAATACGAATGGGAACTTACCAAGAGTCCGGGAGGCGCGCACCAGTGGAAGCCAAAAGGTGATGCAGGCGCAGGCACGGTACCGGACGCTCACAACTCCTCAAAGCGTCATGCGCCGGCCATGCTGACGACCGATCTCTCTTTGCGATTTGATCCGGTATACGAAAAGATCTCCAGGCGCTTCCAGCAGAATCCCGCTGCCCTTGCCGATGCCTTTGCCCGCGCCTGGTTCAAGCTCACTCACCGCGACATGGGACCTCGCGCGCGCTACCTCGGTCCGGAAGTTCCGAAGGAAGAACTGCTCTGGCAGGACCCCATCCCCGCAGCGAATCATGCGTTGATCAGTGACCAGGATGTCGCCTCGCTCAAAGAGAAGATTCTTGCCTCTGGGCTGACGGTCTCGCAGCTGGTCTCGACTGCCTGGGCGTCGGCGTCCACCTACCGCGGATCGGATAAGCGTGGCGGAGCAAACGGCGCGCGCATCCGCCTTGCTCCACAAAAGGATTGGAAGGTTAATCAGCCAGAGCAGTTGCAGAAGGTGCTGAAGGCACTTGAAAAGATTCAAAGTGATTTCAACAGCTCGCAGTCTGCCGGCAAGAAAATCTCTCTTGCCGATTTGATTGTGCTGGCTGGCGGCGTGGGTGTCGAAAAGGCCGCGAAAAATGCTGGCGTCTCCATGTCCGTTCCGTTCCGCCCAGGGCGCATGGATGCTTCGCAGGAGCAGACCGATGTGCAGTCCTTCGCGGTGCTGGAACCGGCCGCGGACGGCTTCCGCTCCTACTCGAATGGGAACGCAGAAGCAACCGCCGAGGTCGAGCTGCTGGACAAGGCACAGTTGCTCACCCTGACCGCACCAGAAATGACCGTACTCATCGGTGGCATGCGGGTGCTCAATACCAACTTCGGGCAGACCAAGTTCGGCGTCTTCACCGAGCGGCCGGAAGCGCTGACCAACGATTTTTTCATCAACCTGCTCGATATAGCCACGGCGTGGAAGGCGACCTCGGAGGCGAACAACACGTTTGAAGGACGTGATCGCAAGACTGGGAAAGTCCGGTGGACGGCGACGCGGGCCGATCTCATCTTCGGTTCAAACGCCCAACTCCGCGCGCTCGCAGAAGTCTATGCATGCACGGACTCGAAGGAGAAGTTTGTGAAAGACTTCGTGGCGGCGTGGAATAAGGTGATGAACCTTGATCGCTACGACCTTGCCTGAGCTCGGCGGAAAACAGAGCCGTCAACCTGGTGCGAATCCCGGTCCCTTTATTTGGACCGGCGAAACCCAAGATTGACGTTTTTCCCGGCACCTGCGGACGACCTTGGCCTCTAACGGGTCGTGAGCCCGTGACGGCACTGTGATGGATGGCAGCGAGCATGGATATTCATCACTGGTTTAGATCCCCACGAGCTGCTGGCCGCCGTCTATGTCGTAAGTTGCGCCGGTCAGCGCGGTGTTGGTCATGATGTGGACGGCCAGCGCTGCGACGTCGGCTGGGCCTACCACCCGCCGGATCGGGAGTGTCGCGCGAAGCTGCTCGCGCCGAGCATCCAACTGATCGCCGAGCAACGATGCTGAAAGAGGAGTATCGACGAAGCCAGCAGCGATTAGGTTGACTCGGACAGGGGCGATCTCGAGCGCGAGGTTCTTGGTCATGGCTGGAAGTGCGGCGGTGAGGGCCGAGATGAGAGCGAATCCAGGCGTCGTGCGGCGGCCGCCCGTGCCACCCATAAAGATGAGAGTGCCTCCCGGGCGAACCTTCTTGGTCGCGTAGCGAGCGACTTGCAACGGAAGCAGGATATGAGCTTCGACATCATGGCGCGCCTTTTCGATCTCGAATTCCGCGAGCGGCGAGTAGTAGGGACCGGGACCGGTCACGAGCACGTGGTCGATCGGTGTCGGGAGTTGCTCGAAGAATTTCTTGAGTTGATCGAAATTGGTCGCGTCGA
>Ga0209008_1000497_pt1 | contig 12431 bp, 10 predicted proteins | sample JacPin_JW_Ref_O3_FD_187963 | JGI IMG/M metagenome (GOLD analysis project Ga0209008, IMG submission 187963) | Forest soil microbial communities from Algoma, Ontario, Canada - Jack Pine, Ontario site 1_JW_Ref_O3 (SPAdes) (version 2) | ecosystem: Environmental > Terrestrial > Soil > Boreal...
CGTTTTGTCATTTCTGCAATTAGTTTGGGTTGGATTACGACGATTACAACTACTGTGAGTCATAATTACGTTATTGGGCAGTTAGTGCGCCTTCTTATTCCACCCAGTTATGGGACTATCCAATTGAATGAAGCCAGCGCTTATGTGATCAATGTTCCGGCGCCTAATCAAGTCATTTTAGCAATTAATTCTACCAATGATGACCTCTTTGTAACGGGTTCAGGCCCATCGCAGCCTCAAATTCTAGCAATTGGCGATATAAATACTGGAGCTACTAACAGCAGCGGTCGCAGTAACACAGGAACTTTTGTTCCAGGAAGCTTTATTAACATCTCACCTCAATAGGAGTTTATGACTGAAACAAAAATAAGAAAAGTAAATCCGGTAGTACAGAATGAACTTGATAAAGTCGAAAAGCAATTCGATGGATTTGAGTCTCAAGTCAAGTCCATGACGCTCGACAAAACTAACGAAGCGCCTATTGCTGAAGTAGAGCCGCAAACCAAACTTTCTAGTCGTGAAATTGAGAAATCGAAACAAATTTATTTGAAGCCTGTACGTACCATCAGTGTACGAGACAAATTCAATGAAGCATATCGCGAAGAATACAATTTCGCAAAAGAATATGTCCAATTCGTTGCCGAGAATCGTGAATTGAAAGGAGACAAGATCGAAATATGGACACGTCCTTACGGAGGAATACCTGCTGAATATTGGGAAGTTCCATCGAACGTTCCTGTGTGGGGGCCTAGATATTTAGCAGAACAGATTCGTCGTAAAATCTACACACGATTTGTCATGGCTCAAATACCTGCGAACCAGGACGGAATGGGTCGATATTATGGAACCATGGCAGCCGAGACAAAAATTGCTCGCTTGACATGTGAACCAGTGACAACAAGAAAATCAATATTTATGGGGGCAGCGTCATTCTAATGGCTGAGAAATGGATACAAAAAGCAATCAAAAAACCAGGAGCACTTAGAGAATCTCTTCATGTCAAAAAGGGGGAGAAAATTCCGGAATCGAAGCTAAAAAAGGCAGAACATTCTAAGAATCCTATTACTAAGAAAAGGGCTGTTTTGGCGGAAACTTTGAAAAAAATGCATAAAAAATAGGTCAGTTATCAATCTATTAAGCGATATTATCACATATGTTCGACGGATCATTAAAAGTCCATCGAATGCTTTGATAACTGATAATCTGATCATCGATTACATCAATCGATTTTGGATTATGGATGTCGATGCCAGATTGCAATTATTTGATTTGAAAACGAAGTACCAATTTCAAACAACCCCTGGTGTCGACAAATACAATATGCCTTTATATAGCGTACAAATTCAGCCTGGAGTTCAGGAAATCGGAATGTACCCTGTTTATCAAGGGTTTATTCCTCCAGTATATATCAATGGAATTCAAGTCCCATTTCAAAGCCAGAAGAACCAATTCTTCAATATTTGGCCAAATGTTGTACAGAATTTAGGAACTGTTGGTACCGGCACTGGCCTATTGGCCCCTTATACGTTCCAGATTCCCATATTGCCTGGGACGATTCCTCCCAATCCTCCATTGGATGGGATTCTCCGTGGGCATATCGATATCGCCGGTATTATCGCTACAGGAAATAATATCGATCCCCCAATCACCGATACACTGGGAGCTTCTGCTGCTATTGCTTCAGTTCCTGTGACAAGCGTTGAATCTGCTTTCTATTTGACTACAATTGACTCCACGGGAGCAAACGTCATTGTAGCGGATAGCGGATGGTTTTTAAGCGGAAATGTCAACTACGGGCTTCTAATGCAGCCTGGTGCGGCTCCCCTTGGAAATCTTGCTTTGACGGGGGGATATAGCACGACTTCAAATACAGTGAATTATTTCACAGGAGTTGTGAATGTTAATTTCCCGGTTATAATTCCTGAGGGGAATAATATCAATGCTCAATGTTTCTTCTTCCAATCCGGACTTCCCAGAGGATTTCTTTTTTATAATAATACGATTACGCTGCGCTCTCCTCCTGATAGTGCTTATTTAGTCGAAATAGAGGCCTATCTCTCCCCTGCTGCTTTCTTGAATACTGCCTCTTCTATCCCATTTGGTTATATGGCTGAGTATATCGCACGGGGAGCTGCACGTAAAATTCTCTCCGATACTGGAGATATTGAGCAATTTCAATTCTACGAATCTCTTTTTAAAGAACAAGAGCTTCTCGTATGGAAAAGGAGTCAGCGCACCTGGACTGCTTCTCGTACGGAATCCATATATAGTCAAGGATTTGGACAGGGAGCTGGATTTAACAATAATTATGGAGGAGGAGTTTCTCTGTGAGTAGCTTTACATTTAGTACAATCGTGCCAGCTGCACCCAATAATCCTTCTGCGGATCAGCCTATCATGCTGACGAATAATATATCTACTAATGCCTTGGTGGCGATTGATCACGTTTCGTTCAACGTGACTGGCGGAGGACAGCATAAACAGGTCACATTCAATAATAAGAATGTTCCTGGAGTCCAGACAGATCCTGGGTCGACTTTGTATACAAATTCTGGAACAGCTTCTACTGTAGCAGATCTATTTTTCAGAAATCAAAATGGGACTTTCCAAGTTCTGCCGATTAAAGCGTGGGCACTTTGTAGCACAGCAGGAATTGTGGCTACTCAATCAATAAATATTACAACCGTTGTAAAAACAGGTACTGGACAGTACACGGTAAATCTTACTCCTGGAGCAGTGACTGGGACAAATTACGGAGTTCTTGTGACGGCTGGGGCAAATGGAGGAACTGCAATAACTGGTAACTATACTGCCTTGGGGGTGAATACCTTCAATTTACTGTTTAAAACACCAACTCTATTCGCTGATCCCTCCACGTTTCTACTCGCGGTAATACAAGTGTAATTATGGGCGAAAAAATTATTGTCGGACCAGTTAACAAAGGACTAAAGAACGATAGACTTCCCTTTGTTATTGATAATGATTCTTTTCCTGTTTTATTAAATGCCTATCAATGGAGAGGTCGCGTCAAAAGAAAAAGAGGAACTTCATTACTAGGACAATTAACCCGATTTTTCAATTCCACTTCAGCATCTTATAATACAGGACCTACTTCTTTTACTCTCGATGCATTTGGAAATGGTAACATTTTATATAATGCTTCTTGGACATTACAGCCTAATGCATCGATCGTTCCTGGTAGTGTAACATTAGTTGCATCTGGAGGTCCCATTACTTACACAGATCCGACGCAAGATGGCTATCTCACTCCAACGGGGACATCGGGGCCCAATACAATTAATTATGCTTCTGGAGCAATTTTAATCCCTTCCCAGGCGGGAAATACTGTAACAGCTATTTTTCTCTATTACCCTGAGCTTCCCGTGATGGGATTGGAAGACTTCATCTCTAATTCTGTTCAATTTCCTGAGACATTGGCATTTGACACCACATATTCTTATGATATTCAAAATTCTTTTCCTTATGGGATATTTGATGTCAGTTTTTATAAAAATCCTCCTTCCACTACCTACCCTGGATATATTCAAAAAACTACGGTCACACCGGTTACTTGGAATGGAGCTGATTACCAGCAATTTTGGACAGTAAATTACGAAGGAGCTCTGTGGGCAACAAACGGGGTTCAGGTTCCATTTAGTCCCTCGAATGTCGGAATGCAATACAAACCAACTGTCTCAGTTACCGTCACTTCAGGAGGTCCTCCGGCGATTGTGAATTTGCAAATAATTGGACATGGACTCTCCGTTGGAGATTTTCTTTTCATAAATGAAGTCATGACCACAACTGGAATTAATTTTCAAACAGGATATGTAATAGCTGTTGTAGATGCCAATAATGTGACGGTAGAATTCCCAAATGCTACAATCGCAACGAATGGCACTGGAGGTATTGCTCAGTATCTGACAAATCGCTCCGATACTACAAGAGATTGCATTCGGTGGTATGATGGAGATCCAACCAATGGCAGTGCCACTAATCCTGCCTTAACTGGTAACCTAGGATGGGTGAACTTTTGTCCTCCTTTGTCTAAAAGCAATTTCGCAATCGGAAATCTTCCAGAACTCCAGTATTACTTGGTAAGTGCAAAAATAATTATCCCTTTCAAAGATAGGTTATTGTTTTTAGGGCCTGTTGTACAGACATCAGCTGCAAATAGTCAAGTCTATCTGCAAGATACAATCGTCTATAGCCAGAATGGAACTCCTTACTACACGGCATCTTTCACTGGTGATCCTTCGTTGGCTACGACTATACAGACACCAATTTTAACTCCAGCTATCACTCAGACCACAGTACAAGGAGCCTCCGCTGCTGCTTATTGGGCAGATCAGACAGGATTTGGGGGAAATATCACAGCTGGAATTGATCAGCAAATCATCACATGTGCTCCAAATGAGGATGTTTTGATTGTTGGTTTCACACGCCAACAAACGCGGCTAATTTACTCTGGAAATGACATCATTCCCTTTAATTTCTTCTCTATTAATTCTGAATTGGGATCAGGAAGCACTTTTTCTACTGTCATCATGGACGAAGGGGTCATCACTAAGGGAAGTCGTGGTTTTTTGATTACCAGTCAAGTACAAACGCAGAGAATTGATCTCGAGATTCCAGATGAAGTTTTTGAAGTGCGTTTAACAGATAACGGAACAGAAAGAGTATGTGGTCAAAGGGATTATATAAACGAATGGATCTATTTCACCTATCCGGTCAACGATATTGTCTACAAATTTCCCACTCAAACCCTCCAATATAATTATCGCGATGTCTCATGGGGAATTTTCCGAGAAAGTTATACAACGTATGGCTTATTTCGCAAACAAACAGGATTTACCTGGGCAACGGTTGGAGCAACTTATCCTCAATGGAGCGTCTGGAATGATCCCTGGAATTCTGGAGCAAGTACATTATTACAGCCTAAAGTAATCGGAGGAAACCAACAAGGATTTGTTCTAATTAGAGAGGATGGAACTGGAGAGGGAAATTCTCTCTATATTAGCAATATTTCATCTCCAGCGACGATTACTGGAGCTACCAATGCGAATCCTGTTGTGATCACTGCAAATAATACATTCGTGGTGGGACAACAGATCACAATTAGTGGAGTTATGGGAATGACTCAGTTAAACGGTGGTCCTTATGTCATTACCGCCGTTACTCCTACTACCATAACATTAGGATCGATAAATTCTACAGGATTTGGTGTCTATACCGGTGGAGGTATTGCCAATCCAATTGAACCTGTCTATTGTCCGAATCATTGTCTCAATACAGGGGATTACATCACTATTTCTGGCGCACTGGGAACTATTGGGAGTCAAGTAAACGGAAAGATATTCAGCGTTGGGCTAACAACAATTAATGGATTCATGTTGAATCCGTCATTGTCCTCAGGAACTTATTTTGGTGGTGGTTACATTAAAAGAATGTACGTTCCATTTGTCCAAACTAAACAATTCCCTACCTCATGGGGGATTGCACGAAAAACACGTCTGGGGCCCCAGCAATATTTATTCACAACGACTGCTAATTCGCAAATTACATTACTCATTTTCCTGAGTCAGGATCCTGATAATGCCTATAATAATTTGGAATATCCATTTGCTTCGGGAGTAGTTCCTCAATATTCGGAAAATAATTCATTAATTTATAGCGCTGTTTTATATACCTGTCCCGAAAGTACAAATTTGGGATTAACTCCAGCTAATATCAATTTAAACATGGTGACAGCAGAATTCCAATCTCAAATTTGGCATAGAATGAATACCTCCCTATTGGGAGATACTGTACAAGTTGGTTTTACAATGTCTGATGCGCAAATGCGAGACATCAATTTCCTAAATCAATTTGCAGAAATAGAACTCCATGCGTTTATTTTAGATGTGAATGCTTCACAATTATTGGCTTAAAATGTTTAAAAAACAAATTTCAAAAAAAGATCTATCTAGGAAAAAACAGACGAAAGAAGAGGGTCATTTGGAAGGCAAATATTGGTGCAATTGCCGTACTCGCAATTATAGAAGCTGGCTAGGAAAAAAGAGGTATCCTTATGAGTTCGAATGTATTTAACACAGTTCCCTATTTGCCAACATCGCGCAACTTCCCTCAAGAAGTAAGCCAATTGACTGTCGAAATCGATAAGTCCTATGTCGATACAGCCAATGCTGTGAACAATCGAACCATTTCGATCTTCCCCACTACCAGGCCAGTTATCAACGGAGAATCATGGTTTTTAACAAATAATCGACGACAAGAAGCTCTGCGCCAAGCATATAATGTTATTTCCACTGCTCCAATACCGCACGGAATTAATACATCTAATATCGGACAATTCATTCGAATGTTTGGCACTTATACAAACGGAACGAATTTCTATGGACTAATAGCTGGAAGCAATATAGCAATAGTGGGGCAGATTTCATTTTATTTAACCTCCACAAATATAACCTTTCTATCCGGAGCTGGAGCACCCACTTTGACTAGTGGATTAGTGGTATTAGAGTGGCTATCTCAACCCTGAAGACTTTTTTTATCTACATTTCCACAGCCTCTGAAGAAGAAGATCTTATAATACTATTATTATCCTCTTCTGTTAGTGGGGAAATGTTTACAGGAATTTCTTGATAGCTGTATCATAAAATAAAAAGGTTACAGGTTATGTCATCAATGTACGGCGCTACGGGGGCTGTATCCGGGATGGGGCGCACCGGAGATATGGGAAGTAAAATTCCATCTGGATACAAACAGGGACGTCTGCAACAGTTCACTCCTGAACAGATGGAATTATTTCGCAGTATGTTTTCACATGTGGGGCCAGGCAGTTATCTTTCTCGTTTGGCAGGAGGGGATGAGTCACTATTCGGGGAAATAGAAGCCCCTGCATTACGCCAGTTCTCAGGCCTTCAGGGCAACATAGCTTCACGATTTAGTGGTATGGGTACGGGAAGTAGGCGAAGCAGTGGATTTCAAAATACGATGAACCAGGCAGGCTCTGATTTCGCCCAAGATCTCCAATCCAAACGACAGGGATTACAACGCCAAGCTTTGATGGATATGATGGGCATCAGTGATAGTCTATTAGGACAACGCCCATATGAGAATTTCATGGTCCCAAAAAGTAAAGGTTTTTTAGAATCTCTATTGGGCGGAGCTTCCGGTGGACTTGGTAGTGGAATTGGCGGATTACTAGGAAAATTATTTGGATTATAAAATATGGTACAGATCCTTCCCCCAAGAGAAAGTTTTGGTGAGATCATTGGGCGTGGTCTAGGCGGCGGTTTCTCCCAAGGATTACAACAATTCATGGATAGCAGTGCAAAACGTAAACAACTAGAACAGCAGTTTGCGCAACAATTGGGTCTGCAAAGAGAAAAAATCGCGTCTCAAGAAAAACAAAGAATGGAACAATTATCTCAACAAAAAGAAATCTTAGCAGAAAAATTGGCTAATCAATTAGCTCTCGAAAAAGAAAAATTTGGCTTCAAAGAAAAGCTACAAGGACAAAAACTCAGCGCGCATTCTAAATCGGAAGAAGAAAACTATAATAAAATTAAAGACGCATTTGGAGAACAATTCGCAGATGTTTGGAAAGCTTCCCCCGTGGGAGCACGGACTGCTTTGGAATCGGCTGCTGTTCAACAAGGATTAAGACAATTACCTATTGGTGGATTGTTTGGAGAAGAGGCAGAAGAGTTAGGAGAGCCCATAGAAAGACAATCTACTGGGAAAATCAAACAACAGGACGCAGTAAAAACTCCCTCTGGAGAAGAATTCACTTTTCCAAAAATTTCCCCTCCTCAGGAAACGACTCCTTCTGAAAGAGTAAAATATAAATCCACCTTGAGAAAAGAAAATGCTCCTCTCTTTGCTGAAAATAAAGGAAAATTGAAGGGATTGAAGGGAGAAAAAGATAGGCTTAGTATTCTCAGTAATCTAAGCGATAAAGTGCCAGATGGATTAGGACGTCTCTTTATCAATAAAGAAGGAGGCATCCGACCTTTTGCCCAAGTATTGCAATTGGTTCCTCCTGAGGCAGAGCGGTTTGTGAAGACTGTGAATGATTTTATCACAACAGCAAAAGATATATTTGGTTCTCGGGTTACGAATTATGATTTACAGGTTTTTAAATCTAGACTTCCGAGTTTGATTAATAGCGCGGAGGGACGTCGACAAATCATTAGGCAGATGAATATCTTCAATGAACTAGAGAGCGATTACCATGATTCCCTGAACAAAGTATATAAGCACTACGGATTAGGAAATATTTCCCAAGAAGAAGCTGAGCGATTGGCAGAAGAAATGGTAGCCACAAAAGAAAAACAATTGAGAGAGGAATTTTCTTCCATCTCTTCTGGATTTGATCTTCCAGAAATGCCGAATCCTGATGAAAATGTAGGAAAAATTATCGAAGACGAAGAAGGGAATAGATTTCGCAGCAATGGTATAGAGTGGGAGCCAATTTAATGCCCTTCCGTTTTGTACAAGAACAAGCTAATCAAGACCAAAAATCCAATACTCAACAATCTAATAGATTTCGTTTTGTAGAAGAAGAGAAAGAAAATCCTGAATTTCCTTCAGAATCCAATCAAGAATCTTTGCTTGGAAATATTGGCAGACAATTGCTTCGTTCTGGGGCTAGAGTAGAAGAGACTATATTAGGGGCTCCTCGAGCCTTTGGTGAATTTATGGAAAGCCTGATTCCAGAAAAATTACTAAAAAAAGGAGCTAAAAAATTAGGAATTGAAAAGCCAATTGAGTCAGGACTAGAGTTTTCTAGGAAATATGCTCCTTATAAATTGTTCCCGAAATCACAGCAGGTCAGGGATCTGAACAAATTTCTGTTCGGAGCAAAGATCGAACCTAAGAATAAATGGGAAGAAAAAGCTGATAATGCTATTTCTGATTTTGCTGCCTTAGCATTACCTTTTCCCGGATCTCAATTGAAGTTATTAAAACCTGGATTGTTGGCGGCGGGGGGAAATATTGCCAGTGAAGTTGTAGGACAAATTGGAGGAACTGAAAAGGAGAAGACCTACGCAAAACTAGGAACTTTTTTGGTTGGATCTATGATTAATCCAGGAAGTGCAAAGAAATTAGAAAAAAATCTATACGATCAAGCTAGGGGCGCACGACCAAATGATGCAAAAGTAAAAACAAATGAACTCATCAAAAAAACCAAAGATTTAGAAAAACAGTTATCCAAGGGAGATCCAAATGCTTCATCGAAGAAAAAATCAGTAGATTTATTGAAAGAGATACGATCTAAAGTCAAAAATAATGAAATTGATATTGAAGAATTGGAGCAATTCAAAAGAGATATCAATGAGGCACGCTCTGGATTATATGAGACATTTAAGACGGATAAAGTTGGACGGAAAAGTGCCAAGAGAAATCTCGATGCTGTTTCTAATGTGGTAGATGATACCTTAAAATCGTACGGAAGAAAAAATCCAGAGTGGGAATCTTTCTATAGGCCAGCAAATGAAGTTCATGGAGCTATTGCCCAAAGTCAGAGGGTACGAAATAAATTAGTCCAAGTTGCAAAAAAGTATAGTCACCATGCTATCTTGCCAATTTTAGGGATTGGACATATGGGAGGAGCCGCGGCTATCGAAGGAATCGCCGCTTCAGCGGCCGTTGGTGCGGGTATTGTAGGAACAGGGGAGATTATTTCGAAAGTTATGAAAAGTCCTACATTGAGGAAGCGCTATATGGATCTCATTAATTCTGCATTGAAAGATGACGTGGTAGCCATCAGAGAAAATATGGATAAATTGGAGAGAGAATTACAGGAGGAGTAATTAATCGCATTCATCGTAAGCATCTTTATAGTTGCCTACTATCCCTATTATCAATATTAGCCATAATATACCTAAGATTATAGACATTGTTATTACTCCATACTCATCATGTTCTCATTATTATAATGCACCAACCCAATTAATATCAAAGAGATAATAATCTATATGGTTCTCTGTTCAGAACGTTTTTGAATTAATTTCTCAATCATCTCTTCCATATCAAATAGAGCCAGTCTATTGGCTTCATTTTTATGGATTCTATAACCAGACTTTTTACCAGAACCGACCTTGAAGGAGCTAATTTTCCCGCTTTTTATCGCGCGACGGATTGTATTTGGATGCACCCTTAATTTGGCAGCAAATTCTTTGACTGTTAAAAACTCATTTTCATTTCTGTCCATTTATCCACTCAGTCAAGCTTGACTACCCACTCAGTTATGTACGGATCAATGTCCTTACGTACGGAGTCAGGTTGGGACGGAAGACTATAGCGAGTCTATCGACCTTCGAACCACATTTAACCAAATGCGGAAATGGGAGTCAATCTTTGTTAAAGTAAAATTTAACTTATTTCGTTGCGATCAAAAATATTGTATAGTAAATATATTAATATAGGAGTTTCTATGAGTCTCGCATACGGTATAGGTGGATTTGTTTCGGTGCCGGCAGCCCCAATTAAAGGACAAGGAATACCCTCTGTCAATTTTATTGGAGCTTTGGGGCAACAATATTTTGATTTTTCTCAAACACCACCTGTCGAATATATATTCAATGGCCAGACTTGGGAAACAGGCGGAGCAAGTCCTGCAACCAACACTACTTTGGGAACTGTTTTTTTGGGAACGTTATCCCAACTACAGAACGGAAATGCTCCAAGCGCTCAATACGTTCCTTCTACAAATGATGTAGCCACGGTCATCGCAGGGATCGTAGTAGGAGCTGTTCCTCCAGCTACTACAGCTCAGCAAGGTATTGTATTTTTGGCGACTAATGCTCAGGCAGTGGCTGGCGTAGTTTCCACAAATACCGCAATTATTCCGAGTAATTTACCAGCGGTTTTCGCCTCCCCGCCGGCAATTGGGGGAACTTTGGCAGCTGCTGGCACGTTCACAGCACTGACATCTGCAGGCACAGCATCGATTAATGCCACAGGCGCTGCTGCTACTACTATCGGAACAGGTGGTACAGGAGCTGTTAATATTGGCAATGCCACAGGAAATACGGCGATAACAGGCACATTAACCACAAGTAGCGGCATAACAGTTAGCGCGAATGGAATTAACGTCACTGGCACATCAACACTAGCTGCGTTGACACAAGCAGGAACTGCTTTAATTAACTCTACAGGTAATGCAAATACAACAATTGGAAATGCCGCAGGATCCGGAGCTATTACCATAGCTGTTCCCAGTGGAAATCTTACGATGACTGGTAATGGTAATACCATATCAATTGGCTCTGACAATAACGCTAATACCATCAATATTGGCACTGGGAGTTCAGCGGATACAATTGCAATTGGAGGCTCCGGAGCCAATACAGTTACTTTGGCGAATAGCCAAACAGCGGGTTCTTTAGCTATTGGAGCATCCTTTACAACTGGAACATTCACTGTAGGTGGAGCGTCCACCACTGGAACCTTTACCATAGGCCAATCTACTTCTGGTCAAACAATCAATATTGGAAGCGCTGCGAATACAGGCGCTCAAGTTATCACAATAGCTAATGGTGCATCGGGAGCCAATACAACTTTAAACATTATGTCGGGGACTGGAACTGCCGGAGCCGGAGTCATCGCTTTTGGGAGCAATCCACGTTTAACAACATTGGGAATCGCTAACGTCGCCCCTTCTGCTGCAAGAACTATCACGATAGCTGGCGGAAACCAAGCTCAAAACGACACAATTAATATCTTAGATGGAGCTCCTTCAGCCGGAACTCAAACATTTGAAGTATTATCCGGAACTGCCACTGGGGGAACACAGGTTCTTAATTTGGGCAACGGAATTGGCGGAGCATTAACCATATCAATGGGTAATGGAATCACTACAACAGCTCAAACGATAAATATTGCCAATGGGGCAAGTGGCGCTAACAGTACAGTTAATATCCTATCAGGTGTAGGAACAGCTGGGGCTGGTGTCTTAGCTCTTGGTAACAACACTAGAGTTACTACTATTGGATTAGGAAATATTGCTCCGGCAGCTGCTAGAACTACAACAATAGCCGGAGGAAATTCAGCTCAAAATGATACTGTTAATATACTAGCGGGAGCTCCTTCTGCTAATACACAGACATTCAATTTGTTTAGCGGGACCGCAACAGGAGGAACTCAAGTAGCCAATATTTGCACTGGAGCTAGCGCCTCTACTCTTAATCTAGGAAATGTGACAGGTGCCTCTGCCATAGCGATGTCTGTTGGAACAGGAAACTTCACTCTGAACGGAGCTGCCACATCTACATATACGATCGCAGCAGCTACCACATCAGGAACAATAACGATCGGAGGAACTGCTCAAACAGGAATTATTACACTTGGGTCTTCTTCTACTACTAGCACTGTTGCAATTCAAGCGGGATCGGGCGCTTCAACGACTACAATTGGCAGTGG
>Ga0209008_1000501_pt1 | contig 12365 bp, 9 predicted proteins | sample JacPin_JW_Ref_O3_FD_187963 | JGI IMG/M metagenome (GOLD analysis project Ga0209008, IMG submission 187963) | Forest soil microbial communities from Algoma, Ontario, Canada - Jack Pine, Ontario site 1_JW_Ref_O3 (SPAdes) (version 2) | ecosystem: Environmental > Terrestrial > Soil > Boreal...
TGTCGAGCGTGCGTTGCATGCCGCCGACCATTTCGGCGGCGAGCGCGGCGGTGGCAACGTCGAAGGCGCGTTCGAGATTGGCGGTGGCGCCGATTTCTTCGGCCGGGGTGTTATGGAATTCGACGATGTAGAGTTTGCGGGTGAGGTCCATGGCGGTCATGGGAGAAATTTTCAGGCCAGGGGCTTTGGAATTCACAATGAACACACCGTTACGGGCCACTACGAGAATGAAATCGGCGACGGCCGCGTCGGAGACGAAATATTTTTCGCCGGTGAGCTTTCCGTTGGCTGCCGTCAGCTGAATATCGCGGGGATTCCAGCTGGCGTTGGCCTCGAGGATGGCGACGGGATGGCGACGGTGGAGCGAGCTTCGCCGCGGCAGATGGGCGCGAGATATTTTTGTTTGAGCGCGGGCGAGGCGACGGAGTCGAGGACCGAGCCGGCCAGCACAACGGTGGAAAAAAACGGACCGGGCAGGAGCGCGCGGCCGGCCTCTTCCATCAACAGCATCAGCTCGACTTTTCCGAGGCCGACGCCGCCGTACGCTTCCGGAAAAATAATGCCGGTGTAGCCTTGGTCGGTGAGTTTGGACCACAGCGCGGCGTCATAGGCGGTGTCCGTTTCCATCAGGCGGCGCATTTCCGCGCTGGGACATTCGCCGGCAAAGAATTTGCGCGCGCTGTCTTTCAGAAATTCCTGACTTTCACTTAAGCCGAATTGCATGGAGTTTCCCCTTCCGAGTTTTTGGCCTAATAGCTTCTGGGCAGGCCGAGAACAAAGTGTCCAATGATGTTGCGTTGCACTTCCGACGTACCGGCTTCGATGGTATTGCCGCGCGTGCGCAGGTAGGCGTAGGACCACATGCCGTTGTCAATGGCGCGCGGATCGCCGCCGAGCAATTGGCCGTAGGGGCCGAGAATTTCCTGCGCGATTTGCTGCAGGCGCTGATTGAGCTCGCTCCAGAAAATTTTCTGGATGCTGCCTTCGGGCCCGGGCACTCCCGTCGCGGTGAGGCGGCTGAAGGCGCGCATTTGATTGAAGCGCATGATTTCAATTTCGGCGCTGCACTGCGCGAGTTTCTGACGAATGATGGGGTCTTCAGCCGCTGGCCGGCCGTTGCGCTTGATGTTGCGCGCGAGTTCGATCAGACGCGTGATGTAACGTTTGAAAATCAGATGCAGGCGCGCGCCGTAGGAGCCCCGTTCGTACATCAGGGTGCTCATCGCGACATTCCAGCCGTCGTTCACTTTGCCGAGAATATTTTCGGCGGGGACGCGGACGTCGCGAAAGAACAGCTCGTTGAATTCCGATTCGCCGGTCATCTGGCGCAGCGGGCGAACTTCGACGCCGGGAGATTTCATATCCACGAGGAGCACGGTGAGGCCTTTGTGTTTTGCGGCGGTGGCATCTGTGCGCACGACGAGTTCGCACCAGTCACCGACCCAGCCGTAGCTGGTCCAGACTTTTTGGCCGTTCACGAGGTAGTGATCGCCGTGGAGGACCGCTTGCGTTTGCAGCCCGGCGAGATCGGAGCCGGCGTTTGGCTCAGAAAAACCTTGGCACCAGATTTCTTCGGCGCTGAGAATTTTCGGAATGAAGCGCTGCTTCTGCGCTTCGGTGCCGTAGGCGATGATGGTGGGCCCGATCAGACCGAGGCCGAGAGAATTGGCCATGGGCGGAGCTTCGACGCGCGCCATTTCTTCCCAGAAAAGCGCTTGCTGCATTAGTGAAGCGCTGCGGCCGGCGTATTCCTTGGGCCAGGAAACGGCGGCCCAGCGGCCTTCCTGCAGCTTGCGCTGCCAGGCGCGCAGATAGGGGAAGGATTCTTCGATCGGTTTTTCGCGCCATTCGTTCCAATCTTTCGGGACATTGGTCGCGAGCCAAGACCTGAGCTCGTCGCGAAACTGCAATTCGTCGGGGGTTAGGTTTAGATCCATGAATCAGACTCCTTCGGGTTGACTGCAAACAATTCTGCAAAATGTGCTGCGTCGAACGGCCTCAACTTATTTCAGACGCCGGTTTTTGCTTTCGGCGGCGTTGGCAGAGTGAAGCCCTGACGCATCGTGTCTTGACCTTGCCAATATTTCTTGCGGATATCTTTTTTCAGAATTTTTCCCGTGCCGGTTTTAGGCAGGCTATCCACGAATTCGAAGGAGCGTGGAGATTTGTAGTGCGCCAGACGCGAGCGGCAGAACTCGATGAGTTCGGGTTCGGTGGCATTCGCGTTCGGCTTCAACACCACGAGAGCTTTGGGGACTTCGCCCCACTTGGCGTCGGGGACGGGAATCACGCCAACTTCCAGAACGGCGGGATGCGCGAGGATGGCTTTTTCGAGTTCGAGCGAAGAAATATTTTCGCCGCCGCTGACGATGATGTCTTTCTTGCGGTCAACGATGAGGGCGTAACCATCTTCGTTGAGCGTGGCCATGTCTCCGGTGTGAAACCAGCCGCCGCGCAGAGCTTCGGCGGAGGCTTCGGGTTGGCGCCAGTAGCCTTCCATGACGCCGTCGCCGCGCGCGACGATTTCGCCGATGGATTGGCCGTCGTGCGGGACGTCGTTGTCGTTCGGATCCACTATGCGCAGTTCCACGCCGGGAATTGCGTAGCCAGTCATCGCTTGTCCGGTGAAGCGCTGCTCGCCTTGCCAGTCCATTCCGGATTTCATGGGAGAAACAGAAAGCGTGGGCGAAGTTTCGGTGAGGCCGTAGCCTGAGAAACATTCGCACGCAAGTTTTTCTTCGACTTCGCGAATGAGCGTGGGTGAAGAAGCGGCGCCACCGATGGTGATGCGGCGGAGAGTCGTCAAATTGTAATTGGGGCGCTCGGGGCAATTCACCAGCGCAGTGGCCATGATGGGCACGAGGCTCAGCGTGTGCACGCCTTCTTTTTCGATGAGGCGGAAAATTTCCTTGGGGTCGAAGCGTTGGATCATCACGTGGCGGCCGCCGAGCAGCGTGAGGAAATGCGCCACACCCCAGCCATTGGCGTGGAAAAGAGGGATGGTGTGAAGTTCGACGGCGCCTCGTTCGATCTGCAACCCCATGCAGACGTGCAGCGCGTGGAGGTACACGTTGCGGTGCGTGAGCATCACACCTTTGGGGTTGGCGCTGGTGCCGCTGGTGTAGAAAAGTTCGCAGAGGGAAGTCTCGTCAATGGAGGGAATATCCGCGAAATGTGGAGTGGCGGCGGCAAGATGCGCATCGTAATTTGTGGGAGAGAGCCAGGGCGCTGTGGGAACGCCATCGAGCTGGCAGAATAATTTTACCGCGGGAATATCTTTGCGAAACGCTTCGACCACCGGAAGGAATTGTTTTTCGATGAAGAGGGCGGAGGCGCCGGAATCGTTGAGGATGTAGCCGAGTTCTGCTGGGGTGAGGCGGATGTTGAGCGGAAGCAGAACTGCACCGGCTTCGAGAACTCCGTAATAGGCTTCGAGTAAGCGATGGCAATTGCTGCTGAGAAAGGCTACGCGATCGCCCGGTCGGATGCCGGCTTCGCGCAGAGCGCCGGCCAGGCGACTGACCCGTTCGGCCATTTGCGCGTAGCTGAAGCGGTCGTCATTGCAGACGACGGCGGTGCGGCGGGGATATTGTTGCGCCGCGTAACGCAGAAAACGCAAGGGAGTGAGCGGAATATTCATGGTTTATTTTTCCTGGATCAGGCGGATTGACCTCCATCAACTACCAGGGTGTGTCCGGTGACGTAGTCGGATGCCGAGGAGGCGAGAAAAATCGCGGCCCCTTTCAGGTCTTGCGGCCCGCCGAAGCGGCCCAGGGGTATACCGGCGAGGAGCGATTCTTTGTTACGTTCGATAACTTTTTCGGACATGTCTGTGGGGAACCAGCCGGGCGCAATGGCGTTGACCTGGATGTTGTGCATGCCCCATTTGCAGGCGAGATCTTTGGTGAAGACGATCACGCCGCCTTTGCTGGAGCTGTAGCCGATGGCGGAAAATTTGGGCGACGAGCCACGCAGCCCCGCGACGGATGCGATGTTGATAATTTTTCCGCTACGCTGCTTGATCATAGCGCGGCCTACCGTCTGCGAAAACAGGAACGTTCCGGTGAGATTGGTTTCGATTACTTTGTGCCACTGCTCGAGCGTCATGGTTTCGACGGGCGCGCCCCAGGAAGTGCCGGCGTTGTTGATGAGGATGTCTAGGCGCCCGAATTTTTCGAGGGTGGCGTCGGCGACTTTTTGAATGCTGGCTGGATCTTTGACATCGCAGGAGAGCGCTAGAACTTTAGCGCCCGCAGCTTGCAGTTCGGCGGCTGCTTGCTCGCAGCGGTCTTTCTTCCGGGCGCAGAGAACCAGGGTCGCACCCATTTCTGCTAGGCCATCGGCCATCTGGCGTCCCAGGCCAACGGAGCCGCCGGTGATGATGGCGACGCGGCCGGAGAGGTCGAAGATCTTGGAGGTGGTCACGTTGCGAGTTTTGGAGCTGGGTTAATTTACGGCCTTTCAAAATAGCGTGTGTTTATATCATATGTTAGATGCTAACGCTAGTTTGCGAATTCAAAGATACCCGCCCAGAAGGCAGGCGGCCGCTACAAGAGCAACATCGAAGGCGAAGGCAGCCTCAGCGGCTAAAGCCGCTGGCAGTTCAGGGCGTTTACGGCACGGCTGAAGCCGTGCCCTGACGAAAAACGGTAGTTCACATACAGAATCTAAAGCCACGACCTACGAAGATTCCCGAGTCCTGACGCCGACTCCAACGCCACGACTAAAGATTCCCGACTTCCTGCGTTGGCTCTTCGTACTCTCTGCTTCCGAACTGCTCAGAACGTTTCGCCGAAAGAGAAGCCTTGGGTGCAATCATTACCGAAGCCGAAAAAGCATGGGTGCGCGAAGGCGTCGAAGGGACGCAAATAGGGCGCGGGCGTGAAATCTATGAAGGCGGGCGGAGTGGGAACGATGGTGGTGCCCACCGCAAAGATATTGAATTGCGGGCCAAGAGAGGCGGCGTCGCCATTGAGGAGATTGGCTTCGATGCTGGGCCAGCGGCCGGTCTCCACACGTTGCAGGAGCGTTTCAACCGCGGCGATAGTTTCCGCGGGTGTGAAGGCGCAGTGGCCGGCGCGATCCACGAACGTTTGACGTAGGAGGCGGCTGTTATCGTCCACACGATCCACGACATCCTTGTACGCCGTTTCATTTTCGACGACTACCAGGCCATCGCCCTTGGTGTGCATGGAGAGGACGGGGATGTCTATCCGACCGTCAAAAATAATATTTTGCTCGAGGTAATTGACCGCTTTCGGATTCGCGCTGATGCGAGCGGCACGATTCAGAGTGTCGAGGTCCTGTTCCAGGCTGAGTCCGGCGGTCTGATAGAGCGCCCAGACTTCGTCGCGGTCCACGGATTTTTCGAGCTGCTTGCGGTAGTCGACGCCGGTGTTCCAGGAGACGTTGCCGCCGGCGCGGGCTTCGAGTTCGGCGCGGAAGGCGAATACGAAGGGAAAGTCAATTTGCGCGTCCCAGTCAAACTGATTCGCTTCCTGGCTGGCGAAATCGGTGGGAGAAGGTTCCGGCGAAGTGGGAGTGAACCAGCCGGGCGTGTCGCCGAGAGCAGCGCCGAGAGCGATGCGGGCGCGGCCTTGAGGTGTGGCCTGAGCGGCGGCGAGAATTCCTTCTGACAGCTCGAAATTTGCGGTGGGGTTTGCGATGTCAACCAGTTGCAACTTGGAAAAATTTGCGGTGGGGTTTGCGATGTCAACCAGTTGCAGCTTGGAAGTGGGTGCGAGCAGCGTCTTGAAGGCGAATTCGGCATCGAGCGCGGTGTTCCAGGTGGCTACGCCGCCCGAGAGCACGCCGCACATTGGTTGTGCGGCCGTGAAGCGCTTGGGATTCCTTTGAATTAATCCGGCGGTGATAATGCCGCCGAGAGAATGTCCCCAGGCGATGGTGGCGGCGGGGTGGGGGAACATGGTGTCGAACAAATCGAGCGTGGCGATCTGATCGGTGAGGGCTTCGTGAATGGCCCAGCCCGTGGTGGCGTAGGAGGAACCGGCGAGGGCGAATCCGCTGGCGAGGAGAAAAGCGCCGGTGTCTGGATCGCCGACATCCATCGCAGGATTGGCGGCTCCGGGTTCGACGTAACCGTGGCTATAGAGAAACAGGGTTCCATTCCAATTTACAGGAACTTGGATCAGGTAGGTGGCGCCGTCGCTGAGCGGGCCGGTTTTTGTGACGACATTACTTTGCGCTCGCGAGGTATCCGCGATGGATAGAACGAGGACCGCGACGATAACGCTGAAAAGCACGGTGCGTTTGATCTGTTGCCACATTTCAACTCCTCCTGTTGCTGCGAAGTTCGTGGGCCCGAGGCGCCGGCGAAATTATTCGCCTGAAATTCTGGAGCCAGCGCCGGCGGGGCGTAGCGGGGACCGCCGGCGATTTCCTGCCGCGCAACTAGAAATTAAATCTGCAGCCGAGCTGAATCTCCCGTTTCGGCAATGCCGAAGTGAAACCGAGCGGCGTGCTGGGAGAGAGGGCGGCGCTGCCGTGCACGTTGAAGGTAGTGAACCCGGGCGTGAGTCCGAACAGCGGGCTCACTTCGTTGTTCACGCTGGCAAAGTTGGTGTGATTGGCGATGTTAAAGCCTTCCGCAGTCAGTTGCAGATTGAGCCGTTCGCCGAATTTGTGCTGCCAGGTCAAGCGCGCGTCGAAGTCAACATAGTTGGGGCCGAGACCGGAGTCGCGCGGAGCACCGATGGGGCGTTCGTTCGTCGTGTGGTTGTTCCCGTTGACCTCGCCGCCGGCGAGCAAGTTGAAGGGATGACCGCTGTGGTACTGGAAAATTGGCGAGAGTTGAAAGCCCGACAGGAAAGCGTTCTTCCATGGGCTGTTGAAGACGCCCGCGAGCACGACTTTGTTGCGTTCATCGAATTCGGAGAGAGCGCGCTCCGCGCCCAAGTCCGTGGGATCTTGCGGACCAAAGTCGGTGTTGAAATCGGTGCTCGTGTCGAAGGCTTTGCTGTAGGTGTAATTTCCAAAGAACGAGAAATTATCGTTGAAGCGTTTGCGGACTTCGATAATGCCGCCCTCGTAGAGAGCGGAGGACGCCGAGGTGTATTGGTTGTTCTGCGCAATCAGCACATTTGCGAAGCAAGGTGAGACGGGCTGACCAAAACCATTGAGGGTAACCGCACATGGGTAAACGCCGCCGGCACCTGCGCCGGAGGTTTCAAAGCCTGCGGCTGGGTCGGTGGCCGCGCTCATGTTCCAGTTGCGATAAGAAACGGACTTGCCGTTGGCCAAGGTTACCGTGCTCATCGGCGTCGCGGGCAGCAGGTTAGTATCAATCGCAACCGGGAGCCGCAGAGTGTGCGAATAAATAAAGCTGACCGAAACGGAGAAGCCCGGGCTGATTTCGCGCTCGATACCAAGCGAAGCCTGTTGCGACTGCGGAGGCTTGTAGTTGGGTGGGTTGCTGAACAGTACGGTCAATGGCGAAACCTGGCCGGAGTTCTGAACGAAAATGCCTGAACCCAGCGGTTCAGGAAAAACTCCACCCGCCGTGGTGGGGAGCAGAGACTGCGGGGTGATGCATGCATTCTGCCCAGCCGTCGCGGTGGTGCATTGAATCAGGCCCGCGGCGAACAAGGTCTGAAATATCGTCGCGGAATTTTGTAGAAAAGGAAGCCCTGAGGCACCGAGCGGATCTGCGTAGATGGATATGAAACGGTTACAAGGGCTGGCACCGTTACCAGGGAAAATGGTGCCCGGGGTACCGAGCGCGGTGACCCCGACCCCGCAAGTGTTTACGAGATTGTTTACTTGATCGGGAACTTGGGAAGTGTTGTGCTGATTCTCGACGGTGCTGCGATTCTTGTTGAGGACGCCGAGGCTCAAATCCACTTGGGGGATTTGGGCGTCAACAGGGCCGTAGAAAATTCCGTACCCGCCGCGGACAACAGTTTTGTGATCCTTGAAGGGATCCCAAGCAAACGAGATGCGCGGAGCGATGTCGCCATAGTACGTATTCAGCGGGTTATATTGCGAGTCAACTTCATAGCGCAGGCCGTAGTTCAGGGTGAAATTGGAACTAATTTTCCAGGAGTCCTGCAAATAGATCCCACTCAGGGGGCGCGTGTAGGCGGGATAGTCCGCGTCGCCGAAACCTTGCTGATAAACCTGCGGCAGGCCGAGAGAAGCGCTTTGCAGGGAATTTAGCCCATCTGCGAGGCCGCTGAGTTGCGGGCTCAGGAGGGCGCCGGGAAGAGGTCCGAAGACGAAGCGACCCGGGAGGAAGGTGTGGGATTCGGTGTGATTGCCGCGGAGAATCTCATTGCCTCCGAATTTGATGGTGTGGCTGCCGCGCACCAGGGTGACGTTGTCCGCCAATTCGTAGCGGCGAAGGATGGTGAGATTGGGCAGGAATATATTGGTGCCGAGGTTGTTTGCGAAGCTGGCGATCTGGATGCCGGCTTGCCCCGGCGTGTTGGGGATGACGTCGAAGCTGTTGTAATCCCACTGGAAGCGGAATTCATTTTCGGTGCGCGGGCTGAAAACGTGATACCAGGACGCTTGAAGATTGTTGTCGTAGTCGTGGGTGGAGCTGCCGGCGGAAAAACCGGTGAGCGATTGCACGTCGGGATTTTCTTCCAGGTCGTGGCCGTAACGGTAGCTGAGAGAAATCGAGTCCGCTTCGCTGATGTGATGATCGAGGCGACCTGAAAACAGGTACTCGCGGGTGTTGTAATTGAAGAGGCCGCCGTTCGATTCCAGTTGGTTGATGAAGTAGGTGTTGAGGGCGGTTTGCCCGGCAGTGAGGCCGGTAAGTTGGCTGGTGGTCAACGCGGTCTGGAGCGCGCCCGCACACTGATTTGCCGGCAAACTCGTGGGCGGGCCGCCGTTGGGATTGTTGAGGCAGGGCACGAGAATCCTTGATTGGTGTACCCAGAGAATTAGTTGTGGGATCGAAGATCTCACCGGGCGCGAGCGCCTGGGTGAAGGCGAAGGGATCGCGCGCATCCAGGCCGCTGTTGCGGAAATAGCTGTACAGGGTACCGTGGACGTCATTAGTGCCCGTTTTTGTGACGATATTGACGGACGCGCCGGTTGCGCCGCCCAAATCGGCGCCATAGTTGCTGCGATTCACCTGGAACTCTTGCACGGCGTCTTGACTCACCGTCAGGCGAACGCCGCCAGCATCGTCGCCGGTCTCGCCGCCGTCAACGGTGATGCTGTTGCCGCGGCCGTTGCTGCCGTAGAAGGAAAGGCCGCTTTGCGGAGTTTGTTTCACGCGAAAATCCTGATCGTCCGTGAGGCGGGTGGAATCGGCGACACCGGGGAGGAGCAAGGTAAAATTGAGATAGTCGCGGCGGTCAATCGGGAGGTCATCGATATATTGCTGGGTGATGGTGTTGGCCTGGCTGCCACGTTCGGTTTCGACGACGGGCGGTGCGGCGGAGACTTCCACGACCGAGGAGGTGGTCGCAACCTGGAGATGGAAATCGAGATTGGCCACCTGACCGACGGTGATCACGACGCCTTTTTGAACTAGCGATTGAAATCCGGGGATCTGCGCGGTGAGATCGTAGGTGCCGGGAGAGAGATTGGTGAAGCGATACTGGCCGTTGGCGTCAACGGTGGCCGAGATGCGTATGCCTCTGGCGGCATCTTCGGCCGTCACCGTGCCCTTGGGAATTACGGCGCCGGTGGGATCAGACACCGTGCCGCTGAGGCTTCCCGAAGCGCCCACACCCTGGGCGTGCGCGATTGGACTCGCCAACAACAGAGACGCCGCCAGCATCACGGCCACGGCGCAGATAAATGAGATCAGAACTCTCATGGCTCCTCCTAATGTGTGGGACAGCTGTGAGATCGGGACGGCTGGAAATTCGCACCAACGGGATGCACGACCGCGGACCCGGCGGTGAGAGAGCGTGGCTGGCACGATTTCTCTAGAGACATCATTGCGGAATGTTTTGCACGACTTCAAAGACACCCGACCCCCCGTCCGACCCATTTCCCAAGAATTGTGAGTGTAGGTATCACATCATAGTTACTAACGTCAACTAGAAAGCTGATGCGGCGCATCGAAATTACGGATGGAGGTACGGGGGCGGGGCTGGGAGGAGCTTGGTAGAGATTTGGATAGGATGAATACGTTTACTGGGACCTCGGCCTGATGATTAATCGCTGGGGTGCAAACGTGAAAGGTAAGAACTGTGCGGCGCAGGGCGTCTAATGCGGAGTGAGCACGATGCGGCCGGAGACGGTACCGTTGCGCAAATCGGCCATGGCTTCGTTGACTTGCGTTAACGGGCGCGTGGTTACTTGCGAGCGGATTTTGCCTGCTGCGGCCATGGCCAGGACCGCGCGCAGATCCTGGCGGGTCCCGACGGAGGACGCCTGGATACGGACTTCCGATGCGGCCATCGAAATCGGCGGGAAGCAGATAGATTCCGCAGGGAGGCCGACGACGAGGAGAATGCCGGTGGGCCGGACGCAGAGAAAAGCGGTGTCGTAGGCGGCTTTTGCGGCGGAACGAGGAGAATGCCGGTGGGCCGGACGCAGAGAAACGCGGTGTCGTAGGCGGCTTTTGCGGCGGAAGTTACGATGGCGGCGTGGACGCCGCGCGCGCGGCGAAGCTCCTTAGCAACATCCGCGGTCTTGGCGTTCAGAGTTGCGGACGCGCCGAGAGTTGTCGCATGTGCGAGTTTTTCATCGGAGACGTCAATGGCGGTGACGGCCGCTCCTAGCCCCGCGCCGATCTGCACGGCGAGTTGACCCAGGCCACCGACACCGAAGACCGCCAAACGCTGGCCTGGCTGGATTTTGGCCTGTTGCAGGGCGCGATACACGGTGACGCCGGCGCAGAAAAGAGGGGCGGCATCGCTGGCGGAAAGCTGTTCGGGAATTTTCAGCGCGTGGCTGGCAGGGGCTTTGACGAATTCGGCGAAGCCGCCATCCACGGTGACGCCGGTGATTTGCTGCTTGATGCAGAGATTTTCGTTGCCTTCACGGCAGAATTCACATTCGCCGCAACTCCAGTGCAGCCACGGAACGCCGACGCGGTCGCCGACTTGCAGATTTTCAACGGAGGCGCCTTTTTCCACGATGCGGCCGGCGATTTCGTGGCCGAGGATAAGCGGTTTTTTGACGATGCGCGCGAGTTGCGGCCAGTCGGCATCAGCCAAGTGCAAATCGGAATGGCAGACACCGCAAGCTTCCACGGCGATCAATGCTTCGTGCGCGGCCGGCTGGGGCTGCGCGATTTCTTCGATGCTTAGTGGCGTTTTGAATTCGCGCAGTACGGCAGCTTTCATGGCATGCACCTCAGCGAGTTTGTGGTTGTGAAGCAGGCTGGCGCGGAAGACGCGCGAGCTTCCGCGAGCGGCACGCGGATTGGCGATGATTTCCGGCTACGGCCGAGCGCCCCGCAAGAAAAATTCGACCGCATTGCGCACCCGCTCGGTGAGTTTGTGCGGGCCGGTAAGGTCCACGGCCCACTGGCGGACGACGGTATTGAAAAGTCCTTCCATGAATTCGGCGAGGTGCACGACCGGAAAATCACGGGTGACTTCGCCGTTTTTTTGGCCCTCGGCGATAATTTCGCGCAGCAAGTTTACGGTTGCGGCTTCGGCGCCGCGCAACTCGGGCGAGCGCACCGGATCCATCGCGCCGGCGAGAATTACGGCCTGCCAGAGTGGGCGGCCGACTTCAGTGACATTTCCGAGAGTTTCGTAAAAGCGGCGGAGGCGCTGTTCGGTGGGGGCTTTGGTGGAGAGCTCGGATTTGAGGCTTTCGGCCTGGCGGGCGAATGCGCGGCGTCCTACTTCGCGCAATACCGCTTCTTTGCTGGGGAAATAGCGGAAGAATGTGGGCTGGCTGATTTCCAGGGTTTGCACAATGTCGTCAATGCGTGTTTTTTCATAACCGCGCTGGCGAAAAAGATGCAAGGCCGTTTCGATGATCTGCTGCCGCAGGCGGGCTTTCTTGCGTTCGCGAAGGCCGCCGACCGGCTCTTTTCTGGAAGCAGAGCGGCCGCGTGTCCTGGTGGCGTCGCCGTCGCGATCACCGTCGATTACGGGTTCCGTCGAGGATGGCTGCCTGACGGAAGTTTTTGCGCGGGGCATGATGCTTTTCCTCCTACAGAGCGCACCGGGGTGGGGTGCGGGAGCTATATTGTGTTAGTGGCCCTAACATTATAGTGACTAACGCCAAGTTGCAAGCGCTGTGTGAGTGCTTCTTCTGTGCCGGGCAAAGCTTAGAGCGGACGGAAGCTGGAATGTGCGCGCGTACCGGCTAGCCGATTCGTGCAGTAGCGAGCCTGACGCGCGAGAAGAATGCAGGGCCCAGCTGATGGATTTTCATGAAGGAAAGGAATACTGGAGGCGCGGGTGGGAATCGAACCC
>Ga0209008_1000502_pt1 | contig 12343 bp, 7 predicted proteins | sample JacPin_JW_Ref_O3_FD_187963 | JGI IMG/M metagenome (GOLD analysis project Ga0209008, IMG submission 187963) | Forest soil microbial communities from Algoma, Ontario, Canada - Jack Pine, Ontario site 1_JW_Ref_O3 (SPAdes) (version 2) | ecosystem: Environmental > Terrestrial > Soil > Boreal...
CGATCTAATTATTCCCCTTCGCCGGCGCCGCCAGCACAAACTGCTGAATCGCGCTCCGGCTCCGCTTTATTTCTGCCTCATGCAACCGCGATAACTCCTGATATCGCACCAGCTCCGCTGTTGCCAAATCCAACTTATTCATCTGCCGATAAATTTGCCCCAATCGATAATGCGGAATATCCGCCTTAGGATCCTCCCGAATCGCCTCCCGATATTCCTCGACCGCCTTCTGATCCTCTTTCTGCGCCGCGCACAATCCTGCCAACTCAATTCGCGCCGCCGCAAAATCCGGCCGCAGTTTCACCGCCTTTTCCAAAAACGCCCGCGCCTCATCCAAACGCCCATCAGGCCCTTTGGCAAATTCCGCGCGAAACAAAGCCGCGCCATAATAAAACGCGATATCCGCATTCTGCGGATGCGCCGCCGCCAGCCGACTCAATCGCGGCAAAATCGCCGCCCAATCCGCGGGCGACAACGAACTGAGCACCGTATTCCACGCCTTCAACACCGCCGGCGATTCCGGATCCATCTCCAGCGCCGTAGTAAATGCATCCGCCGCTTGCGGATACTCCCGCACCGCATAATGACTGAACGCCAACCCTAAATACTCGCGCGCCACACGCGGAAATTTCTCCGTGCCCACGCGATAGACCTCAAGCGCCGGCCCAAAAGTAAAATGCGAAAGATATTCCATTCCCAGGTCGAAATAATAATCTTCATTCGTAGGCTCAGCCTCGACAGCCCGCTGATAATTCTCCACCGCCTGCACATACTTCCCCGCGCCCTCGTCCAACTCAGCCAACATGTTATAAAGCGCGCCCGATGGTTTTTTCGCCAGCGCCCGTTGCGCCAACTCGACTGCATCCGCTGACCTCCCCACATTCTTATAAGCCACTGCAAGATTCAATGTCACCGTCTCATTGAACTCGTCCTCCCGCAGCGCCCGCTCCAGCAGCGGAATCGCCGCTGCGGACGCGCCGTGCGCCAGAAACAGAAGTCCAATCGCAAGATTCTGATTGGCACTCAAATCTTCAGGAGGAGCCGGCAGCTTCTCCAGAAACGCCGCGCGCCCGGCATCCGAATTCACAGCCGCCAGGCTAGCCTGCGCCAGCGCCAGATAAATATCGTAAGAAGCACTGATTGCGTAAGCTTGTTGATAAGCTCGCGCCGCACTCGCGTCATCGTGTAACGATTCCGCAATCGCCCCCACCAGCGAGTAATACTTCACCGCCGAATCAGAATCTTGCGGCACCGCAACCCCAGCCAGAGCACTCTTAGCAATCTCCGGTTGCTTCGCCTCATACAAAGTGTGCGCCCATTCATATCCCGCTTGAAAATCCCCGGGCCGAACTGCCACCGCTTTTTCCAGATATGAGGTCGCCTCTTCATATTTCTGAAGCGCCGCGAGCGAAGTTCCTAGTCCAAGCAAAGCCGTAAAATTCTGCGGATCCCGGGCATGGCCTTCGCGGAAACTCTTTGCAGCGTCCTCATACCGCTCGAGCTTCGACAACAGCACGCCGAGGTTGTTGTATCCCATCGCCGCCTTCGGTGAGAGCCGAATCACGGTTCGAAAACTCTCCTCTGCCTCCGCGTCCCGCCCAAGTTCGCTCGCCGCCAGTCCCTTGAGGTTATAAAGCGACGGATCGCGCGCACCCGCCCCTATCGCCGCATCAATCACCACCAGAGCGTCGGCGCTTCTGCCCTGCTGAAGCAGCCCCATAGCCTGCTCATATGCTGCCTGCATCGACGCTTGATTTGTCTCTTTGGAATTCGCGTCTGCATGGGAAGACGATGTGCTGGAATTCGCTGGGTTGGAATTCCGTGCGCTGGGAGTTTGCGTTAATGCAACACCCGTCATCTCGAAGAAGCACCCCGCCACAATCACGAGCACAGCGATAGGAATACGCATGGCGACGCCACAATAATTAAAAATCAAAACCGTTCCTGTGAAACGATCCCCTTGCCTTCCTGAATCACCGCCAGCCGATTGGCCGCCACTCGCTCAAAAGTTTCTTCCGCTCCACCCAGCCAGCGCACGCTCACCCGCGCATCCTTCGCCGCTCCCAACCCAAAATGAAGCCGCAAATCGCTCTGTGAACAAAAACTTCCGCCACTCCGAACCTCCTGCACCTGCTTCCGATCGCCCGCCTCAATCGACACTCGCGATCCGATCGCCGCCCGATTCGTTTTCGTTCCAATCAGTTTCACCAACAACCATCCATTCGCCGGTGGCGCTTGATTCCGCAACAATGACGGATAATCGTTCAAATTATTAAGTACAATATCGATCCGCCCAGTATTGAAGATATCGCCAAAAGCCGCGCCCCGGCTGCATCTCGACGCGGCAAACGCCGACCCCGCCTGCCTGGAAATATCCACAAACCGATTGCCCTCAACATTCCGCATCAAAATCAATTTGCTATCCGTCTTCGGCAACAGATGATGCGTCCCTGCTCCCGGCGAATAAATCGACCCGCTGGCGATCACAATATCGGGACGCCCATCGTCATCAAAATCAATAAACCCCGTGCCCCACTTCACCGAAGCAGTCACCCCCGCGAGCCCCGCCGGAACCGTTACATCCGCAAAAAATCCCTTCCCTTCGTTGTGATAAAGGCTTGGCATCTCATCCGAAAAATTCGTCTTAACAATATCGAGCATCCCGTCGCCGTCGTAGTCCACCGAATCCGCGCCCATCCCACCCTGCGTCCGCCCATTGGCGTCATAAGCCACGCCAGCCAGCATGCCGCTTTCGCGAAACGTTCCATCGCGGTTATTCATAAAAAGCAAACTGGGAGTCGAATCGTCGGCCACGTAAATGTCCGGCCAGCCATCATTGTCATAGTCAGCGACGCAAGGGGTGAAACCAAACGTTGGCTCCGCTTTGTGAATTCCCGCCTCCTCCGACACATCCTCGAAAACGCCCTTGCCATTGTTGCGATAAAGAAAATTCTTTGTCCCCTTGAGTCCCGCCACTCCATAGAGCACCGGCGACTGCTGCCCCATCAAAGCCGGATTGCTGTCATAAAGCAACAACCCATATTGATGGTCAACATAGTTACTCACAAATAGATCCAGATGCCCATCGCGGTTGTAATCGACAAACGCCGCGCCCGTATTCCAGCGCTCCTCCGATTGCCTTAGACCGCTCTCGCGAGTCACATCGGTGAATGTTCCATCGCCATTGTTGTGATACAGCACATTAGTGCCAAAGTAAGTCACGAATAAATCAAGGTTGCCGTCGTTATCGTAGTCGCCAACGCACACGCCCTGCCCCCAGCCATGCCGCACCAGTCCTGCCTTTTCGGTCACGTCCGTAAATGTCCCATCGCGATTATTGTGATAGAGGTGATTAGTTGGCTCTTGGCCTTTCGCAAAATCGGTAAGTCCCCACCCATTGACCACGAATATGTCGAGCCAACCGTCGCTATCATAATCAAACAAGGCGATGCCGCCGCCCGTGGTTGAAAGCAGGAAGTCCTTACTCTCATGCCCAACCAGCACGGTCTTGAATAGAAGTCCGGCCTCTTTGGCCACATCGACATAGCGTGGAAAATACGCGGGCGGGGAACTCGCAGCAAAACTGCGGCGAAGAAATGTCGGCAGCAAAGAGCCCGCTCCAGCCGCCGCCAGATTCTTAAGCCACCGTCTTCGATTCATCGTAGCGATTCTAAATCTGGGCAGCAGTCGAAGAAAGGAAAACCATCCGAACGCAATCTACCCTCTGGCCTCACTGCGCGAGTCGACCAGGTTCTTGTTGGGCCGCAGTTGAAAACCACATGACTCGCGTACGTGCAGCTCCGGCGCAAGTTTTAGGGTGCCCCCGCGAGTCGGCTCGTCCTTGATCCGCGCCAGTAGCAGTTCCGTGGCCTCAAATCCAATCTGATATTTCGGCAATTCCACCGTGGTCAATCGCGGCCGGAAAACCGCGAGCCAGGGATAGTCGTCGAAACTTACCAGCCCGAAATCTTCCGGGCAGCGCATCCCCATCTCTTCCGCCGCCTTCAGCAGGCCAACCGTCATAAGATAGTTCGCAACGTAAATTCCATCCGGACTGCGCGAAAGCAGCGCGTGCCCCCCGCGATAACCCGACTCGATGCGATAGTCGCCTTGAATCACCAGGTCAGGCTCGTGCGTTAATCCGTTCGCCTCCAGCGCATCGCGAAATCCCTTCGACCGCTCTCGCCCGTTGCTGATCGTCATCGGCCCGCCCATCAAGCCGATTCTCCGATGCCCAGCGCGCGCCAACTGGCACACCGCCTCATACGCCCCCTTATAGTCATCCGTCAGCACCGCATCCTTGGTTAAGTCGGGATAACTGCGCATCAGCAGCACAAAAGGAATTTTCGCATCGTCGATCAACTGCCGCAGCGCCGGACGAAACGCCCCCGGAGCCTTCGTCAGCAGAATGCCATCGACTCGCTTGGCCAATAACACCTCAAGGCATTCTTCCTCGCGCTCCGGCCGATCGTCGCTATCGCACAGCAGAATGTTGTATCCATGCTTTTGCGCCGCGTCTCCCGCGCCACGAACCACCAACGGGAAAAATGGATTAGCGATGTCGGGAACCACGATTCCAATCGTGTGCGTCCGCCGCGCCGCCAAACTGCGCGCCAGCAGATTAGGGCGATAGTTCAGCTTCTGAATCGCCGCATCGACGCGCTGTTTGAGCGCCTTGCCGACATGACTCTTCCCGTTCACCACCGCCGAGACGGTGAAAACCGATACACGAGCTTCCTTGGCGACGTCGTAGATGCTCGGCGCCTTATTCGCCTTGCGCTTGCGTGTCTTTTTTTCTGGCGCCATATCTGTGGTCAGCAAGACCCAAAGAAGGCCTTGGCGAAGTAACTCACTGAGGATAGCAGGAAGATCAGTGTAAGTGACTGCTTGAAAACCTGCTCTGTGAGTTATATCCCGAGCAGCCGAAGATACTCCCGTCCCGCGACAGCATTCGCCAGCGGAGCATCCGCCCCAACCCCGCCCGGCAGTACGTCCGCCTCAACCACCGCCCAGCCCTCAAAGTTTCCTTCTTGCAACAACGATACAATCTTGGCGAAGTTGATGCTGCCCCGCCCCAGCGGCGCAAAAATTCCGTGCCGCACCGCCTCGTGAAAATTCATGCGCGCAGCACGGGCCTCCGCCGCCTTCGCCTCATACACATCTTTCAAATGCACACACCATACCCGCGACACTTGCTTCTCCAGAAAGGCCACCGTGTCCCCGCCGCAATACACGTAGTGGCCAGTGTCGAGACACAGCCCCAGTTGGTCAGCGGGAAATAAAGCAAAGAGCCGATCGATCTCTTCCGGCGTCTCTACATGGCTTCCCGCATGATGGTGAAACGCTACTCTCAGCCCCACCCCTTTGCACAACTCAATCACCGAGCTGATCGCCGCCTTCGCCGCCTCCCACTGCGCATCGTTCCATGACAACTGGTTTGCGTCGTGGCGCCGTCCTGCGGTCGCATTTCTGTCAGGCATGACTTTATCGGAAAGAATGAGTAGGCGAGCGCCCACCTCGCTAATCAGGCGCGCCGCCCGCGCGACAAAGGCAAGCCCGTCAGCGCGCGCGTTCGCATTGCCCAGCTCGATATCGACGAACGCCGAACACAGCGTGAGCGATCGTTTCGCCAGTTCACTGCGCAGGGCAGCGGGCTCGGCGGGCAGAAATCCGTACGGCCCCAGCTCCGTGCCCACGTATCCCGCAGCCCTGATCTCATCCAGCACCCGTCCATAAGGATAATCAGCCGGGAGTTCAACATGCTCCATGATCCCCCAGCTGATCGGTGCATTAGCTACGCGAATCCCCATCCCTTAATCCTCTCATGTTGATCCAGCCAAGAGCGTGCGCCAAAATCTGTCATCCTGAGCGTAGCCACACTTAAGAGCGAAGCCATTGGCGAGGCGGAGTCGAAGGATCTTGCGTTTCGCCGCCAGCACCAACTCTTCAACTCGTCGATAAACCTCAGAACGCCAGCTTAAGCCCGAACTGAATCTCCCGCTGCGCATCCGGCAGCGTCTGCGTAATCGCCGCGCCGCCCGCGACATTCACGAATCCCGCACCGCTGCTCCCTCCGCCCGACCCCATGTTTGGCAGCCAGAAGTTAGGATGATTAAAGAGATTGAAGAACTCCGAACGGAAAGTGAGGTGAAACCTCTCGCTCAGCGCAAACGTCTTATAGATTGAAAAATCGAAGTCTATATAGTCCGGCCCGCGCAACACCGCCCGCTCCACGGTTCCGAATTCGTGCGCCGAACTCTGCCCGGGGGCGAGCGGGGGAATGACGAATGCCGCCTGATTAAACCAGCAATCCAGAGTCTGATGGCCTGGATTGCTGCAGCCAAGCGCCGCCTGTCCCGCCGTGTCGAAAGAGAAGTCGTAAGCATTGTGAATCTGATTCGGCCGCGGGTTAGCCGAGCCGGTATTTGTCATATCGCCGGCGATCTCGGCATTAAACGCCTCTCCGCTGTGTATCGACGTCACGCCGCTGACCTGCCAATCGGCCAGCGCAACCTCCGCCACCTTACCCGATGAGCCGCCAAAGTGCTTTCCTTTCCCATAAGGCAAATCGTAAACATAGCTGATCGTCAGCTGGTGCCGGAAGTCCGGTGTCGTCGGCCCTCTTTCCGCCGCAATGTTGTGCGCATTCTGCACATCGCATTGCTGCACATTCCCGTCAGCCGTCCCCAGCGATTTCGCATAGGTATAAGAAGCAAGAACATTAAATCCCTTCGAAAATCGATGCTCCGCCGAGGTTTGGAACGAGTTATAGAACATGCTCAGTCGCGCCACATCGAGCGGCAGCACCGTCGTCAGAAAAGGCCGAATATCGAAGTACGGCCGCCCGTAGTTCCCCGTGTTCTGGGGATCCAGCGACGGATCGCTGCTGAAGTTTGTGTCCAGCGGCTGCAGCGGTTGATTCAGATTCGACGATTCGTGGTCGAACAGGTTACTGCTCTTCGAAGCCACGTATCCCGCCTGCACCAGCCAGTTCGAACCCAACTCCCTTTGCACTGAAAGATTCCATTCGTAGATTCTGGGGATCTTTCGAACCGCCCCCGTAGTTCGCACCGTCCCCGAAGGGTTGGTCGGATCGACCGTCGGAATTGTTGCCGGAAAGCCGTCGGAGACCAACTGGCCCGGCGCAACCTCCGTGGTGCTGTAGTTTCGGTTAAGCGCGATCACCAGATTTGGCGGATTCAATCCCAAGTCGTCAAATATGTTGCCCTCCGCAGCGTAAAAGACGCCGAACGCCCCGCGCACCACCGTCTTCGGAACCGCCGACCAGGAAAATCCTGCTCTCGGCGCCCAGTCCCGGAAATCAAAACCAACTCCCGCGCGCGGCACCCCGTTGGGCTCGATCGAAGAAACAACAATCGCCGTCGTCTGATTAAAATTCCCAACTTTCGGCCCATTCGCCGGCGAGCTTACTTCATATCTCAAACCAAGATTCAAAGTCAGGTTCGGACGCACGCGAACATCGTCTTGAAAGAATTCCTCGACATCGAAATAGCGCGTCGGATCGCTGCCGTTCAAATGATCCTGAAACGCGAATTGCGGAATCCCCAGCAAGGTGTCCGCTAGAGCCTGGTTCGTGTAAGCTCCTGTAAATTGAAACCACCCCGAAGGCGCCGTTTGCTGAAAGAAATTTCTCTGCTGCCGCCGGAAGTCGCCGCCAAACTTAATTGTGTGCTTGCCGTGAGTCCAGCTCACCGTGTCGGCCAATTGAAAAATATTTTCGACAATTGTCTCCGGAACCCACAGCGAGTCGCCCAGTTGCTGATACCCCGAAATCGACAACTTCGCCAATCCCGAGCTGTTGCCGCCGCGATTGGAATTGGGAATGCCCAGCGCCTCCGTCGGATTCGTTCCCTCATCGAGCGGCAACGTGCCGTCGCGATAGCGCACAAAGCCTGCACGAAAATCGTTGACCAGAGTGGGCCGAACGATACGCGTCAAGTCGGCGCCGAAGCTCTGCACCCTGTCCTTCAGATTGCTCGATCCTCCCGATTCCGCGCCCGCATCCACGCCCGGTAAGTACGACGGATTGGTTGCCACTGGATTAGCGATCGCGTAGTGAACGAAGAATCGGTCCCTGTTCGATATGTTGTAGTCGAAGCGCGTTTCCACCGCCGTCTCATCGAACTTGTACTTTCCGTCATAGACAAAATTATTAGCCAGATTGGTATTTCCCGGCGTAGGCATCGGAAACAGATTCACAATGTTCTGCCCCGTGGTGTTGATATCGCCAGCCGGAATTACGTAAGGGCTCGTTGCGCCGGGGAAGGGCCCACCCGTGTAAGGATCGACCAGCGGCACGCCCAGCGCCGTAAAATCTCCCGTACGCTCCGCCGCCGTCGGAACCGTGCTGACGAACGGTTGCACCTCGCGAATATCCGACCGTTGAATCGATCCGAAAATAAACATCTTGTCCTTCACGATCGGTCCGCCCAACTGCCCGCCATATTGGTTTCTCTGGAATGGTGTAGGTCCCGGCGCAAAATAATTCAGCGCGTCCAGATGATCGTTACGAATGAACTCCCACCCCTCGCCATGAATCTGGTTCGTTCCCGTGCGCAGCTGAATGTTCACCATCGCGCCGCCGCGCCCAAATTCCGCGCTCATCGAACTCTGTTCCACGCGGAACTCCTGTATCGAATCCGGCGGAGGCTGAATGACCACCGTCCCGTTGCCGAATTCGTTGTTGTCGAAGCCGTCCAGCAGATAGTTGTTGTCGAAGATGCGCAGTCCGTTCACTGATAGCGAGTTGCCCGGTCGGTTATTATCTGTCGATCCCGCGCCCGCGCTCGTTCCTGAAGCGCCTGCATTCGCCCCCGGCCCAAGATAAGCAAGCTTGAAAAAATTGCGACCGTTTAGCGGCAGCTCCACAATGCGCTGCTCCGTTTCAATCGTTCCGAGTGATGAAGTTTCCGTCTCCAGCAGCGGAGGCGCAGCGTCCACCTCCACCGTCTGCGACACCGCGCCCACCTTCAGAGCCGAATCCACCCGCAGCACTTGCCCGATGTCGAGCGTCACATTCGTCTGCATCACCCGCTGAAATCCCGCCTTCTCAAACGTGACCGTATACTGGCCAATCTTCAGTGGCGTAATGCTGTATTCTCCCGCGGCATCGCTAGTCACCGTGGTCGCGGTTGCGGTCGTGACTTCCGTCGCCGTCACCGTTACACCCGGCACCCTCGAACCCGTCGCATCGCTAACCGTACCGACAATACCGCCCGTCGTCAGCTGCGCCATACCGGCCTGCGCTGAAAAAAACATCGCAACCGCACAGACCATCAGACTCGCCACGAAACCGGTGCGCTTCGCCATAGGTTTCCCCCTCCGGAAACACGGTGTGCTTGCCGCTCCTAGCCCAAAACAATTAGCCCGAATAAGCGCTTATCATATAGCTCCGTTACCGGCGCAATGTCAAGCATTTTTTGCTAGACAAAACGCTTCGATACAGGCAATTTGAAAATTCGATGGCGCTTAGCGGTTCTTCCCAATACGGCATTCCCAGGCCGCGGAGATACGCACTCTGGCCTCTCGCTCGGAGGCGCTCTTCGCTCAAGATGATTTGTGCGGTGTGTATTTCCCTGCTTTTATTTTTTCCTGGTTTAAGCTTTTCCTTGCTAGCCTTTTCCTCGCCCCGCCCCTATCCAGCCATCTTCTCGATCGCCACCGCCCGCTTCTCCCGTACCGACCGATAAATCGCCTCAACCGTCGCCAGATCCAGGAGCCCTTCCACTCCGTCAGATTTCGGCTCGCGCCCCCGCCGTATGCAGTCGGCGAAATGATCGAGTTCCAAAACAAATTCATCGATAACTTTAAATTTCTCTTCGAACCATCGCCCCTGAATCTTGCCAAACAGGCGCCGCTCCTCCTCAAACGCAAATGCCGGATTCAACGCCGCCCATCCCTTGTCCCCGTGCACCTGCACGAACGAAGCCGCCTTCGCGCTATAGCTCGAAGTCCCCTGGCAAACCAAACCCTCGGGATGCGTCAGCCGAAACGCAATGCTGTCCTCAACCTCCGCAAACCGCTTTGCGTCATCCGTCCACGCATGTGCCGTCGCATCCGTCGGCGACGTTCCCGCCAGCCACCGCATGGTGTTAACACAATAGATACCAATATCCATCAGTGACCCGCCGCCCGCCAGCCGCCGGTTCAGTTGCCACTTGACTTTCGCCGGATCAACCACTTCCGTGTACGTCGAAAAAATGTGCCGCAACCGCCCCAGTTTCCTGGTAGTGATCAGCTTCTTGAGCGCCACGCTTCCTGGCTCAAAATACTTTCGATAAGCGGTCATCAAAAGTACGCGATTCTCCCGGCAAGCCTCCACCATGCGCCGGCACTCTGCCACGGTGTTCGCCAGCGGCTTCTCGCAAAGCACGTGCTTCCCCGCCGCCGCCGCGCGTATGGTCTGCTCCGCATGCTCTCCATTAATCGAAGCAATAAAAACTGCATCGACCTCAGGATTGCTCAGGCATTGTTCGTAGTCTCCATAGCCATAACAATCCTTCACGCCAAACTTCGCGCCCATTTGCTTAGCCCGCCTCAAATCATGACTGACCAAGGCGACCAGCTTGCACTTCTTGCTGTGCTGGAAAGCCGGCAAAACCGAAGTCTCCGCAATGAAACCCATGCCCACCACCGCATATCCCACCCGCTTAGAACTAGCCACAAGCCATCCTTTCCCTCAATCAAAAATCACACCTCAACAACGCGCTGAAACAGCCTGCTCGGTCTATGGAAAAATGCTTTTTGCCTTTGGGTGGCGCAGCGCTTCGGCGCTGCGATAGAGTCCCGTCCCCACCGGCGGCTTCAGCCGCTGACGTAACTACGCCGGCCGAACCTACGCCGCATCCGGATTCGGCAGCATGAAATCCCGCACCAGCCCATCCAGATCATGACAAGCCGTAATAAACTGCCGCAGCGTCCTCCGAGTAGGCGCAAACGAATCAAACTCCTCCACCGTCAGCCCGCCCTCCATATAAGCGCTGCGAAAATCCCCGAACTTCCGCGATAGCTCCTCCACAATCCGAAGGTCCACCGGCTGCTCAATCCGCGATCGCACTTCAACATCGCTGCCATTCAAACGCAACTGCCAGGCGTAAGGCGGGGAAATCACCACATCGCCGCCAATAAATTCGCTCCAATGCAGGTGATTGCGAAACGCCGCCGACAGCAGCCGTATACGATATCCGCGCTCGCGAAATATCCGATACGCCTTCTTGAACACCGCCACCCCGGCCCACTCCATATATCCCGGATCGATCGTGATCCCTTCTTTCTCCGCCACGACTTTCAGCCAATCATCTAGCCGTCCAACCATGATCGTGCACACCGGCCCCATGCTCGCAATGTCTTTGCCTGCCTTCTCGCGCCGGGTCAACCCGCGCTCCACCGCTTCGGCCACCGCAATACACTGTGGCAACGTGAAACTGACAGTAGCGTTGATGCTGATCCCGCGATAAGTCGCCTCTTCAATCGCCGGAATGCCCGCCCGCGTTGCCGGAATTTTCACGATCATATTCGGCGCGAGGTTATCGAACTCCTCGGCCTGCCGCACGATCGCCTCTGTGTCCCGATAAAACCGCGGATCGGTCTGGATCGACAGCCTCCCATTCCGTCCTCGCTGCGCATCAAAAACCGGCTTCAACAATCGCGCAGTATTCACCGAAATTTCCCGCACCAGTTGCCACCCAATCTCTTCCTCGGTAGCCGTCGGTCGTTCCTCGATCAGCGCGCGAATCCGTTCTTTCCACGTCGCCATCTCCTGCTTCAGCACTCCCAGCACAATCACCGGATTGCAAGTCGCACCCACTCCCCCATGTTCCATCGAGTAACTAAGTTCTTTGATCGACGCCGAGTCATTCCACAAGCAAGTCGGCGTCGATTGCGTCATCTCATGCAACGGACTCTTATAAGTAGTACTTACTCGCGTCATAACTCCCTCGCGCGCTTTCCCGAACCGCCGCTAACCGTAAGCTCGCCTTGCCCACCCACGCCGCAAGGCCCGGACTGAAGATAAGATTTCTCCGCCGCCACCGCCATCTCCAGTGCCCGCAATCCATCCTCACCCGTAACTCGCGGAGCCCGATCATGCAGCATGCTCTCCACAAAATCCTGCATCTCTGCCACATACGCGTCGTCAAACCGCGTTAGAAAATGATCTGCCAGCTTTTGCGTCCCGCCCTCATCCGTCAAAAAGGTCACCGGCGTCTGTTGCAGATTCCCCACCAAGATCGACCCCTTCGATCCCGCGATCTCCGTCCGCACGTCGTAGCCATACACCGCCTGTACATACGATTCGATATTGCCAATCGCCCCCCGCCCATAT
>Ga0209008_1000503_pt1 | contig 12331 bp, 18 predicted proteins | sample JacPin_JW_Ref_O3_FD_187963 | JGI IMG/M metagenome (GOLD analysis project Ga0209008, IMG submission 187963) | Forest soil microbial communities from Algoma, Ontario, Canada - Jack Pine, Ontario site 1_JW_Ref_O3 (SPAdes) (version 2) | ecosystem: Environmental > Terrestrial > Soil > Boreal...
TCTTCGACGTGGACAAGTGGAATGCCTGTTTCAGGCAAAGGCTCCGCGACAGGGACCACACCCCCAAAAGTGCTGAGGTCGATCTCGCCCGTGTGAAGTCTTCTGCCGTGTGCTTCTGCCAACCGTTCGATGAGAGGCTTGTGCATTTGTTTCCTCCGGATGTATTTGAATCTCTAAGCTGAGGTACGTTTGAAAATGCCCTTGCCGAGCTTGAAGTCTTCGAGGTGGCGAATCAGCGGGGCCAAAGTCTGCGTTGGAACGGTCTTAATTTTCGTTTGCTGAGGAAACGATGCTAAGAAGGACGACAGACCGCTCCAGTATCCAAGCGCGATATGGTCATCGGTAATCGGAAACAACTTGCCCGAGAGGGTACTCAAGGCATCGCGGCAGGATTGTTCAGGCTGAAGATACCGGCGGACGACAGCGGCATCTGCGTCTTTGCCATAGGATCGTTCGCTAGAAACTCTAGCTGCCACAGGAATTCTCGCAGCTGATCGTCTAGCGACATCACGGAAATTGCGCATAGCATCGAACATCCTTCGCGTGAGTTCCGCATCCGATACCACTTGCGCTTCTTCCTCATCTGGGTCGTCCTCATCCTGTTCAATGTTGACTTCATCTTCAGGATCGGAGGATTCAGTTTCCTTGATGCTACGCAGGCGCTCCTTCTCAAATGCAGGTTCGGCGTCGTATTCGGCGATTACTGCGTTCATGGCATCGTGCAATTGTTTTCGGTCGTCCTTCGAATAGCTTTTGTCTGCGTCAATAAGGCGATCCAAGATTCGATGAAGGCGTAGCGCGGAGCTGCCATCGAGGGCCTTAGCGTCACGCGCAAACCGACGCAGCACGCGCAGCGGATCACTCTCGATAGCACCTTGGGTGGAACCGATCTTCATTCCGCGCCAATCGACGACTCCTCTAGCAGCGGCAGAGTTTCGGCCCAACGCGGTCAAGGATGCTTCGGTGCTTATGTTCCCGATAGGCTTCTGAAAGTCTGAGAGTCGCATTGTTGTTCCTCCTGTTTACTTCCTGAAGACTGGCAGCATTGAATCGTGCATCGGATTGCCGGGATACCGGGCGATCTTGCCGTCCGTAGCTTTCTGCGGTGCGCTCTTGCTGGCGAGCTTCTTGCCTGCTTCGCTCATCAGCGGCAGGCTGGGAGCGCCGTTCTCGGCGTTGCCATGCTCAGTGGTGCCCGTGTTGACCTCTGTTCCGATCTTGTTTGGGTCTTTCACTTTTTCCCTCCATCAATCAGTCGGATTGCTTCGTCAAGGCCAAGTCCGGCACTGGCCTGTCCGATCGGTCCGCAACATTCGTCCAGTTCCCTGCCCGAAGTTCTCAGAGAGAGCGGGCGGACCTGGTTGTAAGGCTTCGATGGATCACGCTGCGACTCGCCCGGGTTAGCAGGATCGTAATTGCGATTTACGGTGTTGGAATTAGTCATCTGGTGGATCTCCTTTTCTCTGCTCGCTTTTGAATCCGTTCTACAGCGCGTAACAGCTGGTCGGAACTCATCGCGGCCGTTCTTTCAACTCATGCAAGGCGATTAGGCCGTTCAGAATGTCGACCACGTTTCCAGAGAAGTGCTGGCCCTTCGCCAACTGGCGGTGGATTCTGCGTAGCTCCTTGATCACCTTGCGGCGTGAGGCCTTGAATTCTTTGAGTTCCTTATCCCTCTGACTCATCGGCGTCCTCCTTGGGTGATAGCTCTATGAAACCTTCGGGCGGTCCAATCTCACGGCTGCGTGCGTACATTCCCGCGAGTAGCATCGGCAGGTTGTCTGTGTTGCCGCTACCGAAACCGATCGAGATGTTTGGCCGTCCCTCGCTCCGGTCGCCAACTTCTCGGATGGCGGCGAGAGAGCCCTTTTTCCCCATGCGGAAGATCCTGTAAGCGATTAGTTCCGCGTTTGTGGTTATTTCAAATTTGTCCGACGGCTTCGCCGCTAGCAAGGCACGCAAAGCTTCAGAGATCTTCTTGAACGATGGACGGCCGCCTGGATTCGCGTTGTTACCTGGCTCGAAGCGATGGCCGATTTTATTGCCCTTCTCGAAAGGACGTCCACGTGGCTTCAACTTCAGGCGCTTTAGTTTTTTAGCTTGCTGAATCAACGCTAACTCCTGCTTAGGCTCGCGTTTCGACATTTCAGCCTCCTAGCCAGAAACTGCGTCCATCGCCTTCGCAGCGCGGCGTCGGAATGCTGTCCTGACCCTTTCCCGTTCTGCTTCCGTGTAATCAGCCCGGCCAGTCTCAGCGAACACAATTCTGCCTACCGGGATGTCGGTCTGTCGGCTGAGGTCGTGTTGAGTCATGCCAAGCATCCTTCGCTTCTTGCCAAGCGTCCGATCCGCCCCCGCTGTGTTTGATCCCTTCATTCGTGGTTCTCCGTAAAAACTCTTTACGGGGTAAGTTACTGTCGAGGTCGGGAAAAGTTAGAAAATGGCAATAATCGGTGATTAGAAAACCCGTCCAGATTCCAGTCCGAGGACGCCAATTAAATCAGTGGCAGATGGCTCAGGATTCCATCGTTAGCAAACCGAAGATTTCGAAGGCGGCAGGTTCGTAGCCTCCTCGCTCCGCGAGGCAACGTCGCTCCGCTCCGTTGGCTAAAACCTTTAAGATTCTTTGTCAAAGTCAAAAAAAGGCCTTTCCAGGAGTCGCGGTTTCCAGCGACTCCTGGCGGAGCGGAGCGACGCCAGGCAATCTCTGATCTTTTCCAACAGATTCACCACGGGGGCAAACGAAGTCTAGAGAGAGGGTATATCTTGGATATACCCTCTCGCCTCGTAACGTAGTCAGGGGGTTTTTCGCTCGCGGAGATTCTGTTTCTATAGGGTCCGCGAGCGAGCGAACGAACTAGCGAACTGGGCCAGAAAGGTCGTACGTAACTGGAGGGCTCCCCAGCCACAGAAGCTGCGTTTCGGGCGTGGACTGGTTACGTACGACCTTTTTTGGCTTTTTTGCGTGGAAATCGGCGAATCTGCTGGCCTCTGGCGAATTCCTCGCGCAGCGCTAACATCGCTCGTAGGTCAAACGTGTACCTCAATTGCTTCCCGCCTGCGTTCAGCCGTACGCTCGTCGCCGTCCCGTCCTCGGAGTTGTTAACCGCGACGTCCAGATAGTACGGCGAGTACCGCGACTTCTTGGCTGCCTTCTTCACGTTCAAGCTGTAAACGCGAACGCCGTATTTGTTGCGCTTGATTCGCTCACCCTTTTCAGGCGGTTCTTGCAAGGCGTGCCACTGCCAGGCCGACACGTCTGGTGGACGTTTCTTCATCTGCGATTCTCCTGCTTCCAGCTCGTTCTAGCATATACCCACGCATCCGAGCTGAAAACGCGTGGAAATCGCTGCCAAAGCGAAGGAAGCAGCAATAAAACGACTGTTTAGAGCGCTTCAGACCCTCTAAACCCTTAGAAAAGCAGGGATTACCCTTGAGGACCGTCCATGGTAGCTGTACCTTCCCGCCTGAGTGCCCACTTATTAAGGGCAAAAGAGGAGGCAACGATGCGCGTAGCACTTTATGCACGAGTCAGCACGACGAACGGGCAATCTCCAGCGATGCAACTCAAAGAACTCCGCGAGTATTGCCAGCGCCGCAGTTGGAAGGTTCTCAGCGAATACGTGGATGCGGGAATCTCGGGCAGCAAGGATCGTCGGCCTGAACTCGACAAGCTCATGGCCGATGCTCACAAGCGCCGCTTCGATGTCGTCGTGGTCTGGAAGTTTGATCGTTTCGCCAGGTCGGTTTCTCACCTGCTGCGCGCACTCGAAACGTTCAGCGCTCTTGGCATTGCATTCGTTTCTCTGTCTGAGTCGCTCGATACGAGCACGCCTGCCGGAAAGATGGTCTTCACCGTCTTAGGCGCTGTCGCAGAGCTTGAACGCAGCTTGATCGGGGAGCGTGTGCGGGCGGGCCTGCGGAACGCGAAAGCCAAGGGCGTACAGCTCGGTCGTCCCCCGCTCCGCAAATTCAGCCCTGCCGATATCAAGCAGATTCGCCGTGACAGGAGACGCGGCGCTAGCTTCAAGCAGCTCGCGCAGCGGCATGGCACGTCTGTCTGGACCGCGTATCAACTGTGCAGGGGTTCGAAATCCACAGTTAACTAGGCACACAGAGCGCAACTGCTGACCTCATCGAATCCTCTGGCCCGGTCGTCTGTTCTGCCACACGAAAACCGCAGGGTTATCTAACGTCGCCCAATCTCAAGTTTTCAATCAAAAGGGGTTTTATCCGGGTAGAGGTCGGAATATGTCTCGCACCCAGAGCAGAACCTCCGTTAGTATCCCGGCTGCCGCCGTTTCGACGCGAAAGCGAGGCAAATGCATGTCGCGTCGTTCCGGTCAAACTCCAAAGCTGGAGATCAAGAACGGGATGTACACCTTCCGCTACCGGAAAGATATCGCCGGTCTGGAAGAAAGGAAGCAGGTTAGAGAAGTGATCGGTCCAGTTAAGTCTATGACGAAAAGTGCGGCAGAGATGCATATCAAGGAATATATGGTGAAGTCGGGAATCAACACCGTAGACGCCAAGATTCCGTCTGTGCTGACCTTCCGTCATGCCGTCAAGAACTACCGGGAAGTGTTTGCGCCTGATGCGCTTATGGCGTCTACGCTCTCAGTTGCGAACGTGCACCTGAAAACGCATCTCGAACCAGATTGGAACGACACTCCGATAGCGCACATTGACATCGAGCGGGTCAACGATTGGGCTCGGAAGAAACGCCGGGAAGAAAAGCTTTCATGGACAACGATCAAGAATATTCTGCGAACGATGCAGCGCGTTCTGTCGTGTTCTTCGAAAACCAATGAACCCCCGTTCTCTCTGAAGGGCCTTGTCATACCGCAGAAGGACAAGATGGCGATGGCGCTAGAAGCTGAGGATGCCGCATCGTACTCGTGGGAAGATACGCAAAAGATCGTCCAGGAAGTCAGAAAGCTGGACTTGGACGATGCCCGCAAGCAACGATACGCCACGCTATTCCTGCTTGCTGCGGCCTCAGGGCTTCGTTGCTCAGAGTTGTTCGCCTTACGGATGGACGATTTGGACTTCCGGGAGAACAGCATCCGAGTTGACGAATCCCTGGACCGTCTCAGGAATGTTGGTCCACCCAAGAACGTCAAAGCCAAACGTCCGGTTCGCCTGTTGGACATTGAAGGGAAAAAAGCTATGCGAGCGCTGAAGGCTTACGTTAAAGATCGCCTTCAGAACCCGAGAGCGTTTGTCTTCGTGTCTCGACAGGGCACGCCGTTGGCGGCGTGTCAGGTGTTGCGAGAAGCATTGCATCCCGCGCTCAAGGTTGCTGGTCTGGTCAAGAGCGGAATGCATGGCTTCAGGCGTGGCACGAATCTAAGATGGCAACTAGCTGGTCTCCAACCAGTCGTACTTCAGAAGCAGATGGGTCACTCTTCCGCCGCAATGTCGGCGCATTATTCGAAGACGAAGAATATTTCGTTGGCTCAGGTTCAGGCTGCATTTTCTAGGCAGAATGGACCTCAACTTGTAGTTTTGTGACCCATGTGACCCAGGAGCAATTTGAGGCAGTCGCGTAAAGTGATATAATCGTTTCACTTAGAAGATGAGCGGGCGTCGTACAATGGCAGTATAGAAGCTTCCCAAGCTTCCTCTAGCGAACCCTAACACGCTGATCTGGCGGCACTTACGTCAACTGAATTAGTCCTGAGTTGGAAAATGGTGGAAATTGGAGGCCCTTTGCCCCACTTTTCGTCGCTCTCGTTCATTGCGAGAAAAACCGCGGACGTCGAGGCGGAGTCAAACTGCGGATTCGAAGATTTCGATCCAGCGCTCCAGAGTCGCGTCGTGTTGTTCGAGTGGCCCGATCAGATAATCTCGCAATTCCCTGTGATACCGCTCCCGGAGAATTTCGCTCTGTAGCTTTCTCGATCGAAATAAATACAACGCGTCGTCGAAATCTTTCAATCCCGCCCTCTGTAACTTCGACAAGATGTAGTCATAGGGATCAGGCACGAGAAGCCTAAGCCGTTCAAACTGCCCAGTGGCCATTTCGGAGAGTCTCTCTTCGTACTCTTCCGGTAGAGTTGTGACCGTGACACGATGGAAATAGATCTTATATTTCCGATGCAGGGCCGAATCGTAGCCGGCCATTTCTTCCAGATTGAGATCGGCGGGCACGGCGGTGTAATAGTCGATGTCACCGGTAGTGCGCGGAATCCCATAATAAAAGACGAGCGCGAAACCCCCGACGCAGTGGATTTCGAGTGGTTTTTCCAACGCCTTGTCGACCTCGCCTAGGAAATCCTTCCACGGCGAAGGGAGTATCGCGCCAGGCGCTTCACCGGGCATAGGAAAGCTGTTCCGGCCGCATGTCCGCGAGCAGATTCCAGTGTGCCGCATCGGCGGTGCGATTCTTTGAAAGCCACTCCCGTTCCCTCTCCGTCATGGGAGGACGATAAAAAAAGCCCTCCTTCGCGAGGCGGCTCTCCTCGAGCATCTCTTCGAGCTTGCCGAGTTCCTTCGATCTGGTGTCGTCGCTATGACTCTCGGCCACGCGCCGGGCAAGTCGGACGACAAAACCCAGCTTGTTTTGAAGATTGAATTTCCGCGCGGTCTCGACCAGCCACGCATCCGGCCTCCCGTACTTCATCGCCACCCACGGCAAAGCCTCCGCCACGCGACCATCGAGACTCGTCTGTCCTAACGCCGCAAGCAACACCTCGTGCGGATTCTTCCTTGCGGTATGGGTTTTGAGGTAAGCGAAGCCCGGATATTCGAGCCTCACCAACCATTCCACCAATTGGTCATCGCTCGTCTGGGTTGGCACGAAATCCTCTCCAACGGGAAGAGCCTCCGGCGACAGTCCGTAGACAGAAACCGCCCGGCGAACCACCCGCGGTGTTAACCGCCGCTTTCCATTTTCAAGCAGATTCAAATACGCCTGGGTCACCCCCAGATGACTAGCCGCCTCCTCCTGCGTCCAGCCTTTGTGCTGGCGGGCCTCCTTGAGTTCCTGTGGTTTCATAATGTCTTTTTATAACAGACTTGTCATATTTTGTCAAAGAGAACACCGTGCGGACTTACTACGAGCTCAATTCGCGTTTTCGATCTAACACGGACGTTGGCTTCCGTTTTGACGCCACCGTAGTAGATATCGCCCAAGTTGCCGGAACAGGGTTACACTCTGATGGAATTCGACAGGCGCCAGCGCAGAGAAATTATGCCAAATGTCATAGTGGAACCGGAAAAGGGCGGAACTTTCGCGGCAATACAAAACAAGCGCGTCATTGCGAGGGGCGACACGCAGTTAGAGGCGGGAGAAAAAGCTCATGACCTAAGGCCAAACGACCATGTTGTTGCAGCGCGTGTTCGCGTGGCAGGAGACGGAGAACCTGATAAGTTCCGTCACATGTTCGGACCTAAGCGCAAGGCTCCTTAAGGTGCACAGACTCCGAAACTCCTCCGTCGGCCAAGAGTGATATCTGATTGCAGAACGGCGGGCTGAAGTGGCACACCTATTTATCCGCGTTGAGTTGCGTGGAAGTCCGAGCGGGCAGGATTACGAGAATCTGCACGCCTATATGGAGAAAAACAACTGGTATCGCAAAATCCAAGGAACCGCCGGAGAGAGCACTCTTCCTCACGCGATGTATCACGGCAACTCTGACAACGAAATATCCGGGATTGTCAGCTCCCTCAGGAAAGCCATAGAAGCGAAAGTGTGGACGCAAGCCGTGGTGCTCATTGTCTCTGCAGAGACATGGTCCATGGAACCTGCATAACTGTCCCCGTTGGCGACGTCTCAGTCAAGCGTCGAACCAAGAAGATAACTTGACCTACTTTCAATAGCAGATGCCCTACTTGCGACAGTGCCCCTGGCTAGTGAGCAGGGGCGCTACTGAGCCGCCGATGGTCGTTAGTTCAAATCAGGGCCTTCGCAACCGTTCCTTCCTTTCGTACGTTCCCTACTTCCTCCAGCCGATCGCGTCGATCTGCGCGTCCAGGCCGGATAGGACCACCGCCAGCTCTTCGGGCCCAATTGTTGACCATTGCATAGCGCGCAAGGATACGCTGCGACCAGATTGGAATGCCAAAAGGCCGGAGATAAGCAGCAACGCTTGAATGCGGGCGGCTGAATCGCTCTCGGGACTACCCAGGATGCGGACGATCAATCGCGCCGTGAGTTCGACGCCCGGCCGCCAAAGGCTCGAATACAGAATCTCAAACGCCGGACCAGGGTCGCGCAATTCTCTAGCGACAAATTGGCCCCAGCGTTCAGCCTGCCTGGACCCGACCAGCAATCCTGCGAGGGCTCCGATTACCGCCTTCAGGTGGGACCGAGCCGCCTCGGCCGCGCAACCGTCTTTCAACGCTTCGGCTGCCTTCCTGGCAGCGCCTGCGGTGTGGGAACGGTACCGTTCCACAATGGCCTTGGCGCATGCGAGATAGAGACCTTCTTTGCTGCCGAAATAGTATTGTAGCGTCGGCAGGCTAACATCTGCCGCTTCCGAAATCTGGCGGGTCGTCACGGCCTGGAACGAGCCTTCGCCAAAGGCCCTCAGCGCCACGTCGAGAATCCGCTGCCGGGTCTCCTCGCCCCGTCGGTAGCCGGCGCGCGCCACCGCTCGCACTTTCGGCGCTTTTTGCGTAGCCCGGACGGTTGCCGACAATCGCTTCATACCCATCGAGAGCCTCCCGCGGATGGAGCGGCGTTTAATCGACTCTTGAGCCGCATCAATCCCCTTGCAAACAATTCTATCATACGATAGGGTTATATTCTATCAAGTGATAGGTATTTGTGGCGCCAGCCACGTCGTTGACGGTGCCCAGGAGAGGAACGATGAACACGCCAATCGCGGAACTTAACAAGCAGGTATCGGCGCAAGCCGAGCAGATTCCCTCGATGTATGGTCGTGTCGATTTTTCGATCACGCCGGAGCGTTTTACGGTCGAGCCCGGCGCCCCGACCGATCTTGAGCCGGAGTTTGGAGAGAGGCGACCGGAACTGCTCGCCAATGAAGATCTGGTGGCTCTCATAAAGGCCTACACCATGCACGGAGACCCCGTCGCCGACGCCTACGCCGCCTTAATACCGCAGCACGGATTCGGATCGTTGGTGAAGATGCTGGAGGAGGTCTGCGATCGTGGGCTGGAGAACGTACCGTCTGCGCCGCCAGAACTCGTTCGTTTCATCCAGGAGATGGAACAGTTCCCCGCGCGGCTGGACATGAAATTGATCGAACAAGGCACCCGCATTGAGCGCAACAGCTACGCGCACATAGCGCCTTTTGTCATCCGGGGCGGCTTTATCGGGACCTTCATGAACAAATATACCGCCTTGCCCATGGCCCTGACCGGGGCCTTGTCGAGCAAAACAGCAGCGCATCGGGTACATGAGACAGCAACTTTTTTCACCAGCACGGTGATGCCCGGCGCGCTGGATCGACATGGCGCCGCGTTCAAAGCCGCAGCAATGGTTCGCCTCATGCATTCGATGGTGCGGTTTAACATCCTGAGCCGCGGCGATCATTGGGACGTCAAGACGTACGGCATTCCCATTCCGCAGGTCGACCAGATGCCGGTAGGCCTGGCGCCGATCTTCCCGATTGCTCTAAAGGCGCTTCGCAAGGGCCGTACGGCGTTCACTCCTGCTGAACGCGCGCGCGTCGAACTGGCGCAGTACAGGTGTTTCCTGCTGGGCCTGCCTGAAGAGTTGGTACCAGATACACCCGCGCGCGTTGTCGACATCCTGCTAACACGGCACGCTACTCTCCTGAAGGAATTCGATGACACGTGCAGCGGCCTGGTCCGCGCCACCATGACCGCGGATCTCACGCTGGACCGTTCCCTGCGTGGCCGCTTCTACACATGGCTTGAGCGCGGATTCTCCAAAGCGTATTTCCTGTCGAAGTATATGCACGGAGACAAACGGGCAGCGGCCAAAACCGGAGTCCAGGTTGGAGTGTCCGACTACGTGGCCGCCGCGGCGGCCGGAGTCCTCATCACTGCAATGATGGTGCCTTACTCGATTGCCTCGCACATAGCAGGGATCAGCGATGCAGCAGACCGTTCGCTCGTCCGCCACTTAACCAAGCTCCTGGCTCGATACGGGCACGCCGAATTCACCACGAACGCGGATACATACCGCCATGCACATCGCTAGAGACTGATAACGGAGCTACGAGTTGCCCCGGACATAGTCGCGCTGGAAGGATTTCACATAGGCCTCGGCCAGGACTCCGAGTGAGAAGGACGATTTCGATGAGGAACGCGGACAGGAACAAACTCCTGACAAGGATCGGTGCGGCACTCGCCGTTGCGCTATGGGCTTGTATCGTGACGGCGGGCCAGGATGTTCGTTACAACTTCATGCCCGGAACGGATTTTGCGAAATATCATACCTACAAGTGGGTGAGCATAGAGGGTGGCGCGCATCCCAACCAGATTGTGGACGCGCAAATCAAGCAGTCTGTTGACGTGCAATTAGCGTCGAAAAGTCTAACCAAGACGGACAGCGACAAGGCTGATCTCTACGTCGGCTATCAGGTCGCTGTGGCTAGGGAGAAGCAGTGGAACGGCTATGGGATGGGTGGCGGCATCCATTGGGGTGGAATGGCAACCGCTACGAGTTCGACAATCAGCGTTGGGACTGTGGTCCTGGATATGTACGACCCCGCAACGAAGCAATTGGTCTGGACCGGAAATGCGACCAAGACGCTCGACCCCAGCTCTAACCAAGAAAAGAACCAACAGCGCCTAGATAAGGCTATGGCAAAACTTCTGAAGAACTATCCACCCAAGCAGAGATAGAACGGCAAAATCTGCCCGGTCACGCTAAGGAGACTATATGAATAGCGCAATACGGAATAGTCACGTAAGACTCCTGTTTGTATTCATGGCCATCGTATGCTGCACGGTCCCGGCAGTTGCACAAGACCTCGAGCTGCAGCAGCGGGTTGTTGAAATGAAACAAGCGGCGGCAATGAACAAGCAAGAGCTCATGCAATACACCTGGCAGGAACAGGTGAGCACCATCCTCAAGGGCGAGGAAAAGAAGCAGGAGCACTTTCAGGTACAACTCGGTCCCGATGGCAAACCCCAAGAAGTTTCTCTTGACCCTCCTGCCAATCCTGAACCACACCGCGGCCCGCTAATAAAGCATATCGAGGAAAAAAAGAAGGAAGAATATAAAGAATACGCCGATCAGATCAAGGAATTGATCCAGCAGTATGTTCCGCCTGAGAAGGACTTGCTCGAGCAAGCCTTTCAGCGAGGGAACATCATGATCGGGCTTTCGCCAGGGGCTGAGGCGCAATACCGCATGGTGATTTCCAATTACATCAAGAAGGGCGATAGCATGACGCTTGTTATCGACAAAGCTGAGAAGAGTCTGGCAAGCATATCCATTGCGTCTTATATGGGGGATCCCAATGACGCGGTCAACGTCTCTGTTGAGTTTGCCAAGATTCCCGGGGGGCCGAATTATGTAGCATCGGAGACGATCAACGGCGTCAAGAAAGAGCTGACGATCCAGATTCGGAATACCAACTACCGAAAGAGATAGAACTCGTTACGCCGCGCTGCGGATCAATTCAGCACGGAGGGGTATCATAGCAAATTCGGACCATTGCAGGCCTCTACAATCAATCCGAATTTGTAATTTTCATTGCATGAGAAGCAACCACGGAAGCAAGGAGAACGCGACCCGCGATTCAACTAAGCCGCGATTCATTCTCTACTGCTCGTAGTTCTCGACAACCTTGGCTGGACGCACTTTTGCCGCATCGGGGTCCTTCCCAAACTCTCGAAGTGCCCGGCGTTGGCGTAGAAGGTCCCAGCACTGGTCGAGATGAACCTTCAATTCGGCCAAACCCTCTCGATCTTCACTTGTGATCTCGCTCTTACCGTAGAGGTGTTCTTCTTCCTTCACTAAACGATCGATGTTGGTGAGTATGGATTCGTCGTTTTTATCGAGGGCCATGTACGTCTCCTTTGAAATCAGAGCGCCTGCGTTCCTTGCGGGGAGTGGTTCTTCCTGCAGGTCGAATATAGCAAAGTGAGGCGTCACGCGCAGAATCAGTACCGCGTGGGGGAGGGATCAGTGCGCTGAGGGATCCGGTGGAACCGGAATTGGAATGTCAGTTGTCATCTTCCATCCATGCGGCGTTTTGATCCAGAGCAAGACCATCACGAACGGCTTTGGAACAGGATTCTGGCCTCCGTAGGCTACGGTGATGCGGACCGGCGCGTAAGTCTCCGCGATATCGCGAGTGATGAAGACCACTTTTTCCTCTTCGTAAATCGGATCGATGCGAAAGGACTGTTGATACATGTCGTGCAGGTGCTGCATCACGTC
>Ga0209008_1000504_pt1 | contig 12324 bp, 10 predicted proteins | sample JacPin_JW_Ref_O3_FD_187963 | JGI IMG/M metagenome (GOLD analysis project Ga0209008, IMG submission 187963) | Forest soil microbial communities from Algoma, Ontario, Canada - Jack Pine, Ontario site 1_JW_Ref_O3 (SPAdes) (version 2) | ecosystem: Environmental > Terrestrial > Soil > Boreal...
CGCCAACCGGTTTTGCCGGGCGTTCCTCGCGGATACCAACCCCAATTTGCATCGCAGTATTTTTCGGGAAAACCACATCCCGGCCGCGCGCTATAAAGTTTGTATACACAGAACGCGTGGCGCCCAAGGCTCCCATAGCCATTCCCAATGCCGTGGAATGTACGGTCAACCCGATTACAATTCCCACCAGCTTAAATCCGGTAGCTCCGCCAGCAGCGCGCGGCCCGGTGTCTCCAAACGTATCGCCCAGAAACGACGCCGCCCCCAGCCCTACCGAAATGGTTGTGGTCAAGAATCGCGTTTTCGGAGGATTTGCCTTCGCGCCGCCTTCCGCATCGAGGACCAAATTTTGCGCGCTCGCACCCTGCACGCCTTCCAGGCTGGCCTGGATTTTACTGGCGACTCCATCCTGCAACACCACGTCGTGGAAAACGATTCGCAATTGCCCGCTGCGGCTCATGTAACCGGCGGGCCGCGCCTGAAGCACTGTGCCTTTCAAAAGCGTCCCTTGCGGATAGATCAACCGCCCATCGTCGAAAAGTGGCCGCGCTATAACGGCTTCCACCTCGTCGCCGTTGTGGGAAGTTGCGGAGCTAAGCGAAGTCACCAGGCGCGCATGCACGAAACTGCCCGGCGGCGGAGCTGTCCCAACAGACGCTGCGACCTCCGGACTCAGCGGTTCAGTGCCAAAACTCAAAGGATCCTGCAGCTCAGCAAAATAAACTGTCCCGGCATCCACATATTGCGGATGCACGGGCAGTTGAGCAATCGCGTATCTCTCGATCTTGTGAATTTTCCCGGGCTGCTTTACCTGCTGCATCGCCGTATTCCATTCCGCCTTGGCTTGTTCTTTCGCTTCCTTTGCTTTCTGCGAAGCGGCGTCTTTTACACTCTTGTGGTTTTCGTCCGCAGCAGTTATGAACCGAATCGGCTCCCCCGAGCCGGGCGTCACAACCGTGCGAATCGGAATGTGCTCACCATTCGCAACCACTTCAGAAAATTGAACGCTGATCTTGTGTGCCGGTGTGAAATTCGCGTCCAGCGCATCCAACGTTCTTTTTCCCGCCGAAATGGGTTCGATCTCCGTGATTTGTCCATTCACGTCCGATCCCACCGGAACCACCAGCCGGTCAAACGCGTACACCGGCTCAACGATGCGGCCGTGAATCGGCTGCCCAACTTTCTGCACGCGCACTTCATCGCTGAGCGCAACCTGCAATGCCGTGCCTTTGGGCACAATCAGCGGGACCGTCTCGGCTTTCGCAGGTGCCGCGATCGGTTCGGCTTGTCCCCCGTGAGTCACTGAGGGGTTAGGACTCGCACCCGAAGTCGAAGCGGGAGTGGAAGCGGAAGGCGCGGGCGCATCTTGCGCTGCGGCGCTGACGCAAGTGAACGCGAGCAAAACCGCAATTACCAAACGCGCCATTCTCATCTCACTTTCACGACTCTTTCAGCAGCATCGCATACCGGGGTGACGATGCATATTAATGATGCCCTCATTCTAATCCTGTTTGTCCGGCGACCTTGACGAGAATCCCTTCCGCCAAATGACTCAGTACCGCGCAGCCCATCCGTGGCACAACGCAAATGACCTTGCGATACGCGCGAGGATGCGTCCAGAATACGCAGCGTTCGGAGGCTGCTATGTTCCAAAAGGATTTACTAAAAAGCCGCACAATCCTGATTACAGGAGGCGGCACGGGATTGGGCCGCTCCATGGCCCTGCGTTTTGCGGCGCTGGGAGCGAATCTGTTTCTCGTCGCCCGCCGCGACGAGCCATTGAAAAACACCGTCAACGAAATCCGTGCGGCCGGTGGACAAGCCGCTTACGGCCAAGCGGACATTCGTGATTTTGAAGCAGTCGAGAAGGCCATCGAAGCCGCGGAAAAAGAATTCGGCGCCGTGGACACGCTGGTCAACAACGCCGCCGGTAATTTCATCGCGCGCACGGAAAAACTCTCTCCTAACGCCTTTAATGCAGTAGTTGGGATCGTCCTGCAAGGCACCTTTTTCTGCACGCTGGCCCTCGGTAGGAAATGGATCGCGCGCAAACAACCAGGCACCATTCTCAATATCGTCGCAACCTACGCCTCCGCTAACTCGGGCTCTGGCTTCGTGGTGCCTTCTGCATGCGCGAAAGCCGGTGTTCTAGCCCTCACGCGTTCCCTTGCCGTGGAATGGGCGCGCCATCATATCCGCCTCAACGCCATCGCCCCAGGCCCCTTTCCCACTGAAGGCGCGTGGTCTCGCCTGCTGCCTTCCAAAGATCTCGAAGAACGCGCCAGAAATTATCACCCGATGAAACGTTTCGGCCGTCATGAAGAACTCGCCAACCTTGCCGCCTACCTCCTCAGCGAACAAGCAGCTTACGTGAATGGTGAGTGCGTCGTGATCGATGGCGGATTGTGGCTGCGCGGCGCCGGTGAATTTAACGACTTCGTCGATCTGCCCGATGCCGCGTGGGATTTGCTGGAAAGCTCGAGAAAATCGAAGAGTTGAACTCGTGCTCTCCAAGGTTTCGGCAGTGTCTGTCCGGTCCGTCTTATTTCTCGCGCTCAACGCTACGTCGCTAAAGCTCTCCGCCGGTGATCCTGCCCAAGTAGTTCCAATTTGAAACTAATACCCCTGTTTCCCCCGCCTCTCCTACTCCAAATGCCCTTAAAGATTAGTACTTTTGGGCTATTGTCCCCCGCGTCTCGGAAAGCTACTTTGAACGGGTAAGGATACAGAAAGGCTCTGGCTTTGCTGGGAGGTAGGGGTGTGTACCGTTTAGGCACACGCCCTGAAAAAACTCCCTTGACGGCATAAGACCACCTATAGACTCGCCGCGGTAAGTTTCCCTCGGAGGGTCTATGAACAGGTGGTTGATGGTAGTCGTATTGGTATTGCTGGTCTTGACCAGTGCAGTGGGTCTCAGCGCTTTAACGACCCAGATTTCGCTGGCTAACACCGGCAGTCCAATGCCGCCAACACCTTGGCTGGCAGCAAATACGGGAAGTCCGATGCCGCCCACACCGTGGACGAACACCGGAAGCCCGATGCCGCCAACACCTTGGTTAGCAAACACGGGAAGTCCGATGCCGCCCACACCGTGGACGAACACCGGAAGCCCGATGCCACCGACACCTTGGTTGGCAGTAAATACGGGAAGTCCGATGCCGCCCACACCATGGGCGAACACGGGCAGCCCGATGCCGCCGACACCCTGGTAGTAACCAGGGTAGGTTCCGCGCAAGCGGAGTAAGGGTCAGGTCAGGGCCGGTCTTAAGTTGAGGACCAAATGCAGCTTGGCCCGGCTGATTATCTGATTTGGATCGTAAGCTTCGCTCTAGAAGCTTACGTAGTGGTGTGTCTGGCCTTCCATAAGGACACCTTCCGCTATTTCTCCTTAAATCTCTATATGTTAGCGGCTGCCCTGGTCACTCTGGGTCATTACCTGACGTTTCATACCTACGGCTATTCTTCCATGCAGTATCGCTATTTCTACTACTACTCGGAGAGTTTGCTGATCATCTTGATCTACTTCACAGTGATGGAGCTTTACCAGCACGTTTTCCGCGAGATGAATGTAAGCAGGTACATTCGCGGAGCCGCAGCCCTCTTATTGATTGCGACAGCGTTCTTTTCCTACGCGGTTGTTCGTCAGAACAAGGACCATTTGACCAGCCGCTTCGTCGTCGAACTCGGACAGAATCTTTACTTTGTTGGCGTCGTGCTTACCTACCTTTTATGGGGCGCGATCTTGAAGCTTCGAGAGACGCGCACGAGACTCATTCAATTGGTTCTCGCTCTGGGAGTATATTTCAGCGCAACGGCCGGGACTTACGCTTTGCGGAACCTTTTCCCCGGTTTGCAGGAATCCTTTCTCCGTTGGGTTCCGCCGCTAATAGGCACCTGGCTGCCGTTGGCCTGGGCTTACACATTCTCAAAGATTCCGGAGGACGCTCGCTTGGCCACTGCCCGTTTGATGGTGAGGGCCCGATGATTGTGGCTTCACTCATCTGCGTTTTTTCGATTGCAGCTTTCCTGCAATTCTTCGTGTGGCACTGCCGCTCGATCATTGCCTCGAGCCGCAGGGTCGAACTCTCCGAACGCGTGCGTGAAGTTGCCGGTATTGAGAGCCGGGATTTCAACGGCGAAGATTTTCATCGCCTCCTTCAGCTTGTCCGGCTCTGCCCGGACCGCGGCGACGACCGCGGCGAGATTCGCGCGGTCGGCACTTACTATGGCTTGCTCAACGTTCTCGGTCGCATCGCGCGACAAACCATTCCTCCTATAGCAGCGTGGGCCGAGCAGGAACGCGAAAGCTGTTCTTACTTCGCGGCCGTAGCGCTCGACCGTCGGATTTCCTACAGTCGTGACCTCTTCACCCAACAAATCGCCGATCGTCTGTAAGGCTTATCGAAGCGCGACGCGCTCATATTTTCCACAGTACCGGCTCTCGACCCATCTATGTTCCACTGCTACCATGCTGAATACAGCAGCGATCGGTCAGGTCAATAGCGATCGGTCAATTCCGTTAGGCTGACGCCGGTCGCATCGCCCATGAAAACCGCCCTCGAACAGTCGCTCCTTCATAGCGTCCGCGCCACGCAAATGATTGCGCCCGGCGATCGCGTTGGTGTCGCCGTTTCGGGCGGCGCGGATTCCGTCGCTCTGCTGCGCCTCCTGCAAAATATTCGCCAAGACCTTGGCACCACGCTTCTCGTCGTCCATTTCGATCACATGTTGCGTGGCCAAGACTCCACAGCGGACGCGCAGTTCGTCAAGAACCTAGCTGGCGAGCTCAATCTGGAATTAGTGGCCACCAGCGAGGACGTAGCCGCAAGTGCCGCGCTCCAAGGTTGGAATCTCGAAGACGCAGCGCGACGGCTTCGCTACGCTTTTTTCGAGCATATCTGCGCCACTGGAAAAGCGACTCGCATCGCCGTAGCTCACACCGCGCAGGACCAGGCCGAAACAGTTCTCGCGCATCTAATCCGCGGAACAGGTCCAAGCGGATTGGCGGGTATCTATCCCGCGGTCGGCTCCATGATCCGGCCGCTGCTCGAAATTCAGCGCCAGGATTTGCGCGACTACTTAAAATCTCTCAATCAGCCCTGGCGGGAAGATGCCACGAATCGCGATACGAAACGCCTACGCGCGCGCATTCGCGAACAACTGATTCCTATGCTGGAAGAGAATTTCGCGCCAACCATCGTTGGGCATCTAGGCGATTTGGCGCGATTGTCCAGAGAGCAGGAAGTATTCTGGTCCACAATTGTGGAAGATCGCTTTCACGCGCACGCCCACAGCACCGGCGACACTTCGGCTATCCGTGCTAAAGATCTCCTGTCGCCCATCGAGTTGAATTTCGCACCGAGCCAATCTTCGCCTGCGCCTAACGCCAGTCCTGCCACACCCTTACACGCGCTCACCGAAGGTCTAATCCGCCGTCTTTATCAGAGTGTCCGCGGGGATCGCAAGGATCTGACAGCCGAGCACGTTGAAAAAGTCATCCGGTTAGCCACCAGCCAAAGCAGCGGCCGCCATTTGGAGCTGCCGGGCGGCGTCGTTGTCGAACGAAGCTTCGACCAATTGATTTTTTCGAGTGGTAAGCTTCCAAAATTGCTTCGCGCGAACGAAACCTGCGCGCAACCAGAAGCGTATAATTATCATGTAAGCCTTCCAAGCTGCGGCGCAGCCGTTGTTTCTGTTCCCGAACTCGGCAGTTGCTTCCGTTTGAAAGTGATTGACTGGACTTTGCAGCCGAGCGACACTAAAAGCGCTGGCCACGCCCTTGATGCTGACCTCCTCCGCGGCTCGCTAATCTTGCGGAATTGGCGGCCGGGTGACGCTTACAGACCGCGCGGTCGCCGGCACATCCAGAAATTGAAGCAAATGTTCCTGAACGATCGCGTTCCTGGCCGCGAGCGGGGACTCTGGCCGGTATTGGAATGCGAAGGGCGAGTGGTTTGGACTCGCGGCATGCTGCCGGCGAGCGACTTTTGCGCACAGGAGCACACCCTGCTGGGAGTGTCTATCGAGGAGCATCCGCTTGAATAGCCTGTTCATTCTTAGCGTGCATACACCCGCCTTCTTGATGCATCTAAACAAGAGTGAGTTAGAATTAGAGCAGGAATCGGGGCCCGCGTTTCCAGGTAGCCGGAAGGCGAGGTAATACAGTGAACTCAACGGTACGCACTATTCTCTTTTGGCTTTTGATGATCTTGCTCGCGGTCGTCTTGTGGAAAATGGCTTCCACCGGCGGCCAAGCCGCGCGTGAGGACGAGCCTAGCTACACCAACTTCCTCGCCAAAGTGCAATCCGGCAATGTGAAGGACGTCACCATCTATCTCGCCCCCAATAGCGCCGAAATCCAAGGCGAGTATCGCGAACCAGCCGGCAAATTCAAGGGCGTAACCGTTGCCAATACAACCATACCGGAAATAACCAAAGCTCTGGATGCTCACAACGTCATTTATAACTACAAGGAAGTGAAGAACGCCGACTGGATGACCTTCCTGGTGAACTTCGCTCCGCTGATTCTCCTCGTCCTCTTCTGGGTTTTCATGATGAAGCAGATGCAGGCCGGCGGGAACAAAGCCCTGAGCTTCGGCAAATCCCGCGCCCGTTTGCTTACGGCGCAGCAGAAAAAGGCGACCTTCAAAGATGTCGCCGGAATTGACGAACCCAAGGAAGAGCTTTACGAAATCATCGATTTCTTGAAAGATCCGCAAAAATTCCAAAAGCTTGGTGGACGCATCCCCAAAGGTGTGCTGCTCGTCGGGCCTCCAGGAACCGGAAAAACTTTACTGGCACGCGCGATTGCGGGCGAAGCGAACGTTCCGTTTTTCTCCATCTCTGGTTCTGACTTCGTGGAAATGTTTGTTGGAGTAGGCGCCAGCCGCGTGCGCGATCTGTTCGAACAAGGAAAAAAGAACGCACCGTGCATCATCTTCATCGATGAAATTGACGCTGTTGGCCGCCACCGTGGCGCAGGCTTGGGTGGTGGGCATGACGAACGCGAGCAAACCTTGAACGCCTTGCTCGTCGAAATGGACGGCTTCGAATCAAATGAAGGCGTCATCTTGATCGCAGCCACCAACCGCCCCGACGTGCTTGATCCGGCTTTGCTCCGCCCCGGACGCTTCGACCGCCGCGTGGTCGTTCCTCGGCCGGACGTAAAAGGCCGCGAAGAAATTCTCCGCGTGCATACGCGAAAAGTTCCTCTGTCTGAAGATGTCGAGCTTTCCGTCATCGCGCGCGGCACTCCCGGATTTTCCGGCGCCGATCTTGCCAACCTGGTCAACGAATCCGCTCTCTGGGCTGCGCGTCAGAACCGCAAGTTTGTTGCCATGTCCGACTTCGAAATGTCCAAAGACAAAGTCCTCATGGGCGTCGAACGCAAGTCCATGATTTTGTCCGACGAAGAAAAGCGCAACACGGCCTACCACGAAGCAGGCCACGCACTCGTTGCTGCCTTGACTCCGGGTGCCGATCCGCTTCACAAAGTAACCATCATCCCGCGCGGAATGGCCTTGGGCGTCACCATGCAGTTGCCCATTGACGACAAGCACACCTACACCAAGGAATTTCTCGAATCGCAACTGAGCGTTCTGATGGGTGGACGCGCCGCCGAAGAAATCTTTCTGCATCACATCACTACCGGTGCTGGAAACGATATCGAACGCGCCTCTGAAATCGCGCGGCAAATGGTCTGCGAATGGGGCATGAGCCCGCTTGGCCCGCTCACCTTCGGCAAGAAAGAAGAAGCCATTTTCCTTGGCCGCGAAATCACACAGCACCGCGACTACTCCGAAGACACCGCGATCAAGATTGACGCGGAAGTTCGCAGCATCGTCACCAACGGCTATAGCCGCGCCCGCAACATTCTCGAAACCCAGCGCGACACTCTCGAGCGCATAGCGCAAGCCCTGCTTGAACGCGAAGTCCTCGACGCCACCGAACTCAAGCTGTTGCTCGAAGGCAAGCCCTTGCCGGAAAAAATACCGCCACCGCCTCCAGCCGCTCCGCCGTTGCCGGCGAAAGAACCGCAGCTCTCACTACGTCCCGAGCCGCGCCCAATCCCCGGTATGGCAAAAGGCGAAAAGCCGGCCCCAGCTTAATCGGCACTCATCAGATAACTTTGCAAGACGGCGTCCGATCCGGGCGCCGTTTTTATTTGCGCATGACCCCTCAGCACAAGCGAGCGCGTCAGAATCATTCTTAATGGTGTTCTGTTTGGATATGCCGACGGACTACAAGCAGGCTCGGACGTAGAAGGCCTAGATGGATGCCAACAACTTACTCGTTGTCTTTCCCGGCGCGTTTCAATGCGCGATGCCGCAACTTGCCGAGCTGCCGATTCAACACGTTATCGCGGTCGAGAAAAGACAGCACCGGCGACCGGCGCTTCTCCACTCGGCTTCTTGCGCGTTTTAGCCGCTCATCATCGCTGAATCGCTCAAGCGCCGCGTCCAGGGTTTCGATCGCTTTGGACCGTCTTCCCGCCAGTTGGTACACCTCAGCCAAATTCAGATGGAACTGCGCTTCGCTGCGTTTTAGCTGCACCGCGATTTCGCAGAGCTCGGACGCTTGGTCCCACTTCCGTTCCGCGCGGGCAACGCACAATCCCAGAAATGAGAGGTAGTAGGGATTCCGCTTTTCACATTCGAAGGCCCGCCTCAGCCGCGGGAGCGCCCTTTGCGCGTACCCATTCTTGAGCAGGCTGACGCCTTCTTTGAAATCCGCGATTGCATCGGGCTTTGTCGCACTCAGCACTTTTTCGGTCATTCGAATTTACCGGCGTACCTGAAGGAAGTTTCAATCAATATCCACTCTAGATAAGTCCTTCGCGAAAAGTCTACTGGCCTAGCGGGCAGGAGTGATTCAAATGGCAACCCAGCAGGTGCCGGTCCGGTCAACGGTCGATGTGGTGGTGTTCTCAGCCTCCGGCCATCACCCTGTAATAAAGGCTACGAACCAAAATCGCCACACCACGCCCTTGCGCCAATGTTCGCAAATGGGCGTAAAATAAAGCATGGCGAAAAATTCCGCAGACACCTTCGAAGTGGAGTGCCCCTGCTGCCGGGCCAAGCTCAATGTCGATCGCGAACTCGGTGCCGTGCTTTCCCACGTTCCGCCTCCCCGTCCGCCATCTTCTGTTGACCTGGACGACACCGCACGCCTCCTGCGCGCGCAAACCGAAGCCGTCGAAGCAAAGTTCCGCGCATCGGTAGAAGCGGAAAAATCAAAAGAGGATGTGCTCGCTCGCAAATTCGCCGAAGGACTGAAGAAAGCTAAAGACGGCCCCATCGAGAAACCCCTGCGCGATTTCGACCTCGATTGAGTCCGGCCTCAGATGCGCCTTGATTCCGCCGCGAAAAAAATCAGCTTCGTTCGCCATCAATCTTCTGCGCCTTTCGTTTTCACACTGGCAGTGCTCTCGTTGTTTTTGGCGCCAGGCAGTGTGCGCTCGCAGACCCAAAAGACGAAACTCGCCCGCCCGCGCATCCTCGATTCCGGCGTTTCCCTGGAACGCGATCCGGTTACCGGCGAGCTCAAGACAATCACGTCAGCGAATTCCGAGAACGCCGCCACAACAAAAGCTGAGCCTTCGGCAAATGCTATTCGCGTTGAAACGCCCCTCGTTCCGGTCACCTGCAGCGTAACCGACGCCGGTGGCGCCGCTCTCACCGGTCTATCTCGAGAAAACTTCCGCATCTTCGATAATGGCGTGGAACAGCCCATCACCTATTTCGACGCCTCCACGCAGCCCGCCACCATCGCCCTGATTATCGACGCCAGCCCCAGCGTCCTCCCGCAAAGTGATGAAATGAAGACCGCCGCACGCGCGCTCGTGGACGGCCTCACGCCCGCCGATCAAGTCGCCGTCGTCGATTTCTCCGCGCACACTTATCTCTTGCTCCCTTTTTCGAATGATTGGGGATTGATCCGCCAGGCCATCTCGCGGATTAACGTCCGTCAACTTTTCGGCGACACCGGCGGTTCAAACATTTATCAATCGATTTTTCTCGCGGCACACGAACTTTTTGCCGGACGCACCGGCCGCAAAGCCATCGTCCTTCTCACCGACGGCCAGGACAGCGGCCTCGGCCTCACCTTAGACCCGGTCACCGCATTCCCGCGCCAGGGATCGCCAACCAATCGGCTCACGTTCGACGACGTCGCGCGCTCCCTCGCAGCGCAAGACATTCAAGTCTTCGCCGTCTCCACTCAGAGCCGCCCAAAAGGAATGACGCCCACCTGGCTCGCCGCGCATTCTGCGGAAACCCTTCTAACCGGTGACGCCCGCGACTTGAAAATTCCCGCCTACACTTTGTATCTCGCAGAACTCGTGCGCCGCGCGGGAGGCCAGCTTTATTTCCTGCGCGAAGCCGACACGCTCACCGACACATTTCGCGAGATCGCTCGCCGAGTTCGCGCCGAATACACCCTCGGATTCGCGCCTCCGCAAAATTCTGCCACCCGTCCGACATGGCATTCCCTGCGCGTCGAAGTCGTAGGGCACGCCGGCGTAAATGTCGTCACCCGCCCCGGCTACTACGCTCGCTCCACCCCCTAGCCGCATGCCACCGCAGAAGGGTTAACAGCCCAAAATATCGTGGCGTTTTTGTTCGTCCGTGATTGAATGGTGGCCCATGTTCCGCCGCCGCAAATTTAAGCTGCGCTTGCCCTCCAAAACGCTGTTGCTAGGCGAGCGCACGCTGGTGATGGGCGTCCTCAACGTCACGCCCGACAGTTTTTCCGACGGTGGCCTCTTCCTCAACGCAGACGCCGCCGTAGCGCGAGCGCTGGAAATGGAGCGCGCCGGTGCCGACCTCCTCGACATCGGAGGCGAATCCACCAGGCCCGGTTCAAAAGGTGTTTCTGCGAAAGAAGAACTTCAGCGAATACTTCCTGTCTTGGAAAAGCTGCGAGGAAAAATCCAAATCCCAATTTCGGTGGACACCAGCAAATCCGAAGTCGCAGAAGCAGCCGCAGCCGCCGGCGCCGAAATCCTGAATGACGTCACCGCATTGCGAAACGATCCGCTCATCGCCGAAGTGGCCCGCCGCCGCAAGCTTCCGCTAATCCTGATGCACATGCGCGGCGAGCCCCGCACCATGCAAAAAGGCCCGTTCGCAAAAAACGTAATCCGCGACGTTCTCACAGGCCTGCGCCGCGCAATCGCTTTCGCCCGCCGCGCAGGCGTGGCAAAATCCCAAATCATCATCGATCCCGGCATCGGCTTCGGCAAGAACTACGCGCAAAATCTAGAACTGCTCCGCCGACTGCCCGAACTCTCCAAGCTGGGCTATCCGCTTCTTGTCGGCACATCCAGAAAAAGTTTCATCGCCCACATTCTACGCACCCAATCTCAACAATCCTCAGAAGCCGACGACCGCATCTGGGGCACCGCCGCAACTGTCGCCGCCAGCATCCTGCAAGGCGCTCACATAGTCCGCGTGCATGACGTAGCCGAAATGGTCAAAGTAGCGCGCGTCGCCGACGCCATCCTCTCGCCGCGGCCCCTCGCACAAAAAATTTAGCCCGGGCCTTCGTAGTGCCGATTTGCCCGCGTGGCGGGGCTTCAGCCCGCATCTTCCATTGGTTTTTGAATCGAGTCTCTGCAGTCAGCAATATCCGCTCGACTAGAATTGCGGGGATGCTTTGTGGGTCGTGGCTTCAGCCACGACATAAAGGGCGGCATAGTCAAACCGGCTTTAGCCGCTGAAGTTCCACTCCGGTGCCCGGGCAGTCTATTACGTTGATGTTCCCGCGCGGCGAATTTCCTGAATTCTAATTTACCGGCCGTAGGTGTGCTTCGCTTTTTGTACCGCCGGCATCTTGCCGGCGCTTTGGCGATGGCCGACCGTTCCGCGCGGCACCGGTGTTCAGTTTCACCACAATTCAAACTCGCGAGGGTGCCGCATGCTTTGCGTTTCTGTTTTCTGCAAAGCGTGCGGGTTTAGATTCAACTCTATGCAACCGTTGCTGCGATCATGCTCGCGACTCCTACCCGCCAATTGCTTTCAGATCATCCTTAGCCTGCTGCTCCGCATCTTTTGTGGCTTGCTTGGCATTGGCATCCGGCTTCAGTTGATGGATAGCCTTGTTGAGTCCCTGCGCCTTCTCTCCGTCAGCGACCTTGCATCCGGATATATCCACGCTGGTGTGCACACCCGTCGAATCAGCGCGCAGACAATTGAAATCCACTCCAAGATTGTGGCTGGCGTGCATCACAGCAAGGCATTCAACCAACTCCAGGAATGGCTCACACGCTTCGGTAGCGGTAGTGTTACCAGCCAACAGCCCCTGCGCTCGCAGGCCGGGAGTAAG
>Ga0209008_1000508_pt1 | contig 12225 bp, 12 predicted proteins | sample JacPin_JW_Ref_O3_FD_187963 | JGI IMG/M metagenome (GOLD analysis project Ga0209008, IMG submission 187963) | Forest soil microbial communities from Algoma, Ontario, Canada - Jack Pine, Ontario site 1_JW_Ref_O3 (SPAdes) (version 2) | ecosystem: Environmental > Terrestrial > Soil > Boreal...
GGCAGGGTTCGTGACTGCGCCCAGCGTTGTAACTCTTCTCTCTGTTCGGGAATCAGTTTGAGCAAGCTTCGATTATCCGTCATATCAATTAGACGGTCGAAGCACGATTACGTTATCACTGGGACATTATACTAGTGACGCGGGATTCTTCAGCTCACAGCAACTTTGCTAGGTACGAGTCTGAGCATTGGCGGAACTGCAATTTCGTGGAGAGTGGAGGGCCTTGGAGTAGGCACTATTTAATGTGCAACTTATTTAAGACCTTCAGAGTAATTGTGTGCTGCAGCCGGACTGTCGTAGGATGTGCTCGGTGTCTGAACAGCACAAAATTTCGCTCAGCCTGTCAGGAGGGGGCTTTCGCGCCACCTTATTTCACTTGGGAGTTGTTCGATTCCTTTACGAGGCTGAGTCAGTTCATAAAGGGCGATTGTTGGATTCGGTCCATCGGATAGGAGCCGTTTCCGGTGGCAGTATCCTGGGCGCCCATCTAGTACTCAACTGGGAACGGTATACCGGAGAGCCGGACGAATTTGATGCGGCAGCGCGCCAAATGATCGATTTTGTCCGCTCTGACGTGCGAGGTCGGATCGTCCGTCGTTGGATTCTTGGCTGGCTGCTGCTCGCGCCGCGTCTGCTGCGAGGAAGATATTGGACTCTGTCTAACTTGTTACAGGTCGAATACAAACGGCTTTACGGCGATGCGCGGCTGAAGGACCTTCGTGCGCCAACAAAGAGTGCGCGTCCTCAGCTATTCTTGAACTGTACTAGCTTGACCACCGGGTGGCCATGCTGTTTCGGGCGATCGGGGTTCACGTGGTACGAAAAGGACGAGGAGAAGTCGATCACATCCCCGGAAACGCAAGTCTCGTTTGCGGTGGCAGCATCCTCGGCGTTTCCTCCTTTGTTTCCCCCGATTGCCATCTCACACAATGTGCTGTCTTGTGATCGCTCGCAGTTTCCCAATCCCCAGGATCTGACTGACGGCGGCGTCTACGACAATCTGGGAATCGATCAGCTTATGTGGTGCCACAAGCGGGCCAGCGACACCCACTTATTCCTCATCAGCGATGCGGGGGGCAATTTTGATTGGGAAGTTGACAAGAAATATTGGTTCATCACGAGCCGCAATATCCGAGCCAGCGACTTGCTAATGAAGCGTGTTAGCATTCTCGAATACGCGTTGCTTTCCGGTGTGAATACAGTAACTCTTCCGATCAAGATCGCTGACGAACTGGAGCATACCGGCGACAATGCCGTACTATCTCCGGAAATACAGCGTAGCCTGCGTAATATCCGAACAGACCTTGATGCTTTTTCCGCCAATGAAATCAATTGCCTTGTGCAACACGGGTTTATGGTGGCCCGCGAGACGGCACGTGCGAACGGCCTGGTCTCAGGAGAACTTCCAGGGTTCTCTTGGAAACCAGCCGGAGCACATGTTCCGAACCTCAAGCTCATCCGTAAGTCGGGATCCCGCAGGCTCCGCCTGTGGTCACCCAGAGACTGGGTCAGTTGGGCCAGTCTCTGTGTGGTTGCTGCCGCGAGTATCCTTGTGGTCGGACCGATCTACCTCCATCAGCGGCAGCTTCTAGATCAAGTAGCTAACCAGCAGCAACTCATACAGCAACAAGGAGAGGCACAGAACAAACTTCTAAATAGAGTAGTTGAACCGGCCGGCGTGAGGTCCTATGCCGTCTCCGGCTCATTCCAGCAAAGCTACAAGTTCTCCAGCGATAGTACGGTGGGCATCGATGCGATCAGTGGGTTGGAGGTATCTGCCAATATCACAGTGCTGGGGCCCGACGGCGGGAAGGAAAAATTTGTCGGCAGACCCGCATACAATCTGAACAGGATATGGCAATGGCAAACCCAAGGGTCATTGGGCGGTTCACTGGATCTTCAGGACCAGGAACACACATTTGTACAATATGCCGGCAACGTTGTGCTAAGCAGCTCGGCATATTGGACTCCTGTCATTGGACACAACGTCACCTCGTCCGATACTGTCTTGAAGCCTATCGCCAACTCAGCAACGCTTCCTTAAAGGGAAGTTCAAACTGCGCGAAGATATCGTGCTCCGAGAAGTCGAACGAACTACAGGATTGTGGGCAAAACAGGAAGTTTGGCAGTTCTTTCGCTTCATGGTCGGTCAGTAGGTCGAAAGGCATTGTTGCATTCCTGTGTCAGGTGTTCGCGAAAAGCGACCTGACCCCACTATCGGGTCGCGCTCTATACTAGCGTGTGATAAAGGACGTTATCACACGTATGCACGGGGCTTTATGTTGAAACGTTCTAATCTGATTGTTTTCGCTTTTTCCCTCGTCTTGTCTTTGCTCGCAGTTTCCGCAGAAGCGGAACAACGTCATTTGTATCTCTGCAGGTCGCCACTCCTCGCTTTCGATTTTTGGTCATCATTGCAAAATATTCAAAAGCAAGGCGTAACGCTGACACCAAAAATCGCTGAACAAATTTGTGCCGGGATGAAGGCTGGACAAGAGCCTCAATGTATTCGGGTCGAGGGGGACAAGTTTAAGCCGATCGCAACTGGATGGGCCGGTGCACTCGCTTTGGCGGACGGGCAAAACAAGGTATGGTTCCACAATCCCGATGCAGATGGATGGGTGCACCCGGATTACTACGTTTACTATGTCAATTCAAAATGATACGGAAATCGTTCCGTTCGCCGAGCCCCTCGGGCTCGGTGGCATAGCAGCAAAGCCCCCTACCCTGTTTCTTGGGCAGGCTAGGGCGGCTGAGCGATTCTTCGATTTCTTCACCGCCAATATCCGCAACAGACATACACGGCGGGCTTACTATAACGCCGCTTGCCGATTTTCGGAATTCTGCGCCGAGCGTGGCGTGCATAATCTGGCTCACGTGAAGCCGGTACATGTCGCGGGCTATGTGGAGAGCCTCCGTGAGGGGTTTGCCAAACCGACGATAAAGCAACATTTGGCCGCGATACGCATGCTCTTCGACTGGCTCGTCGTCGGCCAGATTATGGAAGTGAACCCGGCACACGCGGTGCGCGGGCCTAAGCATGTCGTAACCAAAGGCCGCACGCCGGTGCTCAACCGCGAGGAAGCGCGCGCCCTGCTCTCCTCTATCGACACAAGCACGCTCACGGGCCTGCGCGACCGTGCACTCATCGGCATTATGATTTATACCTTCGCCCGTGTCGGTGCGGTGCTTCAGATGAACGTCGGAGATTATTTCAGCCAGGAACGGCGCGGATGGGTGCGCCTGCACGAAAAAGGCGGCAAAGAGCACGAAGCGCCGTGCGTGCCCAAACTGGAAGCGTATCTCGATGCGTACATCGCGGCGGCCGGCATTGGGAATGACAAGGACGGCCCGCTGTTTCGCACCACCGGACGTTTCACCGGCAAGCCGCACCGCATGACGCAGCAGGACGGCTACCGGATGATTCAGCGGCGCGCGCGCCAGGCAGGCATCAAAACGCGCATCGGCAATCATTCGATGCGCGCCACCGGTATTACTGATTACCTGAAAAGCGACGGCACGCTGGAACACGCGCAAACCATGGCCGCACACTCCTCCCCGCGCACCACCAAGCTCTACGATCGGCGCAACGACGAGACCGCGCTCGACGAGTACGCAAAAGTGAGGATTTAATGGTTGGCGCAGACGTTCGGCAGGTCGAAGCAGAAATCGATAGCTCTATAAAAAGGATGCCCATCTGGAACTTCAGAAGAGATGCGTTGCTTCGACATCTGATGACTATCTGGCGGGACGGTCTGGATGTGGTGCACATGAGTTACGCTCATGCTGCGATGTTTCAATTGGAAGAAGGCTTGCAGAACTCTCTTGCCATTGAATACCTGATATCAACCGGTGCTTACCAGACAATAAAATGGGCAATGGAATACGCACGCGACGACGGACCTAAAACGGTACCAGACGAAGCGCTGATCGATTTGGTGATGAAGGTACCCGCACCGTATGTGGTTCTTGTTGATGCTCTGAAACTCGGCGCGCACGACAGAGCTGAATTCTCCGTAGATCGCGACCGCAAGATCCTCACGATATATGAGGGTGGAAATGTGTCCGGGCATGATTCCGCAATTGTCCGTCGGGACCATGCCACCGTCCCATTCCACAAGCAGAGCCCGTTAGTCGATGATGCCGACCAGTTGACGACCCGATGGACCGCTGGTGAATATCGGCAATACTGGCATTGGTTGCGATCCGTCATTGAACCGGCCCAGACGGAGACAATCATGGCCCAGGCTGGGCCTCTCGCGCCCATGCAAGAGATCATGAAAAGGTCCGTCGTGGTGGAGATCCCCTCCCCGCCGGCTCCGTTGGAGCGGGTCCAGGAGGATTTAACGCTTACAGTCGCGAAAGCGCAAAGTACTCTGAAATGGAAGATCGATAGCTGGCATGACTGCCCGTTGATTCAGGTTGGCGGCCGTATCTTTGGTGTTTCCGCCGCAATCTTGACGCTCGCAGGTTCTGATGACTACATGCTTCGTGCGGCCGTGCTTAATGATCCGGGGCAATACGAGAAAGTCAGCGGCTTGCGGGAAGAGCGAATGATCAGAATATGCCAGAAGGCGTTTTCTGAAGCTGGCTGGACATTCACGCCGCACCATCATCTCGCGAATCCGAAAAGGGAAATCGATGGGTATGCCACGAAGGGAAGTGACATCTGCATCGTGCAATTGAAATCAACTATCAAACCCCAATCGCCCTGGGAGGTATATAAACGCAACACGGATGTGATCGAGGGTATTACTCACACGGCAGGAGTCGTGCGCAGAGTTGGCGAAGCCGCAACGGGAATTGTGATCACGGACGGGTACGAGGGTGATTACGCGACTTGGAAGGAGTCCCTGGCTACGGGCATCCCGGTGGCCGGCCTAAAAGATCTGGACTGGATCGCAAAGAATCCGCGAGGCGCTTTCAAGATACTTGCCGGACGGGCTGGAATTGAGGGAGACTCCACGCCGGAGCCCCTTCCGGAACGTAGTGCCTCGCTGTGTGGGTGGACTTTACGAATACTCGACGAATCCCAACCCAGGGGAGCCTAGAGCGACGTTCGAACAGACCGGAAGGCATCGTGACGTAAACCGGATTATCACGCGGTCATTGGGAAGAGGAATTACAGATCGCTCAGTAAATATAGAAGGGAAATGCAAAAGGGGGGCCTGCGGTGATTACAGACCGGCATAGGCCTTACGGCTGATTGCCAAGAAGAATCCTCCTTTGCAGTGACGACAAGGTGCCGGTGGCAACAGGAGTGCCACAATCGTTAACGGCTGCTGCTTTAGTGTTGCTTAAAGATGAGCAGTGTTTAGTATTGAATACAAGCAGCCAGCCATGTTTTCACGACAAAGAGCTATTTTAAGGTTGATACAGAACGACGGGGGTGTGATCACACGCCTGCGGCTCGTGAAGCTCGCCTTTTTGCTGAGCCGGGAGCCCGACGCCCCACGGACAGGCACATATGATTTTGTACCTTACAAGCGAGGCCCTTTCTCCTTCACTCTATATCATGAACTGCGCGCTCTCGAACGTGACGGGTGGATCGTGCAGGCAGAGCACGATATCAGAATCGCCGAGGCTCCCCACCTGGAAACAGCTTTTCTGGATAAGGAATTCCTTGCCCTGATCGACATCGTCAGCCATCGCCACCGATCCGTTACGACTTCAGCGGTAGTGGATAGTGTTTATCGGTCCTATCCGTGGTTCACCCTGAATTCTGACGCTATTCAGAAGCGGGCGGTGAAAAGGCCAGAAGGAGATTTGGCCGTCTATACAGTGGGCTACGAGGGAATAATGGTGGATGCCCTCCTGGACCTGCTTTTGTGTCACGGAATCAGGAAACTCATTGATGTACGCTGCAACCCCATTGCACGACGTTATGGCTTTCACAAAGCTACTATCTGCAAGCTGTGCAATGACGTGGGGATTGAATACATACACTTCCCCTCGCTGGGAATTCCCTCCGCCTGGCGAGCCGATCTATCCGACCATGCGTCTTATGAGCGACTATTCGAACGTTATCAAAACGAGATACTGCCCAGGCACAGCGGTGCTATTGACAGCGTAGGCAGGCTAATGGCCGAATCACCGTCAGCGCTAATGTGCATGGAAGCAGATCATCATTGTTGTCATCGCAGCCGGTTGGCTGCTGAAGTGGGGCACAGGACATCGCTCCAAACGAAAGAGCTGAGAGAAATGTGAAGCCGCTATTCACAAATACCAAGGTCCTCATCACCGTGATGACCTACCCTCATCCCTCCGAATCGCACCAGGAGCTTGTTTGCACCGCAGGCATTACAGAAGGAGGCGAGTGGGTGCGCCTCTATCCCATTGATTATCGGTATCGGCCGACAAATCAGCAATTCCGCAAGTACCAGTGGATCGAAATCGGGCTGGCCGACCACGGCGCCGGCAATGACGACCGCAGGGAAAGCAGGCGGCCGGATCTGGAATCAATCCGGATTCTCGGCGAGCCCCTGTCGCCCGAGCACAATTGGCGGGTGCGACGCGAGATCATCGACCCCCTGCCCCACCGTACCAAGTTGGAGTTGGAGGCGCTGTACGAGAGCCAGAAAGTTTCGCTAGGCATCGTCCGGCCCACGGAGGTTCTTGACCTGAAAGTTGAGCCGGTTGAGCGCGACTGGAAACCGCAATGGCAGGACGTACTTAACCAGTTCAACCTCTTCAGCGGGCAACCGAAACACCTGGAGAAGTTACCGTACAAATTCAGCTACTTGTTTCGTTGTGCTGATAGCGGAGAAAAGGTACACAGCGCGATGATTGAGGACTGGGAATTGGGAGTGCTCTACCGAAAGGAAGTGGAAAGGCTCGGCGATGAACAGGCTGCCGTAGCATCGGTGCGTAAGAAGTTTTACGACGAGATCTGTCACCCGTCAAGGGATACTCGCTTTTTCATGGGAACGGTGTTCCCCTACAATACCTGGGTAGTTATCGGACTATTCTGGCCGCCGAAAGAAATGCAGAGTTCCCTGTTCGGGGGAGGATGACGGGAGTGGGAAACCTCCATCGCAGTGCGGAGGGCCGGATTCTAACGTGGCGAGAGATGGACACAAGATGCATTTTCTGCAAGAAGGACGCCAGCTCCAGCAGAAGCGTGGAACACGTCATTCCTCAATCTCTTGGAAATGAGGAACACACTCTCCCCCCTGGGGTAGTTTGCGATGCTTGCAACAACTATTTTGCGAGCTCAATCGAGCAACCGGTTCTGGAATCCGGGTATTTCGTGACTTCTCGGTTCAATGCGCTGATCCCAAATAAGCGACAACGAATGCCCCGACTGTCCGGAATACTCTTGCCCGGTTACTTGAGGGATCAGAAGGTTGGATTCCACCAGGCCGAAGTTTCCAGAAATGTTGGTGGCAATTTCGAATTGTACGCAGAGGCGAGCGCGGAAGAGGCGATTGTCTCAGGCAAGATAAATCGCGTAGTTATCCCTGCCGCCGGAGCGAAGCCAAAACGTGGGATATTTTCGAGGTTCCTTGCGAAAGTTGCCGTTGAGTGTATGGCTCAGCGCCTTCTGAGCGGCGCGGGCGATTTGCTCCGTGAGTTTATTGACGATCAACAAGTCGATGTTTTGCGTAGCTACGCGCGGTATGGTAAGTCCGGTTTGGATTGGCCTTACTCTGAGCGCCGAATCTACCGCTCTGATTGTTCCTTCTCAGACGGTGACGGAAACCCTTACGAGGTTCTGCATGAATGGACATTCTTGTACACAGATCCGAAAGAGATGTACTTTGTCATCGCTATTCTCGGAGTCGAGTACGCGATGAACGTCGGAGGGCCCGATATCGACGGATATGGGTCATGGTTGCGCCAGAACCAAGGTCAATCGCCACTCTATAGATGACACGCTGATAGACACCCTTCACCCCTCGAACTCCCGTATTGAGATCAGGGCAACACTAGCTAGAATTCGGTCTGCATGACTATGTCGCAACTCCAACACTATGTGCCGCGCTTCTATCTGGAAGCGTTTTCGGAGGGGCCCGGCGGAGTTCTATATGTGTATGACAAGTCTAGTGGTCGCATTTTTTCTTCCTCCCCGCCAAAGATCGCAGCGGAAAAATCGTTCTATGATCTGGCTCGAATCGATGAGGAGCATGCAGACGCGCTTGAAAGTGCTCTCTCGTCGTTAGAGAGCGAGGTGGCGAACATATTCCGCTGCTGGCACAGGCAATTAGCTCAGAATCAACTCATTATCCCGCTGGAAAATCGCGCAATCATTTCACAATACATTTCCGTCCAGATGTTGCGAACTCCCGAACAGCGAAAGATCTTGCGCGAGTTTCACCGAAAAACGACAGGACCGCTTCCGTCAGGCGATGAGACCGCGGATCTTCACCTGCACCTTCTTTGGAACTCGAAACTTGTGCAGAAAATAGCAGACCACCTGACGACCTTTGTTTGGGTCGTTACAACCAATCGCACCGATATTCCGTACTGGACCTCGGATCATCCAGTTCTGGTGAAAGACAAGGAAAGCAAACACTGGCTCAGTGGCCCCCGCGTATTCGATTTGGGGGTGCAGGTGATTTTTCCCGTGAGCCCGGTTCACATGTTGTACTGCATGGAGCCAGAAGCGTGGGCTTGCACGAAAAAATTCGATGGGTCGATTTCACGGGTCGAGATAACTGACTATATGGTTCAACACGAAAACTCCGGGCAAGTTGGAATGTCAACCCGGTGGGTATTCTCTCCTGACCGCGATTTCTCGTTCGCGACCGAGTTCTGCGCGCAAAATCCTCGGATAACAGATCCTGATCGCGAACGTTTCAAGTGAAGGGCCCACCGGGGAACAAACCGGATTATCGAGTGCTTGCGGGCGCTTCCTGTTCGGATTAGGAATAAACAGTGTAGGGCATTGTGGTCCACCATAGGAGGTCCCAGATGGACTGGTTCTGGAACTGGGGCGGCGAATGCTTTGGATATCGAGTGGACGACAGGCTATTTGCCTATCATGGTGTCCAAGCCGGACGGTTTGACGGTGACGAGGTGTACGGGGCAGACGGACGTTATCTCGGGGAGATTATGTCCGACAATCGCCTCATCACTCATCGTGGCAAGAAAAGTCATCGGCGCTCGGGATTCGGTGCGGTACGCAGCGGCTCTTATGCGCGGTATGCAAACTACGCGGGGTATGCGATGTATGCCGGATACGAAGATTTTCCGTCACCCGATGAATTCAAGTAGATGGTTTCATTCGGGTGCAACATAGCGCGTAGCCGCTCTGCCCCCCTGCTCAATAAGAGCTGCCCCGTTTTGAACACTTCCTGACCCCTGCGGGTGCCTGCAATTCCATGCAAGCTATTGATAATACGAAACCTACCTGATTAGACGAAGGCGGCACTCAGGGTGTATAGGTCGGATCACTTCCGCTTTTTTGCTGCTCGGATCGCTTTCACAGAGTAGGAGCAGTTAGAGAAAGGGCGCAACGCTTATGGACACACCAATCGGCGATGCATCGCCGCCCAAGTCAACAGATCTGGATGGCTGGCGACAAGCTATCGCGGTCGGCTGCCTGAAATCCTTCAAGCTGGAAGCGGTAGTGGCGGCGTTCCAGGATCTGGGACAGGGCGACACTCGGGTGCAGAATGCACTAGCAAAACACCTTTCCGACAGCATCCTTCACATGCTTCGCAGACGCGTAGGCTTCAACCACCCTAATAGAGGGGAGGACATCATACTTCGTGTCCATGGGGAGATTTTTGCCGCATTGCTCCGCCCGGCCTCAGCCGACGGTCGCAATCTGCGCCAGGCATTCGGACCTCGGGTGCTCTTTCGCATGAAAGATGCGATTGCTGCCGAGTTGCGTGAGCGGAGAATTCCTGATGAGGCTCAGCCCAAGTCGAAGAGCAAGACCAAGCAAGTGAAGGGCTCCGAAGAAGCCAAAGAGATCGAGGCTGAGATCATTGATTTGGCAGCCGCCGCCGAAAAACCGGAACCCATGGAGAACGAAGCTGCATCTCCGCAAAAGCATCCCGGCTCCGAGTTGTTTGATGGGGTGAGAGATGCAGACGAACAAATCGATGTGAATCGCATCGTAGAATGCGTTCCCGATTACAGGAAGCGGTTAGCTTTTCACCTTTTCATGAACGACGTTTCGTATAAGTCAAAGAGAAAAGATGTCACTTCCATCGCGGGAGCGTTGGGGATCAGCGAGAAGACCGCAAGAGAATGGATCAAAGAGGTCAGGGGACTTCTGGAGGAAAATGACAACGTTAAGCAGCTTAGGAGATAGGACATGACCGACCGAAACAGAACGGAAGACCGGGACAAAGTATTGTTCGCATTCCATCAGGAATGCGCGCGTCCAACGGCAGAGCAGATCAGTATGTGGGCCAAGCGGTTCCCACAGTTTGCAGAAGATATCCGTGCCCATGCGGCAGTGGCGTGGGACTGGGCAACGCGCGAAGCTTCGCCGGTTCAGGAACTTGATCAGAGCTTGTCGGCGCGCGGCTATAGCCAGGCATTAAACGCTATTTTCGATGAGGGAACTCCTCAACAGAACCTAACCGCGACGTGCGAACGCTTTCAGGAAATGCTGGCCGCTACTGGCAAAGATATTCCGGGACTGGCGAGGGAACTGGACATCGGACGCAGCATAGTTGCAGATCTCTTCAACGGCTGGATGCTTGCGCCTGTTCCCGAGCGTCTCGTTGACGCATTGGTTTCCACCCTGGCGACTACACGTCAGTCATTCAACGCTGCCTTGGAGTGGGCTGTGGAAGCGCCGTATTTGGGTCACGCCAAGGCGGATAAAACGCCGACAGTGAAGCCGCGAAGCGGCGAGCAGATCATTCGTGAGAGCAACATGTCCCCGGAACGGAAACGCTACTGGCTTAAAGAGGATTGAGCAATGGACGCATGGGTGGATATTCGCCGGAAGGCACGGGCGTGCCATGAACAAGCACTCGCGGCTGCAGGCGGCGACCGCCGCGGATCAGCCATCATCGCGGCAGCTCTGAAAAAGGATGATCTGGAACTACGGCGTATGGACTTCAGTCCTGGCTTGTTGGGCTCACTAGATAGACCTTCGAGATTGGTGAATGTCGCAAGCAATCAAGATCCTATCGAGGAGTTGCTCGTTATCGCGCACGAGATCGGCCACTATCATCTACACCTTGATCCACATAGCGAGGTAACTATCCGGCCGCAGGGCCTGGGCGGTGATCCGGTCGATAGCGGCGCGGGAAGGGTCGAGGGCTACTCATCCCGTGAGCGCAAGGAAGTCCAAGCTGACATCTTTGCCGGCGAATTCCTCTGCCCGTCAGATTGGCTTAGGGAACAGTACGTCTCGCATGGAAGGCGGCCTCATGAGATCGCGGCTGATCTGGGATTGCCACCGGACTTAGTGCTGAATCAGATGATTCGCGCTTTGCTTCTGCCGCCTCTCCGCCCGCCTTTACCTCAGCAGATTGGACCAGACGTGGCACTCGATGAAAGCCAGGTAGCGGCTGCGACCTGGGACAAAGGGCCACTTCTCGTAGATGCCGGCCCAGGCACTGGCAAGACACGCACTCTGATTAGGCGGATCGAGCATCTTCTCGCCAAAGGATCGCGCCCAGGCTCGTTTCTTGCGCTCACCTTTTCGAACAAAGCGGCCGAGGAGATGCGCGAGCGACTCTCAGCAATGAACGCAGACGCCGCCATCGAAATGTGGGTAGGCACATTTCACGCGTTCGGGCTCGAACTGTTGACCAAGTGGCCCTCCAGCGTCGGCCGGACGAGCAATGTGCGCGTACTGGACCGGACCGGGTCGCTGGCTTTGTTGGAAGCCAACCTGGACAAGCTTCCTCTCCGCTATTACCAGAATCTCTATGAACCTGCATACGAGCTTGTCCCGATTTTGCAGGTTATTTCACGCTGCAAAGACGAGTTGATAACTCCCATCCAGTACCGCGAAGCAGCCGATGCTGCGTTCGCAACGGCGAAAACAGATGAGGAACGTGAAGCCGCCGAAAGAGTGCAGGAAATTGCTGAAATCTACCGGATATACGAGGACGCTCTCAGAACGGAAGACGCTGTGGACTTCGGAGATCTAATCCGGCTGGCGATTGATTTGGTTCAGAACAATCCGGAGGTTAAGGAATATATTGCGGGATTTAAGCATGTACTGGTTGATGAATTCCAAGATGTGAATTCCGCAAGCGACACTCTGCTTCGCGCTATCTGCCGAAATAATAGTGATGTCTGGGTGGT
>Ga0209008_1000509_pt1 | contig 12200 bp, 9 predicted proteins | sample JacPin_JW_Ref_O3_FD_187963 | JGI IMG/M metagenome (GOLD analysis project Ga0209008, IMG submission 187963) | Forest soil microbial communities from Algoma, Ontario, Canada - Jack Pine, Ontario site 1_JW_Ref_O3 (SPAdes) (version 2) | ecosystem: Environmental > Terrestrial > Soil > Boreal...
AGATGACTGCCTTCGATGGTTCTCTCCACTCCGTTCTGTTCGAGAAGGACTTTTACCGATTCTCCGGATTTTCCCGATATCCGCTTGATCTGTGCATTTAGAAGAATGTCGATGCCTTCGTCCTGTAGCAAACAGCGAAGAGCTTCCGTCACATCTTCGTCTTCGCGATCGACCAGGTGTCTGTTGTGTTCGATCACCGACACTTTGCTGCCGAAGCGGCGCATGGCCTGAGAGAGTTCCAATCCGACGTAGCCGCCGCCGAGCACAAGAAGATGTTTGGGGACTTCGTCCAATTCGAGTGCTTCCACGTGCGTGAGTGGCTGGGCGTCAACAAGCCCGGGAACTGGCGGTAACGTTGCGCGCGTACCTGTGCTGATGATGACGTTCGTGCCGCGGAGCTGGCGCTTTGTTCCATCAGAGAGCGTGACTTCCAAAGTTCGCGGGGCGATGAAGCGTCCCGACCCGAAGATGAGCTGCGCTCCAGTATTCTTGTAAATGTCGAGGTACATATCGTTCAGGCCTGTGACCATTTTGCGTTTGCGGTCACGGACTTTGGCCATATCGACGGTGAAGGCTTTGTTGGCGATGCCGAAATCTTCACTGCTGCGAACGTAGGATGCGACTTTCGCGCTGTGAATGACGTTCTTGCTGGGCAGACAGGCGATGTTGGGGCACGAGCCGCCAATGTATTTGCGATCTACGACTGCGACACGCTGTCCTTCTTTGGCGAAGGTCCATGCAGCGATTGTCGAGCCGGTGCCGCCGCCGAGGATCACAAGATCGAACTCTTCCAGCATCGTGTCCTTTGGGGATTGAGCTGAAGCTTCCGTTGTGTTCATACCAGCTCCTTTCTAGGAGGCATAAATATTTAGCTGAGGGTTAACGACGCCTGCTGCGCAGTCGCCGCCGGTAGGCTGCGACCTTGTGGCGGTTGCCGCAAAGCACCATGCTACACCAACGGCGATGATGGGACTTGGTGTTGTCGGAGAACCACAGGACGCAGGTCTCGTCCTCGCAGCGTTTCACCAGACGAAAGTCGGCTGTTGCGAGCAGCTCGGCAGCGGCTTCCGCCACGGGACCGAGAAGCGCCTCGGCGGTATTTGTTCGCCTAACTTTTTCAATCTTCAGGGAGCCCGGCTTATTCCACACAAGCCGCGAGTGACTGTGGGCGTTCGAGAGGAATCGGTTAAGGAAGGAAGGATCTCCGCGCTGCCCGACTTTTCGTTTCTCGACCAGCGAGCGAATATTCTCGCGCAGCTTTCGCGCAGAAATCAGAAGAGGTATCCGCGCTGCGCCCGCCCCAGCTTTCGGGACCGAAAGTCCAGCCAGCTTGAGCCAACGGATTACATCCTCGTCGTGCTGAAAATAATCCACCAGCTCTCCGTGCACTCGCATCCGCGTATTTAGAAAGTCCAGGCCGAGATTTCCTGCCAGAAACACTGGGCCGGGTTTGGGAACTCGATTCGTCTTCTGGGACCGGGTCAATGGATAGCAGCTCAAAAATACTGTAATCGTTAACCGGCGTCTTGACAAGTTACAGATTTTTGTGGTGTAACCGTAGAAGCATTGGTTGTCCGGTGTTGACGATTCCATGCTAAAACATTCTGGAGGAATTGCAAATGGCGGAAATTACTTCAGCGCAAAAGCAAAAAAGCGGCGCGGCAAGTCCGCAGTCCCTGGTGCCTTTCACATCCATCCACAAGGTTGAAGCCGATGGCGTACAAGTATTTTACAGAGAGGCAGGCAGTCCGCAGGCGCCGGTGGTTCTTCTACTACACGGATTTCCGACTTCGTCGTTCATGTATCGCGAGTTGATTCCTCGTCTGGCGGATCGCTACAGAGTAATCGCGCCGGACTTACCTGGCTTTGGATTTACGGAAGTGCCCGAGAAGCGGAAATATACATACACCTTCGACGCGCTGGCTGCGACGGTAGATGCCTTCACGCAAGCAATCAAAATCAGTCGGTATGCACTTTATATTTTCGATTATGGAGCGCCCACTGGTCTTCGCCTGGCGATGGCGCATCCTGAACGGGTTTCAGCAATCGTTTCACAAAACGGGAATGCTTATGAAGAAGGACTCGGGGATGCCTGGGGACCGATCCGAAAGTACTGGGCGTTTCCCAACGCCGAAAATCGCGAAGTGATTGCGAAGAATGTGCTGACGCTTGAGGGCACACGCTGGCAGTACACGCACGGCGTAGCTAATCCAGATAGCGTTGCGCCGGAATCGTACACGTTGGACCAGGCGCTGATGGAGCGGCCAGGAAACAAAGACATTCAGCTGGATCTGTTTTTGAATTATGCCTCGAACGTAGCGCTCTACCCGACATTTCAGGAATATTTTCGTAAATCGAAGCCTCCCTTGCTTGCGATTTGGGGCAAGAACGATCCGTTTTTTATTCCGGCAGGGGCAGAAGCATTCCGACGAGACATTCCGAGCGCGCAAGTGAAGATGCTGGACACTGGGCATTTTGCTTTGGAAACGCATGCGGTGGAGATTGCCGCGGAGATGAAGAAATTCTTTGACGCTAACGGAATATAGCCTCGGGCGCATGCGAGGAGGGCGAGATGAGTGCTCAGAACGCAACCGTTGTGCTAGTGCATGGAGCTTGGGCTGACGGATCGTGTTGGCAGAACGTGATTTTACCGCTGCGAGATCTGGGCGTGGATGTGATTTGCGCTCCCATTCCTCTGACTTCGCTGACGGATGACATTGCAGCTCTCTCCAGAACATTGGAGAGAACCAGCGGACCCGTCGTGCTGGTTGGACATGCTTACGCTGGCGCCGTAATCGCCGGGCCTGCCGATGAACGGATAAAGGCTCTCGTGTACGTCGCGGCGCTGGCTCCCGACGAGGGTGAAACGGTCGCGCAAGTTTTCTATCGCGAGCCACCGCATCCAGAGGCTCCTCATTTGGAACCTGATCGACACGGTTTTATATGGGTGCCGGAAGACGGGTTTCGCAAAGCGGTAGCTCACAAAGCTTCCGCCGATCAAAAAACCGTCATGGCGGCGGTGCAACGGCCGATTGCGGTGAAATGCATTCAAGAGGTGACTCCAACACCAACATGGAAGACGAAGCCGAGCTGGTACTTGCTCGCGGAAGAAGATCGCATGATCCAGCCGACAACTCAGCGCTTCATGGCTGAACGGATGGGCGCAAAGATCCGCTCATACCCTGTGGATCATACGCCGATGTACACAAAGCCGAATATTGTGGTTGATGTCATCTCGGAGGCGGTACGCGACACGCTTTCGAAAGAGGTTTCGGCGCGAAGTGCGTGTTAACGGCGTTGCGTTAGCCGTTACCGACAAACTGCACAGGATTTTTATGAGCCTGTGAAATTTATTAAGGGGAAGCAATAATGCCGAACTCCGTAGCTATTGTTACTGGCGCTAGCCAGGGTATCGGAAAGGCGACCGCGCTCCGGCTGGCGCGCGATTTTTCGGGGCTCGCATTGGTTGCGCGGAACGAGGCGCACCTTCAGGAGACAGCTCGACAAGCGAAATCCGTAGGAGCTGAAAGTCTGGTGCTCCCGCTCGACCTTAGTGAAACCGTGGCCGCGGAAAAAATCGTGAAGGACACACTCGACCGCTTCGGGCGGATCGACGCAGTTGTGAATATTGCCGGGGCCGTGCCGCAAATCGATCTGTTCGAGATGACCGACGCTCAGTGGGACGATGGTATGGCACTGAAGTTTCACGGCGCCCGTCGGCTCACGATAAAAGCTTGGGACGCCTTGAAGACTGCAAAGGGCTCGGTTGTATTGCTCTCGGGGCTTGCCGCTTACGACCCCAAGCCGGGATTTGCCGCGGTGGCCGCGATCAATGCAGCGATTATCGCTTTGGCGAAAGCGTTCGCAGAGCAAGGAATCAAGGATGGCGTGCAGGTGAACAGCGTTTCGCCGGGAGCAGTGATGACGGGCCGGCGGAAATCATTTTTTGAAAAATGGGCACCGGCGAACAATCTCACCGTCGAGGAAGCAATTAAAAAGTATCCGGAGCAATCCGGGATTTCTCGTTTTGGCGAGCCGGAAGAGATTGCGGATCTTCTCGCTTACTTGGTGTCGCCTGCGGCGAAGTGGATGACTGGAGCTTCGCTACGAATGGACGGGGGCGAATTCAAAGGGATCTAACACAGCGCGGCTTCGTACTAGCCTGTCCACACACACAGGTCCTTGAATTTCGTCAGGCAGCGTGCTACGTTTTTTCGTGACCATTAGTGAAAGGGTTGGCGACAGGCATTCGGAGCAAAAGGGCCCAGCGGCCCCATCGTGCGCGACGCGCCAATCGACGGCCCTTGGCAACTCCTCCGCTCACATCGAAAAAGCGTCGCAAAATTTTCAAAATCAGGTGAATATTTATACGCTTTCAAGGGAGCTTACTCCTGGTGTCAACACAGCTAGATTAAATCGCCAAATTCGTGAATTAAAAGGCGACGTAACTTACAGAAAACAAAAGGGAGCGACCTGCTTAAATCGCCAGAGAAATCACAAAGGGCCGTATGCGTTTTTGCTCCTGATTTATTCTGCGCAGAATCCACCGAGGAGTCTGAATGCCCCAACAGAAAATAAATTCTGACGCGGCGGAAAACCTTTCTGCGCGGCAAGGCGAGAGTACCGGATTCGTTTACATTGCGGCCGCCATCGCTGCTCTGGGCGGCCTGCTCTTCGGGTACGACACCGGCGTAATTTCCGGGGCGCTGATTTTCGTTCAAAAAAGTTTTGCGCTTTCAACTTTCCACCAGGAATTGGTGGTGAGCGTGGTCTTGGTCGGCGCCGCCGTGGGCTCGCTGGGCGGCGGCAATTTGGCCGACCACATCGGCCGAAAAACAAATCTTCTGATCACCTCGGTGATTTTTATTTTGGGCGCGATTATTTGCGCGGCCGCCGGATCGGAAATCACGCTGATCGTGGGACGAACTATCGTTGGACTCGGCATCGGCCTGGCTAGCTCCACCGTTCCGCTTTACATTTCAGAAGTATCGCCGGCGAAAGCGCGCGGCTGGCAAGTTTCTCTTTTCCAACTCGCAATCACCATCGGCATTCTGGCTGCCTATCTGGTGGACTATGCGTTCGCGCAGTCCGAGCAATGGCGCTGGATGCTGGGGCTCGCCGTGGTACCCGGCGCGATGCTGGGACTGGGAATGTTGTACATGCCGGAAACGCCGCGCTGGCTGGTGAAAAACGGGCAAATTGAAAAAGCGGTCGGAGTGTTGAAAAAAATTCGCGGCACGCAAAACGTGGAGGCGGAATTCAAAGAAATCCAGGGCACGCTGTCGAAGACGGACGAGCGCGGCCGATGGTCTGACCTGCTCAAAGCCTCGATTCGTCCGGCGCTGATCGTTGGAATTGGGCTTGCGGTGTTCCAACAGGTGACCGGAATCAACACGGTAATTTATTATGCCCCGCAAATTATTCGCTCCGCCGGCATTTCGTCGGCGTCCGGAGCAATTCTCGCCACCGCGGGCATCGGCTTGGTAAACGTGATCATGACGCTTGTTTCCATGTGGCTGATCGACCGCGCGGGAAGACGACCACTATTGCTGACCGGAATCGCCGGCATGGTGATTTCTCTCGGCGTCCTCGGTTTTATTTTCCGCGAGTCGGCCACCGCGCACGACGCCGCGTTCGGCCAGCTCGCCGTGATTACGCTGATGGCTTACGTCGCGTGCTTCGCCATAAGCCTGGGGCCGATTTTTTGGCTGATCATCGCTGAAATTTATCCGCTGAAAACTAGAGGATTGGCCGAAGGAACTGCGGCATCCTCGAACTGGGCTGCAAACTTCGTAGTCTCGTTAACTTTTCTCACGCTGGTGCAAATGTTCGGTCCTACGTGGACTTTCTGGCTATACGGCGTGCTCGCCATCGCAGCATGGATCTTCTCGTATGCCCTGGTCCCGGAAACCAAAGGCCGCACGCTGGAGGAAATTGAAGCCTTCTGGCGCAGCCGGCAACTCCTGAAAAAATAGCGCGCCGGCTCTTATAAAAAACCATGCGGAATAAATTCAAGTACGTTAGGCGCAACTTAGCTCAAGGATTTTATGCCGACTTTGGGAATGAGGGACTGCACGTCGCTCGGTGAGATGCGCCCTTCGAATTCCGCGAGGCAGTTCGCCGCGCCACAAGAGGTAGCGAACCTGAGAGCTTCTTCGCCGATCAGTCCTTGCATCGCGGCGTAAGCGAAACCAGCTAGAGTCGTGTCGCCGCATCCCACGGTTGAAATTGCCTTCAGGCGCGGCGGTTGCGCAAACCGTGCGGGACCATCTTTGCTTTCGACCCAGACCAAGCCTTCTGCGCCCATCGTGATTGCCGCGCTGCCCGCGCCCAACAAAATTATTTCCCGCGCGGCAGCAGCTACAGCTTGCAAATCCGGCAGAGCTCGTCCGAGCAGAACTTCAGCTTCCTTGCGATTCGGCTTTACGAAACTTGGTCTGGCAGCGAGACCTGCTTCCAGCGCGTCGCCGCTGGTGTCTAAAAACACGGCTGAGCCGGCCTTCTTTGCGATATCGACCAACGCCCCACAAAAGCTGGCCGGCACACCCGGAGGCAAGCTGCCGGAGATTGCGACGAGCGCGCCTTTCCATTTCTCACTGAGATTATGCGAATAAAGACGAAGCAGCTCAGTCTGTTCGTTCGGGCTAATCTTTCCGCCGGGCTCCAACACCTCTGTAATTTTCCCCGAGTTTTCAATTATCTCTAGGTTCACGCGCGTTGAAGCTGCTGTTCGAATAGGGTTGACGTCAATAGCGAGTTTGCGCAGTTCCACTTCGACTTGCTCGCCGATTGCTCCACCGAGAAATCCGATCCAGTTTGCTTCGATCCCCAGGGAGCACGCCGCCATGGCCACATGCGCGGCTTTTCCGCCGGGCATAGCGAGCGAATCACGCCCGCGGTTTACCTCGCCGGGAATGAGCGAATCGACGTAAACGCGGCGGTCCATCGCCGGGTTCGCGCTGACGCAGATAATCTTTGGGGATGCTATAGGCCCTTGTTCCATCGCGGTGCGCTATGCTAGCATAGCGCTCGAAATAATAACTAAAAGAAATGAATCGAAACCACTGCTATAAACGGGCAAATTAACGTGCTAAGCGAAGAACGCAGGCGAAAAATCTCGGAATTAGTCCAGCGCGACGGCCGCGTGGTGGTCACCGATCTCGCTCGCCTTTTTTCCACTTCGCTGATCACCATTCGTAAAGATCTGGAACATTTGCACGAACAGGGCCGCTTGCATCGCGCTCACGGTGGCGCGCTGCCTGTGGATGGCGCGGCTTTGAGCGATCCAACGCTGCACGAAAAAGAGCGGCTGCACCACAAAGAAAAACTTCGCATCGCTGCGGCAGCGGCGAAATTAGTAAAGCCTGGCCAAGTGATTATTTTTGACTCGGGGACCACCAGCACGGCCGTTGCGCGCGCCGTGAAACATGTCCGGAATCTAACTGTAATCACGAACGCCGTGAATATCGCGGCGGAGCTTGCCGGCACAGATATCGAACTCATACTAACCGGCGGGGTGCTGCGCAAAAATTCATTTTCTCTTGTAGGGCCGCTAGCCGAAGATTCGCTGCGGCATGTTACGGCCGACCTTCTATTTCTCGCCGTGGATGGATTTGACGTGCGCTATGGCCTGACCACGCCTAATATTCTGGAAGCCAGGGTAAATCGGGCGATGATGGAAAGCGCCAAGGCCACGGTGGTGGTGTGCGATTCGAGCAAGTTTGGCCGGCGCAGTCTTTCGCTCATCGCGCCAACCTCCGCCGTACACCACACCATTACGGACAAGAAAATATCGTCGAAGCATTTGCGCGGCCTGCGCGAAGCTGGAATCAAAACCATCTTGGTTTAAAAACACACTTGGAGGTTTGTTTGACCCGCTCCAGTTCAACAGCCGGCGTGCACACGATTGCCGAAATCCTGTCTGAGCCGCAGATATGGACGCAATGCCTGACGCAGCTTCAAGAGAGCGGCGAGCTGGTTTCTTTGAATCAAAAGCTGAATAAAAATGTTGAATGGATTTTTGTGGGATGCGGTTCCAGTTTTTATCTGGCGCAGATCGCGGCAGCTAGCTGGTCGATTTTAACTGGCACTCCGGCGCGCGCGATCCCGGCGTCCGAAATTCTGCTTTTCCCCAAGCTTTTCCCGGTTCCCTGCCAACCCGTTTTTATTTCACGTTCTGGGCGCACGTCGGAGGCCGTGGAAGCAGCGCGATACGCCGAGCGCGAGCTGAAAATTAAAACGCTGGCGGTTACTTGCGGAAGCGGAACGCCCATCGAAGAAGTTTGCTCGCATGTGATTCGCCTCTCGCCGGCTGACGAAAAAAGCACGGTGATGACTCGCTCGTTCACCTCCATGCTGCTCGCATTGCAAGCGCTGGCAGCGGAGCGCGGGGAGCGCAAAGATTTTCTCAAAGCCCTGCGCGCGCTTCCAGGCCAAGTTGCGCCGCGACTGAACGATATGCAAGTAACCGTTCGCTCTTTGGTGGATTCGCGAGCTTATGCCGACTATGTTTTCCTGGGACAGGGCCCATTTTTTGGCGTGGCGCAGGAATCCATGCTGAAAGTGAAAGAAATGTCTTGTTCCTACGCCCAGGCTTTTCACACGCTGGAGTTTCGACATGGGCCCAAGGCAATTGTGAGCCCGGAAACCTTGATCACTTTTTTTCTGAGCGAAAGCGGCTTCCCCGAGGAAGTCTCCGTTCTCGAAGAAATTAAGGAATTGGGCGGGGCGACGTTTGTGGTTTCAAATTCTACCAACGCTGCGATCCGTGGCTCGGCGGATTACCTGATTGAATTGTCGCTGGACTTTCCGGAAGTGGCCAGAGCCGCGGCGGCGGTGGTTGCGGGCCAGCTGCTCGGTTTTTATACCGGTATGCGAAAGGGTTTCGATCCCGATCAGCCGCGCAATCTATCGCGCGTAGTGATGCTCGATGGCAGAGACGGAGGCTCCAATCGTGCCACGACCTGATGTCTGCGTGGTGGGCGAGATCAACCCCGATTTAATCCTCTACGGCCTCCCAAAAGAAATAAAACCGGAGCAGGAAACTTTAGTAGAAGGATTTCGGCTTACGTTGGGAAGCTCTTCCGCAATTTTTGCGCATAATCTTGCGGTGCTGGGCACGAATGTGGGAATCGTGTCGAAGATCGGCAACGATCCGTTTGGAAAGATGTCCGTCGGATGGTTGGAAGCAGGGGGAGTTGATGTAACGCATGTGTCCATCGCAAAAACTACTGCGACCGGGCTTTCCGTAATTCTGGCGCATCCGAGCGAGCGATTCATTCTCACCTATCCCGGCACGATGTTTGAATTGAGTTACGCCGATCTCGATTTTGATTACATTCTGTCCGCTCGACATCTGCACCTTTCTTCATTTTTCCTGCACCGCGCGCTTCGGCCGCAAATTGCGGAATTATTTCGCCGCGCGAAGGCCAAGGGCCTAACGACATCGCTGGACACGAATGACGATCCCGAAGATCGCTGGGCTGACGATTTGCAGCACGTTTTGAAATCTGTGGACATATTCTTCCCCAACGAGCGCGAAGCCAAAAAAATCGCGGGAACAGAAGATCTGGCGCGAGCAATTAACAAACTCTCGGAAACCGTTCCACTCGTAGTTGTGAAGCTTGGGCCTGAAGGAGCATTGGCACGCGAAGGGGCGAAGGAATGGCGCGCGCCGATGTTACGTGTCAACGCGGTTGATGTGGTAGGCGCGGGCGACAGCTTCGACGCTGGATTTATTCATCGTTTCATTGAGGGTGCCGGTGTGGAGGAATCGCTGAAGTTCGCCAATATTGCGGGCGCTTTTTCCACCATGCGCGAAGGCGGCACGGAAGCATTCCGCAATCACAATGAAATGTCGCGCTTTTTCCACGAACAACTTGGACGTGACTGAATTCGATTCAGCAGGATTCAGAATTATTGTTTAGTCGCTTCGAGCAGCAGGTGATCGCTGAAATCGACCTTGAGCCGCGCATCAGGAGCGGTAACAACTCCGAAGTCTTTATTGTTCACATAATCTACCACGTGATATTTCCCCGGCTCCAGACCGCGCAATTCCACTTCGCCTGACCAATTCTGCGGCACATCTTTTTTGGAATCACCGCCGGGAGCAAAAAATGCATAGTACATCGCGCCATCTTTCTCGATGGCATAGGCTTCCGGGACGTCGTAGCCATAGACATACAAATTCTTGAACGTGCCGCGCGATAGCATTTCTTTGTTGTACAGCCCGATCCATTTTTTCCAGTGCGCTTCTTTTTCAGGAGTCAAATACACGTCGCTCAGTTTCGGCCCGTAGTCCGGCCAGGCAAATTTCGTGCCCAGAACACCGCCGGTGCCGAGCGTGGAAGCAAAATCGGACCCCAGATCGCGCTCGTTGCTGTCGGGATTTTGTATACGCGTAAGCTCGACGTGGTCGCCATACACTGCGGCACGCGGCCCCATCAACGCTTTGTACATTTTCACTCGCTGACGAACTTGCACGGAGCCTACCGGGTCGGCGGTTACGGCTTGATCGATGTAGCGCAGCCAGGCAATGCTGGGAGGCGTGCCGCACGGGCAGCTTTGCGTAACGCTTTCAGGCTTCAGCGCGCGCGTGGTTTCAAAAATAGTTTTATAAATTTCGCCCATGGCATAAACGGAATCGAGCGGAGACTTGTGATGATGCTTGGGGTTGTAACAGGCGGGCACGCTGTAAATATTGTCGAGCTTGTGGCCGTCGAAATCCCAATCGTGAATGAATCGCTCGGTTAATTGTTTGTAGTATTCGCGAACTTCGGGTACCGCGGGACAAAGCGTGGCGAGATTGCGCGTCATTTTCGCAGGTTTGCCATCCTTGTCGAGCACCAGCCAGTCGGGATGATCCTTCACAACCTGCGACACGCCATATTTATGCGACTCGTATCCGGGCCCGCCGTCTTCCACCGCGAGCGGCAGCCACCAGAGTTGGACTTTGACTCCCTGCGCATGAAACTGCTGGACCATTTTCTGAATTTCGCCGTCCGGAAATGTGTCGGAGCGAGGTTGCCAGTCACCGTAATTGTTGAACCAGCGATCGTCGAGCGTGGCCCAATGGATGCCCATCTCTTTCAGCTTCGGAATGGTGCCGAGCATCTGCTTGGGCGTGACGTCGGCGAGATAACCCCAGCCGCACCAACTGACCGCGTAATCTTCGTTGTTACTGGTTGCTTTGGTGAGGCCTTCGCGATCAATCACGTCGGAATACATGCGCAGGGGTTCGTAGTAATCGCCGGCGTAGACAGCGATGAATGTTCGCGGCGTCGCGTAAGTGTCGCCGGACTTGAGCACCGTGTTGGGAAGGAGGTGAACGGAAGCGTCAACGCGACCATCGCTTTCAGTTTTCACCGGAATCGAAAGCACCAAGGGCAGAATTTCCACGTGCCCGATTGCTTCACCCACTTGCCTGGTCCAGAACGCGACAACTGGAATGCCGCCGCCCACGCGGCCCAAGTCGCCTTTCACTTCAACCATCGAGCCCATTTGATTTTGCTGTTGAAATGTCTTGGGCATCTCGAAGACATTATCTTTGCCCCATCGAATACTCGCGCCGTGGAACGACCACATCTGATTTGGCGCGGACTTCGCATCGGCAAGGGCAGCGTTCAAACGATGCCGGTCGATATCCACTTGGTCGAGCGAAATGTCATGACCTCCGGTATTGCAAATGCTGCTCGAAATCAAAGCAACGTTTGGAAACTCATCGTGAACTTCGACGGTGAGCGATGCTTCCAGACCAGTGCTCGCGCTCTTTCCGTCAACGACAATCCGCTTGCCTTGCCCGCCGAGCTTCCCTTCCGGCGATGATGTTTTCGCATTCTTCAAGTCGAAGACAAAATCTTTCACTTCTTTGCCCCCGGCGACTACAAGGATTCCTGGGTTGCCGCCCGCATCGTCCAGCGAGAGTTTCTGCTGATTGCTTATAAGTTTGGCGGCGACGTAGCCATCCGGCGCGATGGTAAATTCCGCAGTGGCAGTTTCGATTGAAACGGAATCAGCGCCGGATGAAACGCGTACGGCAGAGGAAGGCGCAGCCTGCGGCGGAGCAGGTTCTCCAACCGGTTTTTTGGAGCAGCCGCCGATCCATGCGAGCATCACCGCAAGCGACGCAATGCGGAGGACCGCTAAAGACGCGAGGTAACGACGATTCACTTGATCTGCGCGGACCAGCTTCCGATTCATGG
>Ga0209008_1000510_pt1 | contig 12161 bp, 11 predicted proteins | sample JacPin_JW_Ref_O3_FD_187963 | JGI IMG/M metagenome (GOLD analysis project Ga0209008, IMG submission 187963) | Forest soil microbial communities from Algoma, Ontario, Canada - Jack Pine, Ontario site 1_JW_Ref_O3 (SPAdes) (version 2) | ecosystem: Environmental > Terrestrial > Soil > Boreal...
AAAGGCATCGCGGTGAACGACGCTTCTACTGGCCCCTCCCCGCTCTAGAGGGTGCCGGCTGATCGAGTCTTTATCGTATTCATTATCTTCTTTGTTATCAGTATGTTACAGTCATTTGCCGGATTTCGAGTTTCGACCGGAGGCGTTCCACCCCTTTATCGCTCCCAGACTTCGAGATTCCCAAGCAACGGCCGGTCAATCGTCATTTAGCGAACAAAAATAGAAAATTTGGAAAATCCTGAAATCAACCTCCCGGAAGAGAAAATTTGGGATCTCTCGTTCAACTGCTTTCGCACAGAAAAATTGGGATCATTCGCACACGAACTGCTGCCCGAGTGATAGGAACCGGTCACGGGGGGCTGTGCGGGAGTTCGGACTCAAATGTGGACGAGAGATGGGCTCGGGCCGCATCCGAATTATGACCCCGACTCGAGCCACGCCACGGGGATTCATCCAATTTGCAAATCGGCGGAACCTGGGGTGATTCCAGTTTCAAATTCAATCTCACAAAATGGACCCAAATACTGTGAGGGGGGGTTTTGGCAGTGCGTTTTGCCGTTAGGTGTTTTAAAAAATGAATTTTCCACGAAAGAGGAAAAAGGGTTTTGGCAGTGTGGTCTCAGAGACGTCAGTTTAGAACACACACATATTGCTGTAAGTTCTTTATTTTCGGTAAATTGAATTACAAAAATAAAAACACCTATTCTGGTTTTGCACTGCCAAAACCTCCCCAAGAGACGTTTTTGCCCTTTTTCGTGGTCCTGTGCTGGCAATTCGGGCAATTCAGCCACGTAGCGCCTCCGAACCGGGGAGGGTAACCGTTAGCCAATTCACGCCCCTCGTGGCCGACTGTCCCGAATTTCGCACCCCAATTTGTGGTAAGGATCAATGGACGGAAATCGACGTCGGCAAAAGGAGCTCGATGATGAAATCTACATTGACCGAACGCGAAGTTGAACGCCGGTACAATGAGGCTTTGAAGGATTTCGGTCCTGTCTTCAGCGAGCCCAATCGCAAACCAATATGGCTTTTCTTCAACGCGGGTTCCGTTGCCCCCGAAGCCAGCTACGATTTTGATGCGAGCAGAAGCAACACAATATCTTTCCCGTTGGCTGCGAGCATTGGAGAAAACGTCATCAGGGAAGTAATAAAATCCTGGCTTCGTGACGGCATCGAATACCGCGGCGTCAACCGTCCGATCGCCAGAGATCCTGGGGTTCACTGACGGCACCGCAGACACCAGCCCCGAGCCCCAACGCCGTCAATTCCACCGTGTGAATAGCCGCGGCGCGCGAAAAGTCGGGGCATAGTGGCTGCCAGCATTTGCGTCGCGCTAATAGCTTCCTATTGCGAAGTTCGAAGAGAACGACAAACGTCCATTAGTGGGATTCGCTGTTCATTTGTGGGATAAAACCATTCGCTTTTCGTTCCCTAGAATGACATAGTGTGGTAAACATACAACTTTGTTATGCTGTGTTTTCAATAAGTTGAGCGGTCTCAGGCATGAACGGCCATGAAACTGTCATGCGCGAGAAGCCGCGACTGCACCATTTTGGTGCAAAATTTGCCGAAATGTAGTGGAAAACACTCATGCGGTACCCCCGATTTGCCCTCGTATTCATTGGGAAAAGTGGCGAAAGTGTAGTGCTGAGATGTAATTGGAACAAACAGTGGAGGGGATAACGCGACAGGATTGTTGATCGGCCGGCAGGGCGAACAGTCGAGTCGAACATACAAAAATGTCAATATCACTCCCCGTGACGCATTAAACGGGTCGTCTTTCGCATTGGCGGTCGATTTGCCGCATGAAGGCAGCAGAGTATTCAAAGCGGTGTCGCGGTAGGTGATGAAGAATGTTTACTTTACAGGCAACTAAAACAGCTCTAACATCATCTAAGTAGTGAGGGGCGAATTTCGCCTGCTCAGAATTCGTTTCATTATAGGTAGGGTTTTGCCCGAAGCCCAAAAACTTCGGGGGTAGGAATCGTCGGCTGGCGGCAAGAGCACTACGCCGCAACAGCGCACCCGTTCCCAAAACAAATAGAAAAGTAGCAAGCGACCGCTTTGCGTTCGCATATTTGTTTTCTGACGTTCGCAAACGTCAGCATGTCTGGCGACATGAATGGGGATAGGTTATGACCGTAGCTATTCGTAAAGTCGTGCAACGTGCCTTCGTAGGAATTGCGGGATCACCGCTCGCAAAAATCAGACAGATTCAAAAGTTAGTAGGGAAAGAGAAATCCGATCACACCCTCCGTGTTCCGAAGACCTATTGGAAGGAGGACCCCCTTGCTTTCGAATCGTGGATCGACGCCTTCGGGCAGAAGCACGGGAGGATCGATCTCGACAATTGTTTTCAGGAGTACGCGTTCGATTCAGGGCTTGGACGTGGCGCGGACCCCAACGTGGATAGCGAGAGACCAGGCAAGCGAGTCACCGAAGATAACGTGACTTCCGTTACTCAAGATTTGGGATATCCCGCCGATACGAAGATCCTAACGGGACTGCTCGAGGGCGACCGCGTTAGAAAACGAAGAAGGGCGACTGAAAAGACTTGGTGGATTTTCGACGGAAAGCTCCTCCGTGAATTCCTTCGCCCCTTGTACGATTCAAAAGATTTGGAGAGAGCAGAGAAAGCGATCTTCGTCTTGTATTATTACTATCATCAGAATTGGACGGATGAAGAGATCTGGGATGAGCGGTCTTTCTTCCGAGACGTTAGAAGCGTGAAGGAATACCGGCGTGCGCTCGTGAACAAAGGCGCTGAGATGTTCAAAGATCAGAAGCCGGAATCCACGTGGCACGGCCGTCGCCCCGTCAAACGCGGGCATGTGCGGTGTGAAGACCCATCTTGCGACCAGTGCAGCAAGAACGATATGTCGTACGATTACACGGGCTAAAAAACCGAGCGACTTGAAAAGATGCTAACCCGTTTGTAATCAACCGCATAATCAACAAAAGCAGGCATTTTACACGCCTAGCGCGGAAGTTTTGAAGGGAGAGTCTGACACTCCTTTACCGCGCCAGCGGTTAGACCTATCCCGAGGGGGCTTCGAAAGAGGCCCCCTCTCTTTTTTGGCCTGAAGAAAATCAAGAATGATAATCGTCATCGTCATTCGAAGGAGCGCAGCCCGTGGAATTTGATTTCACTCCGTTGTGGGCCGAGGTGTTGAAGATCTCACCCACGCTGCGCCAACCTCAACTTGCGGAGTTCACCGGGCTATCGGTCTCGGCGCTCAATCGAGCCGTGAACCGCTTACAGAATTTTTCTCTTCAAGATTACCGCCTCGTGGAAAGAAAGATTGAAGCGTGTAGAGAGATCCAAAAACGCGCTGGCGTGCCGGTCAATTTTAAGGATGTCCACACCGTAAAGGAAATGATCGCAGCATACGAGGATGAATTGAGAAATCCGCCTCCTGGCCCGCTCCAAAAAACGGATTGGGATTTGTTGGCCTCCGTGATGGCCGGCGAAGATCTGTCAAGGTTGGGAATATCCCCGGCGGAACTTTTGAAGCGCTTAGAGGAAACATCACGAAGGTTTGACGGTTTGATCGACTCCATCCGGAGCCGGAACGACGATAAAAAGACACTCATAAAAATTGTGAACGATGAATTGGAAGCAAAGCGAAATAAGTAGCAGTTAGAAGTTTTCGAGCCGCTCTGTGGATTACGGAACGACTTCGGAGCAAGACAGTCGGAATCTGCAAATCACAGGGAGCGGTCAATGACGGCGATAGTTGGGCATTTCGATATTTTTACAGAAGATATTAAGTTTTATTTTGTACCGGTTGAAAAGTTGAACGGTGAGGACGCCATCATTGTTGATGACGTTGAGCTGGAAACGATCCGCGAAATTAACGACGATCCGTGGAATGAAGAAGTCGTACGCATCCTTCGCGGCGAGACGCGCGCTGATAGTTGGACGAAGCGTGAGATTGAAAACATTTTGAGGAAGAGATTTGCATTTCTTCAGTAGTGCCGCATCCGCGGTTTTAACCCAATAGAACCCAATTAAAAGGCGGTGCAGCAAAATCGAAATTCTGAAGGAGTGTCACCATGATCCTCGAAGTCACGTTTTACAATGCATCGAAAGGCCACGGCTTTTTGCGTTGCATCGAGCCCGGAAAACCGCGCTTCGATTGTTTCGTTCACACCAGTTGTATCGCAGGCCAATTCAATCTTCAGGCAGGAGATCTCGTGACCGCAGATGTCATTCCCAGCAAATCGCGTCCAGGCAGGTTGGATGCCGTGAACGTGGTGCTGCGGAAGCGCGATGAGACCGCTAAGGCGGCCCAATGATCCCCGCGAATCAATCAACAGAAGGTCCGATGAAGTTGCGTGCGTTGCCGAATTGGGTTTCGTGGAAATTGGAAAAGATTAACGGTAAGGAGACCAAGCCACCTTTCATCGTTGGATCTAACCAACACGCTTCTGCAACAGATCCCTCCACGTGGAGAGCGTACGATGTTGCGAAATCGAATCTCCTGCTCAACGGTAAGCAGGGAATCGGGTTTGCTTTCGGAGATTCCCGTTTCGGGGCGATCGATATAGACGGTTGCCGTAATCCCGAGACCGAGGAGATCACTCCGTGGGCCGATGAATTCTTGGAATCTCTGCCTGATGGCGTTTATGTAGAGATCAGCCCTTCGGGTTACGGAGTGAAGGTGTTCGTGGAAGGCGAACTTTCGCCCGGTTGTGATCGAGTGCTACATCTTGACCCCAGGATTGGTTTCGGCGGCAAGGTGCAAATCGAATTTCTGGGTAAGGGAAGATATTCCACTGTTACAGAGAATTCGCTCTATGAGGACCTGGGAGACGTCGTGCCCTGCGATCTCACTGCGGCTTATCGCAAAGCCGACGCGATGAGGAAGAAATATTCCGCCGAATCTAATGCCAAGAATTGCAAAGGCAGCACCCCAAGTTCTGTCACACCGAACGCAGCGCAACGCCAAACTGGAACGGTTATTACTAGCGACTATGTGCTTTTAAAGAACGGCACCCTCGTAGGAAACAAACCTTGCACGATTTCTGACGCTTTCGGTAATTCGAAGACGTATCCGGGTCGCTCGGAGGCGGATTTGGGGTTTTGTACTTACTCCGCAATCGAACATCGGGGTAAGCCAAATTTGGAGGATCTGATTTGGGAGGATTACAAAATATCGGCGGTAGTCCAAACGAAGTGGTTAAAACGTGAGCCGGAGTTTCGTAAGGGCACTATTAAGAAGGCGATTAAGTCTGCGGCAGATGTTACGAACGCAACGTCTTCGCACGCGCCTGTTGCAAAAGTGGAGACTAGTGTATGGGGAGAACCCCGTAAATTCGAAATGGGGTTGCCACCAGTAGTGCCGTTCAACGTTACATGCTTACCACATTGCTTGCGGCCGCTCGTTCTCGACGTGTCCGAGCGTGTCGGTGTTCCGGTCGAATTCGTCGCGGTTGCTCTGATCAATGCGCTTGCAGGTGTCGTCGGCCGACGTGCGTTCGTCTACCCGCGGGAGCGTGATAACACTTGGAAAGAATCTCTGAATCTGTGGGGAGGAATAATTGCAGGACCGGGCGACAAGAAGACACCTCTGATAAACGCGGTCCTCGAGCCCGCCAATCGCATTCGTCTTGAATGGGATGCAGAGAACCGGGCAGCACAAAAACAATATAAGTCGGAACTGGCTGCTTACAAATCCGCGATGAAAAAGATCGCAGCGGATAAGAAAGCAGTCGAGAAAACCGAGAGAGACGGGAAAAAGAAACACAAGAACGGCGAGGCGATTGAATCTCAAGAATCCGATGATGCGAAGACACCAGCGGAAGTAAAGGCAGAAACGTTCTTGTCTCCGCCAGTTGAGCCAATCAACCGTGTGTTTATGATGAATGAAGCAACGCCTGAGTGGTTGCAAAATGCGAATGCTGAAAATCCCGAAGGTCTGTTTATCGTTCAGGACGAACTTGCAGGCTGGGTTGCGGAACAAGATGCTACGGGGCGCGAGCTCGAACGGTCGCTATATCTCGCAGCGTGGAACGGTAACAGCGTTCACGGTGTAGGGCGCGTGACGCGTGACGGCAGAATTGCGCGTTTGTGCTGGAGCTTATTCGGTGGATTCCAGCCGGACACGGTTCGCAAGTTTCTGGAGGCTTGTCTCATCGTGGTGGATGGGACATTCCCACGTTTTCAGAACTTCGTGTGGCCCGACCCTCTCGATCCCGTTGCGCGTAAAGGTGTAGATCGGACACCAAACGAAGAAGCGATCCGCTCAGTCGAGAAGGTGTTTCGCGCCTTGCTGGACATGAAAGAGGATCAGGTAAGCCTCCACTTCGCGAAAGGGTTGGCGCGGGAGAAGTTCAACACATGGTACGACGTTCTTAATGACCGGATATACGCGGAAAAGACTCCGCACATCCAACAGCATCTTGCGAAGTATTCCGGGTTCATGGCTATTCTCGCAGGGCTATTTCAACTCGTGGATCTCGTTGCGAACCAAAACAGTCATGTGAAAGACGGAGAGGTAACCGACGACACGCCTATCGCGGGGCTTCGCGAAATCGACGCCGACCACGTGGAACAGGCAATCAAGTTGGTTGCTATCCTCGAGAGCCACGCTCGTCGCATTTACTCTTGCATCAAAAGTTCAACCCAACTGTCAGAGGAGTCCCTTGCCACACACATCCTGGCGGGCGACCTCGAGGATGGTCTTACGGTACGTGATATCAGACGCAACAATTGGAAGGGGCTCACTAGAGACGATCAGATTGAAGACGCGCTCGCGGGCTTAGAGGAGTTGAAGTGGGTACGCGAGGTGGAAACGGAGCGCAGCCCGAAGGGCGGCAGGCCAACAAAGCGGTGGGATATGAATCCAGCACTAATAAGAGGGAGTAATGCCACTTTCTGACAAAGCGAAGTTAATCCAGCGCCTCACCAAAGCCGCAAAGGATGAAGCGAAATCTCCTGCTGCGAGAATCGCTTCCGCCCGACAGTTGCTCCGGGATACAGACTTTTCTCAGCGCTCCGTCCGAGTTGCAAAGCATTTAGGCAAGTTGTTTATGAACGATGAGACGCAGACTCCCGATATACGGAAAAAAGCCTCGAACCTCTTTCAATTTTGTTTGGATGAGAGGGAAACCGATCAAGAAACGAAGGGCGCGGAAATTGATCCCACGGCACTAGAGAATCTCGATTTGAATATGAGCATTTCGGACGCGTTGATTCGGCGAAACAAAGATGTTCGCGCAACACCAATGCCCGCAAAGTATATTTATTTTCCGCGAAATGATCGTGAATATCTGATTCTGAATTTCGCGGGTTTGTTTGCGTTTTTTGGATACAGTACCGCGGCCTCGATTGACGAATCATTTTTTGACGACCCTTACAACGATTTGCCGGATACGGGGAATCGTCTTCAGAGGTCTATCAACCCACTGTTCTTGAAAGGGTATGTCGAGTGGAAACAGGCCAAATTCGGCGACACCATTCCCGACCGCACCAGTTCCTATTTCTTGCGTTTCTGTACGAATGAGCAAGTTCGGCGCTGGAATAAGTTGGGCACTCTTTTCGTGCCCGCAGAGCTTGCCGTAGGGCCAGAATTACGTCGCAGGCAACTACAGGCTCACGACGTGGAAAGATGGGAGACGCCTTATCTTTGGGCTATGTGGCACGCGATTATGCTGAAGCGCACAGGAAAATATTTTCTGTTTTCCGCCGATACTCCACGCGAGTTCATGGCGGAATTTCCTGGGATTGAGAAGAAACCGATCTTGCAGGAAGAACCCCAGCAACCGACAAACACGCCGCGACGAGTGGAATCAGCCAGGGCGGAGTTACCGAGAGCGGTATCGTTAGTTCGGAGCGAAGCTGTAGTGCCGAAGGCAGATCCTTTGGCTCTGATCCGGCCAGCAGGAGCGCCGAAGGAAATTTGCTCCTATTGTGCCGGCGCACCGCCGGAAAGTATTCCACCGCACTCCTGCCTGAATTATCTGGTGCCCGTGACAAGCGCAGAATTTGCAGCGCTTCAGACGCCACCGGTAGTCGCAGCAGATAACTCGCAGGCCGAACGAATCAAAAAACGGATTCGCGAAATTGGTTACGGTGATGCAATTTCAGCAGATGGAAAAACGGTCGAATTTGATTGCAAGCCAATCACCTTCCAGCAGTGGGAAAACGAAAATCCTGAATAGCCTTTAATTCCCCGAAAGAAAATTCAACGAATTACAAATTGTTGCGGAGGTGTGTGCGTGGCGTTCAAAGACGAAATATTACAGATGGCGCGCGAGTACGCGGATCTTGAGTGCGAATACTTTGGCACGAAGCATGTTTGGTCCGCGATAGACGCTGCGATCCCTGGCTCTGCTTATCTTGAACGAGACGAAATCCTAGATAAACTCATCGCCTGCGAAACCAGATCCGCTTACTACCTCGCTTACGATCGGCTGATTTCAGAACACGCGCAGAAAGGAAACCCAGAGACGGACTCCGCAATTCGCAGGCTGTCCATATTCGACGGCCACGTGGATGAGATCCGGGAGTACGCCAAAGACAACCAAGAGCGAACGCTGATGTTTTTGAGCCTTCTTTGCAAGATCAACGGGTTGTTTTTAGCCCGCGAGATTCTTGACAAGGACATGACTTGGTATACGCATTGCAGAATCCTCAATGACTTTTTTGTGGTGAAAGATCCGTGGACTGAAATAACGGAGCTTGATAAGCGAAAGAACCGGTTACTCCTCGCCCCCCGTGGTTCGTACAAATCGAGCTGCGATATCGTCGATGTTACTCAGCTCGTGATCTGCTACCCATCGGTACGCGTCCTGCTATTAACTGCAACGATCCAACTCGCCAAGTCGTTCGTCGGCGAGATTAAGAATTTCTTTATCGCAGAGAGCGCGGAATGCCTGACGCCGTTTCAAACAATCTTTGCGGCTGACGCACGTCTTGAAGAAGCTCATAACCGCGAAGTTCCGCGCGTTTCGTTTTTGACGAGCGATACCGGAAAAGAAACTGAGTTCATTTGCCCCGCTCGAAAAACCGGGGACAAGAAGCGCCGCGAGGCCACGATCTTCGCAGGCAGCGTGTCGAAGACAAAGGCCGGATCACACTGCGAATGGGCTGTCTTCGACGACCCGTTGGACGAACGGTCTTCAGAAACAAATGTTCTCATCGAGAAGACGATCAAGAAATTGGGCCTCGCCACGAAGCTCGTGGACCCCGGCGGCCACGTAACATACATCGGCACAACCTATGCCCCTAACGATGCCTTTGCCCGCATTCGCGCTGATCTAGCGGAAGAGTTCGTGATTCTCGTTTCTCCCGCCCGCGAGTTGAAAAAGGACGCCGTAGGCACAACGGCTCTTGAGAGGGGGAAAACTCCGAAAGATCTCGATGCGGTCGATTATTCCCTACTTTTCGAAAGCGACAAGCATGGTCGGGAAAAGCTTACGTGGTCGTTCCTAGAGATTGAAAAGAAAAAAGATCCAGCGAATTTCGGTTCCCAATATCTGCTAGATCCGAAAGGTCTGAAGCAAACCATATTTTCGGAAGCAATCGTATTGCGGCAGATGATTACCAGAGAAGAGATGCCGCAGCAATCCACCCCGTACATGAAATATCTTCTCTGTGATTTTGCGGAAACGACTTCTGATTCCAGCGATTACAGCTCTCTAAGCGTTCTGGAAGTAGGCCAAGACGGAACCGGGTATATCACTGAAATCAATCATGGGCGCTACACGCCGACCGAACTTTGCCGACAGGTAGCAACCATGAACCATGAGCACCATTTTTCGCGAATTTTAATCGAAGATTCTAAGGGCGCATCCCATTTGAATGGAGACATTCGTCGTAGTGCAAAAGACTTGGGCGACGCAGAGATTGTTATCGACTGGATACGCGTCGATAACAGCAAGGCGGCGAAATCGACGCGCATCTCCAAATTGGAGCCGAAGCTCTGGAACAAGATGCTGTACTTCCTCGTTTCAGTTGAGCCGCGCGAGGAGTTAATAGCCGAACTCTGTGATTGGCCGCACAGCAGGCACGACGACATCATTGATTCAATCAGTTTTTGCAGCCAGGTTTTGGGGGATGAACGACCAAAACCCATGAACCCAATTGCCCAAGGTGACGCTGAGAGAATCCTTCAGCAGCGCGAAATGTACGAAATGTTCTTGGGGAGTCCAGAGGATCGCATTATCGATCTTCCGCTCAACCCCTTGCCAGGAACAGAGCTCGAAGGCGGAACCGGTGACGGACGCGGAAATGATTTGTGGGACCCCTTTTCGGTGGGGCAGTACGGAAAGAGATAAGTTTTTCGCCGCAAAGCGGCGCAGGAGATTCGCATGATTCGTACGAGCGTAGAAAGTCAATTCGAGTTCGAGGTCAAATATAATTTTGAATCCGATCCGCCGGTCGTTTCCCTAAAAGTTCCGCAATCCGAGTTGCAAGCACTCATGGCAAACCCGAGCGGCGCGATCAAGATTTCTCATCAGGAATTTGTGGAAACGTTGTCCGCACTCTCCACTGATCCCGGAGCGCCCCTTCACGATCGCGGCGTAGCAATCGAGCTGTTGAAGAGGAGATTCTGATATGGCCGGTAAATTAAGACAACCTAGCGACATGGAAGGTTTCACCGCGGTCCCACAACCGCCCCAAGCTCCGCGACCCTCAATTTCGTTGAATGATTCTGCTGATCCGGAATACAGCTCATTGGCGATTGCACCCATTCCTCCAGTTCTCGGGACCAGCACTGATGCGAGTCGGCAATTCTATAGGCGTGGGGTTAGCCAGATCCGCATGTTTCCGCTCCCGGCAGCTTCGGCCCTAGCGCAAGGCGCTCAAATCGCCACGCATGTGCAGCCCGTGGCAGATGTCGCAGACGCGGCAAATACCACAGCGACTACAGCGAACACAACGGCTAACGAGGCGTCCGCAACAGCCACCACGGCCGCCACCGGTGTTACGACGATTAACGCTTCAACTGCCGTCGGAGTCGTGGCTGGGGTTCTCCAGCAAATCCCGATAAGCACACTAGACGCGACGACGCTAACGCCTACCCTTGACGCACTGACAGACGGCTCAACTTATAACCGTGTTCTTGCAACGGCATTGACGAGCGGGGCGATTGATTCCACGAAGGCGGGGTTTTTAGCGGTCGGGGGAAGCACCGTTCCGCAGATCGTGGGTACGGTGCCCGCTATTTTTTCCTATACGAGTACCACTACAACCGTTTCTATATCGTGGAGCAGTTTCACAGTCTTTTACGCGAACAACACGACCGCGACCGTTGCCAGCGGAAGTCAGAGCATCACCGGTCTATCCGCGAGCAGCACATATTATTTCTATCCGTACCTGGATTCATCCAACACCGTTCATTTTGCGGCCGTTTCAGGCGGTCTCGGATCTCCGGCCATTTTGTACAGACCTCAGTCGCCAACAGCAGCCCAGACAATCAATCTTCAACAGAATACGGCTCTGTCAAACGGCGGTATTCCCGCGATCACGCCAACCAGCGGCGGCGGTGGTGGTTCTGGCGGTGGAAGCGGCATCTGCCTTCAGGCAGGGCAATTCGTCGAATCACGCTCCCGCGGAGTCATCCCGATTGAGACTCTAGACACGGGCGAGTGGATTCTCGGACGTACAAAGTGGACAGAGGTTATTGCAAAGAAAGTTGTTCCCCAGAATCATTTCGTCCGCGTGACTGTTTCGACTGGCGAGCGAATCTCTTTGACACCTACCCATTGCACTACGGCAATTCGTAACGGGGAAGAAATGAGTATTCCGGCCGGCGAATTGAGTCTTTCGGACTTTTTGATCCTTCGTAATGGATACGGCGGAATCAAGTCGCTGGAACATATAGAGGAAGAATCTTTCAAGGTGCAAATTAGTTGTGATCCAGAGCACGAATTCTTTGCGTCCGAATCGAAGTCAGTTGCCATTTTAGTGCATAACGTTCAGCCGGTCTCCTAGAGGACAATATGAAAATTCTGCATTTGTCAGACGCCGCAACGATGTTGAAGCACGCTCAGAACTTCAAGAGCTGCCACTATCTTAATCTTCTGAACGGCAAAGTTATTTCAATCGGTGAAATCGCCGACGTGCATGAAGCCGGATTTATAGCTGATGGCGCGATCGCTTTGCCTCATATGTTGAGCAGCGATCCGATTGGTTCAGCTTCCGAATCATT
>Ga0209008_1000511_pt1 | contig 12148 bp, 7 predicted proteins | sample JacPin_JW_Ref_O3_FD_187963 | JGI IMG/M metagenome (GOLD analysis project Ga0209008, IMG submission 187963) | Forest soil microbial communities from Algoma, Ontario, Canada - Jack Pine, Ontario site 1_JW_Ref_O3 (SPAdes) (version 2) | ecosystem: Environmental > Terrestrial > Soil > Boreal...
GGAGGTAGCTTCGAGCCATGACCCGCGGGCTTCGAACAATCGGTTCACTCGTAGCCCGGAGCTCATAGCTCGAAGCAGAGGTCTTTATGTCCATCACTCGACGAATTTTCTTACGTAATGGTGCGCTGGCCGTTGTCGGAACAACGGCGCTGCCCGGTTTTCTCGCGCGCGCGGCGTTTGGTGCGGCGGACCCTGGCATTCGCGATAAGCGGCTGGTGGTGATTTTTCAGCGCGGAGCCGCCGACGGTCTTAATATCGTCGTTCCTCATGGCGAGGCGAGTTATTACGCGATGCGGCCGACGATTAATATTCCGAAAAAATCCGTGCTTGATCTCGACGGCTTTTTCGGATTGCACCCATCCATGTCGTCGTTTGAGCCGCTGTGGAAGCAGAAGCATCTCGCCATCGTGCACGCCGCAGGCTCGCCTGATCCAACCCGCTCGCATTTCGATGCGCAGGATTTCATGGAATCGGGCACACCCGGCGTGAAGGTCACGGACGATGGCTGGTTGAATCGTGCGCTGCGCGAGCGTCCGGCGGATCAGCTTTCGTCGGATAAGTCGGGGCCCGACAAGTCGGCGTTCCGCGCCATTGCGCTGGGGACATCGTTGCCGCGGATTCTGTCGGGCAAAGAGCCGGCGATTGCGATCAATAATCTCAACGATTTTTCGGTGGGCGGAAAAAATCCGAACGCGGCGGCAACCACTTTCGAAGCGATGTATGACCACTCCGTCGATGCCGTGCTTCACGGCACCGGAGAAGAGACTTTTGACGCAGTCAAAATGCTGAAGGCGGCCGATCCTGCGCATTACAAGCCGGCGGCGAATGCGAATTATCCCAAAGGGCGCTTCGGCGACAGTTTGAAGCAACTGGCGCAGATGATCAAAGCGAACCTCGGAGTACAGGTGGCCTTTGCCGATATAGGAGGCTGGGACCACCACGTCAACGAAGGCGGCACCCAGGGACAGATCGCTAACGTGCTGGGCGAGTTCTCGCAATCGATCGCAGCATTTTGGACGGACCTCGGCGATCTCGGAGAAGACACGGTTGTCGTAACCATGTCCGAATTCGGCCGCACGGCGCGCGAGAATGGCAACCGCGGGACCGATCATGGCCATGCCAATGTGATGTTTGTGCTGGGTGGTCCGGTGAAGGGCGGTCGAGTGTATGGCCGCTGGCCGGGGCTCGATCAATCGCAGCTTTATGAAGGCCGCGACCTAGCGGTGACGACCGATTTCAGGCTAGTGCTCAGCGAAGTCGTCTCGCGCTATCTCGGGAACAAGGATCTAAAAGAAGTGTTTCCCGGATTTGAAGGGCAGGCGGATCAGTTTGTGCGGCTGCTCGGATAGCGCGAGGTCAGAGGAAGGTCAGATTGCAGAGCTCAGAACTTAGGCTTTCACCTCTGCAATCTGACCCTCTAATCTCTGACCCTTTTTTCTTACGCCACCATCGACGCTCCTACTCAACACTCGGCTTTCACAAACCAACACTTTCTCGATCTCTTCGCGCAGCCAGCGATTTGCCGGATCATTCTCCACGCTCTCGTGCCAATAGAGGTGCGCCTCCAGACGCGGCGCGGGGAGCGGAAAGGGATACACCCGATACGTTGGGCCCGTGTTCGCCGAGGTCGTATTGAGCAACTGCGCGTGGCGCTCCGGCAAAGTTAGCAACATGTCGGTGTTGCTGACGACGAGGCAGGCGGTATGGTTGTGCTGGCTGCGGAGAAAGACCTGGCGGCGGTGACCGCGGCGGCTGAGTTCGATGTCAATCAAGCTGGGGCCCTGCCGTCGCGAAGAGACTTGTATGTGACGCTGCGCTAGGTAAGTATCGAGATCGAGCGTATCTTTATTTCTGAGTGCTGGATGGCTATGGCGGGCGACTACGACGAAAGCTTCGTTCAACAGCCACTTATGGCGAATGCGATCGCTCACGGTCATTGGAATCTCGATCGCGAGATCGACCGAGCCGCTAGCCAGTTCCGTCTCCAGATCGCGGCGCTTGATTCTCGAAGTCGTGATTGACATTCCTGGGGAAGCGTCTTTCAATCGCCGCAACAAAAATGGAAGAATCAGCGCCTCAAAGTATTCCCACAGCGACAGATTAAAATTCCGCCGGGTGTGCTCGGGGGCGAAATTGCGGCTTTGGGTCAGGTTCGTCTCGAGGATCTGCAGCGCCTGTCGCACTTGGTCGATCATGTTGCGGGTGAAGGGCGTGGGCACCATGTGCGCGCCCTGGCGGACGAAGAGCGGGTCTTGCAAGAGATCGCGCAGGCGCTTTAACGCGTGGCTGATTGCCGGTTGCGTAAGGTTGAGTTGCTGGCCGGCGCGCGTGATGTTGCCCTCGCGATAGATGGCCTCGAGTACCACAAACAGGTTCAAGTCGACCTGACTTAAATGCACGCCGCATATATTACAGGATTCACAGGATTCATTAGGAGAATTGTGCGGCAGTCGCTAGGCTATAGCGCAATAAGAAAGAAATCCAGCGCGGAGTCGGCGCTATTTCCATGGATTTTTCTCGGTCAAAGAAAGCTCAAAGCTATGTCGAACGCGTGACGGAGTTCATGCAAGAGCACGTCTTGCCCGCGGAACCCGAATATCACGCGCAGGTGCAGAATTCTCCCGATTGGAAAAACTGGGAGCAGCCGGCCGTGATGGAGACCTTGAAGGCTGAGGCTCGAGCCGCGGGCTTGTGGAATCTTTTTCTTCCGGGCGCCCTTGCGGACGGTGAGTTTGGCGCGGGGCTCACTAACGTCGAATATGCGCCAGTGGCGGAGATTACGGGGCAATCGTCGATTGCTCCTGAAGTTTTCAACTGTAACGCTCCCGACACGGGCAACATGGAAGTGCTGGTGAAATATGGCTCGGCGGCGCAAAAAGAACGCTGGCTCAAGCCGCTGCTCGCGGGCGAAATTCGTTCGGCGTTCTGCATGACTGAGCCTGCGGTCGCCTCTTCGGACGCGACGAACATGCAGGCTACGGCGTGCATCGAAGGGGATCACGTCGTCCTCAACGGGGTGAAGTGGTGGAGCTCGGGAATTGGGCATCCGCATTGCCGGGTGCTGATCTTCATGGGCGTCACCGACCGTTTTGCGGCCCGGCATCGGCGGCATTCGATGGTGCTCGTGCCGCGCGACGCTCCGGGCGTCGAGATTGTGCGCATGGTTCCCGTGTTTGGCTCTTATGATTCGCCGTTCGGCCATGGCGAGGTGCGCTTCACCAATGTGCGCCTGCCGGTCGAGAACATTATTGCGGGAGCGGGGCGCGGATTTGAAATTGCTCAAGGGCGGCTCGGACCGGGGCGAATTCATCACTGCATGCGCACTCTCGGAGCGGCCGAACGCGCGCTTGAACTTTTATGCCGGCGCTCGCTGCAGCGCGTTGCGTTTGGCAAGCCGCTGGCGGAACTCGGTGGCAACGTGGATGTGATTGCCAACGCACGCATCATGCTGGAGCAGGCGCGCCTGCTCACTTTAAAAGCCGCGTGGATGCTCGATGAAGTGGGCACGAAAGGCGCGCGCAGCGAAATTTCACAGATCAAAGTTGTGGTGCCGAATGTTGCGCTGCAGATTATCGATCAGGCAATTCAAATGCACGGAGGCGCTGGCGTATCTCCCGATTTTCCGCTAGCGGATATGTTTGCCGCGATTCGCACTTTGCGGATTGCGGACGGTCCCGATGAAGTGCATCGGGCGTTGATTGCCAAGCTGGAGTTGGCGAAGTATGGAGACTGAGAGTGTCAGGTGACGGCGGGATGATTCGGTTGTCCGTTGTCAGGTAAGATGCAGCTCACCGGTATTTTGTGATGAACAATCAACCGAGGGCATGTGCAGCTTGAGGTAGGCAAGGTTGATTCAAAGCGGTCTTCAGAATACTTCAAGAGGTTCTACTTCCGATTCAACCAATCCCGTCCTCGGCCTTGTGGGCTCGGCTAACATCCCATCTTCCTGTCAAGTTAGCGAGCCCTTCGCAATTGCTGTATAGATTCAGGCTCCGCTGCGCTACATCCGTGGCGGAGGTTGGAGCTCAGAACGAGAAGCGCACTCCCAGTTGCACTTGCCTCTTCGGAAATGCTGAAGTGAATGCCAGCGGCGTACTCGATGAGACTGTGCCTCCTCCGGCTAGGGCTGCGCCGGGTTTCATTCCTTTCACGTTGAAGGTGGTGAAGCCCGGCTCGAAGCCGAAGAGCGGGCTGACTTCGTTATTTACGCTGGCATAGTTGGTGCGATTCGGGATGTTAAATCCTTCCGCCACGAACTGAATATTCGACTTCTCGCCTAGCTTGTGGGCCCAGGTGAGGCGCATGTCGAAGTCGATGTAGTCGGGGCCGAGCCCGGTGTCGCGCGGAGCTCCGATGGGGCGTTCGTTGGTGGTGTGATTGTTGCCGTTGACTTCGCCTCCGGCTAGCAGGTTAAAGGGATGTCCGCTGTGGGCTTCGAAGATGGGAGCGAGCTGAAAACCGGACAGATAATTCTGTCGCCAGGGGCTGTTGATGACTCCGGCGATCACGACTTTGTGGCGCTGATCGAACTCGGAAAGGCTGCGATCGAGGTTGAGGTTGGTCGGATCTTGCGGGCCGTAGTCGGTGTTGTAGTCGGTCGAGGTGTCGAAGGCCTTGCTGTAGGTGTAATTGCCGAACAAAGTAAAGCGATCGCTGAAACGCTTTTTTACTTCCACGATTCCGCCTTCGTAAACCGCGTAGGCACCGGAGGTGTATTGGTTGTTCTGGACGATCAGCGGATTTATGAAGCACTGGACGGTGGCGGCACAGGGAAAGACTCCGCCGGAAAACTCGGTGCCACCCAGGGGATCGTCGGCTGCGCTTGTGTTCCAGTTGCGATAGGAAACGGTCTGGCCGTTGGCCAACTGTACGGTGCTGAGCGGCGCGGGCAGAAGGTTGGTGTCGATGGCGACCGGCAGTCTCTGGGTGTGGGTGTAGATTCCGCTGAGCGAGATGGAGAAGCCGGTTCCGATCTCACGCTCAATGCCAAAGGAAGCCTGCTGCGCAATCGGAGGACGATAGCCGGGCTGATTCACGAAAAGGACCTGAAGTGGAGAGAGCGGGCCGCTGTTGGTTACGTCGATGCCGACAGGCTGGGCACCGGCAAAGGGGCCGGCCACGGCAGTCGGCGTGACGCATGCGTTGTTGCCGGCGGTAGGAGTGGTGCACTGAATTAATCCCTCGCCGAAGAGGGTCTGGAACATGGTGGCCGAACCGGCTATGCCGAGTGCTGGAACGCCGGAGAAGCCATCGGCGTAGATGGAAATTTCGCGCTTGCAGGGGTTGGCGCCGGTGCCGGGGATAATGGGAAAGCCGAATTGCGAGACTCCGCAGATCGCGGTGACGTTGGCTACCTGGCCGGCGCCGGTGCTGTTCTCGACAGCGGCACGGCCCGCGCCTACGACTCCGAGGCTGAGGTCGACGTCGGGGATTTGGGCGTCGACGGGTCCATAGAAGATTCCGTAGCCGCCGCGGATCACGGTCTTGTGATCTTTGAAGGGATCCCACGCGAAGGAAACGCGCGGGCCAAAATCTTTTCCGTAGGTGGTGAGCGGGGCAAACTGCGTATCGAGTTCGTAGCGGAGACCGTAATTCAAGGTGAAGTTCGAAGTCATCTTCCAGGAATCTTGCGCGTAGAACGCGGTTAATGGGCGAGTGTAGTAGCCGTAGGTGGGATCTCCGAAGCCCTGCTGATAAATCTCGGGCAAGCCGAGAGATGACGATTGCAGTGAGCTTATGTTGATGCCCGCCGGGGTCGCTCCGCCAGTGCAGGGATTGGCGGCGGCGGGAGAAAAGCATGGGCTGAGCACAAGGCCCGGGAGCCCGCCAAACACCCAGCGGCCGGGGAAGAAGGTGTGCGATTCGGTGTGATTGCCGCGGAGAAGTTCGTAGCCTCCGAACTTGAAAGTGTGGTGGCCGCGGATGATGGTGAAATTGTCGGCGAATTCGTAGCGGCGCAGGATGGTGATATTGGGGAGGAAGATATTGGTGCCGATATTGTTGATGAACCCTGGAATCTGGAGGCCGGCTTGGGCGGGCTCGTTGGGAATTACGTTGAAGCTGTTGTAATCCCACTGCACGCGGGCCTCGTTCTGGGCGCGTGCGCTGAACTGGTGATACCAGGCAGCTTGAAAATTATTGTCGTAGGTGTGGATGGAACTGCCGGCCGAATAAGCGGTCAGCGACTGCACATCGGGCGACTCTTCCAGATCGTGGCCGTAGCGGTAGGTTAGAGAAAGTTGGTTGCTCGAATTGAAGTGGTGATCGAGGCGCGTGGATGCAAGATACTCACGCGTGTTGTAGGGGAAGATTCCGCCCTCGGATTCGAACTGAGTTACGAGGTAAGCATTCAATCCCTGCTGAATTGGGCTCACGCCCTGGCCGGGAGTGATGGAGAGAGCCTCTTGCAGAAGACCGGCGCACACCGTGGCTGGTTCGAGAATGAATCCTCCGGTGGGAGTGGTGAGACACGGTACGGGCGCGTTGCCATTCGGACCGGCCGCGAGCGCCGTGACCATCGCTTGCTGCGCAAACCTGGGATCGGTTTGCGGGAAAGGATTCGAGGTGGCTGTGGCGGAGGGTCCGGCGAAGATCGAACTGTCGGTCAGAATGGGAACGGAATTTTGCGAGTTCTGCCGCAGGCCTTCGAAGGAGGCGAAGAAGAACGTTTTGTCTTTCGCAATGGGGAAGCCGAGGTTGCCGCCGTATTGCTGGCGGCTGAGCGAATTCTTGATTGGGGCGCCGAGTGAAGTGGTGTTGAAATTCGAATAGGTGGGGTCATTCGCTAGAGCGGAGCTGAAGGCGAATGGATCGCGGGCATCAAGCGCGTCGTTGCGGAAAAATCCGTAGAGCGTGCCATGCACATCGTTGGTGCCGGACTTGGTGACGATGTTGATCGAAGCGCCGGTGGCGGCGCCGAGGTCGGCTCCGTAGTTGCTGCGATTGATCTGGAACTCCTGGACGTCGTCCTGGTTGACGGTGAGGCGAACGCCGCCGCTGTCACCGGAAGTTTCACCGCCGTCGATGGTGATGCTGTTGCCGCGGCCGTTGCTGCCATAGAAGGACAGGCCGCTTTGCGGAGTTTGCTTGACTCGGAAATCCTGATCGCCGGCAAGGCGCGTGGAATCGGAGACGCCGGGCGCGAGCAACGTGAAAGTAAGGTAATCGCGGCGGTCGACAGGCAAGTCGGCAATGTATTGCTGATTGATCGTGTCGGCTTGGCTGCCGCGCTCGGTCTCGACGACGGGCGGCTGGCCCGTAACTTCGACAACCGTTGCGACCTTGGAAAGGTTCAGTTTGAAATCATAGATGACGATCTGGCCCACAGCAACGGTGACGCTTTTTCGGATCTCCGTTGCGAAGCCGGGCATTTCGACGCTGACATCGTAAGTCGCGGGGTAAAGTCCGGCTACGCGGAATTGACCGGTGCTATCAGTTGTGGTGGTGCGCTGGAGGCCGGTTTGGGTGTCGACGACACTAACGGTCGCCTTGAGCACTACGCCGCCGGCGGAGTCGGTCACCGTCCCGGTGATCTCACCCGACGTGCCTACGCCTTGCGCGAGGGCAGCAAGAGTTGCGAGGAAGAGGCACGCGAAGATGCAGGCGCTTTTTTTTATCGAGAAATCGAGCGCCTGCTTAGGGTTGCGGCGCGAAACGGTGCGGAGATCGAAACGGCTCTGTTCAGAACTCATAAGCTCCCGGCCTCGCAAGGCTTGCATCATGGCAAATTGGGATGGCGGCATTGTACCAACATCCGCACAGATTCTTGCGACGCCTTGGTCGCAAGGTCAAAATGTTGTCGCGATCTCTGTTTTGTGCCGGATCGAGTGAATGAGACGAAAAAAACTCCCCGCGCTCCTGCCGCTTCAGGGCGTCGACTTCTCATGATGGGCGCGAGCGTATCTGTGTTCGCGTAATTCATCAAATGAATTATTTTGATGATGATGTATGCCTATGGAGAATGTAAGTGCGAATGCACGTTAAACAAGGGCGGAACGGCGTCATGATCGGTATTTCGCTGTTAGCTGACAGGGTTCTCCTGTGAAGAAAGAAATTCGAAGATTGCGCGGTGAGCGGCCTTCGTCTGATCGGTGGTAAAGAGATGGCTCGCGCGGTCGAGCAGGACTAATTTTGCTTTGGGGATGCGCTCGGCGATTAATTTTCCGTTGGCGGGAGGCACGAGGTCATCGGACTTGCCGTGGATGACCAGGGTTGGAGATTTAATTTCGCCAAGCCGGCTGTAACCTTCCCACGCCAGAATTGCGTGCAACTGCGCCATGTAGCCTGCCTGAGTTGGAAGGCAGCGACGGCGCATGGCGACGTCCTCTTCGACTTTATCTCGCGGCGTGGCCGCGTCGTAGATGTAAGGGATAATGGCTTCGCGCGATTGCTCGAAGCTCATGCCGCGGGCGAAGAGGATGTCGATCACTTTTCCGTCGGCGCGCACCGCGGATGGGCCGCCGGGCGAGGTGCAGCCGAGAATTAAGGCACGCGTCCGTTCCGAATATTGCAGTGCGAATTCCTGGGCGATCATGCCGCCCATGGAGACTCCGAAGACATGAGCGCTGGGAACGCCGGCGGCATCGAGGACGGCGGCTGCGTCGGAGGCCATGGTGGCGATTGAATAAGGGCCAGGAGGGACGTCGCTTGATCCCACGCCTCGATTGTCGAGCGCGATGGTGCGGAAGTGTTGCGAGAGGATAGGGCGAGTGCGATGCCACAGGGCTGCGGGGTAGCCGAGTCCCATGATCAGGAGGAGGGGACTTCCCTGCCCTTGTTCATCCCAGTAGATCTTGGCGGAGTGGTTGTTGATGAATGGCATTTTTGTCGCAGGCTCCCTCAGCGGCTGGAGAATAAGCTCATTTAGCGCAGCGGTAAACCGCTGCGCCACCCAAAATCAGGAACAAAATCGTGTTGTTTTAGCAATCATTAGAGCCAGTCCTGAAAATAAACCCAGAGCTGCGGCAGTGAACCAACGCCACCAAGAAAAGACGTTAGGTTACTTTCAGCATTAGTTTGCCGTTGTTCTCGCCTTTGAAAAGCTTGAGCAAAGTTTCGGGAAAGGTTTCCAGGCCTTCCACGATATCTTCGCGTGATTTGAGTTTGGTGGCAGCCATCCATTGCGCCATTTCCGCTCCCGCTTGCGGGTAGCGGTCGAAGTAATCCATCACCAACATGCCTTTCATGGAGGCGCGATTTGTCAGAAGAGACATGTAATTGCTTGGTCCAGCGACGGGCACGGTGCTGCAGTATTGCGAGATCGCTCCGCAGATGACAATTCGAGCGCCGCGCGCCAGGTTGGCGAGCGCGGCCTCGAGAATGGTGCCGCCGACATTATCAAAATAAACGTCGATACCCTTCGGACAATGCTGGCGGAGGGAGCGTCTGACGTCTTCGGATTTGTAATCGACGGCAGCATCGAAGCCGAGATCTTCGACAACGTGGCGGCACTTTTCCGGGCCTCCGGCGATACCGACGACATGGCAGTTTTTGATTTTGGCGATTTGCCCGACGATGGCACCGACGGCTCCGGCTGCGGCGGAGACAACGACCGTGTCTCCGGGCTTGGGCTGGCCGGTGTCGAGCAGGCCGAAATATGCGGTCATGCCAGTCATGCCGAGCACGCTGAGATATTTGGGCAGAGGGACGATTTTTGGGTCGATCTTCCTGACTCCACTGCCGTCGGTGAGCGCGTATTCCTGCACGCCGAATACTCCAGTGACATGATCGCCCACGGCGAAGCGCGGATTGCGGGAGGCGGTGACGACGCCGAGACCGAGCGCGCGCATGACTTCTCCGATGGCGACGGGCGGGATGTAGGACCGGGCTTCGTTGACCCAACCGCGCATGGCGGGATCGAGCGAGATGTAGAGAATTTGAACCAGGAGCTCACCCCCCTTCGGCTCGGGAGCGGGTTCTTCGACGTAGGTCCAGTCGCTGCCCTTAGGCATTCCCACGGGACGAGCGGCGAGGAGAAATTTGTGATTGGTCAGGGGCATGGTGACTCCTTAAATATGTCGTAGCTTCTTAGTGTCGTGTCCCGGAATTTTGCGGCATCATGGCCGGGGCGATGATCACTCACTTGAAGTGCCTTGGTAGTGCAAACAAACTACATAGGTCCTTCCCTTCGCTCAGGATGACAATCAGAGTTGTGATGCGAACTTGCGAAACACAACTCTAGTATTCGTGTTACACGACTCAGACGGTGTAGCGCTCGTTGGCGAGCAGCCTTTGTGCAATCTGGCGGCGCAGTGCAATCGTGTTCACAGGATCGTGCGTTGCATATTCGCGCAGGCGCGATAGATTGCGACGTAGCTCGCCGCCTTCGGCGCTCGCGCTTAGGACTGTCCTCGACGCTTGTTCGATGCGGGCGATCGCGTCACGCAAGTAGACGGCGGTGGCGTCGGCGGCATTTGCGCCGTTGCCGGACGCGGCTAGTTTGCGGCTGCGCAGCAAGGCCGACTCCATCGCGAAAACTTCCATGATGATGTCGGAGAGGTTCATGATGATCTCTTGTTGCTGTTCAAGTTTGGCGGCGTATTTTTCGTGCGCGATTCCGAGGGTCAGCAGCGCGATCTTTTTTGCGTTGTGGACGAGATTGATTTCCGCGTCGTTCGTGTTCGAGGGCTGCGGCTCGGCTTGGTTGAGTACAGCGCGGGCCGCTTCGAACAGAGGCAGAAGGCCGCGGGACGCGCGTTTCAGTGGCATGCCGGTAATGACCAAGCGATTAATTTCGCTGGTGCCTTCGAAGAGGCGGTTGATGCGCGAATCGCGATAGGCGCGTTCGACGGCATAGTCGTGGTGGTATCCGTAGCCGCCGTGGATTTGAACGCCTTCATCGACCACGTAGTCGAGCATTTCGGAGGCATAGACTTTGACCATGGAGCACTCGGCGGCAAACTCTTCGATAGCTTTGAGTTCCTGGTTGGGATCGCCGGTCGCCGCGCCGTGCATCTGATTTTCAATCAGTCCGACGACACGCCAGGTCATCGACTCCGCGGCGAAAATGCGGATCGTCATTTCGGCGAGCTTGTGTTGAATGGCGCCGAAGTCGGCAATGGAGGCGCCGAACGCTTTGCGCTGCTTGGCATATTTCAAGCAGATGGTGAGAACGTTTTTCGCGGCTCCGACGCCGGCGGGACCAAGTTTGAGGCGGCCGATGTTGAGAATATTGAAGGCGATGACGTGACCGCGTCCAATTTCACCGAGCACGTTGTCGACGGGGACGGCGACGTTGTCGAAATAAACGGCGGTGGTGGAACTGCCGGTGATGCCCATCTTGTGCTCTTCGGCACCGCTGCTCACGCCTGGAAAGGCACGCTCGACGAGGAAGGCGGTGAACTTTTCTCCGCCAACTTTCGCGAAGACGGTGAAGAGATCGGCGGCGCCGCCGTTGGTGATCCACATTTTCTGACCGTTGAGGATGTAATGTTTTCCGTCGGGCGCGAGATCGGCGCGTGTGCGTGCGGAGAGCGCGTCGGAGCCGGCGAGCGGCTCGGTGAGTGCGTAGGCGGCGAGCATCTCGACCTTCGCCAGCTTCGGAAGATATTTACGCTTCTGCTGTTCATTGCCGAAGTAGACGATGGGAAGCGTGCCGATGCCGGTGTGGGCGGAGTGCCAACCTCCGTAGGAACCGTCGCGGCCGAGACGCTCGGAGGTGACCATGAGCGAGGGGAGATCCATAGCCATACCGCCATATTCTTCCGGGATCGTCATGGCGGTAAGGCCGAGATCGACGGACTTGCGCAGCACACTCAACGCCAGGCCGGACTTTTTTTCGCGGATCGCGGGCAGGTTGGGCTCGACTTCGTTGGCCCAGAATTCATCGACCATCTGGCCGACGGCGAGATGTTCATCGCTGAGATCTTCGGGGGTAAAAATATCCTGGGGCGTCGAGTCTTCGAGCAGAAACGCGGTTCCTTTGGTTGTCTTGCGCTGAGTGTCTGTTAATGTGGTCATGAAAAACTCCTATGCCGCCTTTTGAAATTGAGAATCTGAAATCTTTGAAACAGTATGAGGGACGCGAGTTTCCGGCGACTGACTGGTTCGTTATCGGCGAGGATCGCATACAGAAATTTGCCGAGGCCACCGAGGACTTCCAGTGGATTCACTTGGACGACGAACGCGCGCGGCGCGAATCTCCGTTTGG
>Ga0209008_1000512_pt1 | contig 12109 bp, 9 predicted proteins | sample JacPin_JW_Ref_O3_FD_187963 | JGI IMG/M metagenome (GOLD analysis project Ga0209008, IMG submission 187963) | Forest soil microbial communities from Algoma, Ontario, Canada - Jack Pine, Ontario site 1_JW_Ref_O3 (SPAdes) (version 2) | ecosystem: Environmental > Terrestrial > Soil > Boreal...
TCTTATTCCACGGAAGCGAAGTCATCCACTCGAGATAGGTGCGCGCGACCATGTACTCCGCTGAGGCGGGAGTCATGCGCGCGAGACGCTTTAGTTCGCGCTCGCATTCCTTTTTGCCTTCGGCGGACATGCCGGACTCTTCCACTTTCTTGCGCAGCTCGTCGACTTCGGCTTGTGTGTCGTCGGAATCGCCGAGTTCCTTCTGAATAGCCTTCATCTGCTCGCGCAGCAGGAATTCCTTTTGGCCTTGATTGACCTGTTCCTGAACCTGCTCCTGAATGCGATTGCGTAGATCGAGAACTTCACGTTCCTTCGCAAGTTCGCGGACCAGAATTTCAAGGCGCACGCGCACGCTGGCAGTTTCGAGCAGTTCCTGGCGCAGCATGGTTGTGAGCGATGGCAGAGTGCCGGCGATAAAATCGGTAAGACGCGCCGGAGATTCGATGGTATTGATCGCGCTCTGCAGATCGTCGGAAAGTTGTGGCGAACGAGCGACCACGTCGCGGAAAAGTTCCTGCGCGTTGCGCTCGAGGGCCGTGAGGCTGGAATCGCGCTCGGTGTCGAGATCAGGTTGCGGCTCGACCGTGGCGCGAACGAAAGGCTTGATGCCAATTACTTCGGTAATGCGGATGCGATTCAGCCCTTCTAGAAATGCGACTACATTGCCGTTCGGCATGCGCACCATTTTATGAACTTTGGCGGCGGTGCCGACGGTATGCAGATCCGTGCCCGATGGATCTTCGGTGCGCGGATCGAGTTGGGCTACTACGCCCAGGATTTTATCGTTGCCCTCGAGTGAATCGAGCAGGGCCAGCGAACTCTCACGTCCCACCGTTAGCGGCATGACGGCGCCGGGAAACAAAACGGTGTCACGGACGGGGAGGATCGGTAGATCTTGTGAACCAGATTTCGGGTTGGGTGTCACTGAGTCCCCCTTGGGTACCACTATCACATATCGGCGTACGAGGAATTAGATGCAATAGTAGGAAAAAGGTGGCATTGGGTTCATTGCCACTATAAAGCGACGTGAGTGTATCATGCTAAGATATTCGTGTAAATACTCTAAGCATATGATAAATATAGACTTAATGTTAATCGTCAAGTGTTATTTGGAATCTCTAGTGCGACTGTAGCCGGTGACTACTACGTCGCGTTCTTGGATTTATCTGCGATCTCGTCGCGAACCCGGGCCAATGCCTCGTCTCGGGTCCCAATACTGCCCTCTAGCTGAGCGTCTTCGATGCTGCGGAGCATTTCTTTGAATTCCGGGCCGGGCTTCAGGCCTAGCGCAATTAGGTCATCGCCGCTAATCAGCCGAGCTGGGCGAACCTCAGCGGGCGGCGTCTCGGCTAGGAAGCGCCGAACGAAATCGTAATTCTCGAGATTGCGATGGCTCGAACTGCAATCGAGGCGATGCAGCTCGAGATGTTCCTCGAAGCGCGGCAGGCGGAGAAAGCGCTTGAGCGTGGATTGCTTCATCTGAGGGACATCTTTGAAGCGCAGATGATTGGCGACGAGGAGCGCGATTTGCTCCGTGTCGTCATTCGAGAAATGAAAGCCGCGGCAAATCACTTCCGCCATTTTCGTGCCGACATCGACATGATTATCGAAGCGAATGCGGCCGTCGGGTCCGGGTGACGGCGTGAAAGTTGGAGGCTTGCCGACATCGTGTAGAAGGACGCCCCAAGCCAGAGTCGGCGAGACGCCCGCGGGCAGCATTTCGAGCATCAGGAGAGTGTGAATCCAGACGTCGCCTTCGGGATGATATTGCGGCGGCTGCTCGACGCCTTTCATGCGCGCAATTTCGGGAAGCAGGTGCGGCAGCAGCCCAAGTTCGTCGAGCAATTCGAATCCGCGGCGGGCGGCGCCTTCCGTGAGGATTTTGGTGAGTTCGTCGCGCAGACGCTCGGCGGAGACTACGAGAATTTCAGGAGCGAGCCGGCGAATGGCCGCGGCAGTCTTAGGCTCGATCGCAAAATTGAAGCGCGCCGCGAATCGCACGGCGCGGACTAGCCGCAATTTATCTTCTTCGAGGCGGCGCTCAGGCTCGCCGATGGCGCGGATGATGTGCGCGCTGAGATCGGCGCGACCGTTAACGTAATCGAGAACTTCGTTGGTGCGCGGATCGAGCAGCAGGCCGTTGATCGTGAAATCGCGCCGCAGCACATCTTCTTTTGCAGACGGCGTGAAAACAACGCTGTCAGGATGGCGTCCATCGGAATAGCCGACGTCGGAACGGAAAGTCGCAACTTCGACTTCCGCTCCGTCTTCAGTGACGAGGATTACGCCAAACTGCGCGCCAATCGCCAGCGAATCGGGAAAAAGTTCTTGAACGCGTTCCGGCCGGGCGTCGGTAGAAATATCGTAGTCCGCAGGCTCGCGGCCAAATTCTAGATCTCGAACGCACCCGCCCACCAGGTAGGCCTGATGGCCCGCATCGAGGAGCCTGCGTGAAATTTTGTCGGCAAGTTCTCGCGCGTTCATAGCGCGATTATGCGTGAATTCGTGATTGCGTGCTAGGTGGGGCGAAACGCGACTTTACGTCAAGTGGCTGCTGGGCTGAAGCCCACCGCTACGTACATCGGGCCTGCAGCGGCGTAACTATTTCTTGTGCTGGCTCACGGAGAGGATGTTGCCGTCGGGATCTTTGAACCAGGCCACCTTGTCTCCGTTCGGCGAGGACCAGATGCCGCGCTCGCGATCCTGAACGAATGGATATTTTTCTGTGGACACGCCTTGATCGGACAGCCATTGAACTACCTGATCGATGCTTCCTACTTCCCAGCCGAGGATGGTGCCTTGCAGCGGCGTGAAATTCGGGACCTTTGCTATGCGTATTTTGTGGCCGCCGATGCTTACGACCAGGGCGAATTGATCGAGGCTTACGAATTCGAAGCCTAATTTTTCGACGTAAAAGGCGCGGGATTGTTCGTAATCTTTTGTGGGGACGAAGCCTACCATTTTTCCTGAGCCGAGCATTGGCGCCTCCTAATAACGAGGGAATGTCGCATAAGTGGTGCGGCGAGACAACCGGGAAAAATGCAGGCCGAGAGGCGGGAGGGTCTCCGTGCATTTCGGTTGGCGGCCGTCGCGGCGGATAAGACCCTCCCCTACTGGATCGCCGCGATTTGCGTCACGCGTTTAACTTCAAGACGAGGCAAGTTACGTCATCGTGCTGGCGTGTGGCGCCTACGAAGCGGTCTACGTCGCTCATCATCTGCTGCAGGATGGATGCGGCGTCGGAATGTCCGACTGATTGAATGCACGAGGTCATGCGCGTTTCGCCGTACTCGGATTCGGTGTGATCGCGCGCTTCGACTACGCCGTCGGTGAAAATTATCAACGCATCGCCGGGGGCGACTGCGATCGTGGTGCAATCGTAGCCCGTCGGCAGATTGGGCGAGACGATACCCAGCGGCGGGCCGCCTTCCGTCAGGCGTTCGATGCGGCCATCAGCGCGGCGAAGCACTGGCGCGTTGTGACCTGCGCCCACGTAAGTAAGCGATCGGTGCGAGGCGTCAAGTTCGGCGAAGAACGCGGTCGTGAAGCGCAGGCCGTCGAGGCTGTGAGCGCAGGCGTAACGATTCAACGCGCGAACTAGTTCGTCGAGCGGACCGTGCGCGGCGGCCAGTGTGTGCAAGCTCGCCTGAAATGTGGCCATCAGCAACGCGGCCGGCACGCTTTTGCCCGCCACATCGGCAACGACGAGAAGCAGCGGCCCAGGTTCGCTGCTGCCGGGCGCGGCGGGACGCTCAAACGCGTCGTAGTAATCGCCGGCAACGGTATTCGCCGGACGCGTAGCAAAAGCGATATCCACGCCGGGAATCGCGGGCGGCGTGTGAGGCACGAGCCAGCGCTGAATTTCGCGCGCGATTTCCAGATCGCGTTTCATAATCACGCGATCGGCGAGTTCGAGCGCCAGAAGAATGAAAAGCGCGATGGCGGAGAACTCGAAGAAGTTTTCGGGGCTTTCGCCCTTTGCGTGCGGCAGGAAAATCGCGATCACCGGAAAGAAAAATAATCCGACCGCGAGCAACATCAGAATGCGCCGCGCGGGCGAAAGTTTCATCAGCATTACTTGAAAGAGCGCCCAGGCCGAGCGAAAGAATCGCTTGATGCCTTTCTTCTGCGGCATCGCGCCCCAATCGACTTCGCGGGAATAGAGGCCGTAGCCTTCGCTGGCTTCGCTGCGAAATTGCCGCCAGAGCTGGTCGATGGCTAGCCCGTTCGTAACGCGCGTCCAGAAATCGCCGACATCGTTTGCAGCGCCGGAGACGCGAGCGCCGAACGGTTTTTTGGGATCGGGGTTGGACGACGATGGATCGTGAGACATTGGGAAGGATTATAGGGCAGCGCGGGACGTATTAGAAAAAATGGACCGACGAGCGCGATCGTTCGGGGTGCCGGGGGTTGTACCGCCGGCGTCTCGCCGGCTCTTACGAGCGCAAAAGCCCGCAAACACCGAAATCGAGCGCGGTGCAAACAGGTCGGCAACATGCGCTGTTTCGTGTTAGCTAGTCCGGCCGTGATTTACGCCGTGAGTGGAACTCTTGCTCGCAAGAGCCGGCGCGTCACCGTCTGGGAGCTAATGTTTATCGGGGCTGTTCAGCGAGCCGCCTAGTTGGATTTTGTTGAAGCCGAAGCGGTCGCGAAGTTTGTCGGAAGCGCGTGCGAGACGTTCCAGTTTTTCTTTTTTGTCGGCGTCGAGCAGCGCGAGTTGCGTGTTGGCGCCGGATAGAGATTCGAGCGAGACCCCTACCAAGCGAAGCTTCGCGCGGCCGTCCCAGTTGTGAATGAAGAGAGATTTTGCAGTGGCGTTGATCGCGCCATCGAGATCCGTCGGCTCGGCCAGAGTTTTGCTCCGCGTGATGGTCCGGAAATCCGCGTAGCGAATCGTGACGCTGATCGTACGCACGTAAAGTCCAGAATCGCGCAGGCGCTTGGCGGCTTTTTGCGCCAGATAGCTGAGTGTGGATTCGAGATGCGCGCGATCGTTCGTGTCCGCGCCGAAAGTTTCATTGTGCGAAATGGATTTCGCCTCGGCGTCCAGGAAAAATTCGTAGGAATCCTGGCCGAGCGCCTTGCGATAGAGCGCCGTGCCCCAGCGGCCGAAGCGATCTTCGAGTTTTTCGAGCGGGATGGCGGCGAGTTGGCCGACGGTGCGGATGTCGAGCGCGTTGAGAGCGGCTTCGGTGACGCGGCCGATGCCGGGAATTTTGCGGACGTCTAGCGGCGCGAGAAATTCCGGTTCCATTCCTGCAGGAATCCAGACCAAGCCCTGCGGCTTCGCTTGATCCGAGCCAACTTTTGCGACGAGGCGCGTGGAGGCCAAGCCGGCCGAGCAAGGAAGACCGGTCGACTTGCGAACTTCGCGCAAAAGTTTATCGGCGGCGACCAGCGGCGGGCCGTGCAGGCGTTCGGTGCCGCTGAAATCCAGATACGCTTCATCCACTGACGCCATTTCCACTCGCGGCGCATGTCGCGCGAGGATTTCCGCGAGACGATCGCTCCACTGCGAATAAAGTTCGTGGCTATTATTCAGGAATACGCCGTGCGGGCAGAGTTTACCGGCGGTGCGCAGCGGCATCGCGGAGTGCACGCCGAATCGCCGGGCTTCGTAGCTCGCGGAAGTGACCACGCCGCGGTGATCTTTCTGGCCGCCGACGATAATCGGCAAGCCGCGCAGTTCGGGACGTGACAGCAATTCGACGGAGACGAAAAATGCGTCCATGTCGATATGCAGGATCGGAGTGAGCGCGCTGGCCGACGCGGAAGTGAATTCAAGAGTCGCGCCGGGCGGCGTCGGCGGGGAATGTTTAGCGCGGAATCGGGCGAGTTTCGGCATGGCAGACCAGAGAGAAGAATATACACCCGTGAAAGTCGGTCGTATCGATGAGTCTGGAAATCAAGCTGAAGGTACGATGCACACGAACCTAAACCCAACGACGAATCTGCGAGGATTATTTGGGCGCCGCGTGAACCGCGAACGTGGTGTCCTTGGCGTTGTGGGAGTCTGCCGGCGGTTTCGTACAATCGATATTTGGTTGTGCGCCTTGCCAGTAATGCATTTGAAGACGAAGCTCACCTTTCGACGGCGGCCAGAATGGAAAGTCGAGGGACTTCTTCGACTCAAGAACAACGACGCGTCCCTCGGCCGCTCCTTCCGGGCTGACCATTAGCGCTTTCCATTTTCCGAGCACGCGCCCTTCGATTGTGAATGGAACGGGCGTGCTCACCGCCGTCGGACCGGATTTGGATATTTGCCCGGATTCGACACAGATGGTGACCGGTTGGTCGCCGTCATTTTGCACTTTCGCGGTGATTTTTTCGTCCACTGAGAAACTTTTCGCGGGAACGGTGACGCGGACTTGCGCGGAAATATTTGGCGCGACGACGAACCCGAGGATCATTGTCGCCGCTGCGGCTCGAAGCACGTTCATAATTTTTATCCGATTCAGTCGTTCGTTGAATTGCGTTCTCAGGTATGGACGCCGCGGGTCTACGAAAGGTTTCTAGTGAGCCACGGCGAGTGCGGAAATTACGCGCGGAATGCCGGCTAGGTCGTTGGCGATGCGAATTTCCGTCCAATCGCCCGATTGCTCCAGGATTTGCTTTACGCCGGGAAGGGAATTGTGGCCCAGCTCGAGAACGAGAAGGCCGCGCGATTTGAGAAATTTGTGGGCCTCGCGAATGAGCGGGATGTAGATCGCGAGTCCATCTTCGCCGGCAAATAGTGCGATAGCCGGCTCGTGCCCGCGAACTTCGCGTTGAAGTTGCGGAGCCTCGCCGAGCGGGATGTAGGGCGGATTGCTGACGATCACATCGAATTGCGGCATTCCGTTTCGTAGCGTAGGCGTCGAGAAAGTCCATTCGTCGCGAAATACTTTGAAAAGATTGCTCTCGATGAACTGGATGCGGCCAGTAGGGTGGAGGCGCGCGGCGTTCCGTTTCGCTACTGCGAGAGCTTCGCCAGAAATATCCGTGGCCAAAATTGCGGCCAGCGGAAGTTCGTGCGCGAGCGCGATGGCGATGCAGCCCGAGCCGGTGCCGATATCGGCGATCCGTAGCGGCGTATTTTTCCGTTCCGGTCCGAGAAGATCCAGCGTTACTTCAATTACATGCTCTGTCTCGGGGCGGGGAATCAGCACGGCCGGCGTGACTTCGAAATCGAATCCCCAGAATTCCTGCTTGCCGGTTAGATATTGAGTGGGCGCGCCGCTGCAGCGCTCTGCGACCAGCGCGCGAAATGTCTCAAGTGTCGCTGACTGGATTTCATCTTCGGGATGGGTATAAAGCCAAGTGCGATCGCGATCGAGCGCATGGATCAGCAGCAATTCGGCAGCCAGCGCGTGCGACGGCACGCCCGCAGATTCCATGCCGGCCATTGCGTCTCTCAATGCGCTGCGGATATTCATTGCTGCGGCGGACTAACCTTATGCGTGCGACCAGCGCAAATTACTCAAGCATCGCCGAGTTCTTCGTTCAGCCGCTCGGATTCGTAGTGCGTCACTAGGGCATCGACGATCGGCGCGAGCTTGCCTTCCATCACCTGATCGAGCTGATGAAGCGTCAAGCCGATGCGATGATCGCTCACGCGATTTTGCGGAAAATTATAAGTGCGGATTTTTTCGGAGCGGTCGCCAGTTTTAATCTGACCACGGCGCTCTGCTGCAATCAGAGCGTGCTGCTTTTCCTGCTCCCGCTCATAGAGACGCGCGCGCAGCACTCGCATGGCTTTAGCGCGATTTTTGATCTGCGATTTTTCGTCCTGCTGCGAGACGACCAGGCCCGAAGGGATGTGAGTGATGCGCACGGCAGAATAGGTAGTGTTCACAGATTGTCCGCCGGGACCGGAAGAGCAAAAAGTATCAATGCGCAGATCCTTGGCCTCAATCTTGATATCAATTTCATCGGCTTCGGGAAGCACCGCAACCGTCGCAGCCGAAGTGTGAATGCGCCCCTGCTGTTCAGTAGCCGGAACTCGCTGCACTCGATGAACGCCGCTCTCGTATTTCAATTTCGAGAAAACTTTGTTTCCCTGAATCGCGGCGACGACTTCTTTCATTCCGCCGATGGACGATGGCGAGCTTTCGAGCACTTCGACGCGCCAGCCTTGCGTTTCGGCATAGCGCGAATACATGCGGAAAAGTTCGCCGGCGAAGAGCGATGCCTCATCGCCACCAGTCCCAGCGCGAATTTCCACGATGACGTTTTTCTCGTCATTCGGATCGCGGGGCAAAAGCAGCAGCTTCAAATCGCGCTCGGCGTTTTGTAAACGCTCCTCGAGCACGCGCTGCTCGTCGTGGCCCATCTGCTTCATCTCAGCGTCGTCAGTTTCCGCAAGCAATTGCTTTACGCCCTCGAGATTTTTCTCGATGTCTTTCCATTCGCGATACTTGTTAACGACCGCAGACAGCTCCGAGTGCGTCTTCGCAAGCTTCTGGTAACGCGCCGAGTCGGAATGAACTTCGGGCGAGGAAAGCTGCTGCGTCAATTCCTCATACTTCGATTCAATTTGAATCAGCTTGTCGTAAAGCTTGTCTTTTGACATGGCCGTGCCTCGCGAAAACGCAAAATGAAAACGGAAAAATCAGAAAAGTGGGTAAGCTGCCGGTTGATGCAGACGCCGTCGACGCGGCGCGGGGGATTCGGCTAATAGAACGTGGTGGTCATTGCTGACGGCCTGAATCAAGGATAGTTGCAAAGGTGGGGTGTGTCAAATTGGCAGCGCTGCATGCGTTGCTGTGGTTTGCGGCGTGTAAGTCGACCGCTTCGCAGTTGCGGATGATACGATACGTCCGCGATTATGAGTGAAGTTGCCTCACAACTTGCTTTGGCTGCGCGCGATTCCGCGGACATGCTGTTTGGCTTCTGGTATCCCGCCGTGCGCTCGACGTTGGTACGCCGGAACCAGATGACGACGGCGGTGCTGCTGGAAATTCCGCTGGTGTTGGGACGCGATCGCGGCGAGCGGCCGTTTGCGATGCGCGATGCTTGTCCGCATCGCGGTATGCCTCTTTCGTTCGGGCGTCTTGAAGCGAGCAACGTCGAGTGCAGCTATCACGGTTGGCAATTCGATGTGCACAGCGGGCAATGCGCGGTGATTCCTTCGCTGACCGCGGATTCGAAAGTGAAGTGCGATCGAATTTTTGCGGATGCCTTTCCTTGCGAGGAGCGCGACGGTTATGTTTGGGTGTTCGTTCCCGATCCGGCGGATGCGCGCGCGCAATCGCCGACGTCATCTTCGGCGCCGCCTGCGCCGGAATTGCCAAAATTTAGCGCCGACTTTCACATCGCGCATCTTTCGGCGGAGATGCCGGTCAGCGTGGATCACGGAATTATCGGCTTGATGGATCCGGCGCACGGTCCGTTCGTGCACCAGGCCTGGTGGTGGCGCAGCCGCCGCAGCATTCACGATAAGCAGAAAGCCTTCGAGCCAATTCCAAATGGATTTCGAATGACCGCGCACACGCCGTCATCGAATAGCGCGCCTTACAAATTGCTGAAAGCGCTTTATGGCGCGCCGGTCACGACCACGATCGATTTCGTGCTGCCAAATATGCGTTTCGAGCAAATTCGCTGCGGGCGCGCATGGTTTTCAAGCCGGGCGACAGTGACGCCGGTGCGCCGTGATCTCTGCCGTTTGGATTTTTGTGCCGCGTGGAACGTGGCGCCGTGGAGCGCGTTCATCGGTGCGGGATTGCGCGTTTTCGGGCCGCGATTTATTCGCCAGGATACGGAGACGATGGCCAAGCAATCCATTGGATTGAAGCATCGGCCGAAATTGATGTTGATCGATGATGCAGATCGTCCGGCGAAATGGTATTTCGCATTGAAGGCTGCTTACTTGGAATCGCGGCGGACGGGCGCGCCGATGGTGCATCCGATGGACGGGCCGGTTACGTTGCATTGGCGATCATGAGTTGTAGCTGATCCAAAATTCTTTGTGAAGATGCCGGGCTGAAGCCCGCCGCTACGAAAGCAGAACCTTCCTCTCGGTCTAATCGGTGATGCTGCTTAAAAATGGGTAGTGGTCGGCGGCGCCCATGAAGAAGAGCATTGGGAATGACAGCCAGAATGCCACTCTTGCGGCGAAGAGCGACCATTGGCGCAGTTTATCGGCTTCCGGCGGCATCGGCGTTCCGTTTTCCGCTGCGGCGCGATTCCACTGAATCAATTTCTTCTGCACGCGCCAGACGACCCCCCACGCGTTCATCAACATCACCAGACCCAATCCGCCTCCGATGCTGATGGAGAGATGGCTATTTGAAGAAAATGGTCCAGCATTGGCAACGAGCACGAAGTACGAAGCAGCGATCACCACGATCGCGATCAACGCGCCACGCAGCGCCTGCTGCTTGATCGCGCCTCCCCAGGGCATTTGCAGGGCGTAAATAATCGCGTAAGCCACCATCCAGATTCCAAACCACTCGCCGAACCAGATGCCCAGCAGGGAAGGCTTGCCTGCATTGACGGCGTCCTGTTTCAAAATAATGGTGAAGTACCGCAAGCCGACAAGCACGGTGACCAGCGCCGACCAGCGAAACCACGACATCGCACGCGACATCAGCGGCGCGTAAACTTTCGTGCGAACCGCGGGATCGAGCGCGCCGAGCAACGGCACGCCGACGAGATTGAAAAAGTAAAGTAGGCCAATCCAGATAATTCCGAAGACGATATGCAGCCAGCGAAGCGCGATTTCTTCGTTCGCGATGCCGCCTGATGGAAAGCTGATGTGCGGTTGCAGCGCCGCGTGGAAAAGAAGCGCAATGATTGTTGCGATCATGTCGAAAGCCTCGGCGCTACGCTATCGGGCCTCGTTAGAAGTGTCAATCGGCCGGCGCAAGGCGAGCGAGCGCCCACTGTGCGTGCTCGGCGATCACAGCATCGGGCGACGCGGATAGATCCCCGAGCACAGCCACAATTCGCGCGTGCTGCGGCGAACCATGCGCAACGCCAGAATTTCCGAGCGCGACGCAAGCATTGCGCACCAGCCCGCGCCATTTCGTGCGCTTAATCGGGCTGCCGCGAAAGATTGCACTGAATTCTTCCTGGCTCAGCGAAGCCAGGGACTCGAGCACGGGCGAGAAGAGCAAATCACGTTCCGTCGTGGGGTTCGGCATGTTCGCGCTGGCAGAGCCATTTGATTCAGCGGCGAACGTCCTCGGCATAAATTCCGCGAGCGGAGTGATCGGCGCATTTCGATTCCAAGGGCAAACGTCTTGGCAAATATCGCAGCCGAAAACCATGCGGCCAACGCCTGCGCGCAGATCCGTCGGAATCGCGCCGCGCAGCTCGATCGTCAGGTAAGAAATACAGCGCCGCGCGTCGAGCAGGTAAGCTTCCGTGATCGCATCGGTAGGGCACGCGTCAATGCAAAGTCGGCACTGGCCGCACAAATCCGCCGGCAGCGTTTCATTCTCATGAACCGCCGGCTCCAGATCGAGCGTAGTAATAATCACGCCAAGAAAAAGCCATGAGCCCATCTCTTCATTGATGAGCATGGTGTTCTTCGCGAGCCAGCCAAGTCCGGCGTGATGCGCAGCTACGCGCTCGACGATCGGTCCCGTATCCACATAAGCGCGCGCTTCGAATGGCTCGCTGAATTGCGCACGCATCGCGGCGACGAGCGCATCCAGTTTCCGGCGCAGCACATCGTGATAGTCGTCGCCCCACGCGTAACGCGAAATCCATCCGCGCGGCGTTTCATCGGAGTGCGACGGAGGAACCTCCGTCGAGTACGGATGCTCAGTGCGGTAATTGAGCGCGACGACGATGATGCTGCGTGCGCCTTCGACAACGAGCGTCGGATCGTTACGGCGTCCATCGCGCAAATAACTCATTTCGCCGGCGCTGCCGCGTTCCAGCCATTCCGGCAAGCGACGCAATTCTTCGAACGCCTCGGCCGGAGCAACCCCGCAAAGATCGAAGCCAACGCCGCGAGCCTGCTCAAGGATCCACGATGTTCGTTCAGCCGCGTTCACGCAAACATCATGCACGAATCCGCCGAGCCCAGCGCGCAAAATTGAGTGCCGTCGTACCGCTGGCGTCCCGCCGGCTCTTACGACCAAGATGTTCACAACGGCCGTAATTGTCTGCGGCGCGCGCG
>Ga0209008_1000513_pt1 | contig 12107 bp, 6 predicted proteins | sample JacPin_JW_Ref_O3_FD_187963 | JGI IMG/M metagenome (GOLD analysis project Ga0209008, IMG submission 187963) | Forest soil microbial communities from Algoma, Ontario, Canada - Jack Pine, Ontario site 1_JW_Ref_O3 (SPAdes) (version 2) | ecosystem: Environmental > Terrestrial > Soil > Boreal...
CGAACCGTGCCGATGTTTCGATCTATTCGATCGATTCGCGGGGGTTGCTCGCCGCTCCTCCCGGTGGAGATGCGACCACCAACGCCGCCACCGGAACCTCCATGTTTACCGGCGCGTCCGTGTTTCACCAGACTGACCAGCGCGAGGATTCACGCGACACGCTCGCGACTCTGTCCACCGACACCGGTGGAAAGGCCTTCTTCGATTTGGGCGACCTGAGCGAAGCGCTTCCAAAAATTCAGCAGGACAATGGCGGGTACTATCTCGTCGGCTACAATCTGGGCGCCGATGTAAAGCGCGATGGCCGCTGGCGAACGATTCATGTGAAGGTCAACGTCCCTGGCGCGCATATCCGCTATCGCGACGGCTACTACGCGCCTCGCGATTTCCAGCATCTTGAAAAAGAAGACCGCGCCCAGCAACTCGCTGATGCCGTCAATTCCGACAATCCCATTGTCGAACTCCCGGTGGCGGTCGAGACCGGAATGTTCCGCCTGAGCGATCAGCAAACCTATGTTCCGATCGCTGCGAAAATTTCGGCGAGCGCGCTGGATTGGGCCGAAAAACACGGCAATCACCAGGCCGAATTTGATTTTGCCGTGCAGGTCCGTGCCGTCCCCTCCGGCCGCACCGTCGCCGAACTGCACGACACCACTCAAGTGAAGCTTGACCCCGATCGCTTTCAGGAGATCAACAAGAAGAACTTGCTCTATCAGGGTGGCGTGGTCCTCGCGCCCGGGAATTACAAGCTCAAATTCGTTGCGCGGGAAAACGAATCGGGGAAAATCGGCACCTTCGAGCAGGATCTTTCCGTGCCAGTGTCGCAACCGGGAAAGATGGCGCTTAGTTCGGTGGTCCTTTCCAGCCAGCTTGTGCCGGTTCAGAAATCATCCGAAGTTCAAACGAAAACGGAGGGGCTGCGCACCAAGCTTGCCAGCTCGCCGCTCGAAATCAATGGTGAAACCATAGTCCCGAGCGTGACTCGCCTGTTCGCGCAAAATCAAACTCTCTACGTTTTCTTCCAGGCCTACTATCCAGAAAAAAACGAAAACAAAGAACCGATCGAGGGCAATAATCTTCGTGCCGGGCTGATTTTTTTCCGCAACGGATTGCAGGTCAACGCCACCCCCATGCTTGCCCCTTCCGAGGTGGATGCGAAGAAATACGTGGCCTCATTTCGCATCAGCCTTCCGCTTGCCAAATTGCAAGGCGGCCGCTATTCCGTCCAGGCCGTCGTAATCGCTCCCGGCACACAACATTCGGCCTTCAGCCGCACCTACCTGGCGTTGCAATATCCGCCACCGTCGCCAAGCCCTACGACTGCTCCGGCAAATTCGCCGGCAACAGGCGAGGGGTCCAAGCCTCAACCTCAGTGACGAGGAAATATGCGTGCTGAATCAGCACAGGATTGGTTTGAAGTCAAAATGGTTCCGCGTACGTCTAAAACCGGGTAAAGGTCGGGAAGCACCGCGTAATCCGTTGCGTCGCGCGGCAAGGTTTGACACCACCATGGCGGTCAACCATACTGATTTGCCCTGATTTAGACTGTCACGTTTGCACCAAATCCCCGTTTGGGAGTTTACCAGCATGATGAATGGCCTTCGTTTCGGTGTGGCTGCAGTGAGCTTAACCATCCTTGGCGCGATTCTTGGCTCTTCGGTTGCCGCGCAGCAAAAGCCACTCGATGTCATGCCGCCCAAGCTAGTCTATACGGTGCACACTCTGTCTAACGGATTACAGGTAATTTTCCTTGAGGACCACGCAATTCCCGTAATCAATCTTCAGATTTGGTACCACGTAGGTTCGAAGGACGAACAGCCCGGCCACACCGGGTTTGCCCATCTTTTCGAACATTTAATGTTCAAAGGTTCCGCTCACGTTCCGGCCGAGGAGCATTCCCGCATCATTGAAGCCGTGGGTGGATTCGACAACGCCGAAACCACCGACGACAGTACGAATTTCTACGAAACTTTCCCGAGCAATTATCTCGAGCGTGTTTTGTGGCTCGAAGCCGACCGCATGGGCAGCCTCAATGTCTCCGACGAGAATTTCAAATCCGAAAGAGAAGTGGTTAAGGAAGAGCGCCGCGTCCGAGTCGAAAATCAGCCCTATGGATATTTGCAGGAAGATTTGCGCGCGGCGGCGTTTACCGAACACGCCTACCATCACACTCCTATCGGCAGCATGACGGATCTGAACAACGCCACCATCGAAGATGTGCGGGCATTTTTCAACACGTTCTACAAACCCAACAACGCGACGCTCGTGGTGGTCGGCGATTTCAATTCCAAGCAAGCTCTGGCCTGGACCAATAAATATTTTGAAGGCATACCCGCGTCCGCGAAGCCGATTCCGCGAATCAATCATCCCGAGCCGCCACAGACCGCGAAACGCATCGTAAAGAAGTCCTACTCCAATACGCCCCTTCCCGCGATCGTGATTGGCTACAAGATTCCCGCGCGTTATGCGCCGGATACTTACCCTCTCGATCTCGCATCCAATATTCTCGCGGGTGGAGAAAGCAGCCGCTTGTATCAGGCGTTGGTCTATAAAGACCAGATCGCCGTTCAGGCCGCGGGCTTCGCAAATTTTTCCGAAGATCCCAATCTGTACTGGGCCTTTGCCATCATGAACCCGGGCCATACCGCGGAAGATGGCCAGAAAGCTCTGGAAGTTGTTCTCGATGGTCTGAAGACCGAACCGGTGGAACCGAAAGAACTGGAAAAAGCGAAAAATCAGGAAATTGCAGGATTCATCCTCGGACGCGATACTGACGAAGAAAAAGCAGTCGCCCTCGCGTCTGCCGCCGTGATCGGAAAAGATCCAGAACTCGTCAATACGGAACTCGCCCGTTACCTGGCGATTTTGCCGACCGATATTCAGCGCGTGGCCAAGGATTATTTCGACGCGCAGCACGCGACAGTCATGATCGTCACCACCTCATCCGCGGGGCAGTAGCCTGCGGTGAAATGATTTTGCGGCACCAGCCAAAATTAGGAGTCAAGATGAAGCGCGTCAGATGGGATTGGGTTTCACCATGTTTGCTGCTGGCCTCGATTTGCGTTTGCGTGCCAATCGCCGGCGCGCAGGCCACAGAGAGTGCTCCGCCAGTTTCTCGCAGCCAGTCCGAAGCCGCCAATGACAACGCCCCGCAGAAAGCTTCCGGAATCGTTCCACCGGGAGTGAAACTCTCTTCGCAGATGCCGGCCGCGGGCGCGCCCCGCACATTTGAATTTCCCAAAGCTGCCTCCAAAACACTTTCCAACGGACTCCGCGTTTTCGTGGTTACCGATCATCGTGAGCCCGCGGTCGCTGCTCGTCTGGTTTTGCTCTCTGCGGGCAGCGTCAAGGATTCTCCCTCCGCGCCCGGCGTCGCGCAGATGACCGCCAGCTTGCTGACCCAGGGAACAGAAAAACGTTCCGCGCGCGAAATCGCGGAAACCATTGACTTCGTTGGCGGTACGCTACAGGCCTCAGCAGGCAGAGATTCCACAACGGTTACTCTCGATCTCGTGAAGAAAGATGTCGGCGTTGGAATGGATTTGATGGCGGACATCGTTTTGCATCCCGCTTTTGCAGCCGATGAAATCGAGCGCCAGCGTCAGCAGGTTCTATCGAACTTGCAGGTGCAATACGCCGACCCGGACTATCTCGCCACCCTCGTTCTCGCCCGAGCGCTTTACGGCGGCTCTGGCTACGGCCTTCCAGAAGAAGGCACTCCTGCCACAGTCAAGAAATTCAAGCGTGACGACCTGGTGAAATTTCACGACGCAAACTATGGCCCCAATCAAGCCCTGCTCGGATTCGCGGGCGACATTACCCCAGAGGAAGCGTTCGCCGTTGCCGAAAAATATTTTGGCTTGTGGCAAAAAGTGAATGTAACCGCGAGCGCTCCGGCGGAAACAGCAACCACGAGCGGCCGGCATATCTTCCTTATCAACAAGCCCGATGCGGTGCAGACTCAAATTCGCGTCGGCAAATTGGCAATTCGCCGCAACGATCCAGATTACCTGCCGCTCGAAGTCACCAACCATGTTTTCGGCGGCAGCTACAATAGCCGCCTGAACACCGAAGTCCGCATCAAAAAAGGGCTGACCTACGGCGCTTCCTCCTATCTCAACGCCCATCTCTACGCCGGTTCGCTTGCCGTCAATACCTTCACCAGAACCGAGACCACCGTGGAAGCCGCTAAGCTCGTGCTGAATCTACTCGGCGGAATGGCCAACGGTGAAATTAATCAAAAAGAATTGGATTTCGCGCGCGATTTTCTCGCCGGCGTCTACCCCATTTCGTCTGAAACCGCCGAACAAGTCGCGGACCGCGTTCTTACCGTTGCCGCATTCGATTTGCCCGCTGATTACAACCAGACTTATCCAGCGAAAGTCCGTTCTACCTCGCTCGACCAGGTGCAGGCCACCGCCCGCAAATATTTCACCGACAAAGACGTGGATATTGTTCTGGCCGGAAACGCCGGCGCATTTCGCGATGCGCTAAAGAAAGAATTTCCAGACGCGCAGTTTGTCGAAATTCCCTTCGATCAGATTGACGTCACCGCACCCGACATACGGGCGCCCAAAGAACAGTCAGCGGCGGCTTCGCCCGAGTCACTCGCCCAGGGAAAGCAAATCCTGCTTGCGGCCGCGCAAGCGACAGGTGGTGATTCCCTGAAATCTGTAAGCACACTCGCCATCGCGGAGACCGGCAAAATTCATAACCCCAGCGGCGATCAGTCCATTTCCGTAAAATGGCAAGTCGCATATCCCGATCACTCCTACGGCGAGGTAAACCTGGGTTCGGCTACGATACTGCAGGTCTGCGATGGCAATTCGTCATGGTTGAAATTTCCGAATGGTCTCCGCGACACCACTGACGTCATTGGTGAGTTCAAGCGCGGCATCTCTCTATTCGGCGGTGGCTGGGGCGTTTATCAGCAAGTCCTGGCAGGAAATGTTAGCGGGCAAGCCATCGGCGAAGAGCAGATCGGCGATAAAAAAGCCCTCGGCGTTGCCGTGCAAATGCCTTTCGCCGCGTTGAAGCTTTATTTCGATCCCGATTCGCATCTTCTGGTCGCGGCTCGATATGAATCCAAGGGCCAAGAGGGCGAATTGGAGAACGAACAGCGCTGGAGCGATTACCGCAATGTTGACGGGCGCCAGTTCGCGTTTGCTACCCAAACTTCTCGCGCTGGGCTGAAGGTCTTTGAATCAGCGGTCGAAAATGTACAGATCAACCCGAAAATAGATCCGGCGATCTTCGCGAAACCCGCTGACGCGCCGCCCTCTAAATAGCGCTGCGGGTCATTTCACGTTAAGGATGACTTTTCCGATGTTTTTTCGCGCGTGAATGTATTTGTGAGCGGAAGCGGCATCCGCCAGTGGGAACGATTTGCCGATTACGGGTTTTAGTTTTCCGGAATCATATAACTTGAAAAGGTCTTCCATTTCGGAGCGCAGTAAAGCGGATCGCGAAGGCATCTTCCCCAGGCTTATGCCGATTACCGTGATGTTGTCGCCCATCAGCTTCAAAGGATTGAATCGAGGCATTTGAAGGAGCGCACCCAATCCGCGCACCGCGCTTTTTTTTCCGTCCGCCGCCGCGGCCGCCGAAACTCCGTACACGACCAGCCGGCCCGTTGGACCGAGGCATTTGTAGCTATTCGCGAAAGACTTTCCGCCGATCGCGTCCATGACCATTTCGATGCCGTCCGGCGAAAATTTTCGCACTACCTCGACAAAATTGCTCTTTTCGTAATCAATCGCATGATCCACTCCAATTTTCCGCAGGTATTCCTGCTTGCTCGGACCCGCCGTTCCGTATATTTCCAAGCCGCGCGCGCGGGCCAGTTGCACCGCCGCGATTCCCACGCCGCCCGCTGCTCCGTGAATCAGAATGCGATCGCCCGATTGCAAATTGCCCATCGCGAACATCGCGTGATAGGCGGTGAGATAATTGACCGGAAACGCCGCCGCGTCCTCGAAGGTCATGCCCGAAGGCAAACGATAAACCTGCCTTCCGGGTACTGCGACCCATTCCGCATACGCGTTGAACTGCGAGACCGCGCAGACCGCGTCGCCCGGCCGAACCGGTTCGCCCTCGGCGGCTCGTCCGCCGTCCGTCACTTTCTCCACCACGCCCGCGACTTCAAAGCCCGGCACGAATGGCGGCTTCGGCACGCCCGGATAAATCCCCATGCGTTGCATCAGATCGGCAAAGTTCACCCCAACGGCTTTCACCCGGATCAGTACTTCTCCGGATTTCAATTGGGGATCGGGAAGCTCCCGCATTTCCAAAACATCGGGATTCCCGTACCTCTTTACGACCATGGCGCGCATCCAAGCTCCTTCGACTGGGCGTATCCGCAATGAAAGATTGATCATATCAAACGATCAACTTTCGATGCTTGTTCGCTGCGTAAAGAAACGATGGCAAGAGAATCGGGCGAAATCGAATCTACGTCAGCCTTTAAATTTTGGATTCACAGGCATCCTAACTTAAACTATTAGGCCTCTCGAACAGATGACACCCACACACAGAGCAAGAGTCCTATTCCGAAGCATCGCAATTGCCGTCGCGGCTTGTGGTTTTCTGGCCGTTGCCGGAGCTGCGCAGGCACCGACTCCCGCGGTTCTCGTCGCCATGAAAGAGGAGCTGGATCGTTCCATGGCTACCATGTCTAATGGCGATCCTGCCGCCTATTTCATCAGCAGCACGGTTGCCGACCGCCAGTATTCTGAGGTTTCGGGCTCTAACGGCGCGCTGCTCACCAGCACCGAGACGCGCGCGCGCTGGCTCGAAGTCCAGACCCGCGTCGGAACCTATCAGCTCGATGACACCCACAAGCTCGCCGACCGCCAGCCCAGCTGGACCAGCCCAGGAACCAGTGTGGTCATTGATGATGACGTTCCGGTGCTGCGTCGCGAAATCTGGCGCGAAACCAACCGCCAGTATCGGGCCGCCACTGAAGCCTTGATCAAAGTCAAAACCAGCCAGCAGGTTCAGGTTCAGACCGCCGAAGGTAACGCTCCCGATTTCTCGCGCGAAAAGCCCCACGTCTCCGTCGGACCTCACGTCGAAATTAAAGTAGATCGCAAGCCCTGGGAAGAAAAAGTTCGCAAGTACACCGCCGCCTTCAGTAAATCGCCCGAAGTCCTCAATTCGATCGCGACTTTCACTGCGCTGGGAATGAATCAGTACCAGGTGAATACCGAAGGTACCCAACTCGCCTTTGGCCAGGTGCATTACCGCCTCGAGCTCTACGTCCAGAGCAAAGCCCCGGATGGAATGGACATCAATCGCTACGCCAATTTCGATTGGCTCAACCCGAAGGATGCTCCGGACGATAAAGTTGTCTTCGCGCGAATCCAAACCATGATTGCGGAGACCGAGGCTCTCGATAAAGCTCCGCTGGTTGATCCTTACGCCGGTCCGGCGCTGCTCACCGGACGCGCTGCCGCCGTGTTCTTTCATGAGGTCTTCGGGCATCGCGCCGAAGGTTTCCGCCAGAAAGACATCAACGAAGGGCAAACTTTCACCAGCAAAATCGGCGAACAAATTCTCCCTGATTTCATTTCAATCAAAGACGATCCTACGCAAGCCGCTCTCGATCAGCAGATGCTGCTCGGAAATTACGCTTTTGACGACGAAGGTGTCCCCGCGCAAAATGTGCAACTCGTGGATCACGGCGTCTTGAAAACCTTCCTGATGTCTCGCTCGCCTCTCGTCTCCATTCCACAATCCAACGGCCACGGTCGCCGCCAATTAGGTTTCGTCCCGGTCGCGCGCCAGGGAAACCTGATCGTTTCCAGCTCCAAGGCTGTCACCAACGACCAGCTCCGCGAACAATTGATTGCCATGGTCAAATCCCAGGGCAAGCCTTTCGGCCTCCTGATTGACGATATCGCCGGCGGGTTCACCTTCACCGGCCGCCAGCAGCCGCAGGCCTTCCAGGTTCTGCCACTTGTGGTTTACAAGGTTTACGCGGACGGCCGCCCTGATCAACTCGTTCGCGGAGTGGACATCGTTGGCACGCCGCTCGTTTCGCTCACCAAGATTGTGGCCACCGGAGATACCCCGGATATTTTCAACGGCTATTGCGGCGCCGAGTCCGGCTCGGTTCCAGTTGCCGCTGTAGCGCCCGCGATTTTGATTTCAGAAATGGAAGTTCAGAAAAAAGAAACATCCACCGACAAACCGCCGATCCTGCCGCCGCCTGCGCATGATCCAGAAGAAAAGGGGCAACGCCAGTGAGGAAATTTTCGACCATCGCGCTGCTCGTCGCATTTGTCCTTCCGTTCACAGCGAAGCCCGTCGCGGCGCAGGCTGCGGTCCCGGAAACCGAAACGGACCAAACGCTCCACGCCATGCACGACGAAATGGAACGTGCCCGCACCCGCCTGCAGCTTCCCGGTGTTGATAAGCCTTTCTACATCGAGTACCGGCTTCTCGACATAGATGTCCGCGCAGTTACTTCATCCTTCGGTGCGCTAATTTCCAGTTCAAACACGCGCAACCGTTTCATGAGCATTGATGTGCGCGTCGGCGACTACCATCTCGACAGTTCCAATTTCGTCAGCGAAGATGGTTTCCAGGGATTTCTCGGCAGCACCGGGGAAGTCGGCATAGATCACGACTACAATTCGCTGCGCCAGGACTTGTGGCTGTCCACCGATCAGGCTTACAAACAAGCCGTCACTCAGATGTCGCTCAAGCAGTCCTTTCTGCGCAGCCTGACCAAACCACCGGAGATTGACGATTTCTCGCAAACCACGCCGGTGGTAAAAGTTGATCCCCGCATCGAGCCGGATTGGACCACACGAAACTGGGACGAGGAATCTCGCCAGGCTTCCGCGGCCTTGCGAAACTTCCCGCAACTCAACGCCACTCGCGTGAACTACTACCTGGTTTATTTCACCTATTATTTGATGAACACGGAAGGCACCATCATTCGCAGCTCGCGCCATCTTGCCGCGATTGAAGCCGCGCTGGACACTACGGCCGGCGATGGAATGGCGCTCCATGATTTTTACGCGGTTTATGTGGCCAAGCCCGGCGATTTGCCGGATCCCGCAACGGTAGGGAAGTCACTCGCCCAGGCCGGCACGGAACTAATGACCATGCGCCAAAGCCCGATTGTTTCGGATTTCACCGGGCCGGTGCTGTTCCAGGGAGCGGCTTCGGGAGCAATGCTCGCCCAGGCGCTTGCACCTTCTCTTTCCGGTGCGCGCCCTCCGCTTTCCACCATGCCCGCCTTTGACGAAATCATGCAGCGCATGGGCGGTCGCAGCGAATGGTCCGGCCGAGTGGGTACGCGAGTCTTGCCCGCGAACATGTCGCTCATTGACGATCCTACCTTGAAGGAATTCAACGGCGAGCCACTTCTCGGAAATTACGAAATTGATGATGAGGGTGTGAAAGGCCAGCGCGTACAGATTGTCGAAAATGGCACGCTGAAAAACTTGCTCATGTCCCGTCGGCCGGGCCCGGAATTTATGAATTCCAATGGCCACGCGCGTTCCGCCTTGCTATCTGATACTCGCCCGCTCAGCAGTAATCTCTTTCTTCAGGCCAGCGGCGGCTTGAACCCCGCGGACTTGAAGAAGAAATTCCTCGAAGCTTGCCACGACGATGGCCACGAGTGGTGCCTCGAAATCAGGAGCATGGATAATCCCGCAATTTCTTCGATTCGCCAGGAAGACTTCAGCGAATTTATCGGTGCCATCGCCGGAGGAGTCGCCAGCGGCGAAAGAATTCCTCTCGTCATGTATCGCGTTTATGTCGCCGACGGCCGCGAAGAAATGGTCCGGGGCGGACACATCGAAGGGCTACAACTTCGCTCCTTGCGCAACATCCCCGCGTATGGCGACGACGAAACTGTCTTCCCCTATATGCAGAATCCGCAGGGCGGATTCGCTGGCACCGCGCTCGGTGCCTTTGGCTCAGCACAGGGCGGTATTCCCAGCACCGTCGTAGCGCCGTCGCTGGTCATCGACGAAGTCGAAGTTCGCGGCTTCCATGGAGAGCCTCGACGGCTGCCACTCGTTGACGCTCCTCCGCTTACGAAGTAAACGCAGCCTCGGCGTATAATCGGCGGGATGTCCTTGGACTTACCCGAACTGGCATCGCGCGAAAAGCGCATAGCGGCCCTCGCTTCCGTCGGTTCGGCGGTAGTCCTGGTGTCGCTGAAAGTTTTTCTCGTCGCCCGCACCGGCAGCCTCGGTATTTTGTCCGAAGCGATGCACTCCGGCCTCGATCTCCTCGCGGCAATCATCACCTTCTTGTCCGTCCGCGTTGCCGATAAACCTGCCGACGCCGATCATCTCTATGGCCACGGAAAAGTTGAAAGTTTTTCAGCCTTCGTCGAAACCGCGCTGCTGCTTTTCACCGCGGTTTACATCATTTGGGAAGCATTTCAGCGCCTCTTCTTTCACGCCGAAAGCATTCATCCGAGCCTCACCGCCATCATTATCCTGTTGTGCTGCATGGGAATTGATTTCTTTCGCTCGCGCGGCCTGAATCGTGTCGCCCGCAAATATCCCAGTGAGGCCCTGGAAGCCGATGCGCTCCATTTCTCCACTGATGTCTGGAGCACCTTCGTCGTAATTTTGGGAATTTCGGGCGCATGGCTCGGCCTCCGTTACGGCATTCCTTGGCTCGGCAAGCTCGACGCTATCGCGGCCCTCGCGGTGGCTGGCGTGATTATCTGGATCGGCTCACGCTTGGGGAAACGCACAGCGGACGCGCTGCTCGACGTTGCTCCCCACGGCCTTCGCGAACGCATCGAAACCGCCGTGGACAAAACCGAAGGCGTGCTGCAGAGCGAACGCGTCCGCGTCCGCAAAGCCGGCCAGCGCTATTTCGTGGATGTCACCATCAGCGTGCCACGCACTGCCAGCCTCGAACAGGCGCACGCTGCCAGCGAAGCCGTCGAAAATACCATCGAACAGATTGTCCCGGCGGACGTGGTTGTCCATGTCGAGCCCCGCGCCAAATCCGACGAAAATCTATTCGAGACGATTCGTGCCGTGGCTCAAAGGCGCGGCCTTGCCGTCCACGAACTCTCAGCGCATCAATTCGATAATCGTTTGTTCATCGAGTTGCACCTCGAAGTTGACGAGGGGTCCAGCCTTCGCCAGGCTCACGCCCGCGCCACCGAATTGGAAGAAGATATTCGCCTGGCCACCGAGCCCGGCGCACTCATTAACATTCACATCGAACCGCTAGGCGCGCGTATCGCCGGCGCCGAAGAAATGAAAGACCTCGCGCGTTCCGTGCAAAATTATCTTCATTCACTCCAGGCGGAATATCACGAAATGGCTGATTGCCACGAGGTCCACGTTCGCAGCGTGGACCACAAAATTCTCGTCTCCTGCCACTGCGCCATGGACGGCGCCCTGCCCATCACCGAAGTGCACGACATTACCGCGGCCCTCGAAGACCGGGTAAAAGAACGTTTCCCACAGATTTTCCGCCTGACCATCCATCCCGAGCCGGTGGAAGAAAGTTAGCCAAGCTCGTCGCCCAGATTTCCCCGCCACGATGGCAAGATCTTTTGAAAAGCGAAGCCTCTGCCGCGGCTTTGACACGTCATCAGCAAATTCTCGCCAGCTGCCAACGCACTCTAAGAACGTCGCGTAAGAACCTGCGCGCCCAACGCAATCACCGCCGGAAAACATTCCAGAACATATCGTGGCTCCGGCGTTTCCACGAATCTCGCGAAAAATAGGGTCCGCACCACACAAAAAACGATTAACAGCGTCACACCAGGTTGCCGCCGCGCGATCCAGGCGCCCGCCAACGCCAGTAACATATAAATTCCATTCACGACCGTAAGACCGAGCGTCACCAAAAAGTCCGGCCGGTCGTCTTGCCATTCCACTCGTATCGGCCACAAGTGCCCCGAACTCGGCAGCAGTTCGACGCGCGGCGTGAACCACAGCGTCAACGACCGCAAGGCGGGAATTTTTAAGTATGTCCGCAGCGGGTGCCGTTCCGTGCGCTCCCGCGCGATCTCGCGAAACCCCTGATCCAGGCTCGGGTCAACCGTCAGCGCTTCGTTGTATTCATCAATCAAATCAGACACTCTTTCGCGTTCGTCTTCCGAATCAAAT
>Ga0209008_1000514_pt1 | contig 12102 bp, 18 predicted proteins | sample JacPin_JW_Ref_O3_FD_187963 | JGI IMG/M metagenome (GOLD analysis project Ga0209008, IMG submission 187963) | Forest soil microbial communities from Algoma, Ontario, Canada - Jack Pine, Ontario site 1_JW_Ref_O3 (SPAdes) (version 2) | ecosystem: Environmental > Terrestrial > Soil > Boreal...
ACGAAATATCGCGAGTTCCACCTTCGGGGCAAGCCTTCCGAAATCGGCCGGAAAATTCAGCTCAATACTAAGTCCGCTACGCTGCTTCAGGCCCTCGAGGTAGCAGCCAAGTGCGGACCTAAGTCCGAATTCGTCCAGCATCGGCGGGTGCAGAAGATAAGACGTCGTGCGTATCTCTTGGCTCAGCCCCTCAATCAAATCCCGGATTTCTTTGACCGTTTGAGACAATCGGGTAGGGTTGCGCGTCGCCTCGTCTTCAATTCGCGCAACCGTCATCGCCAGAGCAGCCAGATTCTGGCCGGCGCTGTCGTGCAAGTCACGGGCAATTCGCCGGCGCTCCTCATCCTGAGTAGACATCAATCTTCCTGAAAGCTCTCGAAGCTGATCCGACCGCTGCAGAATCTCAGTTTTTCGCCGCCGCAACTCTTGCGTCCGAAATTGCACTTGAGTTTCGAGCGCATCGGCGAGCGTGCGAAAACGTTGCTCGCTTTCACTCAATTCACGCTCGATCCGCTTGCGCGCACTGATATCGCGAGCTATTTTCGATGCACCGATGATTTTTCCTGCGGTGTCTCTGACGGGAGAAATTGTCAGTGATATCTCAAGCCTGGTGCCATCTTTTCGCAGGCGAACGGTGTCGAAATGATCGATACGTTTGCCTTCCCTTAGCCGCGAAAGGATTACTGTTTCCTCGCCTCGGCGATCAAGGGGAATGATCATCGTGATCGGCTGACCTACGGCTTATTTGGTTGTGTATCCAAAGAGTCGCTCGGCGCCTGCGTTCCAGCTGGTGATGACACCCTCTAAAGTTTTGCTGATAATCGCATCGTCCGAGGAAGCGACGATTGCTGCGAGCATTTCGGCATCGAGTCGCAGCTTGCGTTCGACTTCGCTCGCTTCTCCGCGAATTTGAGCTGTCGCTAAGTGAGATCTTACCCGTGCCATCAGTTCTCGGGCGGAGAACGGTTTAACTAAGTAATCATCAGCACCAGCATCCAAGCCTCCAATCCGCGATTCTTCGCCGGAACGGGCGGAGAGTAGAATTACAGGAATATTATTGAAAGCTTCGTTGGCTCGTATCTTTTGCAGTAACCCAAAGCCGTCGAGCCGCGGCATCATGATGTCGGTAAGGATTAGGTCTGGACGTCTACTCCTGATGCTTTCCAGAGCTGACTCGCCGTCCGCTAGGGCCGCTACGTCGTATCGTTCTTCGAGAAGACGTCAAACGTAGTTCCGCATGTCAGCATTGTCGTCCGCGAGCAGTATCCGAGGGCGTACATGTGGTTCCCCAACGAAACTTGGAAGTGTTTCAGGCGGACGACGCAAGTATGTATTACCATCCTCGATAAGATCCGAGGTATTGTCTGGAATCCACCCCAAAACTTCTTTTACGTACGCTCCGGCCACCACACCGGTTGACGCCAGAGTTCGGGCGCCACTTATACGATCTGGGGGCAAATGACCGCTGCCGAGCGGAATCGCGACTGTAAAGGTGGTCCCACGATCCACTTCGCTTTGAACTCGAACCTCACCGCTATGGAGTTCGACCAGTTCCTGGACTAACGCGAGTCCAATGCCGCTGCCTTCGTAGGAGCGTCTCCGAGCACCCTTGACCCGGTGGAAACGCTCGAATAGCTCAGGAATCTCACTAGGCGGAATGCCGGTTCCGGTATCTCGGACCGACATCTCCACTTTTGATCCAACGACTTGAACCGCGATCTCGATATCACCGCTAAACGTGTACTTAAACGCGTTGGACAACACGTTGAATACGATCTTCTCCCACATCTCTCGATCCACGTAAACCGTCTGCGAAAGGTCCGGGTAAGTAACGATCAAACGCATGCCAGCTCGCTCAATCGCCGAACGGAACGCGCTCGCGAGTTCTCGCGTCATAAGAGCTCGATCGGTGGGTTCGTAAGAAGCTTGAATTCGCGCGGCCTCGATGCGTGAAAAGTCGAGCAGGGTGTTGACCAGTTTTAGCAATCGCAAGGAATTCCGATGTGCGAGTTCCAAACGCTCCCGGTTTGCGGTGGATGATCCATCCGATTCCGCGATCGCATCTTCGAGAGGCCCCATCATCAAAGTCAACGGCGTGCGAAACTCATGGCTAACATTCGCGAAAAATTGAGTCTTGAGTTCGTCGAGTTGTGCTAGCTCCTCACGTTGACGCGCGAGTTCGCGTTCGTGCGCTTTCTTTTCGGTGATATCACGCCCTTCAGCTGCGATAAACACGACTTTGCCTTCCTCATCCTTGACCGGCATGAGCGAGGCATCGATGATGATCGTCTCCTTGCCTCCGTAGCGTCCGTAGATTTCCGCATCCCAGCGAACGAATTCCCCTTGTGCGGCTCGTAGGATTGACTCCCGCAGGGTCGCGTTGATTTCTTCTGAGACCTGCACCAGAAGGTTGTCCAAAACGGCTTCCCTTCCACGTCGGACAGCTTGATGCCCACAGCGTCAAGCGCGACCTGATTGATTTCGAGCACCGTGCCCATTGCATCGAGAAGGCCGACAAACTGAACCATGGCATCGAGTGTGATTCGGGCCAGTTTCTGACGATACCGCTCGCGAGTATCGCTGGACGAAAGTGTAGTGCCGCGGACGTTTATTGGGCTGACGGACGTCGGAAGTTTTCTCGTCACTTTGGACCAAACCTTAGCACCACACTTGTTAGAATGCGCTTGAAAGTATTTGGCGAGCCGTGCTGAAGTTCGCTCCACTTGAAACCGAGCAGGACAAGAACTCGTGTCGTCCTATCAGTGGGGCGCCAGTGTGAATCATTGGCCCTAAGCCGGAATCAGCGAACGGATGTGCCCGATCAGTGAAATACCGTCATTTTTTGACACGACTCGGTCTACCGGCAAATTCCTAAACGCGGGTCCCGTCGCGATGTCGGCATATTGCGTAAAGAGAAAGATAGTGACACCCGGCAAAGCCTGCTTGATCTCGCGTGCCGCATCTATCCCGTTCATTATTGGCATCTCCAGATCGAGAATGAGCAGATCCGGGCGGTGTTCGATGGCCAGCGCGATAGCTTCTTGGCCGTTCTCTGCTTCGGCGCACAAATCATAAATCCGGTTGGGCTTCAAACATTCGGCAGAGCATCTTTCTGATGATTGCGTTGTCGTCCGCGACGATGATTTTCTTGGCCATTTCGTTCTCGGCAGATTTTTGAGCGTGGGCGTACCGACCTTGGCGCTAGCTGTTTTATAGCACCCTGACTACAGGCTGGCTATACGGCGAATGTTGTAGGGGGTTCTTGTCGCACCTGCTCGGTGACGCGACGCATTTTGGTGATAGAATCTCTGCCGTTTTCCAACACACCTTTCCTGGAGGTGCAACTTGGAAGAACTACTCAAAGAAGTCGTGTCATTTGTCGAAGGCGACGTTCGATGGTGGGACGAGGCAGCCCAACACGTGGAAGAACTTGCGAGTAGTCTACCCGAGGCGGAAAAGACGAAATGGCAGCTGTTAACCGCCGTCTATCGCGAACGAGCGCAAGCCCATACAGAGCTAGTAGGGAGTGTTCGGAAACGGTCTGGCGGCTGACTCAAACGGGGATCAGCGAGCGAATGTGATCTATGATGTGGAGCGCATCGGATTTTGGGACGATAAGATCAATTGGAGAATTTCGTCCAACGGCGAACTGCACTGTATCTGCGTGATTGGTAAACAGAATGATTGGAACGTTGGGCATAATCCGTTTTAATTCATACGCGGCCTCGATTCCGTTCATCCTCGGCATCTGAAAATCTAGAACAATTAGATCGGGTTTGTGTTGCATCGCGAGCGCGATTGCTTCCTCGCCATTGACGGCCTCTGCGCAAATGTCGTAGTCCTCTTCGGTTTCGAAGATCCTACAAAGGCATTTGCGAATCACAGCGCTGTCGTCAGCGACCAAGATCGTCTTCGGCATCGCTCTCCAGGCCCTTGACCCGTTAAACACGAGCTCAACAGGAACGGCCGATGAAAGCGATACATCGAAGCATGTATTTAGAAGATCGGGAGTGATCGGTGCGGTGCCGTACGGATGATTCTGAAACCCCGCGGATTGCGAGTTGGTTAAGAGAACAGAGTGCGCCGCGTGCCGTGTTAGGGCTAACCGGATTGCCGCATCCCTGTTCGCCGTGCTTAACTTCAGCAGCCGATGCGTCACAATAAAATTCCTTTCTAAGACCCATCGTGTTCGGGTGGTCCCTTCCGCCATTTTACCGACGACGTAACCGCGCAATCGAGTCGCTGAGGAGCAAAGGGTGCCGACAGATATTCTGCTCGTCGAAGACAATCAGGGTGACATCAGGCTGATGCGCGAGATTTTGGGTGAAATCAATCCCACTGCGCGTCTTCACGTAGTCACTGACGGAGTTGAAGCAATGGAGTTTTTGGGTTACCAACGACGCTGTCGTGATGCACTTCGTCCTGACGTCATCCTGCTGGACCTGAATCTGCCAAAACTACATGGCCGTGAGGTTCTGGCGCGTATTAAGGCTAATCCCCGCCTGGAAACGATTCCGGTCATCGTCTTGACCAGTTCCGACGCCGAATCTGATGTTGTGAGCAGCTACGAACTGAAGGTGAACTCCTATCTCAAAAAGCCGGGGGATTTGAGCGAGTTCGAGGGGCTGGTAAAGCGCCTCAATGACTTCTGGCTGACGAGGGTCAAGTTGCCGAAGCACAAGCAAACGGTGGGGCCGCTCTGAACAGAGAGGCCCATGCGATTTCACTTCCTCTCGATAGCCTCAATGGCGGCAAATTCGCGGTTCAAATGTGGTTTTGAACGCAGAGCACCGGAGAGCAGTTCGCAAGGCTGCCCGACGGGAGCACCACACGTAGGACAGGGGACCGAAGATACCTGTCGAGGCGTGAGTTCTCTCCTCTTCATTTGCGCAAAAATACCTTACGATCAGCTGTAAGTCTGTCCCATGCCGTACACTGGCGGCAGCATTGAATAGCTTCCGTTTCGCCCGATCCCAACTTAGTTCCTAAGGAAAATGCGTCCGTTTTGGCAGCGTACAGCGTATATTTGCGGCGTACAGTAACCTCGGCTGATTCGAGACACAAGAATGCGAGACGAAGCGTGGATTAAGACACTTGAAGACGGCAGAAAAGTTAAGTTTATCTACCTAGAACTGCCGGACCATGGGGCGTTTATCACCGCTCAGCTTGCAGGTAATGAGGTCGTGTATTCGGTCGTATTGACAAAGACAAGAATCCCGCTTAGCCATGAAGATGTTGAAAGCCATTTCAACGGCGAGCTTTCGAAGAAGTAATACTACTCTCTTCTGTGCTTCCAATCGAACGCGATTTACCACGATTTCACGATCAATTGCGAGGCAGCAATCGTTTCCAAAGTCAGGACTCTTTGGAATCGGTGCCAACGAGTGCCAGTTTGGATTCTTGTACGATCCGCTGAAGCTCATTTAACAGTGCCAATTTTTCTTCGGGCTTCTGCGCTAATTGAAGACGTGTAGAAGTTGCAAAAAACTCGTCTTGCAATTCGCGAAATCGTTTGCTGGACACGGAATGATTATATCCTGCGCGCCGCATGCTCTGGATAAGTCAATGGCGCAGACTATCGACTCAGTTACCAGAATCCAACCGAAAGCATTCGGGTTGATCGGTGCGGCGGCGAGCAGACGCCGCACCACCGAAAGCGTGATAGTACGGGTCAGTTTGAATTGAACTGCTCGGCGTTGATCGGAGCTTTGCGATGAGAAGGTATGTCAGTCGATTCCCGAACGAACGACCCGGAGAAGCTCTAATTGACTGGGAGGAGCGCGACTTGGTGAAGAAGGCCAAGAAATTAGGCGTGAGAACAAGGCCAATAAGGAAGAAAGCCAGCCGTCCCTGAACGTTCAGCACCTGAGGTTCCTCGCCCCGAGACTAAGAAGTTGTTGTTTAATCGTGCAGGACAACACTCAGAAGTGACGTGTTGATCTGCAGGCCGCCGTTGCATTTGATGAATCCAAGCTTTCTGAATTTGTTCATGAAGAAATTCACGCGTGACCGCGTGGTTCCCACCATTTCCGCCAGCGTCTCTTGCGGTATTTTCGGGAGCAGCGTTTGGGGTTTATCCTCTCTGCCGTAGCGGGCTAGCAGCAACAGCGTGCGAGCGAGGCGCTTCTCGCTGGAGTTGAATAACTGATCGACCAAATCCTCTTCAATGCGGATGTTGCGCGAAAGCATGTAAGTGATGAATCGATCGGAAAATACATGCTCACTGTGCAGGACGCGGATCATCCCCTTCTTTTCGATGACGAGCACGGTAGTCGGCGTAACCGCTGTCGCGGTCCCTATGCGGATCGGCTGACCGGCGAGGCAACCTTCGCCGAAAAAATCGCCCGGTGCCAAGATCGCTACCACCGCTTCCTTGCCGGCTTCATTTATGACGGAGAGCCTCACGCCTCCGGTTTGGATGTACAACACATTGTTGGCGGAATCGCCCTGCGAGAAGATGGTTTCCTTTTTCCGAAACTCTACGACCTTCCGAGCCAGTCCCGCCGAATCGAGAAAAACTTGGGGATCGAAAGCGGGCTTCTGCGTGGATTTTGTTTTGGATTTAATCTTGGCCGAAGTCTTGGTCGCTTGCATCAAACGAGCCCTGCCGCATCGACCTACCATAGTCACGAGGCTCGAAACAATCCTGTCGGTAGGAACACGCGCGTGTGCGTAAAGGACTTGCCAACTATCAAAACTCACAAGCTTGGCTGTTTTAGTTAATTGCGACGCCGGTCGTCGTTGGCAGTGACGGTAATCTCAACATGGGCGCCCTTCTTGAGCTTCACATCGTCGCCGTGTTCGTCTGTTAACGTATTTTCGATGCGGAGATCTCGATACGGGCCGGGCGCCCCGGCGACGGCAATCTGTGCTTTTTCCGGTAGGTTCGTACGGGGCGACGGAATGATTTTCTTGACAGTCCCAGGCATGGTCGTGCTTGGCTGCTCGATAATTCGCGTAGTGTCCAGATTAAGTTCCGCTATCCTTGCCGACCTCGTTATTCGCGGTTTCGCCATTTCCTTCCTGACGTCGGCGCGTGTCGCGTTCCTTAGTTCATTCTTACTTTTCTTATGCGGCATCCACTCATGATGACATCGAGGCGGGAGCCATGCAGTCGCATTTAGCACAGTTGCGAAATATCCGGCCGATTCACGCCAGCAGATCGATACGGAGTCTTTGACTTGGACCTGGCGGCCGGCACAGCGTCTCAGCGGCCGACCGCAAAGGTCCGCGCGGACCGCGATTCGCTTTAGGAGCAAAAATCTTCTTCGCAAACCTGAATCACGCATCGCCCAGCCTTAATCACGGCTACTTTTCAGAGGGCACGGCAATCGATCACATTGATGCTGAGGAGGAGGCAGCCCAAAGATGGCTCCTCTGTCTGAGCATCCGGCTTATGAATGGTCAGTGCCCAGCGGGATCCATAGCGTTCCTCTCGTCGCTACTGCTTCTTCGCTATATTTATTTCTGGGAATTTTCGTCTGACTGCAGCGACCACAGCCGCGCGCTCTGGCTTTCCGGAGCTTCTTGCCAGAGCATCCCGTGCGTGCGTAGCGTCAGGGATCGGATATTTTCTGGCGCCTTTCTCAACGAACTCCGAAGTCGGAAGTTTTTTTCTCTTAGCAGACGTTAATTTGGCCACGATTGATTATTCTCCTCTCGAATGGCGATGGAGGCCGGCGGCAAGGGCAGCTTCCAGGCAGTCAAACTGCAAAGGCCTGCCCGGACTACCGTGTGCAGTCACTCCACAAGGGACATGGCCGCCGTGTATTCCATCGAATCAGAGTTTGATCATAAGAATGCACATCGCGAGCGTCTGTGCAGTTGTGAACAGTTATCCGTGTCCGTCTCTCCTAAGATAGCGGGTCGAGGGAAGCAGGGCGGATCTTCTGCGTACGAGTCAACTACCTCCGCCTATCTTGGGAGAATTCAGATGGAAACTCTAATGACCCTCGCGCTTCGGTTTAATGTCTCGCCGCAGTTGATCGTCGCGTCGGCGGTCTCCGTTACGGCGTACCTCGCGCTTCTTGGTTCCCTTCTCACCTTTCGTTCCATCGCAAACGGTCTATACGCAAGCGCGAAGCGAGTTCGAGTGTAGTCGGCGCTTGGAGTTCAGATCCTTTCGGAGAAGGAATACTCGCAAGCTACCGGACAGGCTTGGTGATCACGAGCAGTCGTGAGAAAAAAGCTTAAACAGGAGGTAGTTATGCAACAGCCGGCGGCCTTTTTCGTCTGCGGTCCGTGCGACGCTGGGTACGATTCAGCTAGTGCGCTGAACGCGCACAAGAGCAGAGCTCATCGTGGTAGCTGCTCAGATCGGCGATTACACCCGCAGAATGGTGCGTCGGGAGAGATCTCCAAATCTCAATCCACACAGCGGACCTCGCCCGCTGACGACACTGACGCAAGCGATTTATTCCGATGAGGACTCTACAGTTCCGTGATTGCGCGCGCGAAAGCGGAACGTAAGACTGCGAGTGGCAGGTTCGGATGCTTTACCTGGGCCACTTAGTCAACACAATGACAGACACCTTTGCAGAAAGTCACAGAGCGACGGCCCTCATGATGGCTGCGATACTGGTCATGGCCGCCGGCGTTTTCGATTTGGTAGACGGAGCGGTGTCGGAGAACCCTCTGCTTTTCATCGCAGGTGTCCTGTTCTCTTGCTTTGGGGTCTTTTTGTTCGATCTCCGGAAACAAAATCTACTCTGACTGGTTTGAACAATTATGGAAAACGACGACGAAACGCTCCAGGACATCTGTGGGAAGTGCGATGCTGAGGTCGATCGAAGCCGTCGAGTCGATTTCACGCTCAAAGACGGCACGAGAGTTTGCGATGCGTGCTTCGTGAAAGAAACTCCACGGCCGACCCAACCCAGTAACGATTAGTCGAACTGATATCGCTTCGGGTGTTCAGACCTTACGGCGCCGAAGAAAGGAAGTCAGGGTTTGGGTGTTTCGGCATCATGAGGAAATCTTGCCAGAGGTGCACAGCTCCGGCTTGATCGCTGTAACGATAGGTCGGTCACCGGCGGGGCATGCGTGGCCATCGTGTCCCAAGAGCAGATGGACAATGAGGGCGCAAATTCTTCTGTGCCCCTCACGACACCTCTCGGCATCTTCATAAATTGATACGTCTCGGGAAAGGTGAATCCTCTTTGCCGCCAGGAGTGCTGAGGCGGCCTGGCATCTCAATCGGTCGAGTTCGTCACACATAAGTCTCGCCGCCATCAAGGCCGCAATTCTACAATCCCGTCGAGCCGAATAATGGTACTTCCGTACTAGACCACTAGCTGTTGGACGGGGAGAGTGTGACTATGGTCGTTCACCCGTCGGCACACGCAAATTCTTGATGCCGTCGTTTGGGTGGCGAAGCGCGGTTAGCCACTCGCCGGGTGACATTCTCGCGCCGAACTTCGAGACGATTTTGATGGCGGTCTGGTTGGATCATCGGGGAGCGCTGTGCCATTGTGAACAGCTGGCCACAGGTTGAATCTGGTTGAATGGGGCGCGTCGCGGCACTGGCGAATGGCGAAGCCTTGGGAACGGTTTGCAATACCGGCGTGTGGCGCCGGATACATCGTGCTCGCAGCGGTTTTGTGAGGTATCGGCATGCGCAGGAGATCCAGACGAACTGAAACTAGACCAGAGCGTCGACGCCATTTTCGATGGTTCATATCGGCGGCAGCAACGCTTGCGGCGATCGCGTGCGGCGTGGTGATTTTGGTGGCGATCAAGTCACCATTCACGCAGGCGACAGTGGCGCAAGGCTTGGAGAGTATCGCTCACTCGAAGGTGACGATCGGGAAGTTTCATAAAGCTTATTTCCCGCACGTTGGTTGCGTGGCTGAAAATATTACCTTCGCGGGAACAGCAAGCGCGGGAGATAGCACTACGCTCGGGACAATCCAGAAGATGGCTATCGAGACGCATTACGCAGATCTGATCGCGCGGCCGGGTTATATCGCACGGATCGTGCTGGACGGACTGCACGTTAAGGTGCCGGCACCGGGCACGGGAGGCAGCAGCTCATCCACGCAACCCAGCACAGTGCGAGTTGGGGAGATCGTTGCGGACGGCGCAGTGCTGGAAGTGACACGCTCGGACGACAAGCCGCCGCTGAGGTTTGAGATTCGTTCGTTGACGGTACGATCGTTCGGCCCCAACAGCGCCTGGTCCTACCGCGTGAACATGCAGAATGCGGAACCGCCGGGAGAAATTATTTCGGACGGGCAATTCGGCCCTTTGAGCTTGGAGGATTTGGGTACAGTTCCGTTTTCGGGTTCGTACAAATTTCAAAACGCAAACCTGAGTGTATTTCGCGGCATCGCCGGGATGCTGTCGTCCACGGGCGAGTTCGCGGGGCCGCTGGGAGAAATCGGCATTCGCGGCGCGATTGATATACCAGACTTTGAGGCCGCCAAAAGCGGTCACCTGGTGCACCTGACGTCGCGATTTAGCGCGAAGGTGAACGGGACCAACGGCGATGTCTTCTTGACGCAAGTACAAACGTCATTTCTGCAAACATCGGTAACAAGTTCAGGCAGCGTAGCGGGCAAACCGGGGCAGAAGGGCAAAACGACGTCGCTGGAAGTGCAGGTTGATAAGGGGCGCCTGCAAGATTTGTTGCAGTTGTTTGTGATGACGAAACATCCGCCCATGAACGGCGCGATGAATTTCAAGGCGCATATTTCAGTACTACCGCAAGGACGGCCGTTTCTAACGGAGCTTATCCTTCTCGGGGATTTCGGAGTCGGCGAAGGAACCTTTACGAAGCCCAGCATGCAAACGCGCGTTGATACGCTGAGCCAGAGCGCGCGAGGCGAAAAGAAAGATCAGGGTAAGGCGAAGCCAGACGCCGACGCGGATGCTCCGGAAAATGTGGTCTTGAATTTGCGAGGCCACGTGGAGGTGCGGGACGGAGTCGCGAAGTTTACAACGCTATCTTTCGACGTGCCCGGAGCATCGGCCCACATGGACGGCAGTTATAATTTGCTGAACCAACAGATTGATTTCCATGGAATGCTGAAGACCGACGCGCAGCTGTCGCAAGAAACCACCGGGATCAAATCGGCACTATTGAAACCGCTCGATCCATTATTCAAGAGGAAAAAGGCCGGGGCAGCTGTCCCCGTAAAGATGACCGGCACATACCGGGATCCTCACTTCGGCTTCGATGCCGTTGGAGAAATTAAACCAAAATAGAGCGAATACCAGATCTAGGTTCGTCCCGGTTCGGCGTGCATCGCATCAGCCAGACTGAATAGAACTATCGGTTAAGCGCGCCTGCGAATCCCGCCTAGCGGGTGACTAAGCCGGGTGGCGCACCTTTTCGCACCACTCAAGCGAACCTATTAAGGTTTTGCGGGTGCCGAAAGCTCGTTGCAGGCGAAGGTGCGGATTTTGAAGTAATGTTATGAAAGGCGCCCTAGCGTTTCATTCTTCGATGGTCTTGGCGGTGATTTTAGGATTGCCACGTCATTTCTCCTTTCGTCCTTGCAGGTTCTGCGAAATCCTCCCTGTTATCGGAACTCCGAGTCACATGCGCTAGCCAACCAGACCCATCAATTCTTTCTCCTCACCGAATTTAGGAGGCCGGAAGTGGGGCTACCTCATTGATGGGCTTGGGCGAGTCCATAAAACCCCACGCCAGCCGGCAGGCGACCACTGGGGATCGGTTGAGAGTTGATAGCGCGGGCTCCATTACAGCTCCCGCGAAGAAAGAGACTGAGGCAAGCTCTCTTTCCCTTCTTACCTATTCAGTGTTGGGAAAGAAAATTGTGTCGCTGAGAACTGAAAATAATTTCGCCCTGAGGTCTGCCAGCTCTGGCATCGTCCCGTCGCTATGTGCGCCTTACTTCGGTTCGGCACTTTCGCCTGTGGACGCGACAGTTCAACTGTCGCGTCTTGTTGACGAGGGCGGGCGCGACCCCACGAACTTTTTTGGGCGGCTGAAAGCCGAAAAAGTGGGGTCGCCCCCCCTCCCGCCCGTTCTTGTAGTTTGAATTCGACTGCTTTTGCTGTTTCGGTTCATGCATCGCCTTCTCTTTCAGGAAAGTGCGGGACCACAAGGTGAGGACCTTGGTGAAGAAGGATATGAAG
>Ga0209008_1000515_pt1 | contig 12090 bp, 11 predicted proteins | sample JacPin_JW_Ref_O3_FD_187963 | JGI IMG/M metagenome (GOLD analysis project Ga0209008, IMG submission 187963) | Forest soil microbial communities from Algoma, Ontario, Canada - Jack Pine, Ontario site 1_JW_Ref_O3 (SPAdes) (version 2) | ecosystem: Environmental > Terrestrial > Soil > Boreal...
CCGTCGATCAAGGATCTACTGGTCCATCGACGGGTGCCGCTTCATCCGTTGTGCCCACGGCCGCCAGTACTCCGCAGCCGGACGTGCCAGTCGCGGCACCGGTGAAGAAGCAGGCAAGAACACGGCCGATTTTGGCCCCATTGCCCCTGAAGCCTGCACCGAGCACCGCAAACACTAAGGCCAGTGTATTCGTTGGACCATCTCAGCCTTCTCCAACGGATCAGGCACCTGCTGTGACCGGTGCGGCCGTGGTGAGCGCGAGCGCGCCTGCTTCACAGCCCGTGACACCTGCTGCGGCAAGTGCCGACCCGGCGAAACCGGGCCCTGCGAAACCGGACGCGATCGCCGCAAGCTATCTTGAAGTGGGAACCTTTAAGGAGTCAGAGTGGGCCGATGACGCGGTTGATAAGCTCTCCCAACTCGGATTCCACGCCATCTGCGTCCACAAGACCCTTTTGTGGAAGCAGTCGTATCACGTTGAGGTTGGGCCTTACGCTACGCCAGAGGAAATCAGTCACGCCGAGGAACAACTAACAGCCCAAGGCTTCAAACCACACGTCGTCAAGTAGTTTTCAACTGCAGCTGCGACGTACCGATTCGAAAAATCGCCCGGGGCTCCAGCCCTGCCACGGAAACGTTGGAATTACCCAGAAAAGTTCCGTTCGTAGAGCGCAAATCGTATAAGAGAATCTGGTCGCGCCTGACCTCAATGGCGCAATGAGAACGCGAAACCCCTGGGTCATCGATTTCGATATCCGCACCGCCTCCGATTCGGCCGATCGTTGTGATCGACCTTGTTATTTCAAACTCCCTTCCCTGCGACGGTCCCTCGATGACACTGATCGTGACGTGAGTGCCGGCAGGAAGATTGAGGTTTGCGGCCTCTGGAAAGGCAGATTCCGACAACCCGATCGGGCCGGGTCTATCCCGGGGCACCGGTGAAGATACCAGGACGGTCGGCGGACCAGGATCAGCCGGGGTGTGCTCTATGATTGATCGGCACATCCAGCATCGAACTATCCGCGGAGAATCCGGCGAGTCATCCAAATGAATTCTAGAACCGCACCGGGGACAATGAACCTGCATACCATTCGACCTTAACACCGGGATAAGCTGCTACCAGACACGGTTTCCTGTATAACGCTCGCTGAAAATCCGTAGATTAGAATTCGGCGGGCGGCTTCCCTGCGTGACATTCGAGGCCGTATTAAGGTGCTCTGCGACGCCGGCAGTCTCCTGTGAAGCTGGAATTCCAGGAAGGCGCTAGTGCCTTCCGATATCCGAGCCAAATATCGGAATTCTGGCCTCGATGAGCGTGCCGGGTTCGGCGCGAGAAATCGTCAGATCGCCCCCAAACTGGCGGACCCGTTCGCGCATGCCGCTTACGCCGACCCCAAGCCCTGACGAAATATTCCTGTTCGCGATTTCTGGAGGTAACCCTTCGCCGTAATCTCGCACGCGGACTGTTACGGTTTCGGACTGTTTTTCGATTTCCACGCGGGCGCTCTCGCTATTCGCATGCCGACATACATTCGTCAGGGACTCCTGAATTATCCGGAAGATCGTGGCCTCGATATCGCCGGGCAGCCGGGGAAACGTCTGTGGCCTAAAGGTAAGTGAGATATCGATGTTGCTTCGTTTTGCGATTCCTTCAACGTACCAGTGCAAAGCCGCACGCAGTCCGGTCTCATCGAGCAATGGGGGATGCAGGAGGTAGGATATATTCCGCACAGTAGCCGCGGCAATATCCGTGAGTCTGTTGACTTCACTGACGCCGTTGAACTTGGCCAGTTCCAACTTAATAAGCGTCAGCTGCTGACCCAGATCGTCGTGAAGCTCGCGCGCTATGCGCCGCCGTTCTTCGTCCTGAATCTGCAAGAGCCGCCCCGACAGCTTTTGAAGTTCCAGGGTTCGCAGCTCGAGCAGCTTCCCTGTTTCGTCCAGCTGCGACACTCGCTCGCGCAATTCGCGATTCAGGCTCTGGACTCGCTCTTCTGCCTCTCTTCGGGCCGTCAGATCCTGGGTAACTTTCGCAAAGCCGGAGATCGTGCCATCGGCCGCAAATAAGGCGGAGATGACGACCGACGCCCAGAACGAGGTGCCGTCTTTTCTGACGCGCCAACCTTCATCGGCGAAGCGTCCTTCTTTCTGGGCAAGGGCAAGTTCCCGCTGTGGCCAACCGCTTTGCACGGCTTCGGAGGGATAAAACGTCGAGAAGTGCTTGCCGATGATTTCTTCCTGGGTATAGCCCTTCAGGGCTTGAGCGCCAGGATTCCAGGTGAGGACGTAGCCGTCGGGATCGAGCACAAAGATCGCGTAATCTCGTATGCCCTCTACGAGCAGACGAAACAGTTCGGCGGGCCGAGCGTGATCGCTCGGGCGGGAACGGTCAATCGGAACTGGCAACGCCCTGTTCGCTTCCGCCACCTAGCATCCCCTTAATCCATAATAACTTAGCGCAGACCATAGCCCCCTAGGGTACATTCCGCAATACAGGGATCGCTGTAGGACCCTTCCGGATTCGACACAGCCCGCGCGGCCCGCAGCTGAGCAGCCGCGAAATCGCTAACAACCACTTGCGCAACGACGGGTGCCATCGTCGCATTAAGCACTGCCCCGCTCGGTATAGTCACTTGGGGAGTTTCTCGCTATGCGACGTGCGCCTTTATCTACACGGGTCAACCAGTCCGCGTCTCCTCGCGGAGTTCTTGGGTTTCTCCTGGGCGTTCTCGCGTTAGCTCTAGGGTCGCTAGGACTATCGGGCTGCAACGGCGGTCTCCAGGGCTACAAGCCCGAGCCTCCAATAATAACCCAGCCCGCAAGCGTTACGGTAACGCTGGGCCAGACTGCAACATTCAGCGTGACGGCAACCAGTCCCGGGCCCGGCGCCATTACCTATCAGTGGTATGAGAACGGTGTGGCGATTAGCGGTGCCACTTCGAGCAGCTATACCACGCCGCCAAGCACGGCAGGTGAAAGTGGTGCCGTCTTTACGGTCGTCGTTTCCAATACCGTCGGCTCGGTTACAAGCTCGCCAGCAACTCTCACCGTTCAGTCCCCAATGGCGAAGAGCATTGTCCCAAGCTCGTCGACGCCTCCCTACAACTCCTCGGTGATGCTCGTCCCCACCTTCACAGACGGGACGGGGGTGATCGGTTCAACAGGTGTGGGGAGCTCGGATATCGCGGCGTCAGCGGTTAGTGGGGGATCCTATCCGACTCCGCGACTGACCTCGGCCAAAACATACACGCTGACGGTCACTGATTCCAAAGGCAACGTTGCTTCCACCACCTGTCTGGTCACGCCCACTCCGGTGGTCATTACGCCGATCACCCCGGCAAACGAGACAATCGCCCCGGGCCAGCCAGCCTTTACCGCCACTGCGACCGGGGGGGCGACCAACGGCCTCACCTGGAGTGCGACTGCGGGCAGCTTCAGCGGTAATGTGTGGACTTCTCCCAACGTCGCTGGAACTTACACCATTACGGCCACAAGTGTGGACGAACCCTCGGTTTTCGTTACGACGACAGTCACTATCAGCGGTCCGGTGATCTCGACCGAACCCGCGAGCCAGCATGCTTGCACCGGGAGCAACATTTTGCTGACCGTGACTGCCTCGTATGCCTCAACCTATCAGTGGAATCTGAACGGCGCACCAATCTCAGGCGCGACGAACTCAAGCTACACAGTTTCTTCGGCCGGCTCGGCGAACGCCGGCAACTACTCGGTTACGGTCACCAACGGTGTGGGAAGCGTGACCTCAAGCGTAGCTGTCGTCGCAGTGGGATCCTCGATCACGTCAAATCCTGCAAGTCTCTCCCTCCATCCAGACCAGACGGCCCTGTTCTCCGTCCTGGGCCAGGGTGTGGGCGAGCTTTCCTATCAGTGGTATCAAATCCCGTCTGGCGGGACGACCGGCGTTGCCGTCGCTGGGGCGACGTCCAGCAGTTACGTCACTCCGCCCGTAGATACGACCTACAATGGAGCGCAGTATTACGCGACCGTCACAGACGCTTGCGGTCCGCTCACCAGCACCGACGCTACTCTCACGGTCACGGCGGGGAACGTCCCACCCACCATTATCACCCAGCCTGTTGGCGTAACGGTCGCTGCGGGCGGTACGACCTCGTTCAGCGTGACCGCTTCCGGCACACCGACACTCACCTATCAGTGGTACAGGATTCCGGCGGGCCAAAAGACCGGAACCGCAATCCCGGGCGCCACATCGGCAACCTATAGTGTTCCGGCGACGGCCACGACGACTGCCAACGATCAGGACGCTTACTACGTCGTCGTATCCAACGCCTACGGCCAAGCGGTCTCCCAACCCGCTACGCTTGCTGTCGGCAACGGGATTCTGCTTCAAATTACGGGGCAGCCGGTCACCCAGTATGTCGATGTCGGAGCATCCGCGACCTATCAGGTCACTGCGGTTTCCTCTCTTCCCTTGACCTATCAGTGGTACGTTGCTGCCCCGGGGAGCTCCACGTTCACGGCGATTGCGGGGGCTACGAGCTCGTCCTACACCCTTGATTCGGCGTCCAGTGGGGACAACGGCTCGGTCTACTACGTTGTCGTGAGCAATGGCGTGACCTCGTCTGTCACGAGCGCCTCTGCGGGACTTTTCGTTGGCCCGGTCTCAAGCGTTCCCAATCTCTGCAACACTGGCTGGTCGGCTTTGGGGAATGCCGTAACCGAGCCTTCGTGCAGTTACGAGCTTACTGCTGCAGCAAATGATCAGCATGGGGAAATCGTCTGGCCCACGCTCATTTCCACCGGAAACATCCAGCTCAGCTATACCGTCACGGTCAGCGACCCCAGCACTCTTCCCGCCGACGGTTTTGCGGTCATTCTGGCTGATCCGTCACTGGGCGCCACACTCACCAGCTCCGGAGCACTGGGTATGGGCCTGGGCGTTGAAGGGATTCCGGGACTGGTTTTCGCCGTGGACACTTACGAAAATGCCGGTGATCCGCCGGTGCCCTACATCGGCGTAGGTCGGGGTGAGACCGCGCAATTTGAGAAGCCTTGGTTCTTCGTCAATACAGCCATACCGACGATTGCATCGAGCAGCATGCCGATCACGCATACATACTTTGTTTCGCTCGTTCAGGGACAGATGACCGTGACCATGGATGGCGTCCAGGTCTTCTCGGGAAACGTTACGCCTCCGCCGGTGGCGTATCTGTTTATCACCGCTTCCACGGGAGGCTCGTACGAAGAGACCGTCGTTAGCAACGTGTCGGCCATTGTCTCGGTTCCTTCGAATTGATGCGAGTCGCTCTACGAGGAGATTTGGATATGCGATCCGTTTTGTTCATATCAATTGTGTTGCTCGCGGGCGCTTCCGGCGCTGCGGCCCAGGGCTCGTATTCCGGAGATGCCGCGGCAGTGTACCAGTGGGTTCGAGCCAATGCGGGTCCCGGTGAATGCGGCTGTTTTGGCATGAATGGCGGCGGAATTTCAGGCTCGTGGAACTTCCGCGGTCCATGGTCTGCCGTTCTGGATGTCAGCTCCGAGTCCGCCGGCAGCGCACCGCTCGTTGGTGAATCTGTAACCTTCACATCGTTCTTGGCGGGGGCACGTTACAGAATTCCTCAGCCGTGGCTTGAGGGGAATCATAAACCCCAGCCGTTCGCGCAAATTCTGTTGGGAGCAGCGCACGCCGGGGGCGGCGCGGCGGGGGTTGCGGATGGGTCCCATGAGTTTGCCACTCGCATGGGCGGCGGCATTGATGTACCGGTAAGTTCCCATTTCGCGGTGCGAATCATTCAACTCGATTACTACCTCACTACTTTTGCCAACTCCACCAACGATCATCAAAACAACCTGTTGGTTGGCGCTGGAATCGTCTACCATTGGTCCCGCAAGAAATAGCTTCGCCTCTTACGCATATGCGCCCCTGATTGATCATCGCGCGCCGGACGTCATTCTCCATGGCGATGCAAATTCCTCAAGTTCTCCTTAACGAGGGCGGCTCCAAGACGGCCAGAGCACCCAGTCTTGCAAACATCTCAACGCTTGCGCCAGGTGCCTAGCTGCGCAGAAATACCTCGTTCTGGTTTGGATGTGTCCCGCGCGACGTCGTCGTGCATGACAAGGGTTTCTGCGCTTCCAGACGCTTCGTGCCCACTAACTTCTTTCCGGTTTTCTTTTTGTCTACTTCACTGCGCTCTCCCATTCTTTGGTCTGAGCTTCCCTCGAAATCCATACAGCGCTTTCAAGGCCGTGTCATCGAGCGACCAACCGCAGATGGCACGGACAGGCGGACCACTCGTCGCGGGAGGCCCAACACGGCACCTACGAATTATCAGTTGCCCTGCAAGAAAATCTAGCCAAATCGTTCAAAGTGCGGCGCTAGGTTGCGGCGGTTGACGTAGCCCCAAGCCATCTGAAAGGAGTGACAATTATGGAATTCGACGACTCCCGTTACAACGTGTTGCTCTGTCGCGGCAAGAAGCTTGAAATGCGGACCCGGATCTGGCAAATCGTGGCGCTTGTAGCTCTGTTCGCGCTTGGGATCTCCCGTACCGCGAACGTGAAAGCGCAACAAAACAGCGAGCTTGAAAAGGTGCGTGCCACGACGGTTGAAGCTCAGGATTTTCTGCTGAAGGATGCTGCGGGCAGGGTTCTTGGCCAACTGTCGGTTAGAGACGGCAAGGCTCAGCTTGAACTATACGACGCATCAGGAAAAGTAACCTGGTCGACCAGTACGCGTTTGATGGCCGCAGGCCAATAGGCTCAAGCGGGTGCCACGGGAAACCTGGCAGCTGGTGACTTCGCCTCCCCGGGGTGAGGTGGAGGGACAATTCCGCTTGCTGGCGAGTGAAAGTTACGTGGCTCCGGACTTGTTCTTAGCAAGAGCGAGGAAGAAGCCACCCTCGCGAATCGGTGTTAGACTCGCTCCCAAATTGCACATCAAACGGGAGGAGTTCGATGAGTCGTGTTCTTCACAAGTGGATTCTGCTGTCGGCGGTGCTGCTGGCGCCAGCGGTCAGCTCCGCGCAGGTCGCTTGCACGCGGGACGGCCTGCAAGCGGCGACCAATCTCTACGTTGAGGCTCAAGGCAAGGGCGATCCATCTGGCCTGCCACTTGCCACCGGTCTCGCTTATATCGAAAACATGCAGGTCACCGACATCAAATCCGGCGTCATTCAGAAACCGCTCAAGATTGATTTCCATCGAACCTTGATTGACACATCCGGGTGTCAGACATTTACCGAAGTAATCGTTACGGACAAAAGCCATCCGTACGTCCTCGGCACGCGCCTCAGGATCAATCACGACAAAATCGCAGAAATTGAATCGATGGTGACGCAGCAAGGCGACTGGCTGTTCAACGCCGATAATTACTTCAAGTGGTCGCCCGCTGAAGACTGGGGCGTGATTGCTCCGGGACAGCGCGACAGCAGGGGTACCCTGGTCGCCGCGGCCAATGCCTACCTCGATGCTTTCCTGGAAAAGAAGCTCGATCTGGTGCCCTGGGGATTCCCGTGCAACCGGACGGAAGGCGGTATACACACCGGCAAAGGCGACCCGCAGGACAGCTGTCAGGTCGGCGTGCCGGCCGGGGTCAACATCGTGGCGCGGCGCTTCGTCGTGGATGAGACGATTGGAGCGGTAGTCGCATTCTGCACATTTGGTGTCGGCGGATTGCCGGATTCCCACCTGTTTCGCGTGGAGAACGGCAAGCTGCGTTACGTGCATACGCTGACTCACGTTCCGCCCGGCTACCAGGTTCGGGTGAACGGCAAACCCGTCCCCAGTTCGGCACCGACCAATCCGGCGCCCGACAAGCAGCCATGAGCTGAACTAGGATTCCAGGAGATGCTAGATGCCGTGCGAATTCCGTCCCACGAACTCTTCGCGATCCTGATAGCAATCAGCTTTGCCGCGGGACTGAACGTCTATGCAACCGTCGCCACACTGGGTCTTTTGGCGCACTTCGGGGTGTTCCCGTTGCCGCCGGCTCTGCATTTGTTGTCCAGCTGGTATGTAATAGCGGCCTCCGGAATCTTGTTTCTGGTTGAGCTCTTTGCCGACAAGATCCCCGTATTTGATCTGCTGTGGAACGCACTGCATACGTTTGTGCGGGTTCCGGTAGCCGCACTGCTGGCCTATGGAGCCACGTCCCAGCTGTCACCGGGATGGCAACTTTTTGCTACTCTGCTTGGAGGCGTCATTGCGCTTGCGGCGCACGGCGGCAAGACGGCTGTCCGTGTAGCCGTGACGCCCTATCCAGAACCGTTCTCCAATGTGGCGCTGAGCCTGGGAGAGGATGCGCTCGCAATTTCGCTCACCTGGCTCGCTACAAGCCATCCTTACTGGGCGGCGATAGTTGCCCTGGCGCTCGTCCTGGTTGTCGTCGTTTTGATCCGCTGGATAGTACGTGCGCTTGGCAATCTGTTGCGAAGTGCGGGAAAGCAGCTTGAACTGGAATAGGCGCTTCGGGGACTCGTATTTCCATTTCAGGAGGATTTGGAGCGAGCCTCCCGGCTCGATAGGCCCTTTGACGACGTGAGTGTCTTACGATGATGTCGGCCGATCTCGGGGCCGGATGAGGGTATTCGCGATGTCACATTCTGATTCGGAACGCTTCTCCCCTCTTGTTTTGGCGAGAATTCTCGGAATCTTGTCCCTGCTCGGGATTGTGACCGGTGCGTTTGGGATCGGCTATGTCTCAAGCGCCCTGACCGTGAACGGCGATGCGTCGGCGACGGTCCACAATATCCTGACGCACGAAACGCTGTTCCGTTTGGGCTTTGCATCCCATCTCCTCGAGCTGGTTCTGAACATTCCGGCCGAGATCATCGGGTTCCTGTTGCTCAGAAGAGTAAATGGAATCGTTGCAGCCATCGCGCTGTGCTGTGGGGTTGTCGGAATATCGATCGAAGCAGTCAGCACGCTGAGCGGTTACGTGCCGCTGAAGCTCGCGATCGATGCAGGCGCACTCGGCGCATTCAGCAGCGACCAACTGCACGCCGTGTCATATATTGCCCTTCAGTTGCAGGATGCGGGTCTACTTCTCTCGTTTGTGTTTTATGGGCTCGATGAGGTTTTCAGTGGGTTTCTGATTTTCCGCTCGCGGTTCCTGCCTCGTGTTCTCGGAGTGCTACTCGCAATCTCCGGGCTCTGCTATTTTACGCACGGTTTTTTGAGCTTCCTCGCGCCGACGCTCGATGCCCGGTTATTTCCCTACATTCTATTTCCCTGCCTGCCCGGGGAAGGCTCGATCAGCCTCTGGATGGCAACCGTGGGGCTGAACGTCGCAAAGTGGAGGGCCTGGACGGCCGAACCTCAGGGCGAGGTGTCCGCCCCACTCCAGGTCCCGTAGCTATTGCTCTTTGAAATACGCAGCGAGGCACACCAGACCAACCCATCAGCCAACTCGGGAGGACATCAGTTTACGGCGAACTTTTATAGGATCTCTTTGGCCGCCGTATGCTTGCGCCTTCGAGCCGCTCGCTGAGGCTGACTCAGCGGGCGGCTCGAAGGGGAGACGTTGCATTCTGCGTGACTATTGTCTTGCTGTCAGGACTGGCACGGTTTGAGAGGAATTGGCTTCTTCGGTCGCGCGGTGATGAGCGAGCGACGGATCGAAGATAAAGCTCTCGTTCAGTTCCTGGACCCGCAGGGTGTGGACAGTCTGCTTTGCTCCGCGGTTGCTGAGAATCAGGGCGCTAGGGCCGCTGGAATTCTCCGTGATGGGGCACGCAACCACTGCCACCGTCTTGTTGGTTTTCGAGTCCACGACTTTGGCGAAGGGAACGCCGGCGCTCGGTTCTGTCAATGAATCGACGACGAGTGTGTATTTTCCCGCAGGGACGACAGCCCGTCCCCAGCGAACCTGATGGTCGAGTGTGAACGTACCGCGATACAGGGACTGGGCCTGTGTCGCCTCCCCGAAGAGTCCTGCGATCAGCACTGCTGCCACGAAAAAACCGAGTCTGGTTGCCGCCTTGGAATGGTTGAATTTCATTGTCCTGTTCCTCCTTAGTTGAGTAAGCCGCTGGCCGGTGCGTTTGTGTCTACCGTCCGTGTCCCGCATCGTGCCTTCACTCAATAGAGCGAGAATTCCGGCAAAACCGGCTCACCGAGGAGGGACATTCTCGAGCGGACTGCAAATGGCCTATTTTCAGCAGGACAGCGCCACTGGGCCGTGAAAGTGGATAAATTGACTTCAGCGTTGGCGGCCTGTATGGTTTCGGGAATTAGTGTCCGAGGGGGTGTCTGCGTGTCTCCAACTCCGCCGCCGGAGCTTACGCGACTTCTAGCGAACTGGGGCCAAGGCGATGCGGAGGCTCGCGACGCCCTGATTCCCCTGATATATGGCGAGCTGCGCGGGATTGCGCGCCGCTATTTGCGGCGGGAGCGACCCGACCACACGTTGCAGAGCGCCGCCCTGGTGAATGAAGCCTACCTCCGGATGAGACGGCACGAGCCCGGAAAATTTGAAAACCGGGCACAGTTTTTCGGATTTGCGGCGCACGTGATGCGACACATTCTGGTGGACCACGCGCGCGGGCGTCTCGCGGCAAAGCGCGGAGCGGGGGCTCCGCGGTTGAGTCTGGATCCTGAAATTGCTACTCCGGAAAAACACGAAGTGGATTTGGTGGTACTGGATGATGCGCTGAACAAGCTCGCCGAGCTGGATGCCCCGCAAAGCCGGCTGATCGAGCTCCGATACTTCGGCGGTCTTTCGATCGAAGAAACCGCAGTGGTCATGGGAATTTCTCCAGCGACGGTGAAGCGCGAGTGGGTCACGGCGCGGGCGTGGCTGAAACGAGAAATCGAAAAGGGTGCGGGCAGATGAGTCCGGGCCAATTCTAGGAACGGCCGAATCACAATCAGTGGTCAGCGTCAGACGAGTTCTTGAAAAAGCGACGTTGAATGCGGCCCAGCAGAGTGTGCGGGCCCCCGTACAGGAATTCGAGGGTTTCGTTCTGCCCAAACTGGCCGAGCAGGTTGAAAGCGCCCATTCGAAGTCCCACAATCGGGCCGTTGCGGCCCGGCATCCACGTATTTGCGGCGACGAGTGGGCCGATAAACGGTGAAACCGTCAGCGCGTAGGAGAAGGAAGTATATCCGTCGCTTCCGCGGCGCGCCGTGACGCTTGAAAGTCCAGCGTGCCAGAAACGCCTGAGAAAACCGGAACACGTGCATCGGTAATACTCGGTATCTTCGTGAAGAACCTCGGCCATCGAGTACTGCGCTGTTGCCGTCACCAGACTGATCCCCAGATTGCTGGCCACCCTCTCGCCATATGCACCTGCGCCCTGCCCCCAGGCGTGCGGAAAGTCCGACGCCTGGTTGATCGCCGCGGCGAATGAGGACCCGGCAAAGGCGATTGGCCCGAATGCATTCCACTCGAAGCTATGAAATTTTTGCGCCTCCGTTGGTGCGACATACGGAACAAACGAACTGGCGGGAGTGCCGGGCGTGAAACCAGATGGGACAGCCGTTACGTCAGGGGAATTCGAGGAGTCGGCGGGAGTGCTGCTATCATCCGCCAGGGCGGACTGGGCACAGACTGCACCAGGGGCCAACAGAAAAGCGGCCACCAGGAGCAGCGCGCTGAGTACTGTTGAAATGTTTACACCCCGTGCCCTTCGTCTTAAGGTCCATCACAGACCTCGTCACACCTAGCAGCATACGACAGCTTAGACACGAGGCACAAAGGAATCCCGCCCTGAGGCGGTTTTCGAGAGGTGGACCTCGGGTTCTTAATGAGAGCCGGCCCGGGATACGGGTGCTATCAGCCGACTTCTGCGTTTCTCTGCGCGACGGCGGTTCTCAGGCCTTCCCCTGTCGATGTTCGGAACAAATCATAGATAGCTCAGCCACCAACTGTGATCGCGCTGCTTAAGCCGCGCAAACCACAGACAGGCGGGATATAGCAGCAGTAGTAAGGCAATCCAGACGACGTACACCGTCCAGAGCGGAAACCCGTAGTCGGGCGGGAACAGCTCGCTTGGACCCCCCATCGAGGGAGGGGCGAGGAGCAGGAACGAAGTTCGGCCGTAGCGTGCGAGGTTTAGCGCGATTGTGATGAGATGCGCAACGAGCAGGTGGCCGGCGTAGTAGAAAAAA
>Ga0209008_1000516_pt1 | contig 12061 bp, 12 predicted proteins | sample JacPin_JW_Ref_O3_FD_187963 | JGI IMG/M metagenome (GOLD analysis project Ga0209008, IMG submission 187963) | Forest soil microbial communities from Algoma, Ontario, Canada - Jack Pine, Ontario site 1_JW_Ref_O3 (SPAdes) (version 2) | ecosystem: Environmental > Terrestrial > Soil > Boreal...
GAGACCGGCCTTCTCATCCCATCTGATTAGCAGCTTGTTGAAAAACTGTTTTGGCTCGCCATTCCGAGCATCGAAGCGACGAGGAACCTCTCTGTTTATTGGCTTTTCGCGAGCAGCAATGCCTTACTGTGCTCACAGCAGCACGTTCAAGATCCTTTTTCAACAAGCTGTTAGTCGCGTAATCGGAAACTAGTATGTCTACTTGGCCGATGAGGCCGATATTGATCTTGCCTTTGTATCGAGAAAAACCGCTATTCTTGATCTGAAGAAGTTCGTATTGCACGATGGAGGGAGCGATGGATAGATTTGAGGAATTCGGTCGGCGAATTGATGAAGAGCTTGCGCGTCTCCGCCAATACCTTGAACAAGAAGTAGCGCCGGAGACTGAACGCCGTACGGCCTCCTTTCTCCGAGAGGCGGCGAAGAAGCTGGAAGAAGCCGCGGCGAAGGTTGAGGCGAGAATTGCAGGGCGTCGGTCCTGACCCAGCCGAGCCAGGCCAGCGTTCCTGCTGGTATAACCCTCGCAAGCGATTTTAGCTTTTGTTTTCAATGCCAGGCGGGTTCTAACTTAGTGTTGCGTCGACCCATTGAGATCACCCGCGCAACCGGACATCTTCCGGGCTAGTACTCCACATCTCCTGTAAGGGCGTTTACCAAGCATGTGGATTCTTCGTATCGGCAATTACAATCAGTCTGGGCGTATTGAAAGATGGCCAAAGGTGTTGAAATTAGGGCATTCGGCATGTGAGTGGTTCCTACAAACCCCTGCTGATCTCCTTGAGAAGACTGAGCACGCGATGAATTAGGGGATCAACATTACCGCGCGACCACAGAGCAAACGTCTCCAGCGGTCGGATCGAAAAATTCGGAGGACGTAAAACGACACCCTCAGGAACCAAGTTCCGCGCCGAAGACGGAAGGAACGCACATCCGGCACGGGCGTTGGTGAGAGCCACCGCCGTTTGGAAGTGCTCCACCATTTGATATCTTTTCAAAGGTACGTGACTTTGTCCGAAGGCTATAACGATGAGTTGATGCAAACTCGGGAATAGATCCTTCGAGGGAATCATTAAAAGTTCGTCCTCAAGATCCCTCAATGCCACGGCCTTCTTGCGGGCAGCTTTATGTCCTTTCGGAAGGGCAACAAGCATGGGCTCCCGAATCAGTAACATGCTCTCGATTTGCTCGCAGCGTTCGCCCAAATGTCCAATACTAATATCAAAGGCTCCCGACTGAATTCCTGGAATATGTAGGGCTTCAACTCCTTCTCTAAACTCCACATTCACCAGAGGAAGGTTGCTTCTGAGCTTGTCGAGGAGACGGGGAAGGATATGGAAATTCGCAGTCGGAACGAAACCGAGCCGGATCGTTCCTGCCTCTCCACTTTCCGCATGTTGCGCGGCTGCCGAGGCTTGCTTCACCTTCAATAAGATTTCTCGTGCCGCAGGTAAGAAAATCTCGCCTGCGCGTGTGATTTCAACCCCTCGCTTTGACCTTCTAAGAAGAGAGACTCCCAGTTCATCCTCAAGCTGCTTGATTTGAACGCTCAAGGAGGGCTGCGAAACGTACAGCTTCTTGCCTGCCCGCCGAAAACTTAAGGCTTCGGCAACGGCTACGAAATACCGCACTTGCCTGAATTCCATGGCTGATAGCTCTCACCTATCAGAGTAGCGCGAACAAAGTATCAAGTCCATATCAAGCAGTCAGCATCTGTTTAGACAGGTGAGTAGCGGTGAGCAGTTCAATCGGAAAGAAGGAGAAAGCTATGAGACAAGCAGCGACAGCACCAGGGCGGGACAAATCAAAACAACTCGGGCAAAGATTGGAGCTCATCGATCCCGAAACCGCTTCCAAGCCGATCTCGGAAGCCCTCGCCTTGCTGCCTCTGATCAATGTATTTCGCGCATTGGCCAATGCCGAGACTCTCTATCCCCACTTCAGCCAGTACATGCTGCAACTTTTCAGGCCAATGGAGCTCGACAAAGCCTTGGCACGGATGATTGTTCTTCTGGTCGCGAAGCGCTCGGACTGCCTCTATGCCTGGCGGCAAAACGTAGTGGTCGCACACAGCGTCGGCGTGCAACATGAACAAATTGCTGCCCTGGAAAGAGGAGACGTCAAAGCAGGCTGTTTCACAGAGGCAGAAAAGGTTGCATTCGCTTTTACGGATGAAGTCATGCAACTGATCGAGGTCATAAACCAAACCTACAATGCCGCGAAGGAGCACTTTTCGGACCGAGCCCTGACCGAAATTCTTTACGTGATCGGCACGTATATGCTCATCGCGCGTGTCATCAGGACCGGGCGAGTTCCGCTGGACGATAAGCCCGCTGCGTCCCCACAGTAAGCCACCTGAATAGCAGATAAGGTCATGGTTTGAAGTCAAATTGCGAAAGGAGAAAGACATGTCGGAAAACTCAGACTTTGGGACGTTTGGTCGTTACACCGAGATTCCAGTCGATCAAATGACCCCCGAACAAAGGAAGGGTTATGACCTCGTGGTCCAGGAGCGTGGCGAGGCGCCGGGGCCATACAAGATATTCATCCAAAATCCAAACCTGCTGGAGGTATTGGTTCCTGTCGGAAAGTACTTTCAACAAAGCCATTCCTCGCTGTCCGACGCGGAACGGGAAATCGTGGTGAATTTGATCAATGCGAAATGGCACGCGGCCTATTCGAACTATGAACACGAGATGATCGGAGAAAGAGCCGGCCTGCCGCCCGAGAAAGTGCAAGCATTGATCGCAGGCTTGCACACGTCTTTTGACGATCCGCGACAACAAGTGGTCTATGACGTGACGTGTACGCTGATCAGCCCGCGCATCGTTCCTCAGGGACTCTATAAGCGTGCCGTGAAACTACTGGGGGATACGGGTCTTACGGACCTCACCGTACTCATCGGGTACTTTACCTCTATTTCTATGACGCTCGTGGCTTATGACGTTCCGTCGGATGCTGTTGGATTGAAGCGATAACCTCGGCGAATGCACTCTCGATTTGCTTGTTCTGAACCTCTCCCGCCTCGATGGCGCGGACAACTTACACCAAGGAGATGATGATGCTGACGGACAATGTGTTGCGAGCCAAGCTGACGACGGTCGCGACCTTCCTGAAGAATTATTTTCTGGAGAATCTGGTGATGCGGTCAGATAACTCGATCCTCATAACGGCTCTGAACCACAAGGAGCTTTGGTATGTTCCGCCTTCGAGGCATGATTCGCCCGTAGAGCCCCTGCTCCTCTTCACGTTTTCTCAACTGGCAATGGGGATTGTCGAGGCCGAACCAGATGTTTTCTACATTGCGACTTCCGACATCTACACATCGCACGAGTCGTATCTTCATCGCTTGGACCTACGCGGTTGGGTGCCAGGCATGGCGGTCACTCCCGAAGCGGTCCTTCGCTTTCCAGAGCCCGTCCGCGCTCTCAACGGAAGCTGTGTCGTCACGCCGGACATCATCTTAATCGCAGACTGCTTTTCAAGCTTGATCTGGCGTGTCGACCTGAAGACGGCCGACGGCAAACCAACAGCTCGTGTGTGGCTCAAACACGACAGTATGGGTTACTTCCCCGGCCAGATGAAGCCCGAGCAGCCAGGAGTGAATGGCGTGAAGTATGCCGCGAAGTTGAACTGTCTCTATTACACCAACACCGCCAAACAACTCCTTATGAGGGTGAAAACTGACCCCGATACCTTTGATCCAATCGGCGAACCCGAATTCGTCGGGGGTGGAAGAATGTTCGACGACTTCTGCATCGATGAGGATGGTGGGTTCGCCTATCTGACGACTCACCGACAAAATACCATCGACCGCCTCTCACTGGAGCCAAGCCAAAATACGAACGGAAGGTTCAGTGTTGCAGGCGATCCTTTCACGGAGGGATTAATTGGCCCATCGGCGGGTGCCTGGGGAAGGGCGCCCGGTGAGTATGGGCGAGTAGGCTACTTCACAACCGATGGCGGTACCGCTTCACCACCAGTAGGCGGAGCTCGACCTGCCCAGCTCGTGCGGGTTGAACTCCCGCGCTAGCCATCAAGTGTAGTCGGCAACGAGGACGAATTGAGGCGATTGCTAGAAGCCAAAATCGAAGTGCCTGATTAGTCGGGTGGTCTCAATGGGTCGACGCAACAGTTTCTTGAAGTTTACTCGCAGGAGTCTGAAAACTTAAAGTTTCTCGTGGGCGTTGATTTAAGCGCAGCGCTACTTTGTTCAGATCCGACTGGGAGTAGTCGGTTAGGTCTGTGTTCTTCGGGAAGTATTGTCGTAAGAGCCCGTTTGTGTTTTCGTTCGAGCCGCGTTGCCAGGGACTCTGCGGATCACAGAAATAGACTTTCACATCCGCAGCCACCGTAAAGTCCTTGTGTTTGGCCATCTCCAGTCCCCGGTCCCAGGTCAGCGAGCGTCGCAGGGTAGCGGGAAGTTTACGAACGTGTTGACTCAAGGCCCCCACCACCTCCGCCGTATCTCGGCTGCGTACCTTGATCAGCAGGACAAAGCGCGAATGGCGTTCCACCAAAGTCGCGATGTGACTGTTCCCTGAGCCGCACAGCAGATCGCCCTCCCAGTGCCCCGGAATGGCCCGGTCCTCCACTTCCGCGGGCCTTTCGCGGATCGAGATGGCCTCCGGGATTTGGCCGCGTCGGTCTTTAAAGATACGACAGTGCTGCGACCGCCGTATGCGGCGCTGGGATCGCAAGTGCTCTAATAGCTCCTTTTTCAGCGCTCCACGGGCTTGAATGAATAGGCTTCGGTAAATGGTTTCGTGGGACACACGCAGACTCTCCTCAGCGGGATACTGGGTTTTCAGCCAGCCGGAAATCTGCCTCGGCGACCAGTCCAGAAGCAGTTTACTCGCAACCATGTTCCGCAACTTCCGGTTGATGGAAAGAAGGCAGCGCTTGGGCCGCAAGGCCGACTGCCAGGCTTCGCCCTCGGCTTGACTGGCTCGATACGCAGGACGGCCACCATGACGTGCGATCTCCCGGCTCACGGTTGATACCGCTCGCTCTAAACCTTTGGCCATCTCACGCAGCGACGAACCGGAAGCCAGCCCGCGAGAGATTTCCTCGCGCTCACGCAGCGTGAGCGCGAGGAGCGCACGCCGTCGTACCGCCGGAGCAATCCCACCGTGACGCGACACCAAACACCGAATAGAGGAATGTTCTTTGCCAAAAGCACGACCGATCTCATGCAACGTCTGACCCGCCTTCCAACGACGCCACACATCGATCTTCTGCTCCGCGGAAAGCTCAAACCGTTTCCCTGGCTTCATAAACACCACCTTTAAAAACAGATTTATACCAGATGGTGTTGCATCGACCGTTTGAACCGGCAGCGTCAATCGGGCACTGACAACTACTTATTCAAATGTGTCGCTTCGAAGGGCTGGATGTGGAAAAGCGTGTCATTCATAGCGTCCTGCGGAAGGAAGTCGCGGCGGCTAGGTTTTCGAGCGACCTGGGGCGCACCTGTAGTTCCGCGCGGCTCGTCTTTTCCGGCAATCGTGCGCCGTGCTTGAAGGATCGGCGGTAGGCACTTGGGGTAATGCTCCGAATACGACGGAACTGCCGGTTAAAATTGGCAAGATTCGAGAGGCCAACTTCGTACGCGATCATGCTGACCGGCATGTCGGTTTCCGCCAAATGCATGCAGGCGCGCCCAATTCGAAGCTTGCATAGGTATTCGCTGACGCTGTCGCCGGTGTGTTTCACAAAAAGGCGGTGTAGCGATCTCGCGGACATATTCCCGACACCGCAGAGCGCTGCGACCCGTATCGGCTCTTGGAACTGCCGGTGAAGATATTGCAACACGCGCGTGAATTGCGCCGGCTCGCTGTCCGCGGCGGAGGGAACAGTCATGGCCGTTTTCGAAAGACTTACGGCGTTGACGTTGGCGAGCGCAACAAGAATTTCGAGCGTCGCGTGAAGGCGTGACTGCGGGGATTCCGAAAGGATCTGGTCGAGACGGGCCGCAATGCGTTTGGCGAACGCCCGAGGAAATTCCAGACCTGTCGCGGCGTTTCGCAGCAGCCGCCGGATGGCCGCATATTCCGGACATACCTGCGCCATCTGAAGCGCCCAATGTCCCGAAAACCAAATAACGATGGCGGTATGCGGTTCGTTTCGATGGAGAGTGGCGGTGGAGGCCCAAGTATGAGGCATGTCGGACGGCACGAGCGCCAAATCTGGTGATCGGTACTTCCCGATGTGATCACCGATGAATCGCCAACCTCTGCTGTTCAACGTCAACGTAAGCTCGTATTCCGGGTGGTGGTGCCACTCGAAAGGGATCTCTGCTACGCGCCGGTGGTAGACGCGCAGCGAGCAGCCTTTGGGAAATGTAACCGATTCAAACTGAGGCCTCATTTCGTCGCCTTGTCGCGGCCAATTGGTCTTGGCCGAATTGTATCAGTAGTTGGCCGTTCTGCATCACTCGACAATTCTGCGCTTTGGTAGATTCGGCGTCGCGGCATCTGGGCTGAGCCCTCGCTGCTAGAGCTAGTTCTAGAAGGAGCAGAATTTCATGAAATTCGAAATCAAAGACCTGCCAAAACTCGTGCGCGAAACAAAAAAATCGCTGCGCGCAGCGCTGCCTGGCTATGCCGAGGCTTTCCAGAAGGTCGAATCCGAGATGCGCAGTCGCGTGGACGCGATCGTCAAGGAACGAGAGTCGGGCCAAGCGGTTGTCCCAATCGTGCATTGTTCGGATATCGAAGGCGGTAGCGTACCCGCCGAGATGATCGCCAAGATCAAGCAGCGCGGCGCGTGCGTCATCCGCGAGACGTTCGCTCCCTCCCAGGCAAATGCATGGAACGACGAAGTCACTACCTACGTTGAAGAAAACGGTCTCGACGCCAAACTGGCTAACGCCGCCGAAGACAAATACTTCGGAACGTTGGCGTCGGCGAAGCCGCAGATTTACGGAATCTATTGGTCGCGCCCCCAGGTGAAGGCTCGCCAAGCCGAATCGCTGACCCGTGTCCGCGTTTTCATGAATAACCTGTGGAAAGCGGAGAGTGAAGGACGGCGGCATTTCAATCCGAACGAAGTGCCCGTCTACGCCGATCGTATTCGGCGACGGCCACCCGGTTCCGCATCGTTGGGCCTATCCCCGCATGTTGATGGAGGGTCCGTCGAGCGTTGGCTCGACGAAAATTTCCGCAAAGTGTACCGTCACGTTTTTTCCGGCAACGTGCAGCAGTACGACGCGTTTGATGCCGCCTTCCGCCCCGAGGTGCGTGAGGTTCCTTCTCCTGCTGTTTGCTCAATGTTCCGGACGTTCCAGGGATGGACTGCATTGACTCGTCAAGGAAAGGGAGACGGCACGCTGCAACTGATTCCAATCGCCGAGTCGATGGTGTACATCTTGCTCCGCGCTCTTCAGGATGATGTCGCCGAAGACGATCTCTGCGGAGCGCAGCCGAGCCGTGCGCTCTCTGTGAATCCGCAGTTTCACAGTTTGCTGATCGAAGCTCTTTCCTCAATTCCATTGATGCAACCCGGCGACACTGTTTTCTGGCATTCCGATGTGGTACACGCCGTTGAAAACGAGCATCGTGGAACGGGCTACAGCAACGTGATGTATATCGCTTCGACGCCCGGTTGCGCCAAGAATTCGGCTTATCTGCCGCAGCAAGCGCAGGCTTTTGTGGCCGGCAGGACCCCACCGGACTTCGCGTCGGATGATTTTGAAGTCGATTTTATTGGACGTGGAACAGTTGGAGATTTGACCGAACTGGGCCGTTCACAGCTTGGGATTACCGAGGCGCTCGCAAAGGGGACTCAGGTTGGCCGCTCTGCCTAATCTTCAGCAGCAATCGCTCAGCAAGCCCCGACGTTTTTCGCCAGGCAACACGCTGCCCTTTGTTCTGGTGACGACGTTGTTTCTGCTATGGGGCATCCCCAGCAACCTGAACGATGTGCTCATCAAGCAGTTCATGAAATCGTTCGAGATGAACCGCTTTCAGGCCGGCCTGATTCAATCCGCTTTCTACTTGGGATATTTTCTGCTGGCCTTGCCCGCGGCGCTCGTCATGCGCAAATACGGTTACAAAACTGGACTGGTGATCGGACTGCTACTCTTCGGCACGGGCGCGCTGCTATTTTGGCCCGCTGCCATAGTCCAGCGCTACGGATTCTTCCTGTTTGCGCTTTTCGTTATCGCCGGCGGCTTGTCCTTTCTGGAAACCGGCGCGAACCCCTTCATCTCGGTACTGGGTGATCCCAGAACATCGGAACAGCGCCTGAATCTCGCGCAGGCATTCAATCCATTGGGATGTATCGCTGGAGTTGTCGTCGGCACGATCTTCATCTTCTCGGGGATCGAATTGAATCCGGCGCAGGTCGCGGCGTTGAAAACTGCCGGGACATATCAAACATATCTGCAACACGAAACGCTGCGTGTGGTCACGCCTTACCTCGTGCTCGGTTGCATTGTTTTCCTCTTTGCAGTAGTGCTCATGAGCACGAAATTTCCGCAAATCGCCGAGGAGTCCGGCTCAGCCGGCGATACATCCGAAGGAAGCTTCCGGGAGTTGCTCAAATACCCGCACTTTGTTAAAGGGGTACTGGCGCAGTTCTTTTACATTGGCGCCCAGGTCGGTACCTGGAGCTACTTCATCACCTACGTCCAGGACTACACGCACCTTCCCGAAAAGACCGCGGGGTCTTTTCTGACGGGCACGCTGGTCGTCTTCACCATCGGCAGATTCCTGGCGACTTATCTAATGAAGTTCATGGAGCCCAGCAAGCTGATGGGATTGTATAGCCTCATCAACATCGTTTTGGTCGCCATCGGAGTGCTGCTGCCAGGCTGGATCGGCCTTTGGGCGGTTTTTCTTACGAGCTTTTTCATGTCGCTCATGTTCCCCACAATTTTCGCGTTGGGTCTAAAGGGGCTTGGGCCGAACACAAAGATCGGCGGCTCGCTGATCGTGATGGGCGTTATCGGTGGCGCCGTCTTCACGCCCATCATGGGCCGGATTTTCGAAGCGACGCACAGCATGGCCACGGCGATGATCGTTCCGCTGCTCTGCTATGTATTCATAACCTACTACGCATTCGTCGGATCAAGATCTCGCTCCCTCGTAGCCGCCCGCGTAACCGCTAACTCCTGATTTGTCGCGTAACCGGGGATGTGACGTAACACTTCATTTGTACGGTAAGGGCGGTGGTCTCAATGGGTCGACGCAACACTAAGCTGGAACCCACCTGTCATTGAAAACAAGCGCCAAAATCGCTTGCTAGGGTTAGACCAACCGGAACGCTACCCTGGCTAGGTTTTAGCCAAGCACAGCCGAACAGACAGTTCTCACGCACAAGCATTGTCGAATCAATGCACTGGATGGTGTTGCATCGACCGATTGACCTGGCACGCGTAACCGGAAAAGTCAAATCGTCTGAATTCCACATGGACGGTAAGGGCGTTAATCAGCGCTTGACCGCCAGCCTTCGAAATTCCCGTTACCGAGGTGCAGGGTGATTTCTGCAATTCCAACCGGTTGATGTTGTCTGAAAATGTAGGAATTCTCGTGAATCGACCTATTGGGTTTGCCCGGAGCCGATGGTCACGTCTTCAGTGTCGAATAGGATGAACTGCGTCGGACTGACAAAGTACAGCACCAGCTCCACAGGGAAGACTCCGTTCACCTGCACGGTAACGCGTCCCTTTGCGCCGTCGGTAACGGTATACATCGAGCCGGAGTCGATGATGCTCGCAAACGGCGTGGTGATGCTGCTGACATCATTGACGTCGAGCGTACCGCTTGCTGTGCCTGTGCCCCCCGCGACGAGTTGTCCGGAGGCAGAAACTTCCATGGGTGCCTGCAGGCCCGCGATTTGTACTCCGTAAGTGCCGAGCAAGGAAGCCGTCGTGTATGGACCGCCGGTTTGGGCCAGGGCCAACCCGCTGCTCACCCCGGTATTGTCGCTTTCCATCAGGTAAGTGATGTTGTTTGACGCGATGTAAAAGACAAATTCAGCGCTAGCTGGAGCGACTGCGGGAAGAGCAAGCTCCATCGTTCCGCGCCCATTTGCTGTAACCATCGCGAACGATCCCGCCAACGCGAACGCCGACGTTGGTACGCTCCCGAGATTTTGGTCTCCGACACCCGTAAGCGTCCCCAAACCGTCCGCCACGAACTGTCCCGCGTCGGAGAACGCGGCGCTGCCGTTCGCTCCGATAATCGAGAAAACGTAGTTGCCATTCAACGAAGCGGCGCTGAACGGACCGCCCGCCTGAAGTGTTGCCGTGCCGACGACCGAAGCAGTATCGTCCGCTGCAACGAGATTCAGTTTGTCTGCCGAGATGACGTAATAAATATAGTTCACCGCGGAGCCGCCGTAGCTCAGCGAAAACGTACCGCGTCCCGTGGTGTGGTCCGGTGCTCCGATGGTTCCAGCGGTGATCGTTTGCGCCAGGCTCACACCCCCTGTGCCGAGAGCATTATTCAGATCCGATTCGCCTCCATTGGCGATCGAACCGCCGGCGGCCGTGAAGACTCCCACGCGCGCATATAAACTGGCCGATGAATCAAGCCCGTTCAAGCCAAAAACAAAAGTGCCGGTGGGCGCGGCAGCAGCGAGTACGGCGGGATCCTGCAGATCAAAAGAGCCGGAACCGGTGGCGGTGGCGTCAAACCAGGTGAACTGCGCGTGATTAGCTGCGGATATTACGAAGGCAAAATTTTGCGTCCCGTTGGATGAAGTATTTAGCATCATGATGCCACGACCATCGACGCCGACGGTGTAGGTTCCGGTCATGGTGATGGCAGGCTGAACGCCGACCGTGCCGTTGCTTGTTTTCACTGACGTGATGTCTTCGATTCCGGCGCTGATATTACCGTGGCCGTCTGCGCTGAAACTCCCAACGATCGAAATCGGACCTGCGGAATTTTGACCTGTGTAAGAAAAAGAATACTGGCCTTTGGGCAAAGTTCCGGCGCTGGCGCCGCCGACGGTTAGTGTTGCGGGCGAGCTAGTGATACTTCCCTGCGCATTGGTTACAGTGACGGTGAAGATGGCGCCGTTATCGTCAAGCGTGGTCGCGGCTGTGGTGAAACTTGATGAGGTAGCGCCGCTGATGGCGGAGGTTCCGCGAGCCCACTGATACGTTAGCGGCGCGGTTCCGGATGCCATCACGGAAAAGGTCGCAGCGGTCCCGACCGCCACGGAGGCATTCGCGGGTTCCGTGTTGATGTTCGGCCTGGTTGGTCCCTGCGGGAACGTGCCCTGGCCCATTGGGCCACAGGCAGTCAATGGAAGCATGATCGCGAACGCGAGCAGTGCAGAGATCAGGGGCATCTTCATTTTTGAACATCTCCCGTGGAGAATCCGAGCCTTGATTCGCGAACATAGGAGTCGCCCGGAAACCCGGCACCGCTTGGCCCGGTTTTCTGCCACCACCACGACTGATCGAGTCGCAAGAGCCTTAGTTCTCATTGTGTTGGCCCCCACGAAGCGAATGCTTCAACCGTGTGTGCACCTCGACTGCCATGTTTCTTCAAGAATGACGAGTGGACTCCGACTGGCTTAAATGTCGATTGCCGCATTTCCCACCGCATCCACAGCCAGACCATTGGGAAAAAAAGTCCGATGGCCCTTAGATGGTCGAGGTTGGAGCTACTTCTCCGTTTGTTGTCGTGGGAAACTCCAGAATGCTTGAAGGTAGTGGCGCCAACAGAACCCCCGTCACGTAAATGCTCGGAGCCGCGGGCCCGGTACCTCCGCGCTCGCGGTGCTGCCATCGCAGCTAGACGTGAGCATGAGCAAGCTAAGGCCAAAAAGAGAGCCGATCGTGACTTTGCAAGTGTGCATAGAATCTCCTCGACGATAATTTTCTAGGATGCGCAGTCCAGTGGCCGTTTTTGATGGGTTTCTTGGGCGAATTGTAACATGTGTTTCGCGTTTGAGAATCAACACAAAATACCGAATTGCCGTTCAGCAATAGGCTAAGTCCTTCCACGAGAAGGCCGGTTGATGTCAAGGCACACTTTTGCTTTCTTTTTTCTTTTAGTCTGTTTCCATTCAGCTAAGCCGCCCCTGTCGCCATCCTTCCATCCGC
>Ga0209008_1000517_pt1 | contig 11977 bp, 9 predicted proteins | sample JacPin_JW_Ref_O3_FD_187963 | JGI IMG/M metagenome (GOLD analysis project Ga0209008, IMG submission 187963) | Forest soil microbial communities from Algoma, Ontario, Canada - Jack Pine, Ontario site 1_JW_Ref_O3 (SPAdes) (version 2) | ecosystem: Environmental > Terrestrial > Soil > Boreal...
TTGTTATTGTTATTGTTATTGTTATTGTTATTGTTATTGTTATTGTTATTGTTATTGTTATTGTTATTGTTATTGGGATAAGGGGAGGGTTATTGAGAAGGGGTAGGTTTTTATAATAAATAAATACATAAATACAAATTATTAAATAAAATTTAAGGTGGTAATTAAATTTAGTTGACTTTAATTTGAAAAGTAGTAATTTAAGATTGTATTTGGTATTTTGTATTTTGTAACTGTAATTTTGTATTTGGTATCTTTTTTAATTTGGTATTTAGTATTAAAATATAAATTAAAAAAAATATTTAAAATAGAAAATGGACGGTGGATAAAAATGTAATAATAAATAAATTATTTGGAAAATAATTAAAAAAAGGGGGTTAAAAATGTAATAATAAATAAATTGTAAAAAATATTTGTAAAAAGAAATAAAAAAAGGGGGTTAAAATGTATAAAAATAAAAAAAAGAAAAAATTAGCTGCAGCTAAGACTCCTTCCCCTTTAAATTAAGGGGAGGTGAAAAAGGGTAGGAGAGCTATAATGGAGCTTTATTTTTAATTTATTATCAGAAAAGAAAAAACCAGAAAAAAAGTAATTAATTATAAAAACCATAAAAAAAATGCTTTTGATATTTTTATTATTCCTAAGTTAGGTTTATCAAAGTAAAATTAAAATATAGCACATATTTAACATCTTTATTCATCGATGGAAATTGTAAACAATTTCTCTTCCTCACTCATCTTACCCTCCCTTACCCCTTCGGGGTAAGGGGAGGGTTAAAATATAGGGTAAAGAATACAAAAGTAGGTATATAAAAATAAGTGGACTACTTTAAATACCCACTTTAAATTCTTTACAGCAATTTAAAATTAAGATGAGCAAAGTGGTGGTAATATAGAAAGAAAAACTAAAACGCGCCATATCAGTTATATGGAGTTTTCCCATAAAGAGAGGAAGAATATATATCTGTAGTGAACAAGGCGGAACTAAATTTCATATCATTCTGAAATAAAAGTTCTAAGTCAGATAACTTAAGATGAGAACTTAAGTATTGCATAGTATCAATTAAAGTATCTGCTTCATGTTTTTGAAGATGTTTTTGTTGCGCTGTCTTGGTTCAGAAATTAACATGTGCTATGTCGGGTAGAAAACTATTCAATCAACTACTATGTTCTTCTGTTAGAGTAAGGTCAGGTGCTGAAGCATTAGAACCGGTAGAACTTCTACCTAATGATAAATTAGAAGAAGAACTATCACTAGCATTAGAACTAGCACTTGAACTTGAACTTGAACTTGAACGTGAACTAGCTGATGATTTTAGTAACATTGGAGACATTAATATAAATTTTTTGTTGTTCATGTGAATATTTTTTATAATATAAGCTGATTTCAATATGTAAATAAAACCAGGTAATAATTCTATTAGATATACAAATAAAAGTATTAATTTAACATTTAAACATAAAAAATAAACTATTAATAACATTATCAATTTATATAAACTTATTTCAGATATAATAAATAAATTTATATTATCTAAATTAAAATATGTGGATATAATGAATGTGGACAATACTCATAAGATGAGTAATTTAAAGGCATTTCTAAATAGGAATTTCATGTAGTATTTTTTTTTTGTTATTACTTTTCACTTGATTTTATTTTATGCGGTATCTAGAATATAATTCTTCTAAATAAGAAGATGATATATTGCAAATCGTAATAAAATAGGTTAATAATGTGATTATTGTACCTGGATAAAAGATCCAAAATTTTTAAATTAAATGTATATTCTTTATTTTTTATATATTACTTATTGCTTTACAAGGAATATATAAAAAAGTATTTACAACTATAACAAAAACTATATTTATTAATGATTTAAATTATAAAAAATATAATATAATAAATGAAAATTATAACTAATATTATTAGTAATAATAATAAGAATAATAATAAATAATACAAAATAAAGAATAAAATTTTTTGTTTGCTTTCTTTAATTTATATAATAATTATAAAAAAAAAAAAAGCATTTACTTTTTGTTATTTAAATCTAAATATCCTTGTAACAATTATAATATATATTTATATACATATTGATTATTTATTATATTATATTTTTTATTAATTTAATTATCATTTTAATTGATAATAAATATAATATTCACATTATAAGTAAATAAAATTTGAAATTATATTTATTTATCATCAAGAAATTATTCTCCCTCCTACTAATAACCCTACCCTACCTCAAAGAGGGGGGTGAAGGGTAAAAGGCTACTTCATTTCGAGGGGAGGGTTAAGGGTAAACGTTGAATAAATAAATTATTTCGTTTTAAAAAAGAATGGGGTATTTTTTGTTTGTTGTCTTTTTTTTGTATTATAAATAGACAAATTTAATTTTTATTAACTTAACTACTTTTATAGTTAAATAAAAAAGTAAAAATATATCTACATCAATATTATTTTATACAAAATTATACCATTAGTATACATAATAAAAAAAAAATATAAACAAACTAATATTGTTTATTTTTTAATTCAATTAAATTCAATTAAATAATTAATTTAAATAAAGAATAAATTTACACATATAAAACAAACTTTTGGGCCCTGTACACCAAAGGGGAGGGAGGGATTAAAATGTAATAATAAAGTAATGTAATATCTTATTTTTTATTCTGTAGCTGCATCCATTAATGAATTTTCTGTAATACCAATAATAGGTACTAACAATAAGAATCAGATGAAATAAAATGCTGTTGAAATTTGACCAATTTCTAAATATGGCGCATTTGGGTGTTCTTGACCAATTCACATTAAAATGAAAAAATTTACAATGAAAAATCAAAAAGCACATTTCATTATAGGTCTAAATTGATTTCCTCTTACTCTAGACAAATCTAACAATGGTAATATTAATAATATTAATAGACTACCAAACATGGCAATTACTCCAATTAATTTGTTAGGAATGGATCTTAAAATAGCATAGAATGGTAACAAGTCAAAAAACAAAATTACTATAGACTTAATTTATATTGCATACCCCTCCCCTTACCCCTCCTTAAAGGGGTAAGGGGTAAGGGGAGAAGGTAAGATATGTGCCAATATGATGGGACTTAGAATATTCAATGAATATTTATTTATGTAGATTCTAGGACCTCTATTAGTTGTATGTATTGTACAATGCAGATCATATCTATTCTTTAAAGCATAAGTTAATAGATCAACATTAGTTTGAGAAAAGGCATATACACTCTCCCCTTTTCCCTTTCAAAGTGGAGAGGGAACCTGAGGGAGGGGTATGTAAACCTTCATTTTGCTTACTACCGTCACCCTTTATTCAGTGAGCTAAAGCAATTGGAGTCAGTAACTCTTGAATATTTAACGGTATTATTTTAATAGTCTATTTATATCAAAGAGAACGTAAAACAGTAAAACAAGGTAGTTGAGTTGCATTGTAGTTAATGCAATACTGCTGTACATTTTGTCTTGTTTATTGTCGTATCATTCTTTGATGTAATGTGTATAGTTAGTACTACAAAAGGTTATCAAAAGTGTTAATACAAAATTAAAATATTCACGTTTAGCTGGTTTACCTGATTGTACAAACATAAATCGCGCATTACCGGTAATTGATCGTTGCGCTATATGACCATCACTAAACATCATACCTGTTATAGCACTCATAACATCTTCGCTTATTTGCATAGCATTTCGTTCAATCTTAGAAAGTCTTTTAATTCCCTTAGTTGATTTAGGTCCTGCTATGCTAAATAATAAAATATGTGATAATAATAGAATTTTTAAGCCTAAAAAGTAATTTCATTTTTTGGGCTATATCTTTCGTTTAAGTTTTAAAACGGCTGTGTTGTAGTCTCTGAACAACTTTAGCAGTGTAGCTAATTATTATATCTGTAAACATTGTAACTTATTTAAAATAATAAGTAGATTACAGTTTTTTAATATTTCAGCTTATGGCACATTTTAAAAATGACACCTATATATTATAACATCATTCAGGAACAATTGATGCTGGTGTACTCATTGGATTCGCTGGAATATAGTTATCAGAATGACCTAATGTATTTGGATAATAAAATACAATTATGGATAAAGCAAGTAAGAAAAAATAAATTGTTACTAGATCTTTAAATGTGAAATAGGGATGCATAGGATATCTATCGTTCTGTGCTATTACACCATTAGGGTTATTACTTCCATGTACATGTAAAACAATCAAATGAGCTAATGCTAATGCAGCTAATAAGAATGGTAATACAAAATGTAAAGAGAAAAATCTATTTAATGTTGCATTTGAAACTGAGCTATATGTTGATAATTTCATTTTTATATTTTTTTAATTATATTATAAACAAAAAAAAAAAATAATAAAGATTCTTATTATACACAATATATAACATTTAAAATTATATATTAGTTCGGACTATATCTTGATCTATCATATTATCTAATTTAGTATATTTATTATATTAAGATTTGGATAATTTAATTATTAATAATTTTTAGGTATATTAATAGTTTTAGAATATCTAGGTATTTTACGTAATTTTTTAAGAAATAAAATATATTGTAATCTTTTGTAACCTAATAATCTAATTGGGTTATTTTTAATAAATTTGATTACATTTTCAATATTTCTAACACTAGTTGTTTTAAGTTTAAAACAGTTAGTTTTATCTTTATAAATATTACCTGAAATATTTAAATAAGTTTTTATAGCTTTAATAATTTCAAATGAATTAGTTTGAGCTATATCAAAACTAGCCACATATGAATTTATATAATTAACTTTAGATTTATAAATACTAAAACAACCTTCAGCTTCTATAAATCCTATTAATCAAGCTGGAAAATAATGTTTATTTAAAATATTTTCTATTGAATTTAAAGGTTCTTTAGGACGAGTATATTTAGGTAAATCATTAAAAATTATTATATCATTTAATAATGCCTCTTTAAACCTTAAAAAATCGTATTGTTTATTAGTTAACATAGGGTATTTATCTATAATAGGTATTATAATTTCTCTTAAATGTTGTTTATTTCTAACATTATATCTAACTAAATTGATTTCATTATTTTTTATACCTTTTCTAACTATATGTTTAATTTTACCTACTCCTAAAGCATTTTTAATTTTATATAACAATTGAATATCTCTAATATTCATCTCTAAACCTATTTCATATGTTAAATATTTACCTTTTTTAGAAATACTTACTCATCCATCACCTTCTATTAAACCTACTAAATAACCATATGATAGACCTTTTACGTTTGATTTATACTTACTTGAAAATTTAGAAACAGTAGTATAAAAAATTTTAAATATTTTATTCATTTTTATTTTCTGAATATTTAAAATAAGTCTCTGAATAGTTTCAAAATACAATATTATATTTTGAACTACTGCTGATTGTCCCCTAGTTATTATAATTTTCACTTTACTATATTTATTTCAAATTATTATAATAATATAACCTAAATAATTATTATATAATTGTATAATAAAGTATACAATTTCAAATATATTTATAATGCAAATCCTATTAAAAAACATACAAATATAAAAGGATTTTCCAGCATCAAGTAAAATTTTTAATATTATATCTCTATAATATGGACCCTCTATATTGAATCCACCTCAGATCAATTCTACTAAGTCTTGTCCAAACACTGGTATTGCACTTAGTAAATTTGTAATTACTGTAGCCAAGTTTTAAATTATTGTATTATAGTTTATTATTGAAACTAATAAATTCATTATTTGTTTTTAATACAAAATCACGTATTTTACTTTATACTTTTCTTTATTTAAACTAGTATATTATAACTACTACTTTTTTAATAATACTAGGTAAACAATAAAAAAAAAAATCTAGTAACTAGTAAGTAGTAAAAATAAAAAAAAAAGTAATTAACATTACAGTAAAACCATATGTCATTAATTTTTAAAAAATGATAAAACTTCGACTGTACATTAAGCATTTACTATTTAAACTGTAAATACCTATCGATGTTCCAGTCAGTAGCGATATATCCAAAATACAAAATACAAAATAATAGTTTTTACTAATATTATATTATTGAATAGATGTAGATAACCGACGGTCTTGATACAAAACAAATATCTTTAACCAGTTTTCATCGATATTGCCAAATTAACAATCTCATTTTTTCATAAGGTAATGTAACTTATAAAAAAACTATTATTAATTGACTATACTTATTATTTAATTTAATTTATATTTCATAGAAGGGTGAATATAAGGTAAAACAATTTCTCTTAATAAAGGCATAGATTCTTTTCAAATATAAATGTGATATTGGTTAGGTACACCCGTTTTTTGAACAGTAGATTTTATATTAAAATTGTCATTAAGTACTTTAATTAAAAACAAACAATCTGAATAAGAAAATGAGTTAGTTGCTAATTTTAGTCCTTGACCAACTTTTCCGCCATCATCCATTATTCAAATAGCCAATGCTAATGGAGTAAGATATTGACCTATTATTGAAGGAACTCTTTTTACACCATTAACATATCATAAATCATGAATTCAATTAAAATTAGAAAAAGTTCAAGTATGGAATCGGATAACTTTTCTTACAATACCTTTTTTACCTAAACGGGTTTTAATGGAAGGTATATTTGTACTACAATAACCTAATTCAACTAGTTTACTATGAAGCCAAAGTATATAAGAGAGATGACTTCCTTCTTGATAAAAAGAAATTCGTGTTCCTTTAATTCTACGTTCAGCATAACCATCTCCTAATAAAGACCCAAATATAATAGATAATATATCAAAGTTATGTGGACCTATACGTTTATCAGCTCTTATTCTAAGTAATTTAGATGGTGTTATTACCATAATATAATCTATGTTATTAGTATAATCTAATTGTAAATACAGATTATATCATATATATATTGTTTCAATATTCTGTTTATTTATGAAATTTTTTAAATAATAATAAGCATTTAGGGCTAATTTAGGCAAACCCCAAAGTGACATTTGACCATAAGGTAAGACATACAAACTTACTTAATTGTAATGAAAAAAACATTACATAAAAAGCTAGAATAACTTTGAATTCGTATATTCTATTAATTAAATTAAATTAAATTAAATTAAATTAAATTAAATTAAATTAATTAAAAGTTTCGACTGTGCATTAAGCAGCATTTCAGCCACCCATTAGTGACCCAGTCTGTCGCAACCATCTAGATGACTGACGATCTATTAAATTTATTTTCTTTCATTTTTATATTCTTTAGTTATTTATAAACGACTTTAACCTACTCCATTTATACTTGTGGCTGATTATGTTTATAACTGGAATCTTTTGTATTAAATAAAAAAAAAAATAAAAATCCTTTGATCGTTCCACTAACATCGCCAAAGAATTTATAACTATTCTTCAATAACCTTGTCAGGTTATTCCACTTTAAATTTATTTTCCTCTAGAAGTTGCATAAATTTTTAAACTTGTGGGACTATAATCTAAATTCAAAATTTATTTATTTTTAACAATTAACTGTATTAACTGTATTAATAACCGTTCATTAAAAAAATAAGAATCCTAATTTGATATTTTTTATCTCTTCTAATCACTAACCATTTTTCTCCCTCCCCTCCAAGTTGAATTTGCCTCCTCTTCCCTCCAAGTTGAAGTTGCCTCCTCTTCTTCCCTCCCCTCCCCTTTGGGGTAAAGGGTAAGGGAGAGGTTTGGGGTAAGGGAGAGGTTTGGTGTAAGGGAAAAGGAGGGGAGTGTAAACCTATTTTAAATACAAGCCAAATAATTTTCACTTTTTCTAAATCCCTCCAAGTTGCCTCCTCGAAGAGGTTAGAGGAGGCAACTTGGAGGGAGGGGTATGTGAAAACCATATGAAAACCCACTAACAAAATAGGGATTAAGATCGTTAAGTTATTTTTTGTTTTTGCATATAGAATTACTCTTATCTAATAAAGGCATATTATTTAACACATTAGTCGAAGTAGAATAATTTCTTTTAACTATTCAACGTCTTTTTAAAAAATTTTTTTTTGTTTTTAAAGCCCTTCTTATTGTTTTTTCGTTGCAGCCTATAGACTTAGCTGCTTCTACAATGCTAGTAAATTCACCATATACCGTTTTATTTAGATTATATAATATTATGGGTTTAGAATTCTTTTTCATATTTAAAATTGCTTGTTCAGAATAGTTAGGTTTTTCTTTAGTAAGAGCCTTTTTAGAAATCCTAATTTTATCTTTTGTTTCAACAGATAAAGATTTACCTCTATTTAAACTTCCTATCCGTTCACGTCGCTCTAGGCTATACTGGTTTTTCATTTTTAAACGTGAAATTTCAGTATGTTTATAACCAAAACTTGAACCAGCTTCAGTTAATATATTGTAATTAGGTAACAAAGATTTTAAATAAAAGTCTTCTAAATCTAATAACTTTTTATTATTTTCCTTATTTACTATTTCAGGGAATAATTCTAGTATTATAAAGGCAAACTGAGAGAGTTTATACTTTCTAACTGCTAACTTAAGAATTTTACTACCATGAAAATAAAGTAAATGGTTAGAGAATCTTGAATAAAATCTATCTGTAGCAGCTGAACCAATATAATAATCTAATGTAACTTTATTTAATATTAGGTATATACCACTAAGATTTTTAGTATCTGTTTTTATTTTTTGTCTAGTAGAATCTAAATGTAAATCTTCATAACAATAAACAGTCTTTAAATTTTCTTCTCTTAAAAAATCAGTTAATTGTTTGGAATTGTCATTATTAAAGGGAGTTAAAGTAGAATTATATCTAATCCCTCTCTCAAAAACAAAAACCCCTCCCTCCAAGTTGCCTCCAACAGGGCCCTTTGGGAGGGGTAAGGGGCTTGTTATAAATAGAAAGGGTTTAAGTCTAGTTCCGCTTAATAAAACCTTATCAGATCTAGATTTTACTATTGTATCCTCCTTATTTTTGGCGTTAAAAAATTTTTTTTTTAATTTTAATTTCAGTAAGTGACTACGTTCTTTCCCATTAGGGATTAGGGTAAAGACGCAGTTCCTGTTATTATTAAATTTATAATTATTGAATTTAGATCATTTTGGGCTATAATTATAACCCAAGAAAGCAATCAAAATCTTTAAACAATTTAGCCATTTTATATTAGTTTTTTATTCCTACATGGCCTAATAGGTTTTATGGCAGTATAATAAATTATAACATTATAAACCGTATATTATAAACTATTTAAAAATAAACGACTGTACATTAAGCATTATAAATGATAGATACCCACCAGTGACGCAGTCTGTAGCGATTTTTTAAGTAATCGACGGTCTTTTAATTATTTATTGTGAACAAATGGTCAATGTATTAATTAGTTTAACCGTTTTCATTAGTGTTGCCCTACAATCTAACTTCTCCTCGTCATCCTCTTACCGCTATCGTCTTCACCCCTTTTCCTTCTTATAGGGAAAAGGGGAGGGGTATTACGCTGCGGAAGGCGAATGACAATATTTTTACCTTATGATATTTTTATCCTGCATCTAGCTTTGCAGTCCCTCTTTTTTGAAGAGGAGAAAAAAAAGGGAGAAGGGTTTATTTTCATTTTTAAAACATTGTTGTTATAGGACTTTAAGAATTAATCAGATATTATAAATATTCTTCTAATTTATATCGCATTTAAGTCTCCCCCCTCCCCTCCTCTTCGAGGTTTGGGTTATGGGTAAGGTAAGAATTATATATGGACCTACTAATTCGGCTAATAATGGCATAGATATTTTTCACACATTTAATCTTCATTGATCTTTAACTCCTGTTTTGTTAACTGTTACAATTAATCCAAATTTCTTATTAAAGATGTGAGCTAAAAATACACAATCGTTGTATGTAAAACTATTTGTAGCCAAAAATATGCCTTGACCTGATTGACGTGAACCATCTTGCATTATTCAATGGGCTAAACCCATAGGATTAATATAATCTGATATTCAAGTAGGTACACGTTTTATTAAAACACCATCTATAATATGGTAAAATCCTGTATAGATCCAAAATAAATTAGTATATGTAAATAAGGTTAATCTGTAATTATAACTAACTACCTCTCCCTTTTCCCCTTTGGGGAAAATAGGATAATATTTTAATTTATTTTATTTACCTTCTACTTTACCAACTTTTTTGGGTGTATCACTCGCACAGTAACCTAATTTATTTAATAACTCACTTAGATGATAAATATAGCTAATATTAGATACGGCTTGTTCAATTTGAAATCTAACACTAGGTAACATTAAGCCTTTTATACTATGCCCTCATCAATCACCTAACATCCCGCAAATGATTATATTTATGACATCCATATTATGAGGCCCTATTCTCTTAATAGCACGAGTATTAGGTTCACTAAATTTTAAAATTGGTAATGTTAATGCTGTATAATGAAAAGTAAAATTTACAAACTGATAATCTCAATTTGGCCATGCTAATATAGCCATCATTAATCTGTTCTTTTTTTTTTTATTAGGAAGACATATACGATCTTTTTTTCTTCTACTCTGCAATCTTACTTTTTCTCCCACAGGGCCCAAAGGGGAAAAGGAGAGGTGGATATATTCGAAATAATAGATCATCTTTATATTACAATGTTAAAAAAAGGTCTATAACCTTTATACCAATTAAAAATACTTTTACATTTAATTGTCATCTTATTTTATATTAGTACTTATCGAGTCCTTAGGCTTCGCAGGCACGAGATAATACTTATCTAAAAATTTAGTATGTTTAGCTAACGCATATTTTATAGGACTTCTACGATCACGATCATTGAAGAAATGTTCAGCTGCATCTGCTATAGATAAAAAGTCTCTCCCCTTACCCCTCCCTTCTACCCCTCTCTTGGGGTAGAAGGGAGGGAGGGGTGATAAATAACATTAGAATCTGAAAAATATAATATTATTTTTAACGATTTATTATTATTTATAGACATTTTTTGCCTGGTTTCATTTGTGATTGGTTGCTTATTTAAAGCAATTGATTTTAACAAAGCACGAGTTTATTTGGAAACAGGTTTTATTAAAAGTCTTATTTTATTTAGATGCTCTTTCATTCTAATACTATGACGTAATTTTGATTCTAATTTTCATTTAGTATTTAATAATGAACCAGCAATTTTAGCTATATTATAACCAGGTAAAAGTAAATCAATATATTTTTGTTCTATTCGAAGTATTTCCTCCTTATTTTTAACCTGTTCAGTTGTTTCAATTACTACGAAAGCAAAATTGTCCAATCCATATTTTGAAACAGCACGTTTTACTAACATACTCCCTCCAATACCTTTAAGAATATGTCCAACATAACGTCTATACATACAATTTATAGAAGCACTACCCACATAAGTTTTATAATTTACTAAATTAATGCAAATATAAATACCAGCTATTGAGTTTAAAGTACTTTTAATAGGTAGACTTATTTTATTTATTGGATTAATTTCTAAAATAAAAATAGGAGTATTAAGATTATGTTTAGTCAGAAAACTTTTAAGTCTTGGACTAGGAACTGATGTAAAATAAAGACTAGAATAAACTATTTTGTTTACTTCAATGATAACATTTAAAAAAGAAAAATCCAACCTATAATATGTTATTAGTTGATTTAAATTAAAGCTAAAATTTATACTTAGAATAAAAATACATATAAATCTATCCTTTTTATTTTGATCAATAATGAACATTGATATATTATTTAAAAACCATAAGCTAATCGTCATCCAACCTGCAAAGCTGATGGTGACGCTCTCTGCTTAATCCCCCCTCCAAGTTGAAGTTGAAGTTGAAGTTGAAGTTGAAGTTGAAGTTGAAGTTGAAGTTGAAGTTGAAGTTGAAGTTGAAGTTGCCTACTCTTCTTCCCAAAGGGAGAGGTTTGGGGAACAAAAAGAGTTGA
>Ga0209008_1000518_pt1 | contig 11967 bp, 10 predicted proteins | sample JacPin_JW_Ref_O3_FD_187963 | JGI IMG/M metagenome (GOLD analysis project Ga0209008, IMG submission 187963) | Forest soil microbial communities from Algoma, Ontario, Canada - Jack Pine, Ontario site 1_JW_Ref_O3 (SPAdes) (version 2) | ecosystem: Environmental > Terrestrial > Soil > Boreal...
TTTACGAAAAAATCTGGAATGCGCACGTCGTTCGCGAAGTGCCCGGACAGCCTTCACTCATTTATATTGACCGTCATCTCATCCACGAAGGCACGACACCGCAGGCATTCTCCGGGTTAAAGGTCGCGGGCCGCAAGGTTCGCCGTCCCGAACTGACGTTTGCGGTCATGGACCATTCCGTATCGACGAAGAATCGCGCCCTTCCGCTGGTCGACCCCGACGCCATCGCGCAATTCGAGGCGCTGGCGAAAAATTGCCAGGAGCACGGCATCAATCTTTTCGACATGCACAGCCAGAATCAGGGCATCGTGCACGTCATCGGCCCGGAGCTGGGAATCACGCTGCCTGGATGCACGATCGTGTGCGGCGACAGCCACACGGCCACGCACGGCGCATTCGGCGCGCTCGCTTTCGGCATCGGCACAAGCGAAGTGGAACATGTTTTTGCCACCCAGTGCCTGTCGCAGTTCAAATCAAAGACGATGAAGATTGACGTGCAGGGCAAACGTCCCCGCGGCATTACGGCGAAGGACATCATTCTTGCAATCATCGGCAAGATCGGAATCGGCGGCGGGAACGGACACGTCGTCGAGTATACCGGCGAAGCGGTGCGCGGCCTTTCGATGGAAGGCCGTATGACGATGTGCAACATGTCGATCGAGGGTGGCGCGCGCGCCGGCATGGTCGCACCCGATGACACAACGTTTGCCTACATCGAGGGCCGGCCGTTTGCGCCGCGTGGAAAGGACTTTCAGGCCGCAGTCGACCATTGGAGGTCGCTTGCGACCGATCCGGGCGCCAAATACGATGCGACCGTCACGCTTCAGGCCGCCGAGATCGCTCCCATGGTCACCTGGGGGACCAATCCTGGCATGGTCACTCAAGTGACGGGCCGCGTCCCGGATCCGTCGTCGTTCCAGGATCCGGTTGACCGCAAGGCCGCTGAAGGCGCGCTCGTTTATATGAATTTGAAGCCCGGGACGCCGATCGAAGAAATTCGGCTGGATCGGGTGTTCATTGGCTCGTGCACCAATTCAAGAATTGAGGATCTGCGCGCGGCCGCGAGAGTTGCTTCCGGCAAACATGTCGCGAAGTCACTGAGGCAGGCACTGGTCGTGCCTGGCTCACGCGTCGTGAAAGCCGAAGCGGAAAAAGAAGGCCTCGACAAGATTTTCCGGGACGCGGGATTTGAATGGCGCGACTCCGGTTGCAGTATGTGCATCGGCATGAACGACGACGTCCTGCCCAGCGGCGAGCGTTCCGCGAGCACTTCAAACCGCAACTTCGAAGGCCGCCAGGGTAAAGGTAGCCGCACTCATCTGGTCAGTCCGGCGATGGCCGCGGCAGCCGCGATCGAAGGCCACTTCGTGGACATTCGCAACTGGACTGGCGCCGAGGGGACGGAGTAAACATGCAGCCGTTCACAACATTGACCGGGATGGTCGTGCCGATGGACCGTGTGAACGTCGACACCGATCAGATGGTTCCCAAGCAGTTTTTGAAGCTTTTGACGCGTGAGGGATTTGGCCGCGTGTTGTTCTATGACTGGCGCTACCTGCCTGGCGAGAAGCCCAACCCCGAGTTCGTCATGAATCATCCCAGGTACAAGGGCGCAAGCGTGCTTCTCGCCCGGGCGAACTTCGGCTGCGGCTCCAGCCGCGAGCACGCGCCGTGGGCGATCCTGGACTACGGCTTCCGCGCGATTCTCGCTCCCAGCTATGCCGACATTTTCTACAACAACTGCTTCAAGAACGGCATCCTGCCCGTCACGCTCTCAAACGAACAGATTGATGAGCTGTTCAAGCGCACCGCTCTGAACCCGGGCTACAGCGTGACCGTGGATCTCGTCGAACAACTCGTCACCGATGACCAGGGTTTGCGATATTCCTTCACCGTCGATCCTTTCCGCCGCGAATGCCTTCTCAAGGGGCTCGACGATATCGGGTTGACACTGGTGCACGAGGCCGACATCACCGCATTTGAAAAGAAAAACCTGAACGTTCCGCAGATGAGCACCCCTCTGGACGTCAAGTACCACCAGTAGACGTTTAACCATCGGACAAGCCCCTGTTCGCGCGTCTTGATTCAGCGATGCCGGGGGCAGAAGATCATCCTTGAGTCGTTCCGATGCCAAGATTCCTCATTCACCATCCTGGAGAAGGCTCCCGCGTATTTGAGCTGCTCGGTGATCGTCCGATTGTGATTGGACGCGCCAAGGCCAGCAACCTGGTGCTCGACAGTGCCAGCATCTCGCGCCAGCACGCCGTGGTTCGTGCAACGCCTGAAGGCGGCTGGCAAATCATCGACCGCGGTGCGGCCAACGGCGTGAAGATCAACGGTAATCCCGTCAAAGAAGCCCTGCTGCGCGCCAACGACGAGATCGTTCTGGGAGATTACCGGATCCGCTACTTCGAGGATTCGGCCGCGCGCAATATGGTCGCGTATGGCACACCGCAGCTTCCACCCAATTTCGCCAAGGTGATGGCGGAGTCCGCGTACTCCGGCTCATTTCTCCCCGTGCAGCCACTGGGCAACCCGGTCTCGCCGCAGGCCGAACGTTCGGCCGTTGCACAGGACCGACTTGCCGCCCTGGAACAGGAAAACCGCCTGCTGACTCTGCTCTATCGTGTTAACCGCGCGCTTGGAGAGGTCTCAACCGTTGACGATGTGACCCGACGCATCCTGGATCTCGTCCTTGAAATGGATGGGGCCGAGCGTGGTTTCACGATGCTGCTGGACCGAGACTCGATCGGCCGCGGCGATTTCAGCAAGGGCGGCTATGGTTTTGAGCCCGCGCTGATCCGCTATCGCGCCGGAACGAAGTCTTCGCCCGGCAGCGGCGCGCCGCAGTTGACCATCTCACAGAGCATCATCCGCCAGGTGATGCACGGAGGGCTGCCGCTATTGGTCTCGGACCCGCAGGCCGATCCTCGCCTGGCCGCAAGCCAAAGCATCGCGATCTCGGGAATTCAATCCGCCATGTGTGCGCCTTTGGGAACCAAGGACCGGCGCCTGGGCCTGCTCTACGTGGACAACCTCTCGCGCCGAGGTATGTTCACCGTCGAGGACCTCAACGTCTTTACAGTGATTGCAACTCAGGCGGGACTGGCCATTGACCGCGCGCGCCAGCGCGAGGCACCGGTCGACGAGCCCCAGCCATCGCCTGCGCTCAAATAGCAATCCCGCTAGCGCTCTCAAACCTTGCAGCGAGACCCTTGGGCGCCGTATTGAGCCAGGCTGTAACCATCGCCTTCCGCAAGGTCACCTTTTTCACGCCCTTCAGTCGCACGCACGTCGCACCGCGTTTTCCCCAATAGCCCTTTGCGGGAACAAAGGTTTTGGGTTCGGCCTTGACGAACTCCTGCTGCTGGCCCGGCATCAGCTTCACCATTCCCCAGCCGGCGTCGAAATAGCCAAGCGTCGCAAAGATTTTTCCGCCCACGCGGAAGTCTGGATGGTCCATATGCGCGCCCTCGACAGATTCCGGGAGACTGAGCGCCACCGCTCGAAAATCATTCGCGGTCATTGAGGTTGTCCTGGAGCCGGAGGAGTCTGGATGGGCGTCGCCAGGAACCAGCGGTTGCCGAAGGGATCCTGGACCCCTCCGTTGCGCTCGCCGTACGGCTGATCGGCCACGGGCTGAATGGGCGTCGCACCGGCCCTGAGAGCTTGTTCATAGGCGGCGTCCGCATTCGGAACATAAACATGAAGCGTGCAAGCGGCCGGCTGGTAGGGACCGTGAGCGTCGCTCATTCCGATCAGGGAATCTCCGATCCGTACTTGCGCATGGTGAATCACGCCGTCGGGCGATTGTGCGCGGTAAACCTCCTGTGCCCCGAAGGCCTCCTCGAAGAACTCGATCATTCGTGCCGCACGGAGCGGGTTCAGGTGCGGCGTCACGCTGCGGAAGTCTTTAAAGATGGTGTTGCCGGCGACGGGAGTAAAGACGTGCCAGGTGTTGCCGCACAGATCCTTGACCGATCCACCCCGGGAACCGTAGTCGTGGTCGGTCACGGGCTGAAACGGTGTGGCGCCGGCCTCAATGGCCCGGTTGTAGACCTCGTCAACATCGCTCACCCGAAGCAGCAGGGTCACGGGAGCTGGAGAAAACTCTGCGCTGCCATCGCTCAGCTCGAGGATCGAGTCTCCAATTTTGACCTCGGTGTGCATGATCGTCTGTTCTCCGGGCCTGTTGACCCGAAAACGTTCCTGGGCTCCAAACGCTTCTTTCATAAATTCGACCAATTGTCCTGCCCCCGAGACGATCAGGTACGGCGTGACGCTGTGGAATCCTTCGCGAATGGGAAGGGCCGGCCTCGCGGTTTGCCCAGCCTGGCTCATCAGCGCATCAAATCGCCGGCGCATCTCCTCATTCGAGAGGTCCTCGATCCGCGTCGAGACACGCCACACGTGGCCGAACGGGTCCGTCAACTTCCCGCTGCGCTCGCCATAGAACTGATCCATGACCGGGGCGAGCAGTTTCGCACCGGCCTCGACGGCCTGGCGCACCACGGAATCCACATCGGCCACATTCAAAACGATGGTCACCGCTGAGCCTCCAAGAGTATCGGGGCTGGGGTTCTGCCATCCGGGCATTTCCTCAGCCAGATAAATGGACGAATTGCCGATGCTGATCTCTGCGTGGGCGATTTTTCCGCTGGGGTCGGTCAGACGCACGGTCTCAATTGCGCCAAAGGCTTTCTTGTAAAACTCGATCGCGGCAGACGCATCCCTCACAGCCAGGTAGGACACTGCAGCTTGTGAAACCTGCGACATCGATTTTGCACTCGTTGCCATGGTCGCTCTCCTATTCAATTCAGCCCTCAGACGGGCCTTGAAATCCCCGCGCGGAAGATCGCGGAGGGCCGACAAAACCTCCATTACCGGGGCAAAGCGCGGGTCAAACGGCCGCCCAGCTTCGCGGCGGGAACCCGGCTGGTCGGCTCGCCCGAGCAGTCGCTCCACTACAAGATCGAGTTGTTCGCTCGGAGTTGGCTTAGGCATCTGGTCCACCCAGTTTCCTGCGGCGCCCTTTCCCGAGTTGCTCGCGCAGGTTCTGAATCCCGCGAAACTGGAGCTGCTTGACGGCGCCGGAGGTGCGCTTGAGTTCCCGTGCGATTTCGTGGATGCCCTTTTCTTCAGCAAACCGCATCTGGATCACACGACGCTGGTCGGCTGGAAGTTCCGCAACCAGACGCAAGATTCCGGCCTGGCGCTCCAGCTCCTCCGGATTCCCGCGGTCGGAAACATCCGGGGGGTCGTCCGCGACCGGACTTCCTTTCTCCCTGCCCGCGCGTTGCCAGCGATCGGCGATGGCGTTCGCGGCAATCCGGTAAAGCCAGGCTGAGAAGGGCACTCCCTGCCACCTGAACTGGGCGATCTTGGCGAGCGCCTGATGAAAAACTTCCGCCGTCAGGTCCTCTGCGTCGGGGCGGTTCTGCACGCGCCGTGACACGTAGGCGTAGACGCGTTCGAAATTATCGTCATACAGCTCCGCGAAGCGGGCAGGATCCTTCTGTGCCGCCTCGATCAGGAGACGTTCGTCTGGTCCCTTTTTCAGAGCCTTCAACAGATTCTCCGCAGAACGCGTTCTCTACCAGATAAACGGCCAGCGCGGCCAAAGGTTACGCGGGAATTTCGGCGGGGAGGCTCTCAACCGACCCCTTCCATTCCGCAAGCAGAATGCCAGCCAGGATCAGCCCGGCGCCCCCTAGAGTGCGGCCTGCGAGATGCTCATGAGCGAAAACAAGCGACGTGAGAGCGGCAAACACCGGCTCGAGACTCACCAGAATCGCCGCATGCGCAGGCGAAGCGTATTGTTGGGCCCAGGTCTGCAGCGAAAAACAGATCACCGTTGCGCCGATCGCTGTCGACAGGATTGCGAACACCAGATAGGGTGTCCAGTCGAGTCTCGGCTGCTCCCAGCCAGTTGCGGAAACGGCCCCCAACGTCACGCACGACAGGCACGCGGTCGTCGCGACTTGCAGGAAGCTGAGTGCCGCAACCGAGTGCTGCTTGACATGACGCCCGATGAAGATTAAATGCAGTGCGAACATGACGGCGCACCCGAAGACAATCGGGTCGCCACGATTGAGCCCAGATATCCCCTCGCGCGGAACCGAAAGAAAATACAGACCCGCAAGTGCGGCAACCGATCCGGCCCAGGTCCATCGCCCGATGCGCCGCCTGGCAAAGGTCGCAAGAAACAGCGGGACGATTACCACGCTTGACCCGGTAATGAAGGCCGCTTTGGAAGGAGTCGTGAGCTTCAGTCCGACGATCTGAAATCCGTAGCCGCAGAACATGAAGATGCCGATCTGCACCCCGGCCCATATCGATGCGAGCGTCAATTTCGCGAGCGCCCGCCAGTACAGGATCGCCATGATCGCGGCCGCAAGCGCAAAGCGCATCGCCAGGTACACAAACACGGACACGTCGGCGAGCGCGTCCTTGACCACCACGAACGTCGCGCCCCAGATCAGCGCACAGGCTCCTAGTGCGAAGTCCGCGCGCAGGGATTTACTCATCATGACGCGTTTCTCAAGATCACGGGACCGAGTCTATGCGGAGAGTGGAATCGGGGCAAGCCGCGCCGCAATATGCTCGAGCAGTGTCTAGGGCAGACGTGGACAAAATCGCGAAGCGAGGATTCTCAGCGATCAACCCCGGCGAGTGAGACAACAGTCAGAAACAGGCGCTTCAGTCCCAGCTCGCGCCCGGAAGGGTCGTACCATTCCTCCAGCGTGTGCGAGCCGCCGCCGCGCCCTCCCCCGCCAAGCGCCACCGCCGGAATTCCCATCGAGAGCGGAATGTTTGCGTCCGTCGAGCTGCGTTCCAGCCGCGAACGATTCCCCAGATAACGGTCCACATTCCGGATCGCCAGAACCAGCGGAGAATCGTCTGGCAACTTCCCCGCGGGGCGAGTGCCCAGCGAGCGGAAATTCAATTCAAGCGCACCCGCGGCAGACTGCGTGGCGGAGATCTCCTCTTTCACGCCCGCCTGCATCGCATCGCGCAGCGCCGTTTCGAGGCGGCCGAGTTCTGCTTCGTCCTCCGAACGCAGATCAATTTTCACGGCCGAGCTCGACGGGATCGAGTTGACCGAAGTGCCGCCTTCAATCGTGCCGAAATTGAACGAGCTTCGAGGGTCGGTCGGAACGGAAGTCGCAGAAAACTTCACGATCCCGCGCGCAATGGCCGTAATCGGGTTTGGCGCGCCAAAATCGGACCAGCTGTGGCCGCCAGGACCTGTGACGCTGGCCTGGAATCGACGCGACGCGATACCCTGTGTCGTGATGTGGTCGGTCGACGGTCCATCGACCGCAATCACCGCCGAAAGCCGCGCGCCGTAGCTGTCCATCAGCGCGCGCATCCCGCGCAGGTTTCCTTCGCCTTCTTCACCGACGTCTCCGACCAGGACAATCGTCTTCGTCGTGCGCACTCGCGATTCCGCAAGCGCCCGCGCGAGTCCGGCGAGCGACGCAAGCCCGACTCCGTTATCGGCAATTCCGGGAGCGAGCAGACGGCTGCCGTCGCGCTTCACAACCACGTCCGTTCCTGCGGGAAACACTGTGTCCAGATGCGCGGCCAGAAGTATCACGCTCTTGGTGTCGGAGCCCGGCCTTTCCCCGATCACATTCCCGGTCTTGTCGATGCGGACCTGAAACCCACTGGCCGCGAACAGTTGCTGGAGGGCCTCGCCTCGGCGGACTTCGTCGAATTCCGGGGCTGGAATTTCCGTCAGGCGGATCTGCTGGTCGGTCATCCATGCGGCGCTCTTGTCAATCCACTGCAGGGCACGTGCGCAAGCCGGATCGCCGGCAAGTTTTCCAACAGAATCGTCGGTCGCGCGAGCCGAGAGTGTAGCCATCCATAGAAAGATACCGCAGATGAGAGCGCGTTTCACGCGATTCGTGCCGCTGGTGACGTCTGAAGCGAGGCGAGGGACATCGATCTCCTGATGGATGCGGCTTCTAGCCTGTCAGAAACTTGGGATGCCCGTTCTAGCGCCAGTCATCGAGGATAAAAACACCGGCGCGATTGTAGCCGCTGGTCGCGTCGCCCGTCTCCATCGCGATACCCTGTCTGTCGTTACGAAATCCGGCGGCGATCATCGCTTGAAACGCCTCCCGGCGAGCGAGATTCACCCCGGCGGTAATCTTCTGTGCGCCCGCTGTACGAGCAAACGCTTCCACTTGACCGAGCAGCCTGACAAAATCTTCGCGAGCCTGCGGTCCGGGTCGCACGGCTGCAAACTTCACATAGCAGACTCCGCTTCCGGCCTCACTTCCGACGCCTGTATGGCAGGCCGCAAACCCTGCGAGTTTTTGGTCATTCCACACAAGTATGGTGTCGCCTAAACCCTGCTCAGCAATTGCCCGAATCTCTATACCAACATCCAGGCCCTGGAAATTCGCGTCGGTTACTTCCCGGCAGGCTGCAAGCAGGCCGGAGCGATCGTTCGGTGAAGCCGCAGAGAGACGCGCTCGGTCCTGGACGACTGTATCCGGTGTCTCGCCAAGGGGCTTGGCCATCAGCGCCACCAGGTCTCGCGGCCAGAAACCAAACTTCTGATACAGCGCCAGATGCTTCGGGCTGTCTGAAAACGTGTAGAGGCCCATGTGGCGCGTGCCCCAACGCTTGAATATCTCCATTGTCGGCACGAGCAGCTGTTGGGCCACGCCACGGTTCCAGTATTCCGGTTCAATAGTCAGCGGACCGAAAAAGCCAAAGCTGCCCCAATGCGCTAAGAAATTCGATCCAATCAACTTTCCATTGTGTTCAGCGGCGAGCACAGCGGAGGGCTCGGCCTTCCACCGGGAGTGGACCATGTCGGCATCGCCCAAAAATCGCTCCGGATTCGGAACTCTCAGGAATGTTCCGAACGCCAGGCAAAGAATCCGGGCCGCCTCGCCGAGATCGCGCTCCGCGAGCGGCCGAACCAGAATCTCCGATCGAGCTTGCATCGTCGCCATGGCTGTAGCCACTCCTCCTACTTGGGCAGCGGCAAGCCCGGAATCTTTCACTGCCGCGCCGATTTGCCTACAAGCGCCAGAATTTCCGATTCTGACAACACGCACGCCGACTGTTTCGCAGCCGCAAAAATGCGATCGATGATCTCATCGCTTGCGGCAATCCCCCGCTTCCCGAGCCAGTAAACGATGTTCGACCGCCCGCTCATGGGCCCAATCTCGATGATCTGCTCGAGCCCAAACATGTGAGCCGGCACGCCGCTGTAGATTGCGTCGGCCAGTTCCAGATCGCCCTTCTTGTACGCCTTGGCGATCGCGGCGGCGTGGACACCGGTCTGCGTGCGAAAAGCATCCCGCCCGACGATCGGATAATTAGGCGGGATCACGGTATCGGTTGAGCGCGCCACAGTTTCCGAGTATTTCTTCAGTTGCGAAAGGTCGCGGTCGATCACCCCGAGCAGCCGCAGGTTCACGAGCATCATTTCCATCGGTGTGTTGCCAACACGTTCCCCGAGCGAAAGGGCCGCAGCGTGCACCTGGTCGGCACCTGCATCAATCGCCGCGATCGAATTCGCGACCGCGAGTCCCCGGTCGTTGTGCCCGTGCCAATCCACGCGGATCTTCTCCCCTGACGGCCTCACGACCTCGTCGATTGCAAATTTGACCAGGTTGTATGCTCCACGCGGCGTTGCGTGTCCGACCGTATCGCAGAGCACGATCGCGCGAGCTCCTGCGCGGATCGCCGTCGAATACAGCGCGACAATCGTCGCTGGATCGGTGCGAACCGTGTCCTCGGTGACATACATCGCCGGCAGCCCGGCTGAGACCGCCTGCTTCACTGCGTCTTCGGTCGTGCGCTGCAAATAGTCGACGGTCCAGTCCTCCGCCAGGCGCCGAATGGGACTCGAGCCCAGGAACAGAGCCGCTTCCATCGGCTGACCCACGCGGTCGCAAAGTTCGATGATCGCCTGAATATCTTGCCGCTGCGTCCGCCCGGCGACATGCGGGCGAATTTTCATCTTCGAGCCGAAGATCTCCCTCGCCAGCGCCTCGGCATCGGCGAACGCGCGCGGGCCGGCGCCGGGCAGCCCGACGTTTACGGTATCAATCCCCAGCGAGTCCATCAGATGGACGATCTCGATTTTTTCCTCAATCGAAGGATTGCGCACCGAGGGATTCTGCAGGCCGTCGCGCAGCGTCTCATCGTCGACCAACACCTGGCGCCCCGCGGGAATATCCGGCGCTGAATGGCTGTTCCAATCGTGGATGAGCTCGTGGTTCACGTGCGAAGGGCTTCCATTCCCGCAGATTCTACATGATTCCGGGGGTTGTGACTTCGGTAACCACCGCTCGGAGCTAGGACGCGACGCGACGGCGCGACGCCGCGGACGCAAGCGAATCGGTCGGATCCGGAAATTCAAGCGACACCAGGTAAAGTCCTTCGGGTGCGACCGTGGGTCCGGAGCGCGAGCGGTCGCGCAACTCGAACAATTTCGGAATGTCGTCCGGTACAAGCCTTCCCTTTCCAACCTCGATCAGCGTCCCCACAATCTTGCGAACCATGTACCGCAGGAACGATTGCCCGCGCACCACATAGGCAATCTCCTCGCGATCTGGCTCCCTTACGATTTCCGATGAATGGATGACGCGAATCATGTTGCGATCGCGGTCATCCTCCTCTGATCCAGAAGACGCGGCAAACGAGGTGAAGTCGTGCTCGCCTTCGAATTTCCTTGCGGCCTCTGCCATCGCAGCCTCATCGAGAGCCCACGGATAGTGTAGCGCCCGGCGGTACTCAAACGGCGGCAGCACGCGCCCGCGATAGATCCGGTAGCGGTAGGTCTTTCCCTGTGCCTGCCACCTCGCGTGAAATTCAGGGCCCATTTCTTCGGCGGCAACGACGCGGATTGCCGGAGGTAGCAGGGCATTCAGCGCCCGCTGAAATTCCGTAGCAGACAGCGCCGACTGCGTCTTAAAATGCGCCACTTGCCCCAGTGCGTGAACCCCGGCATCCGTGCGGCTTGCGCCTTGAATGAATACCTTCTCTTGGGTGATCTTGGACGCCGCGTCGATGAGTGCGCCCTGAACGGTTTGAACGCCCGGCTGCAGCTGCCAGCCATGAAATTCCGCCCCGTCGTAGGCAATGGTGAGCTTGATATTGCGCATTTTCGGTGATTGTTCCTGGTGGATTATCGCACGGTGCCGCGCCCAGCGGGCTTCGCTCCCCTTTTTTCCAAGCCATTTCTGTAATTCGGGACACCGGCAGGCCGTTCCCACTTTCCAGCTGTCTATTCAGGCGGCGTTGTGCCGCGCGGGCCTCTGCCGCATAATGGTTTATGGAACCGGCCCCGGTGCCCCGACAATGAAAAGGCTCCATATCCTCGCTCTCGTTGTTGCGGCGGCCCTCGGTTTCCTTGCCGTGGCGCTAGCCACCACTCACATCCTTAAGGTCGTGGCCTCAAACCGCGCTTCCTCTAAGCGGAGCGCCCCGGCTGCTCACGGCGCGCAGCAGGAAACTTCGCCCGACAGCAACTCCGACGATGAGGATGACACGCCCAAGGTCATCCGTTTCGCCAGCAACGCCGGACCCATGCCGCCGTTTTTGGTGAATGACATCGAGGGACACGTCCTGTCCACGGCCGGGTGGCGCGGCAAAGTGGTGATCGTCAATTTCTGGGCGACATGGTGCCCGCCCTGCCGCGAGGAAATCCCGGAGATGATCGATCTCGCCACTCGCTACAAGGATCGCCTGCAAATCGTCGGCATCTCGGAAGATGAGGACGCAACCCCGGAGGAAGTGCGTGATTTCGCGCGTGATGCGGGGATCAATTATCCCATCGTGATGGGAAGCAACGGTATTTCCGCGGAGTATGGCGGGGTTCCGGCGCTACCCACGTCGTTTCTGGTGAATACCGATGGTCACGTGGTGCAGAAGCATGTCGGGCTGTTCCCGACAGCAGTATACGACCGCGAAATACGCGCTCTTCTTGGCGAA